>Ga0153996_1000042_pt1 | contig 85396 bp, 96 predicted proteins | sample TSNC080MetaG_FD_104728 | JGI IMG/M metagenome (GOLD analysis project Ga0153996, IMG submission 104728) | Attine ant fungus gardens microbial communities from North Carolina, USA - TSNC080 MetaG | ecosystem: Host-associated > Fungi > Mycelium > Unclassified | place: USA: North Carolina, Lumber... | reverse complement strand
GCTTCCTTGAATCCCGGCAGTCCGTCCACACAGAAAAACAGGACATCCTGCACGCCTCTGTTCTTTAAGTCGTTGAGCATGCCCAGCCAGAACTTCGATGTCTCATTAGCGCCAATGCTGATGCTTAAGATGTCTTTCGTGCCTTCCAGTGTCACACCCAGGATGATATAGGCCGCCCGGTTGATGATACGGCCTTCATCCCTGATTTTGTAATGGATGGCATCCATAAAAATAAAAGGGTATAAAGGTTCCAGCGGCCTTGACTGCCATTCCCTGATTTGAGGAAGGATCTTATCGGTGATCTTGCTGACCATTTCAGCGGATAGTTCAATCCCATAAAGATCCTGCAGCTGATCATGGATATCTCTCGTAGACATGCCCCTGGCGTAAAGGGCAATGACCTGTTCTTCAATGCCGGAGATATCCCTCTGATATTTTTTGATAACTTTCGGTTCAAATTCACCCTGCCGATCCCTGGGGACATCCAGTGGGAATTCACCATACTGGCTTTTGACAGTCTTGGTGGAATAACCGTTACGCTTGTTGTCAGTGTCTGCATCCTGTTTCTCGTTTTTTTCGTAGCCAATGGAAGCCTCCATCTCGGCTTCTAACAGTTCTTGGAGCATAGCTTTAAAATTTTCTTTAAAGAAAGAATAGACATCCGGAACGCTGGTAATGTTGTTTTCTGCAATAATTTGTTGTAATTGGTCCTTAGCAATCGACATAAAAATAGTTCCTTTCTGATTAAGAATTCCATATCTGAATTCTTGCCAGAAAAGAACTATTTATTACCCGGGACACAGGTTTATTTACACACCCTTTTTATATATCCGTCAACCGTCAACAAACATATATGAATTGCTTCAATTGCACGTCGTTCATTTCTAAATCCTGTCTATAAAGCTTTAATAGGTTTCTTTCCATCGGCATTTCCTATATTCCTCCCTATAGTCAAAGAGGATACTCGTAATCCGCTTCGCTTAGAAGCGGGGGACTTCCTTAGGAGGTTAAATAGTTTTTCTTACCACCTTTACCCGGCACTGTTTTTTGAAAGATGCAATTCCATAGTGAAAAGCCAGACTAGCAAATAGAATAAACAATGGATGGCTTTTGCCATCCATCTCATACATTCCTATTTCATTTCCTTAGACTCAATAATAATTTCCTGCATCTTTTCATCCATATAATCTACAGCTTCAGATGCAGTCCATCCATTTAACACTACATTCTGTATGGCATCACCCATAAGATTAGATGATTCAATTTGACCGGCAGAGTTTGAAAGGCCGGCTTCAAATCCGCTTCTTTCTGCATAAGGTATAATATTATCAAATATAATCTCTAATTCTTCATTAAACATTTTAACCATTTCATTATTTTGATAAGTACCACTATCAAATGCTTCTTTTAATGCCGGCAGCGCATAGACCGGTCTGCTATTCGCACGTTCTGCCACATTGTCCGTTTCAAATAAATAATTTACAAACTTCTTTGATGCTTCTACTTTTTCATCTGAAGATTTTCCGATTGCCATATAATATGCGCCGCCAAAACTTGCATTCTCATTAACCGTGGAAGCATCTTGTCCAGGGAATGGAAATACAGATAAGTTTTCCAACATTTCAGGATTTTGTTCTTGTGCTATTGCAACTACTGCACCCCATTCATTCGTCATTGCGATTTCGCCTTTCGCTAACGCCGTCCTGAAATCGGTCCATGACCAATTGACGGATCCCTGAGGCGAAGATTCGTTATAAATCGCAATCATCGCTTCTAATGCTTCTATCGCCTGCTCCTTTTTTTCTCCAAATTCATATTCTCCTGTCTCCGGATTGAAGATATTAACGCCATTACTATATAAAAATTGAGAATATGTTTGTTGAGCAACCATATTACGGTCCATCGGTATACTCATTCCATAAATGTCTGTCTGCCCATCTCCGTCTGTATCCTGGGTTAACTTTGCGGCCGCTTCTCTAAGTTCCTCCCAGGTTGTTGGGATTTCAATATTATTTTCTTCAAATAAGTCCTTTCGATACCAGACCCCTTGATATAAAGCCCAATCGGGAATAGCATAAACCATATCATTTTTACTAACCCAATCTAAATATTTCTCTATAAAGGCAGCCCTTCCACCTTTTTCTTCAATTAATTCAGAAACATCTACCAATGCATCCTGCGATTGCATAAATGCTATATGCCCTTCAATACCATTAAATATATTTGGCATCGTGTCCGTATTCATCCCTGCCATCATTCTCTGATATACGACATCGTACGTTAATGTTTCGATATTAATCTTAATATCAGGATTCTCCTTCTCAAATGCTGCAACTTGTTCATTCAATGTGTTGATCATCGCTTCTGTGGTATGCATCGTCCACATGGTCAATTCAATCACAGCCTCTGAAGTGTTGTCTTCGGACACACTATTACTACCCGATGTTGTATCACTCCCCTTAGCACAACCAAACATTTGAAATACCATAACTAATATTAACAGTAAACTCCCTATTCTTCTTATACTTCTCATACTTCCTCACTTTCTTAATTATAAATTATTTAATTATCATATTGTTTAATTCTAACGCTTGCCGCAATAATTCATAATCTAATCCAATACATGCTACATTTTCATTACATACCAGCGCCGCACCAATACCTGCTCCTGCTCCTGTAGCCATTGCGGTCGCGGTTATTCTAATAGAACCTTGTGCTTCATGGGTACAGCATATACATCTACCCGCACATAACAAATTATCTATATCTTTTGTAACTAAACTTTCCCATGGGATTTGGCAGCCTTTGTTCAAGCGTTGATACTCCATTGAATTACCCCTTGGGCTATGAATATCTATAGGAAAACTTCCAATTGCGATTGGATGCTCCATTACCCTTCCTGTCTCTAAGCCTTCTTTGGTCATTTGATAATATCCATTAATACGCCTGCTTTCGCGTATCCCTATTTTACCAATCTTCTCAATCCAGGAATCTTTAAAGGCTCCATTGTTCTCCTTCAACCACTTCCATAATCTATACCCTTGTATTACTGTTTCAGCTTGTGCATCACTCCTGTCATCCATATTAAGAGGATTTCCGCTATAACGAGAATAATTGATGATGACTTGATTAGGGTGAGGACCTGTAATTAAATGCATCTCCCTCCGATTAAGTGAAAGCGCCCCTTTTTCAAAACCATCTTTTAACAATGAATAAAATCCCCACAAGTGCATTGCCTGATTTGCGAAACTTCTTATTCCTTCAGCTATTTCTAACAATGCATCCTGAGAGAAGAATTTAAATTCTTCCGGATGTTTCAATACCCAATTCGCCAAACATATATTATCTACACCTCCTAATTGCATCAGACTTGTCATTGGTTGTATATTCCCGTCCACATCTCCCATTGCATAGCCACAGCCTGCCAATACAGCCAAATCTCCATCTCCTGTACAGTCAACAAATACTTTCGCCTTATAAACTCTGGTTTCATTTTTACTACTAATCCTTACAGATTCTATTTTACGCTTGTCCACCATACAATCCAACAAACATGCCTGTGTAAGAACCTTCATATTTTCTTCCTTAAGCATCGTATATCCCACATACTTACAAATTTCCGGAGAAAACGGCGTGATTGTTTTTGCATATCCTATTGTGTCATTTACATGACCAAGTGACCCGCCAATTTCCACGCACCTTCTTACAAACTCATCTGGAATTCCTTTAATTACCTGTCTGCTCTCATCATGAAACGTCATAATCGCTTCTAATGGGCCCCCTGTAATATTTCCCAAAATAGAGTCTGATGCTTCTATCATTAACACTTCTTTTCCCATTCGGGCAGCGGCAACTCCACAGCAAAATCCCGCCGGTCCTACGCCTATTACAATAATATCATATTCTCTTTTATTCATTATTCCTTCAACGCTCCTGATGTTAATCCTGCTATAAAATATTTTTGAATAGAAATAAATATCACTATAACCGGTATGCTTATCAAAACTGAAGTTGCCATAATTTCTCCCCACCGTATGTCATAGTGAGCAATAAATTCACGAATACCAATAGGTAATGTCTTACGATTAACACTTATTAGGAAGATGCTGGAATATAAATATTCGTTCCATGATTGAATAAACGAAAATAAACCGATTGAAAAAATCGCTATTCCTGACATGGGTACTGCAATTTTTCTAAAAACGCCAACTTTACTTAATCCATCAATCATTCCCGCCTCTTCTAATTCTCTGGGGATTGCTTCAAAGAAAGACCTCATCATCCAAATCCCCAATGGTATGGTTATTGTTAAATGTGCTAAGATAATACCCAGATATGTGTCAATCAAATTAAGTCCGTTAAGAATCGTATTCAAAGGTAACATAAGCAATATCGGTGGGAAAATGTATGTACATAGTATTAAATGAGACAAAAAATTCCTGCCTTTATATTTAAACCTGGTTAAACTATATGCACCTAAAGACGATACAACTACTGTAATAACCATTACCGTAGAAGATACAATAATACTATTGAGAAAGTATTGTGGTACATTGCTGCTGCTAAAAACATTTTTATACCAGCCAAGCCATAAATTTTTAGGGATAAGTGAAGGATTCTTAACAAACAAAGACTCTGCCGGTGTAAACGAAGATATTAACATCCATAAAAATGGAATGATTACTATTGAAAGTAACAACGCAATTCCTATTACCCTTAAAAGCTTTTTTATACCCTTCATCTGTCCCCACCTTTTTTATTTAATCCCGAGAATATCAATATAAATACGACTAATATGACTCCCATTATGATAGACATAGCTGAAGCTCTTCCAAAATTAAATTTACCAATAGCTTCTGTATAAATTAATATAGGTAAGTGCTGTGTTGACTGAGCCGGTCCGCCCCCAGTCATTAAGTAAACTAAATCAAACGCATTAAATTCCCAAATAACCCTTAATATCAATAAACTGTACGTTATCGAACGAAGAGACGGCCAAGTTATATAGATGAACTTTTGCCAATTATTTGCGCCATCTATCATAGCAGACTCATACTGTGACTGGGGAATGGACTGAATTCCTCCTAAATAGTTAATCATGCAAAAAGGGAAGGATCTTAACACATTCACTGCAATTACAGTAGGCAATGCAGTTGCTGTACTAGCCAAAAGGGAAGCACCGTCTTTAAGGAGTCCTACGTTAGCTAAAAAGCGGGTCAATATACCATAAGTATCATTTAGCATCCATTGAAATAATAAGACTAAAGATATAATTGGTATTACATAAGGTGTTAACAGAATGGAACGAATGAGTTTGTTAATTTTTGATTCTTTATTGATAAGTAATGCTGTTAACAGGCCTAACAGCATTTGACATAATACACTTCCAACAGTCCAGACAATATTGATTTTGAGTGCATTTACAAAAGAATCATCCTTAAAAATACTAATATAATTTGCCAGCCCTATAAAACTATTCGTTCCAGAAACAAAATTAATGTTAAAAAAACTCTGCTTAATTGTCTGAAATACCGGAAAAATGATTAGACATCCCAGGCATACAAATGTTGGCAATAAAAACATATATCCAAGGAATAAATCATTATTCAGCAATCGCTTTCTTCTCGTCATTTGCTAACACCCCCTATTAAATTCACACTTTATAACTTTTCTGCTTTTTTAAGAATTTCTGTCGTTACATCCATTTCTTCGTTTGTAACCGGTGCCATCGGGCCCCTGGCCGGGCCTAACTTAATTCCCGTAACTAATTCAATAGCCGGACGTAAAATCGAATTAGGCAAAATTCTTCCGTTCTGGCCGGTAGAAACACAAAATTCATAAATTGGTATAAATAATTCTTTTGCCCTATCATTATTTCCAGTCTCATAGGCATCAAAGATTTCTCTTATTTCATGTCCAAAAATATGCGCTCCGCCACTTACGATTCCCATAGCTCCTTGAACTATAGTAGCCAGCAGCATAATATCATCACCATTAAGCACAACAAAATCAGGATCCACTTCCTCTGTCGCCAGAAAGTAATCTGTTACTTGCGTTGGATTAATTCCCGCTTCATCCTTAATTCCTATAATATTGTCAATATCTGCAAGCCTCTTGACTGTCTCCGCCTCAATATTTACTCCTACAAAGATTGGAATATTATATAACAAAATATTAAGACTTACACTTTCTGCGAGCTTTTTATAATGTTGATATATGCCTTCTGGAGTCGGTTTGTTATAATAAGGGCATACAACCATAGCCAAATCAATACCTAACGCCTCAGCCTCCTTTGTTAATGCTACTGTTTCTTTAGTTGATGGACAGCCTGTTCCCGCAATAACAGGTTTCCGGCCTGCTGATGCCTTTAAGGCTGTTTTCATTAACTGAACCTTTTCATCATAACTAAGTAACGCTGCTTCTCCAGTGGTCCCGGCAACAATAAAGGAATCACAAAGATCTTCTTTGATTAAGTATTCAATAAGCTCAGCATATTTTTCATAGTCGACCTCTTCGTTTTCTTTATATGGTGTAATAAGTGGCAATAAAATCTTTCCATACTTCTCCGTAAAATTCATCCTTATCCCTCCGTATTAGTCAGTATGTTTGTACGATGTGTAATTGTATGATATCTCATTTCGCAATAAGGCACCCGCCTATACTTGTCAATATTGCCTTCTGATTAATCCTTATAAAAATTCATATTCTTAAATGCCTTTTTAATTTGATCTTTTTCTTCATCAGGCAAATATACTATTGGACTGCGGCAATATCCCGAGGTTCTTCCTAATAATTCCAACGCATATTTTAGTCTGATAGGGAATTGATTTCCAGCAATGCTTTGCCAACATTCATATAGCTGATCTTGAATTTCTCGTGCCCTTACAGGATTTCCTTTCAGATAACAATCCCACATCTCAACACATAATTCCGGAAAGACAGCCAGGATTGCAGAAATAGCGCCATCAGCCCCTAAATCATAGCAGGTATACAGCATATCATCAGTAGCGGCAAATATTTTTCCTTTCTCATGGCACATCATTTTCATAGCGTATAATGCCGGTATACTTCCTACACTCTGTTTTATCCCCATAACATATTCCGTTTCATCCAATAAACGTTTAAATAGTAAAGGCTGTATCGTATTTTGAGCAATTACATTATAAATAATAATAGGTAATTGAACTTCCCTAGATAGGGTACTATAAAAATCAAACATACCTTCCTCATTAGGTACTAAAACATTATAGGCTGTAGGTGTTACCATAATTGCATCGGCACCGGCTTCTTTAGCCATAAGTCCTGAACGCACCGCATCCCTCGTACATGTTCTCATAATCCCACACACGATAGGTTGGTTTTCATCAATATAATCTTTAGCAATGGTAATTAATTGATGTAGCTCCTCGTCTCTTAAGGTCGGTCCTTCTCCTGTACTGCCACCAACGCTCAATCCATGAACACCGGACTTAATACAAAATTTCATTTCTTTAGCCAAAAGATTTTCATCAATCGCTCCATCTTTCTTAAATGGCGTTATGATTGGCGGAATTATTCCTTCAATTTTCTTCATGCTATTTACCCATCCTCTTGTTTTTGTAACTTAAACTAAGCGCTTGTTGTTATTTTGTATGACATCGTACAATATTGTTACAATTAAAGATTAGCACTATGTAGGGTATTTGTCAAGAATAAATCTACTATTTATTCATTTCTATTCATTATTACTATGAATCTTCATCATGTCATTTTCTGTTATTTCTAAGTGTTTTTTCATTTCTTCGACTGCCTGAACAGCATTTTTTGTTTCGAAACATAGCAGTATTCTCGCATGCGGCTCCACTGCATTTTTGTACACCGACTTATTTATAAAAGAGTCTCCTCTGTAAATTCTAAATTGTTCCAATACTTGTTTATTAAACTTAATCAATAAAGGATTTTTTGTACACTCAATTATTTTTGTATGAAATAATTCATCTAACATAATCATTTTTACAAGATCTCTGTTTTCATTGGCATGCACAAAGGATTCGTGCACCTCTCGTAAGCCTTCTATTTGCTTTTTGGAAGCTCTTTCTACAGCCAGCCTGACAGATAAAGTTTCAATTGCCATGCGAATTTCCATATAATCTGAAAAGTGAGCGCCTTCAACCTCATACCATGCCTCTTTTTTGGATTGGGCTTTTTTATAATCGGCTACAAAAGCTCCTTTTCCGGCTCTATTCTCGACATAACCTAAAGCCTGAAGAACACGAAGGGCTTCTCTTATACTTGTCCTGCTTACTTTCATTTGTTCACAAAAGCTTGCTTCTGTTGGTAATTTTTCTCCAATTTCATATTCTTCTGACTCAATCATTTCTTTAATGTTTTCGACCACCGCATCTGTGATTGACATCCTTTGTATTTCTTTCATAGTAAAAATCCTCCCTATTGTTCTTTTGTATTATTGTATGATGATTGAGGTATAAAAGCAATTACTTTTTGAACTTTATGCAAAAGGGATAGTACTATCGGACGTCCGTGTTATCTGCGGGAGCCTGAAATAACCTCGAAATTTTCTGTCAAAATTCCTCGGTCATTTCAGGCCCCTATGGAAGGAAAGCAATAAAATAGTCGAAGAAGAAATATTCAATTTTACGGAAGCTAAAAGTTTTATTTAATCAGACCACTACAAAAGACCCCACAAACGCAATGTTTGCAAGGCCTTGATATATTTGATTATCTCTTTGTTAACGTTTCGAGAAGTGGGAAAGCCCGAAAACAAAGCATTCCCTTGCCATATTGTTGCAAGTATGTTATATATCCCCTGTATTCAAAACCGGTTGGCTTATGGGCTCCTGGAAAGACATCCAGTGTTTTCATTGCTTGAATATCATGTTTGCCACTTTGAGCAATGACGACTTTATATTTTTATTCTCATGTATCAGTCCCTTAAATAACGTCAATTTCTTCCCAAGCTTCATCTATTGTTTGTACTCTACCCTGCTCCATATCGTCAATAGCTTCATCTAACTTGCTGAATAGAACTGCCATTAGTTCATTTTCTTTATGATTATTATTATTTTGATTTACAGTTCTTTGTGCCAATGATGCCATGTTATCACCCTTTCTTGAATTAAAACACTATGTTAATTATAGTATATCTCGATTTTCATAAATAATCAAATCAAAATTTTGCTATTTTTTATTACAAGCTTTTTCTATACATCACAACACTATTGAATCTTGCAATTAACAAAATATAAAAGGACATTCCCAATGACCTTAGTCTTGAAAAATGTCCTCTGTATACTGATATTTTTGTTGCATATATGTTGCATGTGTGTTGCATACGATTCAAAATCCAACACTTTTGACAACTCTTCACAGCGTCTATAAACCCCGTACTTCTGGGCTTTCTCACTATAACTCGTATGACTAAAATTATCTCTTTGAAAATTGCGGAGCCCTTCTTGCTGCTTTGAGGCCGTATTTCTTTCTTTCTTTCATTCTTGGATCTCTTGTCAGGAATCCTGCTTTTTTCAAAGTAGGTCTATAATCGGCGTCTGCTTTTAATAACGCTCTTGAGATTCCGTGTCTGATAGCGCCTGCTTGTCCTGTGAATCCGCCGCCGTGTACGTTTACGGATACGTCGAATTTGTCAAGGGTTTCTGTCGCTGCCAATGGCTGTCTTACGATAACTTTAAGTGTTTCCAGACCAAAAAAGTCATCGATTGGCCTTTTATTTATTGTAATATTACCTGTACCAGGCATAATGTATACTCTGGCGATACTTTTCTTTCTTCTTCCGGTTCCATAATATTTTACCATAGCCAATGTTATTCTCTCCTTCCAAAATGCTCTAAATTAGTATTTAATCTCTAATACTTCTGGTTTTTGAGCTGCATGTTCATGTTCAGGACCGGCATATACATGTATTTTTTTAAGCATCTGTCTGCCAAGTGGTCCTTTTGGAAGCATCCCTTTAACTGCAAGGTAAATAACATCTTCCGGTTTTTTTGCAAGTTTTTCTTTTAAAGTCGTCTCTCTCATTCCGCCTACATAATCTGAATGGTTATAGTAGATTTTCTGTTCAAGCTTCTTACCTGTAACTTTAAACTTGTCCGCATTTACAACGATAACGTAATCACCGGTATCAATATAAGGCGTAAATGTTGGTTTGTGTTTTCCTCTTAAAATTTTAGCAATTTCAGATGATAAACGACCTAATGTATGTCCTGTAGCGTCAACTACGTACCATTTTCTTTCAATTGTTGATGGACTTGCCACATAACTCTTCATGGTGTTTCCTCCTCAAAACGAATGTAATTAAATATTAACTTTTTTAGGTTTATATATTGTAAAATACCATCTCCGGGGCATTGGCAATAGTATTTTTAAACATACCGTCACAATTAAATATTATATGTCATTAAAAGCGGCATGTCAAGTGGGTTTCACAAATATTTTACCGCTATATGGTTCATTTATGAGAATGTCTTCGTGTACCACAAATGAGTCAGCAGATACATCAACTTGTCATGGTTTATGGAGACCAGGCCCGTCACACCAAAAAATGTTGAAATCCATAGAATTTTCAACATTTTTGGGCTCTAATTATTGAGGTTATTTATAAGCTTTAATATCTACTAACTCTCAATATTATATCTTTATTATTTAACCATAGTAGCAAAATCAAGATCCGGCTCTGCATACTGATCTACGTTTGATTTGTCAATCACAACCGTACCGGCGTCTATAAATTCTTCTACTTTTTCTTCATTTAAAATTTCAAGAGCCGTGTCAACAGCCGTATGTCCTAAAAGGACCGGGTCATTCGATGCGGTACAGTCATAGCCGCCTTCCTGTATCTTCAGCACAGCTTCCATCAGGCCATCTACTCCACAAACCAAAACATTTTCAAGATTTTGCTCTTTACAAACCTGGGCTGCCCCCAGTGCCATGTCGTCATTATGCCCGAAAATAGCAACTACATTTTTATTGGCCTGAAGTAAATCCTGAGTTGCCGGAATCGCCTTTGAGCGGTCATAGTCACAATAAGAGGATTGCACAATCTCTAATCCGGGAATTTTTTCAATCGCCTCATGGAAACCATCACGCCTGTCCATCATTGTCGTAGAACCGGCTGTTCCTTGTATTTCAAGTATTACACCTTCAGCATCTTCTCCTCCTAATAATTCAATCAGTTTTTCCCCTACCAGTTTTCCCATTTCCTTATTATCCCTGCCTACCCAGGCAGTATTTCCTTTTTTTATATTTTTATCTACTGTTACAACAGGAACATTTGCTTTATGGCAAGCTTCAATACCTGCTGAAGGACCATCCTCATTCACTGGGTTAATCACTAAAATATCAATTCCTCTGGACAATAAATCCTGAATATCCTTATTTTGTTTTGATACATCGTTATCTGCATTCAGAGAGATAACTTCTACGCCCTTTCCTTTTGCATATTCTTCAATAATGGGTGTCATATTTGCAAAAAACGGTGTGTCCTGTGAACAATTAGAAAAACCTATCGTAAAGGTTTTTTCTTTTTTCTCTTCTGCCCCTGAATCATTACTAACGGTATCCCCTGAGTTTTTACCTCCACAAGCATAGAATATCATTGCTGCTGCCAAAATTAATGCGACTGTCCAGAATCTCTTCCTTTTCATAATACGATTCTCCTTATATTTTTATTTAGGTTTTTGTAGGGAACCTATACCTCTTTATATTGAAACAGACATTTCTGTACAATATTTTTTAAGCAGCTATTTCACTTTATTTTTGGAAACAAATTTATTTAACAATAATGCAAGTATTATAATTGCTCCTTTAGCAATACGCTGATAATATGATGGCAATCCTACCAAATTAAAAATATTGGTTAATATCTGAAGCAAAAATACACCGCCAAAGGTTCCAACAACCGACCCGGTCCCGCCGCTTAAACTGGCGCCTCCGATTACAGCTGCCGCAATTGCATCCAATTCATATCCTGTACCTGCTGTCGGTTGGCCGGTAGACATCCATGATGCTGTCAGGATTCCGGAAAAGCCGGTCAACAATGCACAGATAATATATGTAACCGCATAATTGCGTTTTGTCTTAATTCCCGAAAGCATAGCTGCTTCACGGTTTCCGCCTATCGCAAATAACGTCCGTCCAAAAATGCTATACTTTAAAACCAGTGCCAAAACTATTGTTAACACTATCCAGAAAACAGCACTAATGGCCAATTTCCCAAAAATAAAACCTCCGCCAATAATATGAAAAGCCTCTCCAAGATTAAAAACCGGATTTCCGCTTGTTGTCAAAAGAGCTGCCCCCCTTGCTATTTCCATCATTGCCAGTGAAGCAATAAATGGCGGTAATCCAAAATAAGAAATCAAGCTGCCTGTAACAAGACCCATCACAGCACTGACAATCAGACTGACAATACAGCCGGCAATTATACCTGAACCACTCCCCTGAAATCCAAAAACAATCATTGAGGCAATCATACCTGAAAAGGACAGCACAGACCCTACCGATAAATCAATTCCACCTAATATAATAACAAGGGTCATCCCCAGAGCTACAATGCCAGGAATAGATGCTTGCTGAAGTAAATTCAAAAAGTTATTTATAGTCAAAAAATTTGGTGATAAAATCGCAGAAATCACAATAAATAACACTAACATAAAAATTAAATTGTACTTTTTTATAATTTTGCCCGCATTCATTTTCGCTTTCACTAAACCGTCCTCCCTACGACTGATGCATGTAATATTTGTTCTTGATTAAAATTTGCCTTATTTGACGATATGATTTGTTTTCCATCATACATAACATGAATATTGTCACAAATTCTTAAAAGTTCCGTTAATTCTGAGGATACCACCAGAATACTTTTCCCCATAATTGTCATTTCGCGAATCAAACGATATATTTCTTCCTTTGCCACAACATCTATTCCTTGTGTTGGTTCATCCAGGAGTAAAATATCACAATCCTGCATTAACCATTTAGATAAAATCACCTTTTGTTGGTTTCCGCCGGAGAGATTTTCAGTAATCGTATTAACGGATGGCATTTTGATTTTTAATTTATCCTTATATCTATTACACTCTACATTGATTTGTTGGTAATTTATTCTTCCTTTTATTTTAAATTTCAGCAAAGACACAAGAGACATATTCTCCCATACGGGTAGTATCAGTACCAATCCCTGGGTTTTTCGGTTTTCAGGGGCAAGACCTATTTTATAACGGATTGAATCCTGAGGGCTTCTTAACTCAACTTTTCTTCCATGGATTCTAACTTCTCCAGATATAACAGGTGACAAACCAAAAATGGATTCTAATACTTCTGTCCTCCCTGAACCTACCAGGCCATATAAACCAACCACTTCACCTTTATGAAGCGAAAGATTTATATCTGTAACTTTATGATTAGACACATGTTTCAGTTCCAAAACCTTATCTTCTGATACTTTATGGATTTCTGATTCATCTTTCTGGATTTGTGAAATTTTTACGCCTGTCATATATTCTACTAATTGATCTTCCGTGATATCATCCGTATCTTTACAGACAACAAATTTTCCATCTCTTAATACTGTAATTCGATCACCTACTGTAAATAATTCTTCCAAGTGATGCGAGATATAGATAATAGTAATCCCTTTTTCCTTTAAATCTTTAATGACCTTTACAAGAATTTCAAATTCTGATTGCGAAAGGGTTGAGGATGGTTCATCCATTACAATTAATTTTGCATTGCTGGCTAGAGCTTTCATAATTTCCGCAAGCTGGCGCTGACCTATATTTAATTCTGATACTTTTAATCTTACATCCATTTTAATCTTGAGGCTGTTCGCTAATTTTTGCGTATTACCAAGCATTTTCTTCCAGTCCACTGTTCCAAATCTGGTCTTGGGATAATCATTCATATAGACATTCTCCCCCACAGTCAACTCGTCAAAAAGCGATAATTCCTGATAAATAACAGCAATTCCATCTTTTCTTCTCTCATCCGTACTATGAGATTTCAGTATTTTCCCATCAAAAAAAATCTCTCCTCCATCTTCAGTGTAAGCAGATGACAGTATTTTCATTAATGTAGATTTTCCTGCACCATTGGCTCCAATTAAACAATGGACTTCTCCTCGTTTTACAGAAAAATCAATCTTATTAAGCGCTTTAACTCCCGGGAAAACTTTATCAATCTTCCGCATTTCCAAGATATTTAAATTTTGCACGCACCACATACTTCCTTTCTGTATGAATTTGTAATATGCTTTAAAAAGCATTATGTAAAATTCATTTACACAAGTATATTGAAAGCAATAAATTATGTCAATTGTATTTATTACACATCTTGTGACACTGTTTTTGTACATAGTTAACATTTGCAATAATTTTCCATGACAGGAATCCATATTTTCTATTAATTTTGAACAAAATAGCTCTATTGTTTTTGTAAATTTACTATATAAATTTAAAATTAGCAAATAGTACAAATATAATTTTATTATTTTATATACTATTTGCTATTGACACTTTAATTAAATAAATATAAACTTTAGTAAATATACTTTATATAAGTGTATGATTTTAAGCAAAATCGCAACAATACAGAAAGGAGAAAAATTAAATTTATGAGTGTCTTACCAAAAAAAATGAAAGCCATTGTGGCCCATGCCCCAGGAGATTATCGTTTTGAAACTGTAAATACTCCACGCGCAGATGAGGGGGAAATGATACTGAAAGTAGAAGCATGTGGTATATGTGCCGGTGATACAAAAGCTTTTGCCGGAGCAGAAAGTTTTTGGGGTGGCAACGGTCAACCAGCTTACATAAAAGCGCCTATGATTCCCGGCCATGAATTCGTGGGAACCATAATGGAAATAGGCGCTAATGTAAAAGGAGACTGGAAAATCGGCAACCGTATTTGCCCTGAACAAATCGTACCCTGCGGTGAATGTTTATTCTGCAAAACCGGCCGGCATTGGATGTGTGAAAAGCACGATCTCTTTGGGTTCCAGAACAACGTTAACGGAGGAATGGCCGAATATGTAAGACTTACGAAAGAATCGCTTCCTTATTTTGTACCTGCAGATATGCCTATCGAAAAGGCAGTCCTCATTGAACCCTATGCCTGCTCCTGGCATTGCGTAGAAAGGGCACAAGTAACCATTACTGATGTCGTCGTCCTTGCAGGAGCAGGTACTCTTGGACTGGGAATGGTCGGCGCGCTTGGGCAGGCTAATCCCAAATGCCTCATTGTCTTGGACATGGATGATGCGCGATTAGAAAAAGCCAAAGCATTCGGGGCAGATATCATTATGAATCCCGGTAAGGAAGATGTTATTATGAAAATCAAAGAAATGACCGGAGGATATGGCTGTGATATTTATATTGAAGCAACCGGCCATCCATCCAGTGTTACACAAGGTTTACAGGCCATCCGTAAGATGGGCCGTTTTGTTGAATTTTCCGTATTTGCTCAGGATGTGACCTGTGACTGGTCTATTATCTCTGACAGAAAAGAATTAGATTTATTAGGCGCCCATTTAAGTCCTTTCTGTTATGACACGGTAATTGATTGGATTAGTAACGGAAAACTACCAACAGACGGTGTTGTTACACATAAATTTGCATTAGAGGATTGGAAGAAAGGATTCCAAATCGCTAAAACTGGAGAGAACGGTGCACTTAAAGTTATTTTGGTGCCTGATATGAGACCAGAGAAAGGAGAATAATATGCAGAGAATATTAAACAATCCTGATTATATCGTAGATGAAATGCTGGAGGGATATCTCAAGACTCACCAGGATATCGTGGAACCCACAGACAATCCGCGTGTTGTAAAAGCTAAAAATATTCCGGCAGGCAAAGTAGGGGTAGTAACCGGAGGTGGTTCTGGCCATAAACCGGCCTTTATTGGTTACGTGGGTAAAAACATGTGTGATTCGGCAGCGGTCGGCGAAATCTGCTCCTCTCCCACGGCTTCAGCCTTTTTAGACGCTTTTAAAACTGCAGACGGCGGAAAGGGTATAGCATGCTTATACGGAAATTATTCCGGTGATAACATGAATGTAAAAATGGCTGTAAAGATGGCAAAAAAGCAAGGGCTTACCGTAAAAACGGTTGTGGCAAATGATGACGTGGCATCCGCCCCGAAAAATCAGAGGGAAAAACGCCGGGGGGTTGCAGGCGAGATTCTGATGTGGAAAGCCGGGGGAGCCAAGGCTGCCCTGGGCGGTAATTTAGACGAAGTCATTGAGTCAGCTCAGAAGGCTATCGACCATACAAGAAGTGTAGGTATCGGACTGACCCCCTGTACCCTTCCGGCGGTTGGACATCCCAATTTTGAAATAAAAGATGGTACTATGGAAGTTGGGATCGGACATCACGGCGAACCAGGTATTGAAGTCTGCCAGCTTCAGTCCGCAAAAGAGATGGCTGTAAGAATGGTGGATATTGTAGTTCCGGATTATCCGTTTGTATCAGGAGACGAAGTTGTCGTATTAGTGTCAGGCCTCGGCGCAACACCCATCATGGAACTCTACGTGTTATATAATGAAATCCATCAGTGCATAGAGAAAAAAGGTATCAAAATATACAAATCATACGTTGGTAATTATTTTACTTCTCTTGAAATGATGGGTGCTACGCTTACCATAATGAAATTAGATGGAGAATTAAAAGATCTCATAGACCTCCCTGTGACAACAATGGGACTAACACAGATTTTGAAAGATGAGGACTTATTATGAGTGTATTTAAAAATGCAGATGGAAAATCCGTCTTGCTTAAGATTGTCAAAGCTATCCAGGATAATAAGGTATATCTAGGCGAAATAGATGGCCTGATTGGAGACGGGGACCACGGAATGAATATGAATAAAGGATTCACCTTGTTTGAACAGAGGTTTGAAGATATAGAATTCTCGTTTACTGAAGGAATGAATCATTTGGGAACCATACTTCTCTCAGAAATAGGTGGTTCCATGGGGCCAATTTATGGAACTATTATGAATAGTCTTGCAGAAGAAGGTAATAATCTGGAAGAAATTACAGTAGCAGACTTAGCCCGAATGCTAGAAGCCGGGTTAAAAGAATTGCAGGAAATTGTAGACGCCAGGGTGGGCGATAAGACATTGGTTGATACTTTGAGTCCTGCCGTAGATGCACTGAAAAAAGCCGCCAAAGAAGGGGAGGACTTCTACCTGGCTTTAGAAAATATGAAAATAGCCGCTCGGAAAGGATGCGATTCAACAAGAGAAATGCAAGCCAGATTCGGCCGTTCCAGTCGTCTGGGCGAGCGCTCACGAGGCGTATTAGATGCCGGATCGGTTTCCTGCTACATTATACTTATAGCAATGGCTGATGGAATTAAAGAAATAATTATAAATTAATCATCGGAGGAACGTACTATGAAACTGAAATTAGCCATTGGCTGTGATGAGGCTGCATATAATTTAAAACTCACTATTAAAGATTATATAAAAGAAAACTATCCGAATATTGAGGTAACTGACTTTGGAGCTGATTCCGGAGATATAGTATTATATCCGGACATCGCATTTGCTGTAGCAGATGCAGTTGCCAAAGGCAAATTTGAACGTGCCATTCTGGTATGTGGAACTGGTATCGGAATGGCCATTTGTGCAAATAAAGTAACTGGTATCCGGGCTGCTGTATGTCATGATCCTTTCTCTGCAGAAAGAGCCAGAAAGAGCAATGATGCGCAAATCATGTGCATGGGCGAACGAGTGATAGGGATCGAACTTGCAAAGTGCTTGGTAGATATCTGGCTTGCCTGTGAATTCGCCGGCGGAAGTTCGGCTCCTAAAGTAGACAGAATCAACAAATTAGAGCTGGAGCACTCTTACCCGACTAATAACTGACAAAAAGACGGGAAATTATCAAAAGTTTTGAGATTCTTCCCGTCTTTTAGCTATTTCATAATTTCTTTTAAATAGTTCTTGACTAACGGAAGTGCTGCTCCATGACACAAGGGAAACGATGCGCACTTACTTATTTTTATATACCTTTCATGACATGGAAAAGCAGAACGCTTTCGTATCATATATTGTAATTTCTCAATATCTTCTGCGAGTAAATAACGGGATAAGGTACCTCCCAGAATAATATCACTCGTAATTAGCATGTGCAGATTATCAATCAGCATTGCAAGATGCTCCAGATAACTTTCCCATTTTTCTTCACATTCTTTATCTCCTGAACGGAGTGCTTGAAAAAATGAATTAATGTTTTCTTCTGGTCTCAAAAAAGCCGATATTGAACAATATGAATTCACACATCCCTTTTTCCCACAATAACAGGGACGTCCATTCGGCACCATTGTCATGTGCTCAAATACACCGCTCTTTAGTTCGCCACCGCGAAAAAAGTCACCATCTATTATAACTGCTCCACTTAAGTTATCCCTGATATTAAAAAAAATCGCATTCTTAATCGAAGCATCCAGCCAAAGCTCCGTATTCGCAAGGGCCTCCGCATCGTGGTTAAAAATACATCTGTAAGAAGTTCTCTGGGTAAACTGTTTAATACTTAATCCCGTACAGTTTAATATCTTCCCATAAATAATATTTTTTCCATCAGAGGATATTAATGCCTGCAGGGCAATACCTACACCAAGGATGGATTCTTTATTGACATTCAAACTATTAATGAATTGATTGACTGACTTTGAGACTATTTCGTAATAAGAATCCGTATCCGAAAATCGGCAGACCGTTTTTTCATATTTCAATATATCTGCATATAAATCAACGGCTATTATTTCATATTGATCAATAAGAAGTTCCAGACCTATAGCTATTTTTTTTAATCCATTAAAAGTATATAGTATCGCTTTACGGCCTCCTGTTGATTTTGCATATCCATCTTTGGTAATGTGATCTTCCTCTGTTAATTCCTTTAAAATCTGGGTCACAGTTGGACGACTGAGTTTCAAAGTTTGAGCAATACCCGGCTGGGTAGTCCTTCTTAAAGAATAAATATATTTTAATATGTTTCTTTTATTTCTCACCTTAAGGGTTGCCGAAGTGTAATTATTATCCAGTATCATTTCGCATAAGTTAACCTTTCCGAATTTTTTTTATTATATCATAATCTGTTGTTAGGGAATAGATATTTTATTTGAATATTTTATTTCCACAAGGGTCAAACCGTGAGCCGGGGCTGTAGGACCTGCTATTTTCCGTTCCTTTTCTTCCAGCATTTCTTTGATATGTTCCGATTTTTTGTGGCCATATCCAATATTTAAAAGGGTTCCTGTAATAATACGGACCATATTATATAGAAAGCCATTCCCTGTGACGGTTAGCAAGATAAAATCATTTTCTTTATCTATATCACAGGAATATATCGTTCGAACAGTAGATTGCACATTACTTCTTTGTGAGCAGAAATTATGAAAATCATGGGTTCCGCATATGTAAGCGGCAGCTTTTTTCATGTCATCAAGGTTTACTTTCCTTGGGACGAAATAGCTGTAGAACCGCTCCTTAGGCAGTGCCCTGTGCCGGTTTAGGATTTTATATTGATAAGTTTTAACACTGTCACAATACCTGGGGTGAAATTCACCAGACACTTCCACAGATTCCTGTATGACAATGTCCTTTGGCAATCGCTGATTGATGGCACCGGCAAATTGCCAGGCCGGAATGTTTCTATCTGTATCAAATACAGCCACCTGTCCCAGGGCATGGACGCCTGAGTCTGTACGGCTGGCTCCGGTTAACATAATTCCCCCACCAACCAAATCTTCAATGGCCTTTTGCAACGTTGACTGTATGGATATGCCATTAGGCTGTACCTGCCAGCCGCAATAATTTGATCCATCATAAGATATTACCAACTTGATTCTTCGCATGTCCTCTCCCCTTTACAATGGAGCAAAATGGTTCAAAATTATACTACCGGCAATATAAAGAAAAATTATCAGGTAAGCTATATAATCATACCGATAATACTTTAACGGCTTCATCTTAGTCCTTCCCTCACCCCCATGATAACACCGCGCTTCCATAGCCATGGCTAGATCATTGGCCCTTCTGAAGGAAGATATGACCAATGGTATCAGTATCGGAATCAGGCTCTTGGCTCTTCTAAAAACATTGCCTGTCTCAAAGTCTGCGCCTCTGGCCTGTTGAGCCTTCATAATTTTATCTGTTTCTTCCAAAAGGATCGGTATAAAGCGTAATGCAATAGACATCATCATGGAAATCTCATGTACAGGTATTTTAATTCTTTTTAATGGGCTAAGGCTTCTTTCCAGGCCATCGGTCAAATGGTTCGGCGTTGTCGTCAACGTCATGACAGAAGAACCCATAATTAAAAAGACTAACCGCACGGCCATTTTGACAGCAGTGGCTATACCTTCCTCGGTTATCCTGATAAACTTATATTCAAAAAGGATCGTTCCTGGCGTATAAAAAATATTGAGGACAGCTGTAAATATCAAGATAAAAAGGATCGTTTTAAGACCCTTAAGCATATATTTAACCGGAATTTTTGACAATTTAATTACACTTGCCAGTGCTATCGCTGTTAAAACGTACCCTCCAACATTTTTTATCGTAAAAATCATGAAAATAAATGCAATTGTGCCAAATAATTTCACCCTGGGATCCAGCTTGTGGATAATAGAATTTGCTGGATAAAATTGTCCTATCGTGATATCTCTTATCATTACGCATCCTTTCCCAAAAAAGCAAGGATTTCTTTCTTAGCTTCTTCTACCGACATGGCATCGGCAGAAACATCAAATCCCTTTTTACGTAACTCGGCCATGATATAAGTCACCTGAGGCGCTGCAAGTCCAATCGCTTCTAGTTCCTCATGCCTTCTAAATATATTGCGGGGTGTATCATCAAAGAAAATGCGCCCTTGATTCATAACTATCAGCCGGCCGGCATACTTTGCAACATCTTCCATACTATGAGAAACCAGAATGATTGTAATTCTGAGTTCCTGATGCAGCTTCTGTATTTGATTCAGTATATCGTTTTTACCTCTCGGATCAAGGCCTGCGGTCGGTTCATCTAAAATAAGTACTTCCGGCTGCATTGCCAATACCCCTGCAATAGCTGCCCGCCGTTTTTGGCCACCTGACAATTCAAAAGGGGATTTTTTCCAGTACTTTTCTTTAAGCCCTACCAGTTTCAGGGCCTCACCAGCTCTTTCCATACATTCTTGTTCATCCAGACCTTGATTTTTAGGTCCAAAGCATACATCCTTTTGTACTGTCGTTTCAAAAAGCTGATGCTCCGGATACTGAAACACAAGACCGACTTTTTCCCGCAATCTTTTCAAATGATAATGTCCGTCAAATATATTACTATTATCATAATACATATATCCGGAAGTGGGCTTAAGCAGTCCATTAAAATGTTGGATTAAAGTAGATTTGCCAGAGCCGGTATGCCCAATAATCCCGACAAATTCACCCTGCTCAATTACCAGGTTAATATCTTTTAAAGCATGCTTTCTAAAAGCGTTATCCGGACTATAAATGTAATTTATATTCTCTAGTTTAATTGACATAATTCTTCCACCAGCTCATCGATTGTTAATATCCCATCGCTGATAGCAACACCAGCCTGTTTAAGTTCAAATGCCAGTTCAGTTACCTGCGGCACTTCAAGACCTAAAGCCCGTAATTTCCGGGACTGGGTAAATATTTCTTTTGGCGTGCCTTCCATCACGATTTTGCCATCATCCATTACAAATACTCTATCAGCCTGGAGGGCTTCCTCCATATAGTGAGTAATTAATATGATCGTTACACCTGCAGTTTTATTTAACTCTGTAATGGTCTTTATCACGTCTTTACGCCCAATGGGATCCAGCATGGCTGTCGGTTCATCCAGAACAATACATTCTGGCTTCATCGCCATGACTCCTGCGATAGCCACCCGCTGCTTTTGGCCGCCTGACAATTTATTAGGTGAATGACTGCGATAGTTAAGCATATCTACCGCACTCAGGCTCTCTTCTACCCTTTTCCATATTTCATCTGTAGCCATACCGATGTTTTCAGGACCAAAGCCTACATCTTCTTCGACTATGCTGCCGATAATCTGGTTATCAGGATTTTGAAATACCATACCTGTCAGCCTTCGGATATTTAACAGATTCCCGTCATCTTTGGTATTCATTCCATTAACCCATAAACTTCCCCTGGTAGGCTGCAATATGGCATTCATTTGTTTTGCTAAAGTTGATTTTCCTGAACCGTTATGGCCAAGGATCACAATAAAATCTCCTTTTTCGATATCTATACTGATACCGGCTATTGCTCTGATAACCGATTCTATTTCTTCATCTTCACTATGACTTATATATTCAAATTCTAAGTCTTTTGATCTGATAATTCCCATCATACTACCTCTGATTTATAAATTAGTCCAAAAAGGAGATGCCGCACCTGTTGTGTTTACATCTCCCTTAACTTTTATACTAATTCAATAATTACTTCCATTGCAGCATCGCCTTTACGTTGTCCGACTTTAACGATACGTGTATATCCACCATTACGGTCTACATATTTGGGGGCAATGTCATTAAATAATTTATCTGTCAAATCAACCTTTTTGGTGTTGGCTTTCTTACCTGCAACCTTTTCAGGAACCTCTGTAACAGGGTAAAGAACTTTTAGCATCTGTCTTCTTGCATGCAGGCGAGAAGCATTATCTTTTTGAATTGTTTTTTCGATGGTATCATAAATATTAACCTTTTTCCCATCTACAACCTCTTTGATTCTTTTTCCATCTTTATCTTTACGGACTACTTTAGCCTGAACTTTTACTGTCTCAAAACTGTCTTTTTCTTTGACAGCAAGTGCAATCAAGCCTTCGGCAATCTTTCTAATTTCCTTAGCCTTAGCTTCAGTGGTTCTAATCTTGCCGTGATAGATAAGATTAGTAACTTGATTCCTAAGCAATGCTTTTCTTTGACTGGAATTTCTTCCAAGTTTTCTATAGCCTGGCATTGGATTTCCTCCTTCTTTACATATTGATAATATTAGGAATATTGTGGATTATTCATCACTGGGATTCAACTGAAGTCCCAGCTCCTTAAGTTTGGCCAAAACTTCTTCCAGTGACTTTCTACCCAGATTTCTTACTTTCATCATATCTTCTGCGGTTCTGTTGGTAAGCTCTTCAACCGTGTTAATCCCGGCTCTCTTCAAGCAATTATAAGAACGAACAGATAATTCTAACTCATCAATATTCATCTCAAGGACTTTTTCTTTTTCATTGTCCTCTTTTTCAATCATGACCTCTGCTGTCTTGGCATTCTCAGAAAGATCAATGAACAGACTCAAATGTTCGCTTAATACCTTTGCCGCCAGACTGACAGCATCATCCGGCGCTAATGTGCCATTTGTATATACATCCAGTGTGAGTTTGTCAAAATCCGTAATCTGGCCTACACGGGTATTCTCCACTGCCAAATTCACACGTTCAACAGGCGTGTAAATTGAATCTACAGGGATAACACCGATAGGTAAATCTTCTTTCTTGTTCTTATCTGAACTCACATAACCTCTGCCTTTAGTAATCGTCAGCTCCATGTATAATTTACTTTCTGTGCCGCTTAAGGTTGCAATAACCTGCTCCGGGTTTAAAATCTCTATATCCGAATCTGCCTGAATATCTGCCGCTGTGACGACACCCTCGCCTTCAAATTCAATATATGCAACCTTTGGCTCTGAAGTCTCACTTGTATTCTTAATGGACAGGCTTTTGATGTTCATGATAATTTCAGTAACATCTTCTTTAACGCCTGGTATTGCACTAAATTCATGTACAACGCCGTCAATCTTTACATGGCTGACAGCTGCACCTGGTAATGAAGATAACATAATCCTTCTTAGTGAATTACCTAATGTCGTCCCATAACCCCGTTCCAGCGGTTCTACGACAAAACGCCCGTACTTATTATCATCTGAAATATGTGCAATCTCTATTTTAGGTTTTTCAAAATCAAACACTCTATGGCCCTCCTTTATTGGGTTATTATTAATTGAGGGTAGTCTACCTGTCAAAAAACAGACAGATAAAATTATTTAGAATACAACTCAACGATAAGCGTTTCATTTACAGGAACATCAATTTGTTCCCTGGCAGGTATCTCTTTGACAGTACCGGTAAGATTATCATGGTCTGCTTCAAGCCACTCAGGTACTAATCTCCCTCCTGTAACTTCCAGGATGTCCTGATATCTCTGAGAGCCTTTAAACTTTTCTCTGATTTCTATCATATCACCGACTTTTACCTTATAAGAAGGAATAGTCACCGTATTTCCATTGACACTTATATGTTTGTGCCCGACAATCTGCCTGGATTCTTTGCGGGTTCTGCCGTATCCAAGTCTGAACATGACGTTGTCCAGCCTCATCTCCAGTAAAACCATCAGGTTATCACCAGTAATGCCTTTCATCTTACTTGCTTTCTTGAAGTAATTTCTGAAAGGCCTTTCCAGGACTCCATATATAAATTTTGCTTTTTGCTTCTCAGTTAACTGTAGTCCATATTCACTTTTTTTCTTATTTCCTCTAATAGACTTTCTATAAGATTTCTTATCTATGCCCAGATAAATCGGATCAAGCCCAAGGCTTCTGCATCTTTTTAAAACTGGAACCATATCTCTTGCCATATTAAATTTAACCTCCTACGTTATATAACGGTCATACTCTTCTGCGTTTCGGCGGACGGCAGCCATTATGTGGTACGGGTGTCACGTCTTTGATACTGGTCACTTCGATACCACATGCCTGTAAAGCACGTATGGCTGCTTCGCGGCCTGAACCGGGACCTTTAACCATAACTTCAACTGTTTTTAAACCATGTACTAATGCTGCCTTTGCAGCAGTTTCCGCAGCCATCTGAGCTGCATAAGGCGTAGACTTTCTGGAACCGCGAAAGCCTAATCCTCCGGCACTTGCCCATGATAATGCATTGCCCTGCGCATCTGTTAGGGTAACAATTGTATTATTAAAAGATGACTGGATGTGTGCCTGTCCACGTTCAACGTTCTTTTTCACACGTCTTTTCGCCACTTTTTTTGTCACTTTCTTTGCCATTGACTAAAACCTCCTGTTAGGTTACTTTTTACTTCTTCTTATTTGCTACTGTTCTCTTCGGACCCTTTCTCGTTCTTGCGTTTGTCTTTGTATTCTGACCTCTGACCGGAAGTCCTTTTCTATGCCTGATTCCACGGTAACAACCGATTTCCTGCAGACGTTTAATATTAAAGGCAATCTCCCTGCGTAAATCACCTTCAACTGTCATTGTTGAATCAATGACATCACGGATTTTCGCCACTTCTTCATCTGTTAAATCTCTAACACGTGTATCCGGATTAACATTTGCTTCTTTGAGGATTCGGTTTGAACTTGTTCTACCGATACCGTAGATATAAGTAAGACCGATTTCAACACGCTTCTCTCTGGGTAAATCAACACCATTAATACGAGCCATTCAATTACACCTCCACTAGTTATAACATATTCTATTCGTTTCACTCATCTATTATTTAGGACTATAATGTTACTTTATGTAGTAAAATTATAGGTTTGTATATGGTTGCTAAAGCCATATATCTATATTGACTGCAATCTATGATTGCAATCATTAAAAGTAACTACAACACACCCTGGTGTTGCATTACTGCAGCCGCGTTGAAGTATGCAGTACACAAAAACCAAGCCTGAATCAAGTCTTCTGCCTTAACTCAGCCTTGTCTCTGCTTATGTTTAGGGTTCTCACAAATGACCCTGATACTGCCTTTTCTCTTGATGATTTTGCATTTTTCACAAATCGGTTTTACTGATGATCTAACTTTCACTCTAGATCTCTCCTTTCAAAGCATTCGCTCTATATTGTAACATCTTATTTTAGTTGATGTCAAGGGAAATTTTACTTATCTCTCCAAATAATTCTGCCTTTAGTCAAATCATATGGAGACAGCTCAATAGTAACTTTATCACCTGGCAAAATTTTGATGAAATTCATACGTAATTTCCCGCTAATATGGGCCAATACTTTATGTCCATTTTCTAATTCTACTTGAAACATGGCATTAGGCAGTTTTTCAATAACAACACCTTCAACTTCAATAACATCTGTTTTCGACATTTTTACCTCCTTTAAATACGGGATTTATAAAGCTTAATGGCTTTCTTGATATCTTCGTTGCTTATGATTTCATTGTTCTTTCTTTTTCGGACTAATTCCATATCTATATGATTGATGATTTGAACATGCTTTACATTTTTACGTTTTGGTTTTTCCAAAGTTTTCAGCCTGCCATCTACAACATATACATAATCGTCTGAAGCATCCAATATGATATACAATTGATTTTTATCATGTCCTGCCTTTGACGAAGCAAACTGGGCAAATTGACAACGTTCACTCATAGACACACCTGCCATCAATCTAATAGTGTTAATATTTCATAGCCGTCTCTAGTAACCAATACCGTATTCTCATAATGGGCGGAAAGTGAACCGTCACGTGTAACTACTGTCCAGTCGTCCTCAAGCCATTCGACATCATAGGCACCTTCATTGACCATCGGCTCAATGGCAAGGGTCATACCTGCCTGGAGCTTAATGCCTCTTCCCTTTTGCCTGAAATTAGGTATTTGCGGATCCTCATGAAGATTTGTTCCAATTCCATGTCCAACCAGATCTCTGACAACTGAATATCCGTTACTTTCTACATAATCCTGTACTATCCCTGAGATTTCATATAGATGATTCCCTTCTTTGATACATTTAATACCTTCAAAGAAACTTTGTTTTGTAACATCAATTAAGCGCCTGGCCTGGGCAGAAATTTCACCAATCCCCCATGTTCTCGCCGCATCTGAATGATATCCCTGATAAATCAGTCCTGCATCTAAACTCACGATATCCCCCTCATTTAAAATACGATTTGTGGTTGGAATGCCATGGACTACTTCATCATTCACTGAAACACAAATTGAAGCCGGATAGCCATTGTAGTTCTTAAAATTAGGAATACAGCCAAAACTGCGAATGATTTCATCGCCCAGCCGGTCAATGTCCATTGTCGATATACCTGGCTTCAGCTCTTTACTCAGTTCATTGTGGGTGATGGCTATCAACCTGCCGGCCTCTTTCATTATTTCTATTTGCTTTTCAGACTTTATCGTTACTGCCATCCCATTAAACTCCTAAAATTTCCAATATATCATTAAAAACTTCATCCATACTCTTTGTTCCGTCAACTTCTTTTAAGATGTTCTGCTTTTCATAATAGTCTATTAACGGCTGAGTTTGATTATGATAAACGTCCAACCTTTTCTTAACAGTTTCCTGTTTATCATCTTCACGGAGAATAAGTCTATCGCCGCATACATCACAGGCATTTTCTACTTTTGTTGGATTATACACAAGATGATATGTTGCCCCACACCCGACACATGCTCTGCGACCTGACATTCTCCTGATTATATTTTCATCTGGAATCTCAATATTAATTGCATATTCCATGTTTTCGTCAATCGCACCAAGGGCAATTGTTAACGTTTCTGCCTGAGGAATTGTCCTCGGAAAGCCGTCTAAAATATACCCTTCTTTACAGTCAGGTTGTTGAATTCGATCAACAACGAGATCACAAACTAATTCATCCGGCACAAGCAAGCCCTGATCCATGTATCCCTTAGCCTTTTGACCAAGTTCCGTACCCTTTTTAATATTAGCTCTGAAAATATCTCCAGTTGATATATGTGGAATTTTACATACCTCGGCAATCCTTTTTGCCTGTGTACCTTTCCCCGCTCCAGGGGCACCTAACATAATTATTTTCATAATAATTATCCTCTCCGAGTGTTTTGTACTCGGGCAGGGTGTATTTCACCCTGTTCATATGTCCAACAACTTGTTTCATCAACCACTATGTGCCTACTAAGCCTGGACACGCCTGGGCGAAACCGGCTTGGTAATAGCAGCTGAGTGGTTTTCCTTTTTTATTCATTTAAAAATCCTTTGTAATGGCGTACCAGCATTAAGGATTCAACTTGTTTGAGCGTTTCTAAGATTACACCTACCATAATAATAAGTGATGTTCCTAAGAAAGATACCTGCGCACCAAATACTCCCGAAAAGAAAAATGGAATAAACGCTATGATTACAAGTCCAAGGGCGCCAATAAAGATAATATTATTTAATATCTTCACCAAATAATCTACAGTTGGCTTACCAGGACGGATTCCCGGTATAAAGCCGCCTTGCTTTTTCATATTATCTGCAACTTCAATCGGGTTAAATGTGATTGAAGTGTAGAAATATGCAAAGAAAACAACAAGTACAATGTATACCAACAAACCAATACTATACCACGGAGCCGAAGGTACACACCAATTATTACTGTTCATTGCGTTCACTACATGTCCCCAGAAGCCGGTTGGGGACTTTCCTAAAAGATTAATGATAATACTGGGTATAGACATTAAAGAGGACGCGAAAATAATCGGTATGACACCGGCCGTATTAACCTTTAAAGGAATATGGGTCGATTGGCCGCCAAGCATTTTCCTTCCAACTACTTTTTTCGAATATTGAACGGGTATTCTCCGCTCTCCGCCCTGCAGATAGACAACAAATACAACCATAAATAACAGCACAGATACGATAATGATTGCTGCCATTGTACCCGTTACAATATTAGTCGCTCCTGCAATAAAGATATCATATAACTTCTTAAAATCCTGAGGCAGCCTAGCAATGATATTAAACAAGAGAATCATTGAGATTCCGTTACCGACACCTTTTTCCGTAATCTGCTCGCCTGCCCACATCAAAAATGCGGAACCGGCTGTCAAAACTACGGCCACGGTTAAAATGCCCAGAAGGTTATTGAAGTATAAATAGCCGCTTCGGGAAAAGCCATAAGCCATCGCCCCGCTTTCAAAAAGGGCTAAACCAACGGTCACGTAACGGGTGATTTCACGGATTTTTTTCCTGCCATCCTCGCCTTCCTTCTGCATCTCTTCTAACTTAGGGATAGCAATCGTTAAAAGCTGCATAATAATGGAAGACGTAATATATGGATTGATACCCAACGCTAAAATTGACAGGTTACTTAATGAGCCTCCGGTCATCATATTGAGAAAATCCATTGCGCCCCCTGCGCCATTTGTAATAGAAGAAAACCATTGGGAAAAAAGCTCATTATTAACTCCCGGCGTGGGGAGCTGGCTGCCTAAACGTACGACAATCAATATCATAAAAGTAAATATAATCCTTTTACGGATATCATTTATTTTCAGAGCATTCTTTAGCGTATTCAGCATCAAATCACCTCTACAGTTCCACCAAGAGCCTTGATTTTTTCTTCTGCGCCGGCACTGAATGCATTAGCCTTAACAGTTAATTTCTTAGTAAGTTCTCCATTCCCAAGAATTTTAACACCGTCTTTAGGGTTCTTGACAATACCTCTTTCAATCAGCGTTTCAACTGACACTACCGCATCATCTTCAAATACATTGAGAGCATCGACATTGATGCCGACAATGGTTAAGCTATTGCGGTTTGTGAATCCACGTTTAGGGATCCTTCTATATAATGGCATCTGACCGCCTTCAAAACCCGGTCTTGGCGCTCCTGAACGGGCCTTTTGTCCTTTATGACCCTTACCTGCGGTCTTCCCATTACCTGAACCATGTCCACGCCCTTTTCTGAATTTATCACCATGTTTTGACCCTTCTGCAGGTCTTAATTCTGATAAGTTCATATTATGCACCTCCTTACATCTAAAATATTAAATTTCTTCAACTTTCACTAAATGTTTTACTTGTTGTACCATACCTCTGATTGCTGCATTATCCGGCATTTCGACAGTCTTATTTAACTTACGAAGCCCTAATGCTTCAACAGTCTTTTTATGTTTAGGAATTGCACCAATTGTAGATTTAACTAAAGTTATCTTTAATTTATCTGCCACTTCATATGCCTCCTTCTTAAGCCAAAATCTCTTCAACAGATTTTCCACGCTTTTTAGCTACTGCTTCAGGAGTCAATAAACTTCCTAAGCCTTCAATTGTAGCAAGAACGACGTTTTGTTTATTATTTGATCCTAAAGATTTTGTACGGATATTTTTATAGCCTGCAAGTTCCAGTACGGCACGTGCCGGACCGCCTGCGATGATACCTGTACCTTGAGGTGCTCTCTTTAACAAAACAGAAGCACTTCCGAATTTACCTATGTGGTCATGAGTGATACTTCCATTTTCATCTAACGGCACATTGATCAGCTTTTTCATGGCATCCTCTTTTCCTTTGCGGATTGCTTCCGGAATTTCAGTCGCCTTGCCTAAACCGGCGCCAACATGTCCATTGCCGTCCCCGACAACAACTAACGCCGCAAATCTAAAGTTACGTCCGCCTTTAACAACTTTAGTAACACGTTTAATTGATACTACTTTTTCAGTTAATTCCAATTGACCAGCATCAATAATTGTACGCTTCATTTATTCTCCTCCTTTGCTAGAATTTTAATCCAGCTTCTCTGGCTGCATCTGCTAATGCTTGAACTTTACCTTGATATATATATCCGCCTCTATCGAATACTACGCTCGTAATACCTTTATCTAATGCTTTCTTTGCAACCAGCGTCCCAACTGCTGCAGCGGCGGCAGTATCGTTAGTTTTCTCTACATCAGCCTTAATTTCTTTTTCCAATGTTGAAGCTGCTATCATGGTATTACCAACCGTATCGTCGATAATTTGAGCGTAAATATGATTATTGCTTCTATACACAGCCAGACGAGGACGTTCGGCAGTTCCTGCCAAATGATTACGTAATCTTCTATGCTTTTTCTCACGAATTGTAGATCTAGCTTCTTTTTTAACCATTCTTTTCACTCCTTTATTTATTTCTTCCCAGTTTTACCGACTTTGCGCCTGATAACTTCATCAGCATACTTGATGCCTTTGCCCTTATAAGGTTCAGGTCTTCTTTTATCTCTGATTTCTGCCGCATATTGGCCGACTTTTTCTTTGTCAATACCGGAAACGATAATTTTATTCTGACCCTCTAATGTTATGGTCAGATCCTTAGGATCTTCCATTTCTACCGGGTGAGAGTATCCCAGGGATAAAACTAATTTACTTCCTTGCTTTAGCGCCCTGTAACCAACGCCATTAATTTCAAGAACCTTTGAGTACCCATTGGTCACGCCCACAACCATGTTATTAATAAGCGTTCTGGTCAGACCATGCAGGGATTTCATTCTCTTAAGATCATTTGGCCTTGTAACAGTCACATTTCCATCTTCCAGTTTAATTTCCATTTCTATTGGCAGCACTCTCTCAAGTGCACCTTTTGGACCTTTTACAGTCACTTTATTATTTTCTGCTATATCTACAGTAACACCTGCAGGTACAGCGATTGGCATTTTCCCTATACGTGACATGCCCGTACCTCCATATTCTTTTTAATTACCACACAAATGCTAAAACTTCTCCGCCGACTTTTTGGTTCCTGGCTTCATTATCGGTCATTACCCCTTTATTGGTTGAGATAATGGCGACACCTAAACCTCCAAGTACTTTAGGGATATTATCACTCTTTGCATATACACGAAGACCAGGTTTGGAAATTCTTTTAAGGCCTGTAATTGTTTTCTTGTTTTTATCGGCACCGTATTTCAATGTAACTTTAATCGTACGGATGACACCCTCTTCTGCCGTTTCAAAGTTTTTAATATAACCTTCATCTAATAGAATTTTTGCAATGGATTCTTTCATTTTTGATGCAGGAATATCTACCGTATCATGTTTCGCAGTGTTTGCATTACGAATTCTAGTAAGCATATCTGCAATTGGATCGCTCATTGTCATTTAAATTGCCTCCTTCCTCAATATCTTACCAGCTTGCTTTTGTAACACCTGGGATTTGTCCTTTATATGCTAATTCACGGAAACAAATTCTGCAAATTCCATATTTTCTCAAGTAAGCATGTGGACGTCCACAAATTTTGCAACGGTTATAAGCCCTGGTCGAAAACTTTGCAGGACGTTGCTGTTTAATTTTCATTGCCGTTTTAGCCATGAAATTCCCTCCTTACTGCTTTCTGAATGGCATGCCAAACAATCTTAATAATTCACGGGCTTCTTCATCAGTCTTCGCTGTCGTAACGAATACGACATCCATGCCTCTGACTTTATCTACCTTATCATATTCTATCTCAGGAAAAATCAATTGCTCTTTGATACCTAAAGAATAATTTCCTCTGCCATCAAATGAATTGGGATTAACGCCTCTAAAGTCACGGACACGGGGCAGGGCTAATGTAATCAGACGGTCTGCAAACTCGTACATTCTGACGCCTCTAAGGGTCGTTTTACACCCGATGGACATGCCCTCTCTTAATTTAAAGTTCGCTATGGATTTTCTGGCTTTAGTCACGATAGCCTTTTGGCCTGTGATAACTTCCATATCCTTAACCGCGGAATCTAATACTTTGGAATTATCTTTCGCTTCGCCAACACCCATATTGACAACAATTTTATTTAACTTTGGAACTTCCATCATATTCTTATAACCAAACTTTGAAACCATTGCCGGAACGATTTCGTTGGTATAAATTTCTTGCATTCTACTCAACTTTGGTGACCTCCTTCCACGTATTAATCAATAACATCGCCTGTTGACTTTGCAATACGTACTTTTTTTCCATCGGCTATCTGATAACCGATTCTAGTAGCTTTATCTTTATAAAGGTACATAACGTTTGATACATCAATCGGACCTTCTTGGTGAACAATGCCACCTTGTTGATTTTTAGCTGACGGTTTTGTATGCTTTGTTATCATATTCACACCTTCTACAATCAAGGTGTTGCCCTTATGATCAACCTGTATGACTTTACCGTCTTTGCCTTTATCCTTACCGGTGATTACCCGGACTAAATCACCCTTTTTAATTTTAATCTTAGATTTAGTATTAATCTTTGACACAGTCGACACCTCCCTTATAGTACTTCTGGTGCTAATGAAACTATTTTCATGAAATGTTTTTCTCTTAGTTCTCTTGCTACAGGTCCAAAGATACGTGTTCCCCTTGGATTATTGTCATCCTTGATAATGACTGCCGCATTTTCATCAAATCTAATATAGGAACCGTCTTTTCGACGGGCGCCTTTTACTGTACGAACAACAACCGCTTTAACGACATCGCCTTTTTTGACAACTCCGCCTGGTGTTGCATCTTTAACCGTGGCTACAATGATGTCACCGATGCTTGCATATCTTCTGGTTGAACCGCCTAATACCCTGATACAAAGTATTTCTTTAGCACCGGTATTGTCAGCTACCCGAAGTCTGCTCTCTTGTTGAATCATGACTTTACCTCCTAAATATCCGCTAATTATTTAGCTCTTTCGATAATCTCCACAAGTCTCCATCTTTTATCTTTAGACAGCGGTCTTGTCTCCATTACTCTTACTCTATCACCAATCTTGCAATCATTCAACTCATCATGCGCTTTCAACTTATAAGTTTTATTGATAATCTTCTTATAAAGAGGATGTCTTACACGATTTTCTATTGCAACAACAATTGTCTTATCCATCTTGTCGCTGACAACTTTGCCTACTCTTGTTTTTCTTAGATTTCTCTCTGTCACAACAATTCCTCCTTTCCAGGCTAATTAGCCGCCTTTGCCCTTTCAGTGATTACTGTTTGAATTCTGGCAATATTTTTACGGACATCTTTAATTCTAGATGTATTCTCTAATTGGTTCGTTGCATTTTGGAATCTCAAATTGAAAAGTTCCTTCTTCGCATTGACTAATTCATTATTTAATTCCTCAACGGATTTATTTTTTAAATCTTTTACATATTCTTTAGTTTTCACCGTTATCACCGCCTTCTAAATCTGCGCGAGAAACAATCTTACATTTGATTGGAAGCTTGTGAACAGCAAGGCGAAGGGCTTCTTTGGCCACGTCTTCAGATACGCCTGCAATTTCAAACATTACCCGGCCTGGTTTAACAACTGCCACCCAATATTCCAACGTTCCTTTACCGGAACCCATACGCGTTTCAGCTGGTTTAGTAGTTACTGGTTTGTCAGGGAATATTTTAATCCATACCTTCCCTCCACGTTTGATATAACGTGTCATGGCAATACGGGCTGCTTCAATCTGATTGGACTTAATCCAGCCTGGCTCCATCGCCACAATGCCATATTCACCATAAGTTATTTTATTGCCACGCAGCGCTTTCCCGGCCATACTGCCACGAAATTGCTTACGGCGTTTCACTCTCTTCGGCATTAACATTATTTATCTCTCCCTTCCTTACCAGCTTTTTCCGGAAGAACTTCACCATGATAAATCCAGGTTTTAACACCTAATTTCCCGAAGGTCGTATCTGCTTCTGCAAACCCATAGTCAATATCCGCTCTCAGGGTTTGAAGCGGAATAGTTCCTTCACTGTAAAATTCCGTACGGGCCATATCAGCGCCGCCTAAACGTCCTGATACAGAAGTTTTAATACCCAGGCAGCCGGCTCTCATTGTTCTTTGCATTGCTGATTTCATCGCACGTCTGAAAGAAGCGCGGTTTTCCAGCTGGGCCGCAATATTCTCTGCAACTAACTGAGCATCTTTATCAGGTCTTTTAACTTCCTTAATATCTAATAATAATTTCTTATTGGTAAGTTTCTGGACCTCGGCCTTTACTTTGTCTATTTCAGAGCCGCCTTTTCCGATAACCACACCTGGCTTCGCTGTGTAGATAATGACTTTAAGTCTGTCTGAAGCTCTTTCAATTTCAATTCTTGAAATACCCGAATTATATAATCTCTTTTTAAGGTATTTCCTGATATTATAATCTTCTACCAGGTTATCTGAAAAATCTTTTTCAGCATACCATCTAGAGTCCCAATCCTTAATAATTCCGACTCTTAAGCCGTGAGGATTAACTTTTTGTCCCATGATTCTCCTCCTTATCTTTCATTAAGCACAATTGTAATATGGCTCATTCTTTTTTCAATGCGGTAAGCCCTTCCTTGTGCCCTGGGTTTTACTCTTTTCATTGTCGGTCCCTTATTTGCATAACATTCTTCAATGTATAATCTATCTTTATCCATTCCATTATTGTTCTCTGCATTTGCAATGGCGGACTTTAATAACTTCTCTATTAAACTAGAAGCATATCTTGGATTATATGCCAATATCGCCAATGCGCTCTGTACATCTTTCCCACGAATTGCATCTAGAACAAAGCACGCCTTTTGTACAGACACTCTGGCATAAGATAACTTCGCGCTCGGTCTTGGATCTACATTGGCATTTCTCTCTCTTTTTATCTGGGATCTGTGTCCTTTAGCCATGGATTAAGCCTCCTTTCAAACCTTTGCCTTTATTTACGTTTAGATTTCTTTTCGTCTTTACTGTGTCCTCTATAGGTTCTTGTTGCTACAAATTCTCCTAGCTTATGTCCAACCATATCCTCTGTAATGTATACAGGCACATGTTTTCTGCCATCGTGAACTGCTATTGTATGCCCAACCATCTGAGGAAAGAGTGTTGAACGGCGTGACCACGTTTTAATAACAGTTTTGTCACCGGCTTTATTCATAGCATCCACTTTTTTCAGCAAATGATCATCTGCAAATGGTCCTTTTTTTAATGATCTGGCCATTAATTTAACCTCCTTAGATTCATCTATTTAATCATACTTCCGTCGCGTCTTCTAACAATCATCTTATTCGACTTCTTGTTTTTCTTACGGGTCTTTAGGCCAAGAGCCGGTTTACCCCAAGGTGTCACAGGACCTGTACGTCCAATACCGGTCTTACCTTCACCACCACCATGTGGATGGTCATTGGGGTTCATAACAGAACCACGGACTGTTGGGCGGAAGCCCATATGACGCTTACGGCCTGCTTTACCTACATTAATCAACTCGTGATCAATATTACCAACTTGACCGATTGTCGCCCTTGCACCTATTGGAACCATTCTCATCTCGCCTGACGGCAATCTAAGGGTTGCATATTTTCCTTCTTTAGCCATTAACTGTGCTGAATTCCCGGCTGAACGTACCAATTGCCCGCCTTTACCTGGGTATAATTCAATGTTGTGGACTTGCGTACCAACGGGAATATATGAAAGCTCCAGGCAATTGCCTGTCCTGATTTCTGCTTCCGGACCATTCATTACTTTTTGACCGACTTTTAAGCCATTGGGCGCCAAAATATACCTTTTTTCCCCATCTGCATACGTAAGTAATGCAATGTTTGCTGTCCTGTTAGGATCATATTCGATTGCCGTAACTGTCGCCGGGACACCGTCTTTTCTACGTTTAAAATCAATAATTCGATATTTTCGTTTTGCACCGCCGCCGCGATGTCTTACAGTGATTTTACCTTGGTTGTTACGGCCTGCGTTTTTGCTTAATGAAACCACCAATGATTTTTCTGGTGACGTTTTCGTGATTTCTGCAAAGTCTGAGCCGGTCATATGCCTTCTGGAAGGTGTATATGGGTTGTACTTTTTAATACCCACGTTATTCACTCCTTTCAAGTGTCTGATTTATTATCACGCTTATTTGCGTATAAGTTACACCGTAAAAGATTTTCTTTTATGGTTTATAGCCCTTCGAAGATTTCGATATCTTTACTCTCAGCTGTTAATTTTACAATTGCTTTCTTTCTTTTAGCAGTTTTTCCAGAGGTCGTTCCACGCCTTTTGGTCTTACCTTCTAAGTTCATCGTGTTAACGCTGTAAACCTTGGTTCCCTCGAACATTTTTTCTACAGCTTCTTTAATCTGTGTTTTTGTTGCCTGTGGGTGAACATAGAAAGTATACTTTTTCTCAGCCATGGCATTCATACTCTTTTCAGTTACGACCGGTTTTAAAATAACATCGTAATATTTGATATCAGCCATTATGCATACACCTCCTGAATCGTAGCTGCCGCATCCTGAGTAAGTACTAACGTATCATACTTTAAGATGTCGTAAACATTGATTGTATTTGTATAAGCTGTTTTTACATCAGGTATATTCCTGGCCGACATGGTTATGTTCTCATTCTTGCCGCTTATTACCACTAATGCTTTGGATACTTTTAAATTGTCCATAACAGCTTTAAATTGCTTTGTCTTGATTTCATTCAATTCAAATGAGTCTAAGACAATAATTTTATTTTCATTAACTCTGGAGGTTAATGCGGACTTAAGTGCAGCTCTCTTTTCTTTCTTGTTCATTTTGAAGCTGTAATCTCTTGGCTTCGGTGCAAATACCACCCCGCCGCCTGTCCACTGGGGCGCCCTGATGGAGCCTTGTCTTGCATGACCCGTTCCCTTTTGTTTCCATGGTTTCTTACCGCCGCCACGGACTTCTGAGCGGGTTTTTGCGCTCTGGGTTCCCTGACGTTTCGCCGCAAGCTGGTTGACTACAGCCATGTGTACGAGATGTTCGTTTACATCCACACCAAACACAGCATCATTAAGCTCTATTTCTCCAACTTGATTGCCTTCGATATTATAAACAGATACCTTTGCCATCTGTATGTCCTCCTTCCTTCAGCAATTATGCTTTCACTGATTCCTTAATCATTACCATTGATTTTCTGGGCCCCGGTACAGAACCTTTAACTAAGATGAGATTCTTATCCGCATCTACCTGAACAACTTCGAGATTCTGAACAGTGATCCTAACATTTCCCATATGACCCGGCATTTTCTTTCCTTTAAACACTCTGCCCGGACTTGTTGCCGACCCATTGGACCCAGCATGTCTATGAAACTTTGAACCGTGAGTCATCGGGCCTCTGGATTGGCCATGGCGTTTAATGGCTCCCTGAAAGCCCTTACCTTTTGATTTAGCAGTTGCATCAATCTTATCACCGGTACTGAAGATATCTGCTTTGATCTCCTGGCCAAGCTCATAGTTAGATGCGTCTTCAAGTTTAAATTCTTTTAAGAATCTTTTAACAGGGGTACCTGCTTTTGCAAAATGTCCTTTTAATGGCTTTGTCACAAGCTTTTCCCGGATATCGCCAAAGCCTACCTGAACGGCGCCATAGCCGTCATTTTCTACAGTTTTAACCTGTGTAACCACACATGGTCCTGCCTGTAATACAGTTACAGGTGTTAAAACACCATCTTCGCTGAATATTTGAGTCATTCCGACTTTTGTTGTTAATATTGCTTTCTTCATTACTAAGAATGCACCTCCTACATTAATCTACAGCGGAACGCCTGCAAGCAATATGCTTAAGCGTTCATCCTAGACGGTCATACGTACGAGCATTCGGTTCTCATATGATATAAACCCTAAAGGATTGTCATTATGTTACTATTTTTTAGCTTTCATCTTGATGTCGATGTAAACACCGGCAGGCATTTCTAATCTTGATAATGCATCTACCGTTTTTTGTGTCGGCATAATGATGTCAATTAATCTTTTATGCGTTCTCTGCTCGAATTGCTCTCTTGAATCCTTGTACTTATGCACAGCCCTAAGAATCGTAATTACTTCTTTCTTAGTTGGCAGTGGCACCGGCCCACTCACCTTAGATCCCGTCTTCTTAACTGTTTCGATAATTTTGCCCGCACTCTGATCGATTAACTTGTGATCATACGCTTTAAGTGTAATTCTCATTACTTGACTTGCCATAAAAAAAGCCGCCTCCTTTTCGCACTATAATTTAAGTACGACAAGCGGTGACTGTACACTTTCCCGTGTGTATCCTAACTACTCACACGTCATCTCTGCTTCTTTTAAAGATAGTATGCTTGTACAGTGACTTGTCGCCAGTTTCATAACTTGACATTCGCTCCACGGAATACCTGCAAAATACTGCAGCAACCTCACGCTTCATCGCTATCAATGTCACAACATTTATTAGTATACTATAGTTTTTGACGCATTTCAAGAATTATTTTTATTTTTTTTGCTGCAGTTTTCTACGTCTGAAATGGTAACGCCTTACTCCCATTAACGGCCAATAAATAAAAAACAGGAAACAGATAATACATTTTTGAGTACACCATAAGTATTTCCCTTTGATTTAGATCAATGAAAATAATATAAGAAAAAATGATAATAAAAACTTCCAATAAAAACATATTTGAGATTTTCATTAGTCTGACAATCCCCAAAAATAACCCTAACAATCCGCTGCTAAGCAGACTAAATATAGTTGTACTTTTAAGTAGGCCGCCATATGCACAGTATGGGAAATTTGACCCTTTTTCAATTATATAGCCAATCTGCCCTTGATAATCCTCCCACATATCTACTAAAAATCCAAAATCAGACCATTTTGTGGGGATCATTTCTTTTGTCAGGCCAGGCCAATCTATAATCCATATTAGAACTAACATCCAAAACAGGAGCATTAATAGATAATATCCGCAATAAAATGGCTTTTGCTTATTTTCTATTCCCTTTTTCCCATATAAGAATATCAGATACAAAATACAACATACAGGCAGCAGACAAGTAAGACTTGTACCTAACCATTTGATAAACATCGTATCTGCCATCTGTGCCGATTCGATATGATATCTTGCCAGGAATATATTATAGATCGTATTTTTACCCTTTCCGTTGTCTGTATCGATATCAACAGCGATCCCCTCTATTGCCTCCTGTCTTTGTTCCTCCTCTTCGCTGACTGTGATTTCTGCCTGAACAAACAACAGGTTATCAGGATAGTCATATACATCCCTTACCAATAGGTTTCTATCTTCAAATTGAATGATTCTGTTTCTTCCATTCATACTGCCGAATAAATCATAAGACAGGCTTGATGAAATCACGCATCCGTTATTATCATCTCCCATGAGCGGATAGATTGTATCCACGATAGGATTTGAATCTCCTATTATGTAAATTACATCTGCTGATTTTTCTCTGCAGAGCTCTTCATTACAAACGATTTGCCCCGCTTTGTTATACCAACCGGTGAAATGAAGTTTCTCATCCATTTTTTCTTCATTTTGTTTCATCTTCAGGAATTGCAAAGCAGAAATATCATCTTCCTGAAATGATAAATAGAGTGTATCCTCCCTTGCTGCCAATTGCTCTTTATATCCAATACTTCTGCCCAGACACATGAGAAATAATATGCAGACTATCAAGATTCCCATGTATCCGAAATACCGCCTCAATTTTCGATCAGGCGAACACGGTCACCCGGCTTTACTGGTTTGTTTGTTCTTGTAATGATTTTTTGTTTGGAATCAAGATTGCCTTCTACGGCGGCATAACTACTATTTTTTTCTAATACAGTTACCGGAACTTCAATAATGACATTCTGCACGCCTAATATGGTTGTGGATTCTTCCACTGCTAATACATATATATTACCGTCTTGGGTATGCAAAGCTTCCAGATCAACACAATTATAGTATCGATCGCTTTCCTTTGTAACCTCTAATGTACCTGTGCCTTCCTTATCTACCATACCTTCCGGAATATCTGCGGATACCTGATAATTACCAGACCCATCTGTAAGATATTGAATGGAATTTACGCTAAGCTCTTCTAGTTTGCCGTCTAAAAATAAAGGATTAATGTCGACAAGGTCGCCCTCTCTCAAATGGATAGCCTGTTCCTGTGTCATCTCACCGACAAATTGAAAGCCTTTGTCATGATCAATTGCCATAATTACAGGTCCTGTACTTGTAATATCACCTACCGCTACATTGATTAGTAGAACAGTCCCCGCTTTATCCGATTTAACCTGACCTTGTTCTTCTCTTAGCTGATTATACTTACCCAGCACCTTGTTTAAGTCCTCGATATCCATTTCCTGAAGCTGTTTGGCATTGTCTGTCTCTAAAGATAAATTTGCATCTTCAACTTGTCTTGAGGCAGATTTCAATGATTCCTCTTTATCCTTTTTCGCCTGTTCATATAGTACTTGGGCCTGTTTATAATGCTCTTCCAGCTGTGCTTTTTCTTCTTCCCATTGCTGATCACTCCAGTCAATCTGAGGTTGGGCAGGGTAGTTATTTAAAGCGGCTTCGGCATCTAATAAATCCTGGTAAGCATTATCTACCAGATCCTGAGCCGACTTAACAGTATCCTGATAATCTTCATTTGCCCTGTCTATGTTCATCTGCCTTTCTTGCTGCTGATAACTTGCACTCTTTTCGATTGCATCCAGCTGGAGCTCTTTTCTTTCTATTTCTCTTTCAACCTTCTCTATTTGTTCCTCCAGATAATTCAGATCGACCGTAAATAAGACGTCTCCATTTTCTATCTTTGTTCCTTCTTGTACTGCTATATATTCCACTCTAAGGTTTTCATCTGAAAAAACCGCAAAGGTATCATGAGCATTAATTGTACCAGTGATTTCAATCGGGTAACTGAGTGCCATATTATATGTATACCCGGTTTCCACCTGAGCCATTGTTACTGCGTCGGCCGCCCTTGATAAAATTGTCAGCAGCATCATCATCATTAGAAATGACGCAAGCATACGAATTGCTTTTTTCTTGAATGACTTCTTATCTTTGATAATTTCCAGTGAAAAAATTGATTGCAAATCCATAACTACTCCTTTTTACTCTTTTACTGCTGAAGCTGCAATACCCTGCTCAAGGTGATCCTGCCCGGCAAAGAAAACCAGCGCTGAGGGAAGCAGGACAATAACGGATGATACAAAGGCAATTTGAGCATTTTCAAGCCCTATTTGAGGCAAATATAGCGTCAGAGGCCATAATGTCTTATCCTTCAAGAAAATCAATGGCTGTTCCACCAGGTTCCAATACTCTAAATAGCCTAAAACCATTGCCGCCATAATCCCCGGAGAAGCAAGCGGACATCCAATTTTAATAAAAAGATGCATTCTGCCGGCCCCATCAATTCTTGCAGCTTCCAAAATGCTGTTTGGAATATCTGCAAAAAACCGATGTAACAGGAATACCGGAAAAGTGGAAAAAACGGCCGGCCATATAATCGCTTGATGAGTATCCAGCATCCCAAGCTTATTCAATGTCAGATAATTTGAAAGCATAGTAACCTGAAATGGCATCAACATCAATATAATATATAAAAAGAAGAGCATATCTTTTCCCTTTAATTTCATTCTTGCAAATCCCCAGGCTGCCGGGACAGCAATACACAACTGCCCGAGAAGAATGAGCGTTACCAACTTTATCGAATTCCAAAACATATGGAAAAACTCAGGTGTATCCAATAACAGCTCCACATACCCTCTTAACGTAAAAAGAACCGGCAAAAGGCTGAACCTTACATAGGTATCCCCTTCTGTTATGGCAGGTCTTAAGTAAATACTTAATTCATCCTGTGCCATAAAGGACCCTGAAATCAAAAGATAAACTGGCGAACACAAAATAGCTGCAAAGAGGAGTAGTAACAGATACAAAAGGATGTCATTTATATTCCATTTCTTTTTTCTCATTCCTATCCCTCTCCTTCCATTCCCCAGACTTTCTTTAGCAATATAATAAAGATCAGTAAAAATATTGAAGTCAAAACAGCTCCGGCGGACAGTTTATCCAGCGACAGTTCTCGAAACCAATTATTAAATACATGCTGCAGCAGATACATGCTCTGATGTGGATAATCTCCAGCCACAAGATAGGCCTCACGGAACACCTTAAATGAATTCAAGAAGGCGAGTATTACCACTGTGAAGCATGTACCCCTGAGCCCGGGTAATGTTATATAGATAAATTTTCTTAAAGTCCCGGCACCATCTACACCCGCTGCCTCATAGAGGGATCTGGATATCCCGGAGAGTCCGGCCATCCATAAAACTACATGATAACCGAGATTTTTCCATATATAGCTTCCAACCAGAACATAGAATGCATAATCGGTACCCATCCAGTTTAGGTCCTCGATATGAAACATTCCATTTACCAACCCATTTTTGTGAAACAGAATTTTCCAAACAAATACAACTGAGGCAATCGGCACTGCCATAGGCAGCAGATATGCACTTTTTAAAAGCTCCTTCCCCTTTTTCATATTCTGCAGCAGCAGCGCAAGTATTAATGAAATTGTCAGTAACAACGGGATACATACGCATATAAACCGAAAAGTATTTTTTGCAGCAATCAGAAAGGCTTCATTTTGAAGAACGATCTGATAATTTTTAATCCCAAGAAACTGCCCTCCAATTGCATTTGTAAAAGAACGACGTATGACATCGATAAAAGGTATCAGTACAAAAACACTTACTCCAAGAATGCTCGGCAGTAAGAACAAAGCATCCAAACTGTCTTTTTTAAGTTTGCTCCACATACTGCTGCCTATTCTGCCAAGTACAGATTCATCTTTTGCACGAAATCTGACGCAGCATCCTGCAGGTCTTTCTCACCCTTAAAATAAAGTTCGGCCTGCTCATCCAGCGCATCAAACAGGATGGAGTCGATGGTGACAGGCGTATCCAGACTATTTACCAGATTTTCAAACCGCTCGAAAGCTTCTGGTGATGCCCAGGTATAGTTCTCTAGATTTGTTCCCATTTTCTCAAATACGGCCTCTGATGGTATTTCCATATCTTCCCGAAAGATTTTTCTATTCACTGGGAAACCATATCCCAGATTCATTTTCTGAGTAGACTGGCCTTCTTCGCTGATCATAAAATCTATAAATGCAAGACCTTGTTCTTGATTTGTTCCTTTTGCATTTAATCCAACCATGATAGAAGGCATAAAATAATTGTTTTCTGAATCTATTAATTGATAGTCAAGACTGTCATTTTGTAATGTACCATAATTTAAATCTACAACATCCAACATGGAAGTCATATAACCCAGATTCATTAGACTCTCCTCATGCAATATACCATATATAGATGCATAAATCCCACTATCCTGATAATATTCATCATATCCGGTACGCATATATTCAGCCCACCCTTCTTTTCTTACGCCTGCGCCAGAATCATCAGCTTCCAATCCATTCGTAATTTCATCATATATTTCTTTACTAATCGATAGAAAACTTTCAAGTTTGTGTTCATCTATTTTATCTGTTTTAATAAATTCGTTCCCATATACAGCTGTGAGACGTCGAATCAAATCCCTTCGCGAAAGCTGCAGAGATTCACCTGAGAAACTCGCTGCCTCATCAGATTTTAGGTACTCCAGAAGACTATCTAAGCTCTTGATTGTAGATCTTGCTTGTAAACTTCCATATATCACAGGTACCTTAAAACTCATTGGCACAGCAGATATCTCTCCTTCCTGTTCGTAAGCGCGAATGATATTTTCAAATAGTTCGCCATTCTCTAAGCGAGGTTCTAATATTGTATTCAATTCTTTCAGGATTCCTTTTTCTATATAGGAATCCATCGGAAGTCCATTTAATATCAACACATCCGGACCATTTCCAGCCATGATTTCTGTATTTAACAATTTAATTGCATCGCCAGTGGTTGCCAAACTCTCATCTTCCATTCCAATCTGGTAGATGACATATGTATCGGGATTAGTCTTTTGGAATTCCAGTATCATTTTACGGACATCTTGATTATCTTTTAATGAGTATACCGTTAGCTCCTTATTTGGTGTCGTTGGCGCATCTGCATCATATCGATAGCGCTTCAACACTATCTCTCTGTAAAAATCCTGGAAGGCAATTAAAAATTCCTGTTCACCTAAATTTATCATCTCCTTCGCCGTAAGGTCACTGGTACACAGGGATACTAATGAACCATCAATTAATTGCTCAACGACATTTCCACCCGCTACATATCTGTAGATTCCAGATTGATTGGCTATATAGAACATATCTTCGTTATCTCCCATAATATACATATTGGATTGTTCCTCTTGTAATTTCTGTTTGATATCGATAATGCCCTTTTCTTCTCCAGTCTTCAGGTCATATTGTATAAGACCTTCATTTGCTTCTACTAATATGGCACTTTCTGTCAGATAGCAGGAGCCTGATTTTAATTCATAAGTCTGCTTCACCTCTAAATCATCTGCGCTGACCCGGTAAACAGTTGTGGGGGCAGCTTCACTTTCATGAGCATAAAGTGCATCACCATTTTCTGCGATACCAATTGACCTGGCACCATATCCAAACTCATCAGCGCCGGTTACTGATAATGGAAGCTCAATATCCTTTACTTCTCCGTCTGCTGTAATCATGTTATACAAATATGCGCCTTCTACCTCGGAACCCCATGCAGTCTCATGCTTTATTTTTGCATAGGATGTAAATATTGATCCTTGCTTGTTTATCCCGGCAGTTAACACTTCATAGCCATCTGGAATTGTACTGTCAGGTATATGGTCCTGTTTCTTCCAGGTACTTCCATCATCCTTGCTGATATGCGATTGGATTGCATCAGTATCACCTATGGAAACGACCTGCAAAGCTCCATCCTCTAATTTTTGAATGGAAAGAAAGGTCTTTATACCTTCCGGCATCTGTAAATCTTCTTCTACAAACCTTCCAAGAGGGACATCTCCCTGGACTTCACTGTTTGTCTTTGTCTCTAAAACAGATGTATAAGGTTCTTCAACCTTAGTGCATGCTGTAAAAATCACCATTATTATGACTAATAGCAGGCAGAATACTCTTTTATTTCGATTTTTCATTATGTGAAACCCCTTTCTAAATTCAAATGTGCTGTTCATCATCTGTTGCTACTATAGCACACAGAATCTCTTTTTGTCCTCTAGCCAATCTCTATTTTACCTCACAAAACGATTCCCTGCATTGACAATGAAGGATCGGAAATTTGTGCTGCAAAATAGATGATAAATAGAGGTAATATGTGCTATACTATAATAAAATAGGCGGATTGGAAAAGTCCGCGTGCAGATAGGAGCAGATATGAGAGTTTTATTAATCGAAGATGATTTGCATCTATGCGAAATACTTACTTTTGAACTGGAACGTGAAAACTTTATAGTAGATGTTTGTAATGATGGGGAAGAAGGACTTTATTACATATTGCAGGAAATACATGATATTATCTTATTGGATCAAATGCTCCCTTCTATGAATGGTATGCAGATATTAGAGACAATCCGGAAGAAGAAAATACAGACACCCGTCATATTCGTAACTGCCCTTGGAGAATCCGCCGACAAAATTAAGGGGCTTAATCTTGGCGCGGATGATTACATTGTGAAACCTTTTGATACAGGGGAACTCTTAGCCAGGATCCGCAGCATTCTCAGACGCCCGCCGGTTATGGCAAATACACAAGTGCTGTCCTATGAAGATATCCGTTACTATCCAGCAGAAAAGAAATTGGAACATAATGGCACAGTCCATATACTTGCAAAGAAAGAAGGAGAATTACTGGAACTCTTCATGATAAGCCCTGAAAAAGTCCTGAATCGTCAGCAGATCATATCCAAGGTATGGGGACCTACATCGGAAATAGAGGACGGAAATCTTGACAATTATATTTATCTATTACGAAGGAAATTAGCATCTATTAACAGTATCCTCCAGATTTCTACAATCCGGGGCGTTGGGTATTGTCTGGTAAAGAGATCATAGGAAGTGACGCATGTTTAAAAAATTACATATACAGTTAACGGCAATTTGTACACTATGCACTGCCGTGATCGTAATCATTATTACAATCAGTTGTCTATATATTTTTGAAAAAGGTATGAAAGATAAAGAATATGGCCTGTTCCTCACAGCCACAAACTCATTCCATTCTTATATCCAGGGAGAAGATTTAATTACGGCAAAATGGTACCATGAAAGCCGTTCAAATGGCCGTTATATCATTTTTATCGAGGATAATGGAGTTCCTTTATCTTTCGTTACAATGACGATTTCACCAGCTGAAATGAAATTGGCCACGCAGGCAGGCCATATTGCAAAAGAAAGATATGGCTTAGATATTTCCAGTGAGAAAACTGCAAAGGTAATTGAGAAGCAAGTGCATTTTTCTTTCTATGATACTAATAATCAGGAATATTATGCCGCCTTATCTTATCTGCCAAAAGAAAACGGATTTATGAGTATGACAAGTGTCTATTCTCTTAAGCCCTTTAGGCAAAGTCTTCTATATCAGCGCCTAATATATATGGGGCTTGTTTTCTTAGCAATTATTTGCCTGGGGATATTTTCCTATGTGTTTACAGGGTATGTGCTGCACCCCATTGAAGGCAATCGCAGCAAACAGGTTCAGTTCATTGCTTCTGCATCTCATGAATTACGCTCACCACTTACAGTTATACGTGCAAGCCTAGCTGCCATGAAAAAAGCAGATAAAACAAAAGCTGAGCGATTTGAAGAAATTATCCAATCGGAATTGCAGCGGATGGGACGATTAGTAGATGATATGCTTTCTTTATCCAGAGCAGATGTAGAATCCTGGACACTTCAATACGAAAAAACCGATTTAAGTGAACTTATTTTTTCAATTTATGAAAGATTTCTACCTATAGCCAAGAAAAAAGAAATACAATTAGACTATCTGATTTCTGCTGATTTAAAATTACGATGTTATTGTGATAAACAAAGAATTGAGCAGATACTAACAATTTTACTTGATAATGCAGTCTCTTATACGCCAAATAATGGTAAAATCCTCTTATCTGCTGAAAAAAAGATGCGGAAATGCCATATTAAAGTAATTGACAATGGCATCGGCATTTCTGCGAAAGATAAAGAACATATCTTTGAACGCTTTTATCGGGCGGATGCCGCTCATAAAAGTAAGGAACATTTCGGACTCGGACTCGCAATTGCTAAGGAAATTGCCGGGCTTCATAAAGGAATGTTAACTATGCAGAATACTCCCGATGGCGGAAGTACTTTTATACTCATTCTTCCTATATTAAACGAATAGTGTTCCATTGATGCCCCCATTTTTTACTGGTCAAGTAATAATACCCTCCATTGTCAATTGAGGGTACTTATGCTATGATATATAATCATTAATAAAGGAGCCGAATAATTTATGTGGATTGCAAGTCAATGGAAAGACTACGAAGTAATAGATACTTCAAGCGGTGAAAAATTAGAGCGCTGGGGTAAATATCTGCTTATACGGCCTGATCCTCAGGTTTTATGGGATACCCCTAAGACAGAATCCCGATGGAGAACAAGTAATGCACATTATCATCGCAGCTCTAGGGGCGGAGGTGAGTGGGAGTTCTTTGACCTGCCTGGGCAATGGATCATCAGCTATAATCCTTTAGCATTGAATTTTAATTTAAAGCCATTTAACTTCAAACATACCGGCCTGTTTCCTGAACAGGCCGCAAATTGGGATTGGTTCTACACTAAAATTAAAAAGGCCAATCGTCCCATCAAAGTATTAAACCTATTTGCCTATACCGGCGGAGCCACCTGCGCCGCCGCTGCAGCCGGTGCATTTGTTACCCACGTAGATGCCTCTAAAGGCATGGTTTCCTGGGCGAAGGAGAATGCAAAGTCCTCTGGTTTACCGGAAACTTCTGTGCGCTGGATAGTCGATGACTGCACAAAATTTCTGGAAAGAGAAATCCGCAGGGGCAATACTTATGATGCCATCATCATGGATCCTCCTTCATATGGAAGGGGGCCTAAAGGTGAAATATGGAAAATAGAAGACGCTATCTACCCATTTATACAACTATGCCGGAAAGTTTTAAATAAGCAGCCTTTATTTTTTCTAATCAACTCATATACGACAGGATTACAGCCGGCCGTTTTGTCTTATATGCTGTCACTGGAAATCAAGAAGAAATTTGGCGGTCATGTCACCGCAGATGAAATCGTTTTACCGGTTACCGCCAGTGGACTGGCACTGCCTTGCGGGGCTTCCGGGCGTTGGGAAGGAGATATTTAAATGCAAAAAAGTCATGAAGAATATTTAAGAAGATGTATCGAGGTATCCAGGCTATCCAGAGAACATGGCAATACGCCTTTTGGCTGTATCCTTGTGGATAGTGACGGCAATATTCTGATGGAACAGGAAAATGTAGAAATTACCGAAGGTAAGTGTACAGGTCATGCCGAAACCACATTAATGGAAAAAGCATCACAGACATATTCAAAAGATTACCTTTGGAGTTGTACGCTGTACTCAACAGCAGAACCATGTGCCATGTGTTCCGGCGCCATGTACTGGGGAAATGTCGGTTGTGTTGTCTACGCAATGTCTGAAAAAGCGCTTCTAAGGCTCACCGGCAGTGACGGGCAAAATCCCACCTTCAATCTGCCATGCAGAGAAGTCTTTGCCAGAGGCCAAAAAGAAATTAAAGTTTTGGGTCCATACCCAGCTTTAGAAGAAGAAGCCGCTGAGGTCCATAAAAACTTTTGGAACACCTAACAAATCCTGATACCCCTCAAAAGGTATCAGGATTTGTTCCAAATCTTTACCCTCCTAACCAGCATTGGCCATCTTCTATGGCCTGCTCAAATAATCTGCCCTGGTCTGCTTCATCCTTCGCCTGATGATATTTAAAAAGCATCTGATTATTGTTAAGCTGCCCAACGATTTCAATTTTTCCTGTTTCATGGGACATACAATATTTAAAGCATTTCCCAAAGCCATTTTGGAGATTTTTGGCGGCTTCCACAATGGCATAACCCTCTTTTAACGGTACTTGAAAAACATTTTTGACCCCTTGGACCGGTCTGCACTGAAATATGTAATAAGGAATAATTCCACAAGCTGTAAGGCCTTTTAATAAACTGCTTAATATCTCCTTGGTATCATTGACACCTTTCAATAAAACAGTTTGATTTTTTACGGGTATACCCAACTTTCTAAGGCAGTGTACAGATTTTATAGCTTCTTTCGTTAATTCCCGCGGATGATTAAATTGTGTGACCACATAAAGCTGTTTCCTTTTATTATATCGTCTCAATATATCCTGTAATTCTTCATCTTTAGTAATTCTCATCGGCAAGACCACCGGCATCCTTGTCCCAAAGCGTATATAGTCTAAATGTTCAATAGATGTGAAAAGCTTTAATAGCTCTTCAAGACGCTCATTACTGTTTATAAACGAATCACCGCCTGAAATCAGCACATTGGAAATCTCCTTATGCTCTTTAACATACCTGGCCATCTGATTGAAATATTTTCCAACCTCTTTGTCTGAAAGACCGACCAGTCTTTTTCTAAAGCAATGGCGGCAGTACATCGCACACCGGTGAGTTGAAAGAACCAACATTGTTGCATTATATTTATGCTGCATTCCGGTAATAACGGTATTTCGAAATTCCCCACTGGTATCAAGCTCACCGCCCATATCTGTTTCAGATATAGATGGTATACTCATCTTACGAATAGGATCATCGGGATTTTCAAAGTCAATTAAAGATAAATAATACTCTGTTATCGACATCGGATATCTTTCTAAAATCACGTCCAGACGCTGCAGTTCGTCTTCAGTTAAGTCCATTTTCCGGCTAATATCACTTGCTTTACTATAGTTACTCTTCAACATCTCCTGCCAATTCATCAACTCACCCTCTCGCATCTTTAGTGTGGTGCCGCTTTGATAGTTAGATATATATCAACGAGACACTCCATTGGTTATCAGGTACACTCAATAATCTCTTTGACTACTTCACCAGCCATAATTAGTCCCGCAACAGAAGGAACAAAGGATACACTTCCTGGTATGGCCCTGCTTTCTCCTCCCGGTTTTAGAGGCTGCTCTTTTGAATAGACCACCTTTAGACGGTCGATGCCTCTTTTCTTTAATTCCTTACGCATCACTTTGGCGAGAGGACAGACTGATGTTTCATAAATATCCGCCACTTCAAATCTGGTTGGGTCAAGTTTGTTTCCTGCCCCCATACAGCTAATAACCGGCACCCCTGCTTCTTTCGCCTGAACAATGATTTGAATTTTTGCCGTGACGGTATCTACCGCATCGACCACATAAGTGTATTTGCTAAAATCAAACAAATCCTTTGTTTCCGGCAAAAAGAAACATTGGCGGACATGTACATCTGCCACAGGACTAATTTCTAAAATCCTCCGTTTCATAACTTCTGCTTTATATTGTCCAACAGTTCCTCTTGTAGCAATAATCTGTCTGTTAATGTTAGTCAGGCAAACTTTGTCATTATCAATTAAATCAAAAGATCCTACTCCGCTTCTTGCCAGGGCTTCAACAGCATAACCACCCACGCCGCCAATACCAAATACAGCAACATGGGTGTTTCTCAGCTTATCCATAGATGAGCTTCCCAAAAGCAATTCTGTTCTTGAAAATGAATTTAACATCAAAAAATACCTTTCTATTTTTAAGTCACATCAATCTGACACATTTTCATGGCTTTTAGCGCATTGTGGTGGCTTTCAGGGGTAACACCTGCGCAGCAGTCGGAATCAACCAAAATCCGACATTCAGGTAATGCTGACTTTAACAATATGGCATTGGAAATAACACAAATATCCGTGCATAACCCAATAAGCTCAACCTCGTTAACATCAGCAACCTTATTAATGCCGTGGAGGCAGCCAGCCAGATTCATCGCCCCAAAGGCAGGCTTATCAAATATCATGCTGCTTCTTTCCTTAGCCAGCGCCCCAATTGTTGTTTCCAGTTCCCAGCCAGATGTCCCTTTAAGACAATGCTCAACTGGGAGCTTTTTACCTTCCTGGGTTTCTAAATAGCCTTCCTCGTGAGTATCTCTTGTGTACATGACCTGGCCTTTATGGTTTTTTATCTTGGTGATAACTTTCGGTACAATAGCCTGTGCTTCTTTGGTTCCCAGGACACCATCAATAAAGTCATTCTGCATATCTACAACGATTAATATTTTGCTCATATAAATCACTCCTGTATTAATAATATCATAAAAGTATTTCAAAAACAAATACCGTAATAATTGTAGCAATTGCCACGACTACAAGGCTTTGTTTAAAATAACCAAGAATAATTGCAACAATCGTTCCTGCGATTGCAGAATAATAATTACCCGTTGAATAAAAGATATCCGGAAAAGTTAATGCCCCCAATACAGCATATGGTGTATAATCCAGAAAATTTTTGATAAATTTAGATTTAATCCGTCTCCTCATTAATGTTATCGGTAAAACCCTTGGAATATATGTTACAATCGCCATAATAGCCACACATATTAATATTTTACTCATGTTCTGCCACCTCCGAAGCCGCCGGGAATAATGCAGCTCCCGCCGCAGCCGCCGCCACCGTTGCAATAATCACTCTAAATCCAGAAGATATAAAGCTAAACATAGAAATGTATTTAAGCAGGCACATAACCACCACCGCTACCCAAATGACTGCCAATACTTTTATATTTTCCCTTGCTGCCGGTATAATTAGCGCAATAAACATTGCATATAAAGCGATTCCCATCGCATTTTGCAGTGCTGCAGGGAGTATGTTTGATACACCGGCTCCCACCAATGTACCCAAATTCCAGCCGGCAATGGGCAGAATAATCAATCCTGTCATATAGCCTGCCGTTAGCTTCTTAGATTCCATTGACGCCACAACAAAAGTTTCATCGGTAATTCCAAAAGAAAATAGCATTCGCTGAAATTTTGTTATCTTTTCATCTACTTTCTGTGACAGCGACAAAGACATCAGCATATAACGAAGGTTAATAATAAATGTTGTTAAAGCAACCTCTATGTAACCTGCGCCTGCAATAATTAAATTCGTACCGGCAAACTGTCCTGCGCTGGTCAGGTTCGTTAATGATATGAGGACCGCAGCCCATATCGGGATTCCCCCTGATACCGCAAAAAAACCAAAGGCCAGAGATACCGGAAAATAGCCCAGTCCGATAGGCAGTCCTGCCCTAAGTCCCCTTTTTAAATCTTTTGAACAATCCACACTACGACACGCCTTCCCTTTTAATATAAGAACCGGCTATACCCTCCATCTTTATTATATCTGCCCGCTTCTCCCAAATCGAATATCCTGATAGCTTTTTATCGCTTTGACACAGCCTTCAAAGCCTAATTTACTGCTATCCAGACATAAATCATAATTCCTCGCATCAGACCAATTTAGGCCTGTATGATATTTATAGTAGCTTCCCCTCTGTTTATCTATCCTTGCCATGTGTTTCTCCATCTGTTTATAGCTTAAAGCAGAGCGCTCCAATGCCCGCTCCATACAATATTCGAAAGGCGCATGGATAAATACACTGATCAATCCGGGATGATCTTTCAGAACAAAGTCCCCACAGCGGCCAATAACAACGCAGGATTCCTGTCCTGCCAGTTCCTTAATGACTTTTGCCTGATAATTAAACAGATTGTCACTTGAAGCAAATTCATCACTATCCGGAGGTATCAACTCTCCATTATACACATTCTTGGCTACCGAGAAAAGCAGGCTGTTCTTCACCCGTTCATCCATCTGGGCAAATAACCGTTCATTAATACCACTGTCATCAGATGCAATCCTCAATATTTCCCTGTTGTAAAAATGAATCCCCAGATCCTTTGCCAGCATCTCACCAATAGTCTTGCCGCCACTGCCATACTGCCTGGCAATAGTAATGATTACATTATCCATAAAAGCACCCCCTATTCACCTAAATAGGCTTTTTTAACTGAATCGTCATTAAGTAAATCTTTCGCATCTCCCTGTAAAGATATCATACCGGTCTCCAGCACATATGCCCTGTCCGCAATAGACAGCGCCTTTTTAGCATTCTGCTCCACTAGGAGTACTGTAGTTCCGCTGTCACTGATTTTTTGAATAATTTTAAAAATCTCATTTACAAAAATGGGCGAAAGCCCCATCGAAGGTTCATCCATTAAAATAATATCCGGTTTAGACATCAAGGCACGTCCCATGGCAAGCATCTGCTGCTCACCGCCGCTTAGGGTGCCTGCCAGCTGACTTTTTCTCTCATTAAGTCTTGGAAAGCTTTGATAAACCGTTTCAAGGCTTTCCTTTATCTCATTCTTATCTTTCCTGATGTAAGCTCCTAAATTTAGATTTTCTAACACGGTTAGTTCAGAAAAAACCCGACGTCCCTCAGGCACATGAGCCATACCCAGTTCGACAATTTTATGTCCCGGCAGTTTAGTGATGTCACGGCCTTCAAATTCAATTTTACCGGATCTTGCCTGTATCAGACCGGTAATTGTATGAAGAATCGTAGTTTTCCCCGCACCATTGGCACCAATAAGCGCAATTACTTCTCCCTTGTCAACTTCAAAGGAGATCCCCTTGACTGCCTGAATTACACCATAGTAAACCTGTAAGTCTGTAACTTTTAGCATCGCCATGGATATTCTCCCCCTATTCTCCTAAGTATGCAGTAATAACTTTAGCATCATTCAAAACGGCTTCCGGCTCACCGGTTAAAAGTTCAGTCCCAAAATTCAACACTGTCAAATATTCGCAAATCCCTGCTACTAATTTCATATCATGTTCAATAAGTAATATAGTCACTTCAAATTTATTTCTGACAAGACGAATCGTTTCCATTAACTCTCCGGTCTCATTGGGATTCATTCCTGCTGCCGGCTCATCCAAGAGTAATAATTTAGGATTTGTTGCCAAAGCTCTGGCAATCTCTAATTTCCTCTGTTTCCCATATGGGAGATTAGAAGCCAAAGTCCCTGCCTCACTATCTAAATCAAAAACTTGTAAAATTTCCAGCGCTTTCTCGTTCATTTCTGTTTCTTTTTGGGAATATGGCGGTAAATGCAGCAAGCTTCCCACTAATGAATATTTAATCTGATGATGCAATGCTGCCTTAACATTATCCAGCACCGACATCTTCTTGAACAGACGGATATTCTGGAATGTCCTGGCAATTCCAATCTGGCAGATTTCGTCTGGCGTTTTCCCAATAATACTCCTGCCAGCCAATTTTATGATGCCATCTGACGGCCTGTACACACCGGTCAATAAATTAAATACCGTTGTTTTTCCGGCACCGTTAGGTCCTATCAGGCCATAGAGCTGTCCTTGTTCAACGGAAATGTTAAAATCATCAACAGCTCGAAGTCCTCCAAAGGAGATTCCTAGATTTTTCACTTCTAATAAAGCCATACTTATTCTCCTCCTGTGGCTGTCTTTACTTGCTTTTTAGACTTAATCCAGCTTGTCATACGTTCTCTTAATCCGGAATTATTAAACAGCATCATAGCGATGAGCACAATTGCATAGAATAACATCCGGAAATTATCAGCATCACGAAGTAATTCAGGCAATAACGTCAATACAACGGCTGCTATGACAGAACCTTTAATGTTCCCCATTCCCCCAAGCACAACGATAACCAAAATCTCAATGGATTTATTATAATCAAAATTATCTGGTTTTAGAATACCAATGTTATGGGCATTGAAAACACCGGCTATGCCTGCAAAAAAAGCTGAAATGACAAATGCCATGATTTTATACTTACTGATTTTAATACCAACTGCTTCTGAAGCAATATAGTTATCCCTGATCGAGCATATTGCCCGCCCATGTCTTGAATAAACCAGGTTTTTGATTAGCAGTATGGTTATGACAACAAATATGAACACTATTGTAAAGTTTTTATAAGTAGTGTACTTGGGAATTCCCGACAAACCTTGAGCCCCTCCGGTAAATTCCATCGCTGTTAATACTGATTTTATAATCTCTCCAAAGCCAAGCGTCACAATAGCGAGATAATCCCCTTTAAGCCTTAACACCGGAACCCCGATAACTAATCCAAAAATTGCAGCAACTACTCCGCCTGCAATCAAAGCCAAGGGCAGTCCAATCATCTCCGGCAGCTCTGTGTTGACAGTTATTAACGCACCGGTATAGGCTCCAAGGGACATAAAACCCGCATGTCCCAGCGTTAATTCTCCTAAAAAACCGGTCAGCAGGTTCAAGGATACAGCAAGAATAATATTGACACCTATAGGTATAATTAATGAAGTCATCTGCCTGCTGAGGATACCGGAAGTGACGATGAGCGAAACTGCCGCATAAGATACAATAATGAAAATAATATTTGTAATAGTATTGTTTAATTTCATCCTATTCATCATACCACCTACACTTTCTCTGTCTTCTTCTTGCCAAGCAGACCTGAAGGCCTGACTAAAAGGACGAGAACAAGTACACTAAACACAATGGCATCTGATAACTTCGTAGATATATAAGCCTTAGAAATACTTTCAATAATGCCCAATATAATCCCGCCAAGCATAGCTCCCGGGACACTTCCGATTCCTCCCAAAACTGCGGCAACAAAAGCCTTGATACCGGGTAACGCGCCTAATGTAGGAATCAGGGCAGGATATTGGCAAATATATAAAATACCGGCAACAGCCGCCAGTCCTGAACCAATGGCGAAAGTTAATGAAATGGTTCGGTTGACATTAATTCCCATGAGTTCTGCGGCATCTTTATCTTCCGAAACCGCGCGCATAGCACTTCCGGCTTTTGTTTTATTGATAAATAACGTTAAAACAATCATTGCCAATGTGGTAACAACTAAAATCACAATTGTAATACCAGAAATCGTTATGCCTCCCAAACGCAATGAAGGCACATTGATGACATTACCAAAAGGAATCGGTGTAGCCTTAAACAACAGTAGTGCAGCACTTTGCAAAAAGTAGCTCATTCCTATCGCGGTTATTAGGACAGCCAGAGGCGGTGCCTTTCTAAGGGGTTTATATGCAATCTTTTCAATAGTCATTCCTAAGACCGCACAGACAATAACGGAAAGGATAATCGCCGCAATGACCGGCAGTTCCAAAAGGCCTATAAACACATATAGGGAATAGGCGCCTACCATAATAATGTCACCATGGGCAAAATTAATCATTTTGGCAATACCATAGACCATCGTATAGCCCAGGGCAATCAGAGCATAAATACTTCCGGTTCTAAGTCCGTTAATCAGCTGTTCAAAAATGTTGGTTATCAAACTCATTTCTCCACCTCTTCATATGTCTTTTACAACAATCGTGTTTTTATTGTAATATATAACAGAACCAACTGGCAAGCATATAATCACAATTCTAAGATTTTTTTATATAACAGAGAAAAGGAGGCATAATGTCTCCTTTTCATCCTCTATGATGCTTATTTATTATTATTTCATTTTGCTGTATATGCGCCACCTTGGATAACAACAAATTTTGCGCTCTTATTTGGCTCACCGTCAGCACCGAAGGATATTGTTCCTGTCATTCCTTCAACCTCTATCCCTGTCATGGCAGCAATCATATCCGCCGGTTCAGCGCTTCCTGCTGCTTCCATAGCCGCTTTGATAACATAAACGCAGTCATATCCATCTGCTGCGAACTGGTCAGGAGCCGAACCAAAAGCCTCTTCATAAGCTGCAACAAAGTCAGCTACCGAAGGGTCAGATGCCAGGAATGGACTTAAGAATATAGCGCCTTCAACATATTCCGGGTTAGCTACTGTAGCCAGGATACCATCCCAGCCGTCACTTCCAAAGAAAGGAAGTCCCAATTCCATTTCAAACGCTTGTTTTGTGATATTGGAAGCTTCCTGATAATATGACGGCACAAAAATAGCTTCGGCGCCACTGCTCTTGATTTTAGATAATTGTGTGGAAAAATCCACATCATTTGCTGCAAAAGCTTCGCTGGCTACAATTTCACCGCTTAATTCAGTAAACTTCGATTCAAAAGCAGCCTTGATACCGGTACTATAAGTATCAGAGTTATTGTACATAACAGCAACTTTTGTTAATCCTAATTCATTAAAGATGTAGTCAGCCATTGTCTCGCCCTGCAGGGGATCGGTGAAGCAAAGTCTGAAAGCATTATCAAATTTGACACAATCTGCTCCTGAAGCAGAAGGTGTAATCTGGAAAATCCCATCTTCATTAGTCTGTTCCATAACTGATAGCTGTGCGTCTGTGGTAACCGCACCAATCAGCGCGTTAATGCCATCATCAAACAATTTGTTGTAAGCAGTAATGGCAACATCCGTACTTGCTTCATCATCAGCAAAGTTTAATTCAAATTTATAAGTGACACCACCAACCGTTACACCACCGGCAGCATTGATTTCATCAATAGCAATCTGCGCACCTTGCTTTACTGATGTTCCATAAGATGCGGCAGGTCCCGTAAGTGGTCCAAGGCCTCCGATAACAAAGGTTTCCGTAGCGCCGTCTACTTTAGCGGCCTCACTTGTACTTTCATTATTTGTAGTTTCGGCAGCGGCTTTGCTATCGGTGTTGGCAGTTGTTTCTTTATCTCCGACGCCGCAGGCAACTAAAGACATAGCCATTGCTAAAAGCAAAACTAAACTTATTAACTTCTTCATTGAATCTCCTCCTATTTTTTGAATATCTTCTTCCGCAATCTTTCATATTTATTACGGTAGATATAGCTATTTCATCTAAACGCGTATATAGCTTGAAAATATAATACGCTGAAAATATTTATTTGTCAACAGAGTTTTTCATGCGTTAAACCTGGCTCAGAGTTTTTCATGCGTTAAACCTGGCATATTTCTTTGGGGATATGCCGACTGCCTTAGTAAAGGCTTTTAAATAGTTGCTGTAGTCGCTAAAGCCGCATTTTTCACAGGCTTCATTGACCGCATATCCCTGGCTTAATAGTGTTTTCGATATCGTGATACGCTTAGCGGTAATATATTTATTAATAGTAGTTCCTGTTGTGGATTTAAAAATACGGCACAAATAGGAACCACTTAGGTAAAATTGAGAAGACAGGGTTTCAATAGTAAGATTACCCGTAATATTCTGATTAATATAAGTCAGAATATCATCTACCGGAGCATGATAGCTAACCGCTTCTTCCTCCATATTATGGCGTTTGTCTTTATGATACGCTTTATTAAGAAATACCATCAACTCCAAAAATGAAGCCTGATCTAGTAAATCTTTCCCAAATCCCTTACTGCTGCCGAGCTTATGGATTAAATATGTAAAACGGTCCCGGTCTTCCGGCAGCATATGAATCTGATTAGGATTGCCCTTTTCACGTGTATGGAAACAATAATCCAAATCTGTATGTTCCGAAGATAATTGCTGCAAATATTCTGGGTGTACCGCTAAGACAATCCTCTCATGTATACTTTGATCAACTTGTGATAAATAATGGCTTTCATATTGATTAATAAAGAAAATATCACCATCTTTAATGTCATAAAAGTGATTATCAATTAAAAACTGCTTTCCGCCAGAAATAGAATAATAAATCTCGTAGCAATCATGAATGTGAACATTCATCACTTTTTCATCATTATATAAATGAGCTAAAGCAAATTGCTTGGTATTCATGCAGCTTTCCATCGCCTCTTTGCATGACACACATACTTTCACTAAAAACTCCTCCTCATATACTTGGCATTATAACATAAAAGTTCAAAATATTCAATATTTATGATAAAAAAGCACAAGAAATGGAATAACACGAATGTTATAATAGAGATAGCACGAAAATCAATAAACAAAGGTAAAATAAAGGAGGCAACTACATGGAAGTAAGAACAGCTGCATCACCAAGAGATGTAAAACATTACACCACAGAAAGATTAAGAGAAGAATTTCTAATTCAAAATCTTTTTAGTGAGAATAAAATCAATTTCATTTACAGTCATATTGACAGAATCATCACTGGTTCTGCTTATCCTGTCAAAGAAGAATTAAAGCTGACGGCAGGGGATGAATTGCGTGCCGCTTATTTCCTGCAGAGAAGAGAAATGGGCGCCATCAATATTGGTGGTGCAGGAGTAATTATAATTGACGGTCAGACATACGAAGTGAACAGTCGGGAGGCCATGTATATCGGCCGGGGTGCACAGGATATTTCTTTTGCCAGTAAGGATGAAAAGATTCCCGCCAAATTTTATTTAAACAGCGCTCCGGCACATATCTCTTACCCAACCGTTTTGATTAAGCCGGAAGGAGAGCCCGCAGAGGGTGTCATCATTGTCAAAGACGAAAATAAAGTAGCGTTAGGTTCACTGGAAGAATCTAATCATCGTACCATATGTAAATACATTGTGGCCGGACAGGTAGACAGCTGCCAGCTGGCTATGGGTATGACAAAATTAGAACCGGGCAGTGTCTGGAATACAATGCCTTCACATACTCACGACAGACGTATGGAGGTATACTTCTACTTTGATTTGCCGGAAGATGCATTTGTAATGCATTTCATGGGAGAACCTGCGCAAACCAGGCATATTGTCATGAGAAACGAAGAGGCTGTTATTTCCCCAAGCTGGTCTATCCACTCCGGCTGCGGCTCCAGAGCCTATACCTTTATCTGGGGCATGATTGGCGAAAACCAGGATTATGGCGATATGGACAATATTGATAATAAAGATTTAATGTAGGTATTCGAGAAAGGAGTCCAAACAATGAATGATAAATTTACTTTAAAAGGAAAAGTCGCGTTAATAACAGGAGCAATCCATGGAATCGGATTTGCAATTGCCAAGGCCTATTCAGAAGCTGGGGCTACTGTATGCTTTAACGCCATTTCGAGTGAAGATGTAGAAAAAGGCCTTGCAGCATATAAGGCTGCAGGTATCAATGTTTACGGCTATGTATGTGATGTTACTGATGAAGACAAAGTAAATGAAATGGTTGCAAAAATTGAGAAAGAAGTCGGTGTCATTGACATTCTGGTAAATAATGCAGGTATTATTAAACGCATCCCGATGTGTGATATGAGTGCCGCCGAGTTTAGGCAGGTCATCGACGTTGATCTAAATGCACCATTTATTGTAGCTAAAGCAGTCATTCCGTCAATGATTAAAAAAGGCGGCGGAAAAATCATTAATCTCTGTTCGATGATGAGTGAATTGGGTCGCGAAACAGTCTCTGCTTATGCTTCAGCCAAAGGCGGCTTAAAAATGCTGACAAAAAATATCGCCTCTGAGTATGGTGCATATAATATCCAGTGTAACGGCATTGGCCCAGGATACATTGCCACTGCGCAGACAGCGCCTCTTCGCGAGCTTCAGGAGGACAAAAGCAGACATCCATTCGATCAATTTATTATTGCCAAAACGCCGGCCGAAAGATGGGGAAAACCGGAAGACTTAACAGGTCCGGCAGTCTTTTTAGCTTCCGAAGCATCTAATTTTGTCAACGGACATATTTTATATGTTGATGGTGGTATATTGGCTTATATTGGAAAACAGCCCTAAAAAGGAGAAAATATGTTAATAGCATCACGAACACATGATTTCGGAAAACAACCTATCAAAGAATTGGCACCCATGTTAAAAAACATTGGGATTGATTCGGCACAATTAGTTTTACCCAAAGGCTTTACAGAGATACAGTCATATGAAGACATTACGCCAGAAATCCTAACTGCTATTAAGCAAAGCTTCGAACAATCTCAAGTAAAAATTCATATATTAGGCTGTTATATGGATTTGGGAAATCCCGATAAACAGGTTCGGGAAAATGCGGTTGAAACATTTAAAAAGTGCTTATCCTATGGCAAAATCATCGGAGCAGATATCGTCGGCACTGAAACAGCTTATCCCCGATTAACAAAGGCGGAAAAGAGAATTTGGTATCCCTATATGATGGATAGTATTGCCAGGCTAGTAGAAGAGGCAGAAGGTGTCGGACAAGATATGGCACTTGAACCGGTATACTGGCACCCATTGGAGGATTTAGAGACGACCATCCGGGTTTTTGAAAAAATGAATAGCAGGCGCTTGAAAATGATTTTTGACCCCGCCAATGTTTTGGAATATCCCGAGATTGACCAGGGCGCTTATTGGAATGAATGGCTGCAGGCTCTGGGCAAAAAAATAGCAGCAATCCATATGAAGGATTTTATTGAAGGCCCAAATAAAAAATACCAAAGCGTTGATTTAGGTGATGGTGTCATGGATTATACTGAAATTTTAGATTGGACGAAAAAGCACAAACCAGATATTGTAGTTGTCAGAGAAGAAATCCGTCCGGAAAGTGCAAAAAAAGACATTAGCTATATGAAGTCCCTGTGGGGCAATAGCAGATGATAAGAAAGTTGTAAAGAGGGTGGGATACCCTCTTTACAACTTTCTTTTAGCCAAAAATTCTAATGCTTCTATAAGTGCAAGAATAACCATCGCCTGCCCATAAGGCATTGGTGCAATAATGATGTCTTGATAATGTTGTGCATTCAGCCCAATTGCGGTTCCGGCCGAAACATTCAATATTGTACCGTCTTGATCAATATTTTCAATAATCGCCTTCAATGCCTTGTCAGCGAAACCCTGATAACTTTCATCCAAAATTTTCATGCGCATTGCCTTAAATAATCCAGCTGTAAATAAGGCACTGCCAGACACTTCTTGATAGCTTTTTACATCTGTCAGCACGGTATGCCAAAGTCCGCTCTCCGCCTGCAAATGAACTAATTCATTAAGCTGGGTACAAAATGTATTTCGGAAGTATACCTTCAAGCCTTCCGGAAGATAATCCTCTAAAATGGCAAGTAATTGTAAAATACCATAAGTAAACCATGAATTACCTCTTGCCCAAAATATCCCGCCAAAATTATCGTTTCTGTCAAAACTCCAGCCGTGATGGAAAAGCCTCGCCTGCTTATCATATAAATATTTTATATGGATTAAAATTTGATTTATAGATTCATCAATCCATGCTTTTTTCTTATATGTAACACCTGCTTTTGCCAGGAATAAAACAGCCATAAACAGGGTGTCTATCCAAAGCTGGTTTTCATTTAGGATGACACCATTTTTATCAAATAAATCTGTAGTAACATGCCAAAACCCACCTTCCGCGGTTTTCGGAAGTTCGTTGACTAACCATTGAGCACGTTCTAAACACATCTTCTTATACTGTTTATTTTTTGTCCGTTGTTCCAATGCTAATAACATGTTATAAGGAGCGGTCGTATTAATATTTGCAGATGGAAACCCTTTTGAACGATTATTATAGAGCCATTCTTCAAAAAAGGAATCATATCGTGCATCACCATAGTAATTCTGCAGCTGCTCCATCCCGTATAAGCCGACTCCTTGTGGCCAATCCCAGGTTTCTATTCCAAAATCCCGATTAGCAAACCCTTTCCATGGATCTGCCTCTTTACCAAATGCCTGATTCTCCAAATTAATAAGGCGAAACAGAACCTTTTCAATGGTCATAATTAAATATTCTTCATTATACTGATTCATGACTTATTCCTCATTTTCTTCATATATTCTGTGGCCGTTTGGCCAGTAACTTTTTTAAATAACAGGCTGAAATATTGAGGATTGTTGCCACAACCCACCGCATCTGCTGCTTCTTGTATGCTCAAATCCGGTTTTTGTAATAATAACCTTTTTGCTTCTTCTATTCTGGCTTTGGCCAAAAAATAAGAAAACTTGCAGCCTACATGTTTCACAAATTGCTTACTCAAATAATCCACATTCATAAATAACTGCGTTTCGGCTATAAATTTAAGGGACAACTCTGGATTCGATAAATGATCATAGACATATTGTATGGTCCGATCAATAAAAGGTTTTCCAGTATTAATTGTTGTATTTTCAGATAGTATCAAGGATACATTTTCTAACGCAATACTGCGGATTTCTTCCATGTCATTTAAACTATATAGTTTTGCCAAGTATTCCAATACATAATATTGTATTCCACCTTGCTTCTTGGAAATATGTAAAAAAAGATTAGTCAAAGCTGTTTTTAAAAGTTCAGGTTCATGAATTGTCTTTAAAAAACTCTCGATTTCATCTAAGTTATTGTAGGTGTTAGCATATGAATCAAGCATTCTTACATTATAATTCTTCTGAAGGAGACTCTCCAGCCATTGATTGCAATTCTTTATTGCTTCTTCAATAACACTGATCAGTTCTTCTTGATTATATGGCTTTAATAGATAATGTTTGATCCCATACTTCATCGCTTCTTTTGCATAAGAAAATTCTCCATATCCTGATACAATGATGAATTCCACATGCTGTCCGATTTGGGTGATCCGCTTAATTAATTCCAATCCGGATAATGCCGGCATTTTAATATCTGTCAGCACAATGTCCGGGCTCTCATCTATAATCACGTCATAGGCCTCCAACCCATTCTTGCAAAGCCCAATCAAATTAATCCCCAGATTCTCCCAGTCAATGCAATTTTTCAGACTTTCTCTGATGTTTTTCTCATCATCGGCAATAATCATTTTTAACATAGATTTTAGCCCCCTTAAGAATCATGTATTGGGAGATGAATACATGCAACTGCCATGTTATCCACATTTTTCAGCTGTAAATACGCAGCATTCCCTCCAAATAATTGAAGCCGTTTTTGGATATTCAATAGACCAATCCCAAACCCACCCGGTTCTACCTGCTTTGATTCTAATTTCGCTAAAAGATTGTCTTCAAAGGCAGATCCGCTATTTCTTACTTCAATTTCAATACTTGTTTCATTTATCTGACCAATGACCTCAATATAACAAACCTCTTCATGCTCTTCCATGGAATACCGGATGGCATTTTCTACAAGCGGCTGGATTGTGAGTTTTGGTATGTTTATATCCATTATCATCTCCGGGATGTTCATTTTAAAATCCAATTGCCCTTCAAACCGGAACTGCTGAATCGTCACATAATACAATACAAACTCTGTTTCTTTTTTTACTGTAAAAATGTCATCCTCTGGACTTAATGTTATCCGGAGCATTTTCCCTAAAGCATCCACTATCTTTGGAATTCGTATATCACCAATTGCTTTGGCGCTCCAGCTAACGCTTTGAAGGACATTATATAAGAAATGTGGATCAATTTGCGCTTCTAAAGCCTTGAGCCTGGCATCTTTTATCAAAATCTGATTCGTATAATCATTCTGTATCAATGAAATGATATCAGCCGCCATTTCATCAAATTTCTGGTGCAGCATCCCCAATTCATCTTTACGGTTACTATAATTATAAGGACACACAGGAATTTGAATGTTATTCCGATTAAACCCCTGCATTTTATCAATCAGAATGGATATATGTATCGTAAAATAGTTTACTAAACCATAACTTAAGATGATCGAAAATCCCGCTCCTAAAATCATAACCAACAGGAAAATATATAAAGAGCCGGTCATTGCATCATATATATCATTATACAAAACCATCTGCACATATTTCCAGCCGTAATCCGGAATAGTTCCCATCACGGCAAAGTAATGGTTTCCCCCTGCTTTAATAATTTTATAATCATTTTCTTCCAAATTTGCCAATTCCGCTTCCATACCCTGGGGAAATTCATCTGTTTTATATAATACATGTTCGTTATCCATTAATAAATAATATCGCTCTTCAAATTGATTGCCAAAACCTGTACTTTGTTGAATTAATTCCTTCATTTGAATATTAATTAAGATAACCCCTAACGTATCAAGCGAGTATGGTTCTATCTGACGTATAGAGCGTACGGCAAACACAAGGATTTCCGCATCGTCATGATATACCCATTTTAACCGCCCCTCTGCTTCGATGGCTCTCTGCCGCATCTTAAGCCTTGATCCCTCCGGTATTTTTTCGTCCCAAACGCTATAAGTATCAACATAAATGCCCTCTCCCAGCAGACTAATATAATGGATAATTGAATTTTGTGCATTATAATTTTGAATGGATGTATTCAACTGTTTATATGCATTGCTCCGAATCAACATATCGTCGGGGAGGCTTTTAACTTTGCCCAATTGTTCCTGAATCACACTATCCGTAATCATTTGAAAAGAAATCGCTTCTATTTCATCTAAAGAGCCTTTTATTTCTAATGCAGAAACAGAAAGAGAGGAAGCTATTGTATTAGATAACAGCTTTTGATTAGCTTGATTCACAATTTGCAGACCACTTAAGCATACGCAGCTAAATAATAAGATAGTTAATAAAATGATGCCAATAAACTTCCTCTTGATAGTTAAATTGTTATAAAACTCTAATAATCTTTGCATTACAATGCCACCACTTTCTATAAGAGTATATCTTATTGTAACACAAAATCCAAGTTTTTCCTTACCCTTTTAGGCCAGTCGTTGCAATTCCATCCACTAAATATTTTTGGAAGAAAATAAAAATCAAAGTAACTGGCAAAATAGATAATGTTGCCATTGCAAACATTGCTCCATAATCTGAAGAGGCACCAGGATCGGAAAATAATTTTAGCGCCAAACTCACAGGATATTTTTCTGTTTTATTTACATATAGCAAGGCCGATAAGAAGTCATCCCAACGCCATATGAATGAAAAAATCGCTGCGGTAACCAGAGCGGGCACTGTCAATGGGATAATAACCTTGGCAAAATATTTATAGCGTGAACAACCATCAATTTTAGCCGCTTCATCCAACTCCCTGGGAAGCCCATCAATGAAATTCAATATTAAATAGATAAAAAATCCTTGAGTTGCAAAGAAATACGGAACAATCAGCGGCAAATAGGTACCTACCCAGCCAAGCTGCTGATACCATAAATATTGAGGAATCATTAATACTTGCGCCGGCAGCATCATTGAAATCATCATTGCACCAAATAAAAATTTTTTTCCAAAAAATTTAAATCTGGACAAAGAATAGGCTACCAACGCTGAAGAAAATACCGTTCCAATGGTTGCAACTACGGAAATAAATAATGAGTTCTTGAAAAATACACCAAACGATACTTGTGCAAATCCCTTCCAGCCATTGATGTAATTTTCTAACGTAACTTCCTTTGGGATTAATTCGCCCGCAGTTGCAAATATGGTGTTCGTCTCCTTAAAAGAACTAAATATCATCCACAAAAGAGGATATATCATAATTAAGCCTACTGCACACACAATCACATGGTAAATTGTCTTACCAATACCATTCCTTACCTTTATATTCATCCTTAAGCTCCCCCATCATATACCCAAAATTTCTTGGTTGCAAATAAAATCAAAGTCATCGCTCCAATAATCAGCAGCATAATCCATGCAAGAGCTGCCCCATATCCGGTATTATAAAACTCAAATGACTGTTGATACATATATACTGTATAAAACAGGGTAGAGTTCATTGGTTTCCCCTGGGTAATAATATAAGCCTGGGTAAATGCCAGAAACCCATTAATCATCTGCATGACCAGATTAAAAAAAATGGTAGGCGTAAGAAGCGGAAATGTTATTTTCCAAAACCTGAACCATGGCTTTGCGCCATCCACTTTGGCGGCTTCATATAAGCTGGCTGGAATTTGCTTCAGGGAAGACAGGAAAATCAGCATTGAAGACCCAAACTGCCATACCGCTAGTATAATCAATACCCAAATAGCTGTATCGGTACTGCCAAGCCACGCAAAGTTTGTCTTGATTCCGATAACTCCCAGTAAAGTGTTAATGATGCCATCCATGGCAAACATCCGTTTCCACAAGATCGCCACAGCGACACTCCCTCCCATAATTGATGGTAAATAATATAACGCCCTGTATATCGGAGTTGCCTTTGTACTTTTTAATAAAATCAGCGCCACAATTAATGCAAATACCAAACGTAACGGCACCGAAATTAATGCATAAAAAAAAGTGACGCCAATGGATTGGTAAAATGTCGGGTCATCTGTGAACGCTTTTATATAATTAGCAAATCCAACCCATGCCGGTTCTGATAGAATATTATAATTACAAAACGAATAGTACAGTGATATCAGCATTGGTACAAGCAGAAATAGTAAAAATCCGGCAATAAACGGGAATGCACAAACAACACCGGCAACTGATTCCTGATCAAGCCATTTTGCAATTTGATTTCTTTGTTTTGGTTGATTCATTCGATTTATTCTCCCAAAAAGCGGATGGAAATATATCCATCCACACAATTTTAATTACTCAGCAAGAATTTTATTCCCTTCTGTAAACAGTTTTTCTGCTGCATCAACGGCTGTTATTTGCCCATAGCATACTTGTTCCTGAAGCTGATCCAGCAACTCAAGGACTTCAGCAGAATTATCCGGAGCCGGTGCACTAATGGGGGAACTATTAGGCGTCACCACATTATTAATATATTCAACTGCCATTTTTTGATATTCATCCAGGCTTTCAATAATTCCTTCTGTAACCACACTGGAAGCGGGTATTCCACGCTCCGCTAAAAGAACCTGATTAGCTTCTACGGAATTAGTGAGATAGTTTAATACCCTTACTGCTTCATCAGGATTTTTACTATCAACAGTTACCGAATAGAACATTGCTGGTTTCAAAAAATTAGACGCCGCCGGATCTACTGACGGCCAGGTTGTAACTTCAACCTCTATACCGTCTGCATCTGCCGCTGCCCAAACAGCAGATATGGCATTTGAATAGGTAAGGTTACACCAGCTGCGGGCATCCGGGCTAGAACCGTATACAAGCGGATCCTGTTCTACCGTTCCAATCGAGCGTTCGGCAAAAATCTCCGGCGAAACCAGCCAGCCTTCTGCAATTCCATTTTCGTATATTTCAAAATATGGCTGCAAGTCCTCTGCGGATGAAACACCTAGAGCTTTTCCATCCTCGCTGTAGAGTTCCAGCCCTTGACCACGTAAAGTGTAATCAATATAGTTTTCGCCAAGTCCATACGATATGTTTGTTTTTACGCCCGTCTTTTCATAAACTTCTTTACAAACAGCATAGAATTCATCCATAGTCATATTATCCTTTATGGAAATCCCATTCTCATTCAATAATGTTTTGTTGTAAAGAAGCGCCGGTGCATTTACACCTGCACTAATTGCATATACACCGCCATCGACAGTGCCGGATTTTAAAATCCCTTCTTCAATACCACCGGCGTCTAGTGCGCCAGACTCTATGTACGGTGTCAAATCAAGCAGCATCCCATTGTCTGCATACTGTTTCAAATACTTGTAATCCATCTGAACTAAATCGGGTAAAGCATGCCCTGCTGAAGCTGTAGCTAGTTTATTCCAATAATCACCCCAGTCAGAAACCTGTACATCAAATGTAACCCCTGAATACTCTTGGCTGTACATATCAAGCACTTCCTGTGTACGTTCATTCCTGATCTGGTTTCCCCACCAGGAAAATGTAAGATGTGCCTCGCCTGATGCATTACTATCTGTACCCACAGCTGCTGCCGTACTTTGGTCACTATCATTGTTATTCGAGCCAGGATCCTGGCCCTGGCATGCCGCCAATGAAAGCATCATGGCACATGCCAAAACTGCCGCTAAAACCTTTTTCATCAAAAAACCCTCCTTTTTTTATATTATCACGATATCATAAGCGTTTTGAATTTTAAATACAAGAAAACGGGTTGTTTTTAGACAAAACCGATATTTTTTATATTTTACTTCTCTTTTATCTCTTCTTTTTGTTTAAATCGTATATTATGCTTTAACTTAATGCTTGTAAGCCAGAAATAAATTTGTTATACTTTAAGTGGTCATTATTTTATAGATATGGAGACTATATGATGTACTATTTCATTATTAATCCCGAATCCCGCTCTGGTTCAGGAAGGAAAATTTGGGAACGGCTCTTACCTGTCATCGAACAAAATTTAAAAATGTATGACGTGTTTTTCACTCAATATCATAATCATGCCATTGAATATGTATCTTTCATCACCAATGACATATCTTCACCCATAACCATTGTAGTTCTGGGTGGTGATGGAACTTTAAATGAAGTAATTAATGGAATAAAACAGGCTGAGTACGTGACTTTAGGCTATATTCCAACAGGGTCTAGCAATGATTTTGCCAGAAGCCTGGGGATTACAAAGAATCCTCCAAAGAATCTGGAAATAATTTTAAAGCCTTCCGCTTTCAAGATTCTCGACTGCGGAGAAGCCGTTGCGCCGGGAAAGGATCCACGACGCTTTTGCGTAAGCTGTGGGATTGGCTTTGATGCCTCAATAACCCATGAGGCACTTTCTTCTCCCTGGAAGGCCCGGCTAAATAGTATCCGGCTTGGTAAACTTACCTATGTATTCATAGCGCTGAAACAAATCATTAAGCTTAAAAAAACAAACGCTTTACTATCTGTTGATGGCGGCAAACCGATTCCTGTTAAAAAGATGGTCTTTATGTCTACTCATATCCACCGTTATGAAGGTGGCGGATTTGCCTTTACCCCGAAAGCAGATCCTGAAGATGGTCTTTTAGACATATGTGTTATAAGTAATATGTCCAGGTTAAAAATGCTATGTCTGTTTCCTATGGCCTTTTCCGGCAAACATATCCGGTTTAAAGGTGTCGATATCTATCGGTGCAAAAAGGCTGTTATCCAAGCAAAAACACCCTTAACGGTACATACCGATGGGGAAACCTATGGATTTGAAAAGCAGCTTAATCTCACCTGTAAGCATCAGGCTATAAAGATAATTGTCGGCTAAAGCTTAAGGCAGGTGCCCTTAGACACCTGCCTTAAGTATTTTATATTTAATTGCGCCAAGAACTTCTTTGGTTGAACAATATTTATCGATAAGGCAAACGATGTAAGCCTCTTTGCAAATTGGCGGGATAATCGTCAGGGGCCACATATGTTTTCTAATGATCTCACTTTCTATGAAAGATAATTTAAAATTCTTTTTAGCATTGTTAAGGGCAAAATTGGGGTGCTTGAAACCATGCCATCTAAAGCCTTTATTCTTATCATGCCAATCATATAAAAAATAATCATGTAACAGCGCACCGCGGATTAATGCCCCTCTATCAACCTTTATTTTAAGCTTACAGGCAAACATATAACTTAGAACAGCGACAGACTTACAATGTTCCAGGCAACTCACATTCCCATGCTGCATAAATTCAGACATTGCCTGAATAGTTTCGGCCTGCAATAATTTATCCAATTCTTGCTCTAAATATTGTTTTTCCTTATGAGTCATCATACATCTCCTCAGCCATTTCATTCCTACTTTTGGGAATTTTGTCAATCCTTCCTGAACCTCTTTTTTAAATCTTCATAAGCTTCCCTGAAACGTTTCGAAGATGCACTGGGATTCCCTTTAATTAATGATGATTTTAGAGAATTCATTTTCCCAATAGTTCCACTGTATTCCTCCCTTAATTCAGCGATCCGTCTGCCAAGGCTCTCTTTTGTCTTATTAAACCTCTCAGAACGCTCGATTATGTTATCTTTAAACTCTTCAAATAACTCCTTGCCTTCTTCCCTTAACCCTTCTAACTTCAGCTTGCCTTCAAGGCTCGCCTGCTTCAGGCGTTCTTCTAGTTCCTCAAGTTCCTCTTTAAGTAGGGTCATTTTTTCAATAACTTTACGGATATCCCATGCCGCATGGACTGAAACAATGACATCAGATAGGAAAACACATAAAACAATAATTACAATGATAATGTTAATATTTTTATCCAACCCAAAAACCGCACGTTCAATCGGCTGATGTATGATTTTCGTAAGAGTGATTGCAAAAATCCCCCAGGTAAATGACGAAGACAGGCAGATATATCCTTGGAGATTGAACTTTTGATTGCTATAATCCCAATACTTCACTTTAAAAAGAGCATCCATTACAGCACCTGTTACATATTCCAATAATGTTGCTGCTGCCATCCCAAAAAGAAACATTAATAAATAATTATCTTCTACCGGTTTGGAAACATATAATAAAATTATAGCCCCAAAACCATAAATAGGTAACATCGGCAAGCGTAAGAAACCCCGGTTTACAAAATGCTTCTTTCGGACAGAAACATAGGTTGACTCAAAGCACCAGCCTAAAAAGCAATATATAAAGAAAAAATTCAGCCATTGATACCATGTATATGTGTACATTCCGCCACCTCGTGTGTAAATATTCATTAATTAATATATTATCTGTTTTAGCCGCAGTAGTCAATCAATTTGGGGTCGTTCCAACAACACTAACCATACCTTTAATATTCCCCCGAATATCAAAGAATGGGGCAGCCTGCCGGTATAGCAAGGACGGCGCCCCGAAAAGCACCGTCCTTGATGATTCCTATGCACTTTTATCAAATTGTGAATTATACAACTCGGCATAAAAGCCGCCTTTCGCAAGTAGCTCTTCATGGTTACCCTGCTCGATGATATCCCCATCTTTCATAACCAATATCAGATCCGCATCTTTAATTGTTGAAAGGCGATGAGCAATGACGAAGCTGGTGCGTCCTTCCATCAGGTTATCCATAGCTTTCTGTATACGTATTTCTGTACGGGTATCGACAGAACTGGTTGCCTCATCAAGGATCAATATTTTAGGGTCTGCCAATATTGCCCTGGCAATGGTTAATAGCTGCTTTTGGCCCTGAGATACATTGGAAGTCTCTTCATCAAGAATCATATTGTATCCATCAGGCAAAGTTTTCACGAAATGATGCACGTATGCTGCTTTAGCAGCCTCTATGACTTCTTCGTCTGTTGCCTCTAACTTTCCATACTTGATATTGTCTTTGATTGATCCATTAAATAGCCATGTATCCTGCAGGACCATTCCAAACATTTGACGCAGTTCACTTCGGTTAAAGTCCTTAATATTATGGCCATCAACTAAAATGGCGCCGGCATTGACATCATAAAAACGCATCAACAGCTTAACCATCGTTGTTTTACCGGCACCTGTCGGTCCGACGATAGCCACTTTCTGTCCCGGTTTAACTTTAGTATTAAAGTCATTAATAATCATCTGCTCGGGTTTATATCCAAACTGAACATGATCAAATGCCACACTGCCTTCTAAACCTTCTATGGATACCGGGTTCTCGACAGTCCGCCCTTCCTCTGGCTGATCTAAAAACTCAAAAACCCGCTCAGATGCTGCGGCCGTCTGCTGAAGCATGTTGGCCACCTGAGTCAGTTGGGATATGGGTTGCGTGAAATTTCTGACATACTGAATAAACGACTGGATTTCACCAACCTCGATGATTTGTCTCGCCGCATAATAGCCTCCCATGATAGCTACCATGACATAACCCAGATTACCTACAAACTGCATTACCGGCTGCATAAGGCCTGAGAAAAACTGGGACTTCCACGCCGACTCATAGAGTTTATCATTAACCTTATCGAATTCTTTTGTTACATCACCTTCCTTATTAAAGGCTTTTACTATCGTATGCCCGCCATAGACTTCTTCTACCTGTCCGTTGACATTTCCAAGATAAGACTGCTGATCCCTGAAATATTTTTGAGATCGTTTGACAATAAACATAATTAAAATCATTGATACAGGTATGATCAGCAAGGTGACAATTGTCATTGAAATACTTATTCTCAACATCATAATAAGCACGCCGATAATCGTCGCAGCGGAGGTTATCAATTGTGTAATGCTCTGATTTAAGCTTTGGCTCAAAGTATCAACATCATTGGTAACGATAGATAAAATCTCCCCGTGGTTTTTTGTATCGAAAAAATTCATCGGCATTCTATGGAACTTATCTGTAATATCTTTACGCATACGATAAGTCGTCTGCTGAGATATCTGAGTCATCATTATCCCTTGAACAAATGAGAATGCAGCACTCACGCCGTACAGTACAATTAATGTAAGCAATATCCGGGCGATGGCATCAAAATCTATCCCACTGCCGCCGGTTACTTTACTGATTAATCCATTAAAGATTTCCGTTGTTGCATTACCTAAGATGGTCGGACCTACAATTGAAAAAACCGTGCTCGCTATTGAGCAAATCACAACAATTGCAAATGCGATTTTATATCTCGACATATAAATCAGGAGCTTACCAACTGTTCCTTTGAAATTCTTAGCTTTTTCGCCGCTGCCCATCCCGGCTCCAGGTCCCATAGGTCCCCTGCCTCTTGTAGTTCTTCTACTTTCTCCGCTCATCTACAGGTCCTCCTTCTTAGTCCCCAGCTCTTCTTCTGATAGCTGGCTGGTTGCAATTTGATGATAGACTTCACAGGATTTTAATAATTGATTATGGGTTCCGATACCAACAACTTCCCCATCATCTAAAACAACAATTTGCTCCGCATGTAAAATGGTACTTATCCTTTGGGCTACAATAATCACCGTACTATCAGCCGTTTCTTCTTTCAGCGCCTTTCTCAGAGCCACATCTGTTTTATAATCCAGTGCCGAAAAACTATCATCAAATATATATATCTCCGGATTCTTGGCGATTGCCCTGGCGATCGATAACCGCTGCTTCTGCCCGCCAGATACATTGGTACCACCCTGGGCAATTTCTGCCTCATATTTATCCGGCTTTTCCTGGATAAACGGCTCTGCCTGGGCAATTCTGGCTGCACGTTCCATTGCTTCCCGGCTTAAACTTTCATCACTATACTTAATATTACTTTCTATCGTTCCAGAAAACAGTATTCCCTTTTGAGGCACATAGCCAATACGATCACGCAATTCTTTACTTGAAACATTCCTTATCTCACGTCCGTCAACAAGTATACTTCCTTCTGTAATATCAAAGAACCGGGGAATTAAATTGACTAATGTAGACTTGCCACTGCCGGTACTTCCGATAATAGCCGTCGTCTCACCTGGCTTTGCAACAAAATTTATATTGCTTAATACATCTTCATCTGCTCCCGGGTACTTAAAGGAAACATTTTTAAATTCAACAACACCCTTTTTATCCTTCTTAAATTTCTCAGGATTGGAGACATCATTAATACTTAACCTGGTTGTTAAGATTTCGTCAATACGACCTGCTGAGACCGAAGCTCTCGGAAGCATGACAGATACCATGGAAATCATTAGGAAGGACATGATAATCATCATTGCATATTGGATAAAAGCCATCAAATCTCCTACCTGCATAGTGCCGGTATCAATATAGTCCGCACCAACCCAGACAATCAGGATCGTAACCAGATTCATGACCAGCATCATTACAGGCATCATGCAAGACATGACCCGGTTAACAAATAACTGATTCTTTTTTAAATCAGTATTAGCCCCATCAAATCTCTTTTTCTCGTGATTTTCCGTACTAAAGGCTCTAATTACAGGTAAGCCGGTAAGTATTTCCCTGGTGACCAGATTGATTTTATCAACTAATTTCTGCATTAATCTGAATTTAGGCATCACTGTTACAAATAGAACAAGTACGATAATTAAAATGGCTCCGACGCCAACAGCTAATACCCATGCCATATCCACATTGGTATTCAGCACTTTGAATATCCCTCCGATAGCTAAAACCGGAGCATAAAGGAGCATTCTCAGCATTAAAACGACTAACATTTGTACCTGTTGGATATCATTGGTACTGCGGGTGATTAAGGAGGCGGTCGAAAACTGATTATATTCGGCATTGGAAAAAGCCATTACCTTATGAAATACCTTACTTCTTAATTCCCTGCTTAAGCTGGCGGCAATTCTGGAAGCCATAAATGCTACTGCAATGGATACCAAAGCTGCTAAAAATGCCAGCGCGATCATCTTTGCACCCGCCGTTATAATATATCTGGTCTGCATTGAATCAACATTAATGCCAATGTTCTCATATTCCTCCAATGTATAAGCAAAACCCATCTGCCAGGCAATGGCTTCAGGCATATCCGCCATAGCCGACTTTATTTCAGCAGTCATCAATCCCAGCTGTTCCTCAGGAAGCAGCGAAAACAAAGCAAAGATATCTACATTCCCATTTTCATCTTTCTCGGCCATTGCAATCAGTTCTTCCGGAAAGTTTTGAAGCAGCTGCGCTTTCATACTCTGGACACCTTCACTGTTATTGCTTAAACTAAAGGCCAGCATCATGGGTACAGCCATCATTTCCTCTAATTTGTCTTTGTCTTCAGGATTATTTAAGATATAGATGCCTTCTCCGGCATTTTTTATCATTGATTCATCAATCAACTGATTATTATCAGGAATGTCCTCTGATGAATTAACTAGCGTGTATGCATCTAATAGCATATCTTTTGCTTCTTCATCTACAAAGAGTAAAATCTTTTTGAACTCACTCTCTCTGATGGCTTCTGGCACAAAGCTTTCAAGGCCGCTCTTCTGGATACCGGTATTGACTATATCAGAAGTATACCCCGGCAATGACAGATCACAAAAGGCCTGTAAAATTAGTAAAATAAAAATAAACAATATTTGTATTGAATATTTTGTTAAGTATTTAAATAGTTTAGTCATGCACTCTTTTCCTTTCCCGCTAATGTTTGTCTTTAATGATTGTCTTAATAATTGAGAAACTTTCTCCAAGCTGCTGCATTTCTTCATCAGTAAAGCAGTTCATTTCAAGCAAAATCTTATTAATCATCTCTTTCTTCATTTCCCGTAATAAAAGATGCCCGCTATCAGTCAGGCTTATTTTTATACTTCTTCTATTCTCTGGAGAAATCTGCCGACCGACAAAGTCTCGTTTGACTAAGCCATCGACAATCTTTGTCATTTGCTGGTTTGATACCCGCATCATTAATGCTAATTGTGTCATATTCACCGTTTGATGTTCTCCCAGCAAATGCATCACCAAAACCTGAGAATGGGGTAATCCATCAATCGGAGCCTGTATAGGTTTCCATAGTCTATTTTTAATAAGCGGCAATGTCTCTAAAATATGCTCTATAACAGCAGTCCTGTCCTCTGATTCCATGATTTCACTCCCTTCTGATTTTTTCGGCTATTGACTAGTATATCACTATTTCCAAAAAAATCAAGACATTAAACAAAAGCTTAATATAAACCATTGTTTAATGTCATAATTTTTATAAAATAAAAATTATTCTCAATCACTACTAACTTGGGATTTCTTCTTTACCATCTCAAATTCTTCTGATATTTCTCGTCCGGGCGCCTCGGATAATAATGAAACAAGAACAATAAATATACAGGAAATCAAGAAAGCCGGAAGTAATTCATAAATATCAAGGATGCCTCCTAACGGCCTAAGAACCAGCTTCCACACAAACACAGCTGCCGCTCCTGAAAGCATACCTGCTATCGCGCCTTTTAATGTGGTCCTTTTCCAAAACAGCGAAAACAACATGATGGGCCCAAATGTAGCGCCAAAGCCTGCCCAGGCAAAAGAGACGACCTTAAAAATAACACTGTTTTCATCAAAAGCAATGAGTATTCCAAATAATGCTACCAACATAAGTGTTATCCGGGAAACGTTCATCACCTGCTTATCCGTGGCTTTCTTGTTGATAATTCCCTGATAAATATTTTTGGAAAATGCAGATGCTGCAATCAAAAGATAAGAATCCGAGGAACTGATTGTCGCTGCCAGTATCCCTGCCATTGCAATTCCTGCCAGCAATGGTGGGAGCAGATTTGATGACATAACTATAAATATATTTTCTGCATCAGAAGCTGTTAATAACTCGACAGGATACAACGCCCTGCCTATTAAACCAACCAGTACCGCTATGATTAGAGATATCACGCACCATGTTGTTGCGATTCTTCTTGATTTTGTTAATTCAGAAGCTTTCCGAATAGCCATAAATCTCAGCAGTACCTGCGGCATACCAAAATACCCCAAGCCCCAGGACATCGTGGAAATAATAGTCAACAGGCCATAATTTCCCGCATCCCCAAACAGCGGTTTCCCTGCCTCACCAACCTGTTGAACCCCATCGGCCACCGTAGGCGATGCAATTCCAAAAAAGTCTAAAAATCCCGGAATCTCTTTAATATTATCTACAATATCAGAAACCCCTCCCCCAGTGGTAACAGAGATAGCCAAAATAGCGGCCAGTGCACCAATCATTACTATTCCCTGCATAAAATCTGATGCACTTTCAGCTAAAAATCCTCCTAAAAATGTATAGGCAATTACAAATACTGCTCCCAGTATCATCATCACCTGATAGTTTGCATTAAATAAACGGTTAAATAGTTTACCACATGTCACAAAGCAGCTGCCTGCATAGACAGAAAAGAACACTAAAATAAATATTGCAGAAATTGTCATAAGTATCTTTTGATGATCTTTAAAGCGATTACTAAAAAAATCAGGAATCGTTATGGCGTCTCCCGCCACGACAGAATAATTACGCAGCCTTTTGGCTACCAAAAGCCAATTAACATATGTACCGGCAGCGAGCCCGATAGCTGTCCATGCGGCATCACTTATGCCACACCAATAGGCAACCCCGGGAAGCCCCATCAGCAGCCAGCCGCTCATATCTGATGCTTCAGCGCTCATCGCGGCTACCCAGGGGCCAAGGGAGCGCCCGCCAATAAAATAATTTTCTGAATTTTGATTTGCTTTTTTTGCAAAAAATATACCAATTCCAATAACAGAACCCATATAAAGGCACATGGCAATTAAAATTTGTATCGAATTTTGTGTCATAACTACTCTCCTCGTAATATTTTTATCTTTTCCAGTTTACTATATCGCCGGATATTAGGCAAGTAGTCTATTTTTCGATATGTCTATTTTTCGATAACTTCAACGGGACGCACAATCTCTATTGCTTTCCGGCAATTAAATATATGGGCTACTTCATGTTCCCCACCGTCTTCACCATCAAGAGTCCATGCCATTCCATCTTCACAAATAATCGTAACTTCCTTCGTCTTGGTATATACCATGTACTTATCTTCGACCTTTTGGAGCAGAAGCGCTCCTATGATTGCCTGAAGGTCCATTAAATTTTGGGGCATTCTGATTAGAAGCATTTCAAATAAGCCATCATCTAAAAGCATATCTTTCCCGGTAAACATCTTAAATCCTCCAACCGAAATCGAATTGGTTACCATCCCATAGATGAAATCATCTGTGATTTCAATATCATCGCATTGAACTTTGAGATGATAACTTTTGACACTTGCCAGGCTTTTAACGCCTTCTAATATATATGCCAGATGCCCAATCATATTCTTTGTCTCCTGAGGCGTTTGATGCGATACATCTGTAAATAACCCAAAAGCCGCAATATAGACAAAAAAATGTCCATTAAAATCACCAACATCACAGGCATAAGCCTGCCCTTCTATGGTATTCCTGGCCGCCTCCATCAGCTTTGTGGGGATTCCTAAACTTTTGGCATAATCATTGGTTGTACCTGCGGGTATATATCCCAGGCATGGGACTTTATCTAAAGCCAGGAGCCCATTGACCACCTCGCAGGCGGTTCCGTCGCCGCCGCTGCATACAATCATATCATAGCCGCCACCCCTTGTTTCGGCCACTTCCCGGGCATCGCCTTGCGCCTGGGTAGTGTGAACCGTCACTTCATAACCTGCTGATACATATAAATCGATCATATCACAAACATGTGGCTTTATTTGATGTTTACCTGATTTAGAGTTTAAAATGAATAATAGTCTTTTCATTGATATCCCGACCTTACCAATATTTTCTGAATACCAATATTTTATCACAAAGCTAACATAAATCCTATGGTATTTATTAACTTTTAATAATTGTTTTAACAAAGGAAACTAATAAGTCGGAACTATTTACCCGCTCGCCAGGCGTGACATATAATTTATCTACCGTTCCATTAACCTTTGATACAACGGTTGTTTCCATCTTCATGGCTTCTACCGTCATTAAAGGCATGTTCTTCGTTACCGGATCGCCTTCCTTAACAAAAATCTGACCAACTGTGCCTGGAATTGTAGAGCCTAAGTGTGCCGGATTATTTTTATCGGCTTTAAGTTTCCGGTCGGATTTGACTTCCAGCTTTTCATCCTGGACCTTAATCTCCCGCATCGCACCATTGACTTCAAAGGTCAAGGTCCTGATGCCCTCTGGGTCTGCTTCGGACATATCAATAAACTTGATGATAAGCACTTTCCCCTCACCAATTGCCAATGTCGTTTCCTCACCTTTTCTGAGTCCATAAAAATATACATGGCTCTCTAAACGGGTGACATCATTGTAATTTTCAAAATGTCTGCAATAGTCCTCATAAACCTTGGGATAAAGTGCATAGCTGATAATCTTCTGCTCATTATAATCAACATCAAAATGCTCTTTTAAGTGTTTGGCGATTGCATCGAAATCGACATCCGGCAACAAACTTCCTGGCCTTACTGCAATAGGCTCCTGACCTTTTAATACAATTTCTTGTAATGCTTTCGGAAATCCTCCATCGGGCTGACCAATCATTCCTTTAAAATAATCAACCACAGAATCCGGATAGGATAAATCTTTACCGGTTTCCAAAATATTATCTTTATCAAGGCCATTTTTAAGCATAAAGATTGCACAATCACCGACCACCTTTGAAGAGGGTGTGACCTTTACAATATTCCCAAGTAAGTCATTGGCCTGTTTATAAAGCCGTTTGATTTCCTCAAAGCTGTCACCTGATCCCATTTCTTTGACCTGTGCTAATAGATTGGAATACTGGCCCCCCGGTATTTCATATTTATAAATTTCGGTATTGGGTGCATTCATTTCACTCTCGAAGCTTTTATAAAGCTTACGGACACGCCCATAATAACGGCTTAATTCACCTAACGCTTCAAAATCAAGGCCTGTATCACGCGTTGTGCCTGCAAGAGCTTCTACCACCGCATTCATAGAGGGCTGGCTTGTTAATGAGCTCATTGACTCAATGGCCAGATCTACGATATCCACGCCGGCTTCTGCTGCCATCAAAACTGTACTTACTCCATTGCCGGTGGAGTCATGTGTATGCAAGTGAACCGGAATTGCAAGCTCCGACTTAAGGGTAGTGATTAATTCTTTCGCCGCATATGGTTTTAACAAGCCGGCCATATCCTTAATCGCGAATAAATGGCAGCCCATAGCCTCCAGCTCCTTTGCTTTCTTGATATAGTAATCTAAAGTATACTTCCTTTCCTCAGAGTTTAATATATCTCCCGTATAGCAAATAGCTCCTTCAACAATCTTACCTGTTTTAAGTGCCTCTTCAACCGGCATCTTCATATTTTCAATCCAGTTAAGGCTGTCAAAGATCCGGAATACATCAACCCCTTTTTCACCGGAAATACGTATAAATTCTTTCACAACGTTGTCCGGATAGTTGCTGTATCCCACCGCATTTGAGGCACGCAGCAGCATCTGAATTAATGTATTGGGCATACGCTCACTAAGAATCTCCAAGCGTTTCCATGGCGACTCTTTTAGGAAACGGTATGCCGTATCATAGGTGGCACCGCCCCAGGCTTCAACCGAAAAAGCATTTTGCATAAAGGCATTCGTTGCCAAAGCAGCCCCAGCTAAATCTTTCGTACGCATTCTTGTGGCCATCAATGATTGCTGGGCATCCCGCATCGTTGTATCAGTAACATATAGGCGTTTTTCATGTAATATTCTTTGCGTGAAATCTTTCGCCCCTAATTTAATAAATTCATCCTTTGCGCCATAAACCGGCTTTGTTTCATCGAACTTAGGCAAAATGCGATTTTCAAAAAATGGTTTTTCTCCGGCATTGGCATTAACAATCTTATTACCCAGGAATTCCATAAGCTTTGTTGCCCGGTCCTGGCTCTCGTATAATTGAAACAGCTCAGGTGTATCTTCTATAAATGTAGTATAGCATTTCCCAGCAGCAAATAATTGATGATTTAATACATTAATGAGAAACGGAATATTAGTCTTTATGCCGCGGATGCGCATTTCTTTTAAAGCGCGTTCCGATTTTTTGATAGCACCTTTAAAGGTTCTGTCCAGAGAAATGACCTTAACAAGCAGGCTGTCATAGAATGGTGTTATTTCAGAGCCGGTAAATGCATTCCCTCCGTCTAACCGTATGCCATAGCCAGATCCTGAACGGTATACGCTTAGCTTTCCCGTATCCGGCAGGAAATTATTGGAAGGATCCTCTGATGTTACTCTTGTCTGTATAGAATAGCCCCTTGAAGTAATGGCAGCTTGCGACCCAATTCCAATGATATCATCAGACAAGGCATGACCCTGAGCAATGAGCACCTGTGCCTGGACAATATCAATGCCGGTAATCATTTCCGTTACCGTGTGCTCAACCTGGATACGGGGATTCATTTCAATAAAGTAGGGGTTATTGTCTGCATCCACAAGAAACTCCAAAGTTCCGGCATTACGATATCCCACCGCTTTAGATAAACGTATGGCACTGTCAAAAATGATTTGACGCGTCTTATCAGGCACACTAAATGCCGGTGCATATTCTACTACCTTCTGATGCCTTCTCTGCACTGAACAATCTCTGTCGAAAAGATGAACAATATTGCCATAATTATCTCCCAATATCTGAACTTCAATATGCTTAGGGCTCTTTAAATATTTTTCAATAAAAATCTTGTCGTCACCAAAGGCCTTCTTGGATTCTTCTTTGGCCTCTAAAAATTCCTTTGGCATCTCTTCATCGCTATTAACAATGCGCATCCCCCGGCCGCCGCCGCCGTTAGAAGCTTTAAGCATTACCGGATATCCTATTTCTTTTGCTATTCTTCGTACCTCTGATTCCTCCTTAATTGCATAATCCACACCGGGTATAATTGGAACCTCTGATTGAATCGCAATTCTCTTAGATGAAATCTTGTCGCCCATAGCATTCATAATATCCTTACTCGGTCCGATAAATACAAGCCCATTCTTTTCACACGCTTCTACAAACTCCGGATTTTCCGAGAGAAATCCATAGCCAGGATGGATGGCATCGACATTCCTCTCCTTTGCTATACGTATAATCCTCTTAACATCCAAGTACGCATCTATCGGGCCCTTATCAGGATCCAATTCATAAGCTTCATCAGCCTTTGTCCGAAAAAGAGCATATTTGTCCTCCTTAGAAAATACGGCTACTGTTGTAATTCCCAATTCATTCAAAGCCCTGAAAACACGTATTGCTATTTCACCTCTGTTAGCAACCAAAACTTTTTTAAATTTCACAATATTCTTGTCCATGGAACCTCCTTCATATCTGAAAATCAAGCGAAGACGCAATAGATTATATGCCCTTCGCTTGATTAAGTTATTTGCAAGTTTTTTTTATGAAACTTGCATTGTTTATTATTATATAATTCTTAGAAAACAATTTCTATTAGCATAATACACAATAATTATTAGGTTTTTTGTGATACAAATGCCATAATCCCTTAATAAACAAAAATGAATTTATTTTTAAATCTCCTTGCATCTTGAAGCTGAAACCGGGAAATCGGTTACAGTTAAGCCACAGCTTGATTCCACTTCGTTTTATCTCTATGCATTATAAAGAGAAGCGCCGCTGCAACAACATAACTAATGGCAAACGGTGAGAGGGGATAAAAACCCATCTCGGCATTATGTATCAGTCCAAACAGGGAAAGAGCTGCTCCTACAAGGGCGCATATACCGGCTTTGTCAAGCCGCTTGTCGATGACGAAGGCAGTTAGTGTCCCAAGAATAATACCGATAATAATGGCTCCGATTTTAACCGCAGGCACGCCATTCCACATAACTCCATTTTCTATCAGCAGATTAGTTGTTTCTTCTGCATAGCCGGGTAACCCATTAGGCATTGTTTGCGTCCAAACATTCGTTAATGCTACAGAGCCGTACTTTATTATTTTCCATAAATTACTCCTCCCAAATGATATCTAAGCGTTTATTCTGCCTCCAACGAAATAAATTGAAACTTGGTTACATCAAACAGTCCCATATCTGTCAGCTTAAGCTCTGGAATAACAGCCAGTGACATAAAGCACAATGTCATGATCGGTTCTACACTGTCACTAATTCCTAACTCAGTGCCTGCCGCTTCATGGATCCGGGTAAGTGATCTCTCAACGTATTCCCCACTTTGATCACTCATAATCCCCCCTATGGGCATGGGCATCGATTCCTTCTCTTCCCCGTTTTTGACGAGAATAATACCTCCTTTTTGGGCAATTAATTGCTTGACCGCATAGGTCATTTCAGAGTCACTTGTTCCTACAACAATAATATTATGAGAATCATGTGCAATTGATAAAGCCACAGCGCCTTCCTTAATGCCATAACCCCTTAAAAGTGCAACTGCAACGTTACCGGTCCCCTGATGCCGTTCAACTACAGCCACCTTTACAATATCCTCCTTGGGATTACGGACAAAATCTCCATTGCTATCCCTCCGGATTCTGGCTGTGCCTTTACCGGTAACTACCCCTCCTGGCAGAATATCAATCACATGTACTTTATCGCTTTTTAGATTTAGCTTCATTTTACTTTCGGAAAAATCCTTAACATGGAAGCTGTTTTGTACCGGCGTGCTGTCGATGCGCTTTACCGGCGGCAGATACTTTCCATCTTCTGCCACAAGCTGGCCCTTGATAAATACCTGCTTCACATAAAAATCTTCAAGATTATTAAGCAATACTATATCTGCCCTAAGTCCTGGAGCAATGGCTCCGCGATCATATAACCGGAAGCATTCCGCAGCATTCAGGGTCGCCATGCGTAGTGCACTAATCGGATCAATACCTTCCCTTACGCAAATACGCAAATGATCATCCAAATGTCCAAGCTCCAGAATGGTCTTAGGCTGCCTGTCATCTGAGCAAAGAAGACAGCGGCGGTTATTAAAAGGGGTGACCCCTTTAAGAAGATTAATTAAATCATGACAGGCGGAGCCCTGGCGCATTAATACATATAGCCCTTTTGAAATACGCTCTTGCATTTCCTCTACAGTGGAGCATTCGTGGTCGGTGCGTATTTGTGCCACAGCGTAGGCATTTAGCTCTTTATCAGACATTCTGGGGCTATGCCCGTCAATGAGCTTATCCGCATGTCTGGCTGCCATGATTTTATCCAAATCTCTGTCCGCACCGGCAATAACCCCAGGGTAATTCATAAATTCACCTAAGCCTATTATCCGTTTATCCTTAAGCGGCTCCGCCATGGCGGCCGCATCTATAACGGCTCCCGAATGTTCAAAGGGCGTGGCAGGCACGCAGGAGGGCAGCATATACTTGATGTCCAGAGCTGTTTCTTCACCGGCATCTAGCATATAATTCATGCCTTTGATTCCACAAACGTTTACAATCTCATGGGGATCAGCGATTATGGTAGACGCTCCGCAAGGAACAAGTAAACGTCCGATTTCCTCAGGGGTGACATAGGAGGATTCAATATGAATATGGCTGTCGATAAAGCCCGGAGCTGCGTAGGCACCATCGGCATCTGCCGTATTTGGTCCGTCGTAGGTTCCAACGCCTGCTATGATACCGTCTGATATGGCAATATCGCCCATAGATATCGTGCCGCTGTAAACATCTACAACCTGACAGTTTTTAATGACCAAATCAGCCGGCTTTCGGCTCATTGCCACATCAATCATGCTTTTAAGTTCTCGTTTTTCTATATTTTCGTTCAACCTCGTCTTATCTCCTTTCTACTTTTCTTCCAATTTTAAAATAGGATTCAAAATCAGTTTTTACGGTAGGTTTGCACTTTAATTGGCTACTTAAATCTTCAACTTATTCCTGTCCTTCTGTTTTTTCGGTATTGTCTATTATTTCAATAACTGTCCCATATTTGTTGCATAGGTTTTCTATTAGTTCATAACCAAATCTAATCAACCTATCTTTATATAAAATAACTATCTTTTCTACTTCGGAATTAGCCACTCTATCTATCAGTTGATTTAAGCCCTTTTTATTGTAGTTAATCCCGCTTCCAATATCTGTGACGATTTCAAATTGATAACCTTTAGC
>Ga0153996_1000041_pt1 | contig 86406 bp, 78 predicted proteins | sample TSNC080MetaG_FD_104728 | JGI IMG/M metagenome (GOLD analysis project Ga0153996, IMG submission 104728) | Attine ant fungus gardens microbial communities from North Carolina, USA - TSNC080 MetaG | ecosystem: Host-associated > Fungi > Mycelium > Unclassified | place: USA: North Carolina, Lumber... | reverse complement strand
GGCTGGTCAGAGATTACGAAAAGCGCCTCGATGTATCCGAGGCTATGATCATGTTATCAATGGGAAGTCTCATTCTCAGGCGCATCAAGCACCCGTGACTGATTATTCAAAAGGACTCTAAGCTCCGAATATTTGCCGATAAGCCCTACTGCGTTAGCTTCGATTGCACAAACAAAAGTGCGCCGTTTCGAACAGTAATTTCCAGATAGTCATCGCAGCGGCAGCACAAATCTAAATTCCGGGTGGGGGTGCCAGGAGGTACCGTGGACGTCTTCGTGCAGCAGCTCATCAACGGGCTGACGCTGGGCTCTATTTATGGCCTGATTGCCATCGGCTATTCCATGGTTTTTGGCATCATAGGAATGGTGAACTTCGCCCATGGCGACGTTTTCATGCTGTCGGCTTTCATCGCGCTCATCCTTTTCCTTCTCGTCACCACCTGGCTTGGGATTTCTTCTGTTGCATTGGCGCTTTTCATCGTCCTGATCTTCGGCGTCTTGCTGACATCACTATGGGGCTGGGCCATCGAACGGCTCGCTTACAGACCATTGCGAGGCTCTTTCCGCCTTGCTCCGCTGATCTCCGCCATCGGTGTTTCGATCTTTCTCGCCAATTTTGCACAAGTCACCCAGGGTGCCCGCAACAAGCCCATCCCTCCAATGGTTCGCGGTATTTATGTTCTGTTCGAACGCGATGGTTATACGGTCACCATCTCGGACAAACAAATCATCATCATGGCCACGACCGCAATCGTGCTGACGCTGTTTTGGTACATCGTCCAGAAAACGCCTCTCGGGCGGGCTCAGAGAGCCTGTGAGCAGGACAGGCGAATGGCGGCCCTGCTGGGCATTAATGTCGACCGCACCATCGCTCTTACCTTTGTCTTCGGCGCGGGCCTCGCGGCAGTCGCCGGAACCATGCACCTCGTGAATTATGGTGTCGTCAGCTTCTCGGATGGCTTTGTACCGGGCATCAAGGCCTTTACCGCAGCCGTTCTCGGCGGCATCGGCTCCTTGCCGGGAGCGGTTCTCGGCGGCTTGATCATCGGCCTGATTGAAACTTTCTGGTCCAACTACTTCGACATTGCCTACAAGGATGTCGCCACATTCCTGATCCTCGCCATCGTTCTGATTTTCATGCCTTCCGGCATCCTCGGCCGGCCAGATGTTGAAAAAGTATGATGGAGAAGCGATCAATGAACGCTCCCGTTGCCGCTGCAACCGTATCTCCCGGTTTTTCAGCCGCGCGAGATGATGCAAAGAAGATTGGCCTGACTTCAATTTTGAAGAATTCCGGCCTCGCTGCCGGCGTCGTCCTCCTTCTCTCGATCCCCATCATTGCCTACCGTACCAATCAGAACGCCAATAATGAGCTATATGTTTACTCCAGGTGGTGGCTGGTCGGCCTGTTCGTCGCTGCAACATTTGTTTTCCGCTTCCTTCGGCTGAGCATCTCGGCTTACCGCGCGAATGCACGTCTGGCGGCTCCGCAGGAACAAGTCGCAGGAAAAGTCCCTGGCAGGATAGCGACGAGCGGCTCCAGAATTCTTGAGAAGATAACGCCCCTTGCGGCCATAGCCTTTGTTACGGCTGCAATCGCCTTCCCTCTGGTAGCGACCGCCGTAACGGGGAGTCTCGGCTCGGCACGTTACTGGTTCGACCTCGGCATCCTTATCCTGACATATGTGATGCTCGGCTGGGGACTCAACATAGTCGTGGGGCTGGCCGGTCTTCTTGATCTGGGCTATGTGGCGTTCTACGCGGTCGGCGCATATTCCTACGCCCTGCTTTCCACCCATTTCGGCCTGTCATTCTGGATCTGCCTGCCGCTGGCCGGCATTCTGTCCGCCTTCTGGGGCATCATTCTCGGCTTTCCCATCCTGCGCCTCAGGGGTGACTATCTTGCCATCGTGACGCTTGCCTTCGGCGAGATCATCCGGCTGGTGCTGGTGAACTGGCAGGAGTTCTCCAACGGGGCTGCGGGCATATCGTCTATCCCTCGCATTACCTTCTTCGGCCTGCCGTTCAGCTCCGGCGACGGGGGATTTGCAGCAACCTTCGGCCTCACCTATGACCCGATGCACCGGATGGTGTTTCTCTATTACCTCATCCTCACCCTGGCTCTCATTACCAATATCGTAACGATCCGCCCCAGACGCCTGCCCGTGGGGCGTGCGTGGGAAGCGTTGCGTGAGGATGAAACCGCTTGTCGCGCGCTTGGCATAAACACCCGCAACACAAAGCTTACGGCCTTCGCGCTTGGAGCGATGTTCGGCGGCTTTGCAGGCTCATTCTTCGCGGTACGCCAGGGGCTGGTTTCACCTGAGAGCTTCAACTTCATGGAATCCGCGATCATCCTGGCCATTGTCGTTCTCGGCGGCATGGGATCGCAGATCGGTGTGGCAATTGCCGCTGTTGTGCTCGTCGGCGCTCCTGAACTTCTGAGAAACCTCACATTCCTGAAATCGGTCTTCGGGGAAAGTTTCGATCCCAACGAGTATCGTCTCGTCCTCTTCGGCCTTGGGATGGTTGCGATGATGGTCTGGCGACCGCGTGGCCTGATCTCGACGAGGGAGCCCTCCGTCACGATAGGCAAGCGCAAGGGAATTTCCGCAGCTCACGTCAAGGAAGGACACGGTTGATGCGCTGGCTTTCCGATCCTGTTCTCTCAGTTGAGCATCTGACGATGCGTTTCGGCGGCCTTGTCGCTGTCAATAACCTGTCGTTCAGCGCCGGGCGTGGAGATATTACCGCCATCATCGGCCCGAATGGCGCGGGTAAGACAACCGTCTTTAACTGCATAACGGGCTTCTATCGGCCGACGGAGGGAATGCTGACCCTCTCCGGGCAAACGGGCGGGAACTACCTGCTCGAACGTCTTCCCGGCCATTCCATTTCCTGGAAAGCGAAAGTTGCTCGCACCTTTCAGAACATTCGCCTTTTCTCGGGCATGACCGTTCTCGAAAACCTTCTTGTCGCCCAACATAATCCTCTGATGCTCTCTTCCGGGTTCACGATCTTCGGGCTGCTGGGATTTCCCCGCTACCGAAAGGCTGAGAGCCAGGCAATCGATCTGGCCATGTCCTGGCTTGAACGGATCGGGCTGAGCAAATGGGCGGATGAGCCGGCCGGCAGCCTTGCCTACGGCGATCAGCGGCGTCTGGAAATTGTACGTGCCATGTGCACAAGCCCTGCCCTGCTCTGCCTCGATGAGCCCGCAGCGGGGTTGAATCCCCGGGAAAGTCTGGAGCTGAATGACCTGCTTCTGACAATCCGGCGAGACCATGCAACTTCAATCCTGCTCATTGAGCATGACATGTCCGTGGTCATGAGAATCTCCGATCATGTGATCGTGCTCGATTACGGCGCGAAGATCGCCGATGGAGCTCCGGAAGCAGTCAAGAACGACCCCAAGGTCATCGCTGCCTATCTCGGCGTTGAAGATAACGAACTGGATGCGGTGGAGATCGGCGCATGAGCATCTACGAATTTCCGACACGAACACCCGATCTCGACAAAAAGAATATTCCTCTGCCCCTGCTGAGCATCCGCGGCGTCAAGGCTGCTTACGGCCATATCGTCGCTCTAAAGGGGATTGATCTCGATATTTATCAGGGCGAGATCGTCACCCTGATAGGAGCCAACGGCGCCGGAAAATCCACCTTGATGATGACGATTTTCGGTTCTCCCCGGGCCCATGAAGGGCAGATCATTTATGCGGGGCATGACATCACACGAAAGCAGACCCACGAGATCGCCCGTCTGTCCATAGCCCAGTCGCCGGAAGGACGGCGGATATTCTCGCGCATGAGCGTTTATGAGAACCTGCAGATGGGTGCAATCGTCACCGGAATGGACAAATTCGAGGAAGACCTCGAAAAAGTATGCTCGATATTTCCCCGGCTGCGCGAACGCCTGCATCAACGTGGCGGGACTTTGTCGGGTGGCGAGCAGCAGATGCTGGCCATCGCCCGCGCCTTGATCAGCCGTCCCAAGCTTCTTCTTCTCGATGAACCCTCTCTTGGCCTCGCTCCTCTTGTCGTCAGGCAGATATTCAATGTGATCCGTGATCTCAACAGACGCGACGGCATGACGGTCTTCCTGGTGGAGCAGAATGCCTATCACGCCCTGAAACTCGCCCATCGCGGCTACGTCATGGTCAACGGGCTCATCACCATGAGCGGCACCGGCAAGGAGTTGCTCGCCAACGAGCAGGTTCGCGCTGCCTATCTCGAAGGAGGAGCGCACTGATGCAGGGCATTCTCTATGAAGAGGCAAGTTTCTGGACCTTTGCCATTGTCTCACTGATGATCGGCGGCTGGTTCGCCTGGATGACGGGGCGAGCCATGGCGCTGACATGGCGCAGCTACATCGAGACAGTTCTCTGCTTCCTGCTGACGACGGCGGGCGTCCGCTTTCTGCATCACGCGATGTTCCAGGGGACCTTCCTCTCACTTCATTTCTATATCGTCGATGCATGCATCGCCATCATCATCGGAAGCCTCGGTTACCAGGTGACCCGAACACGTCTCATGACCCGTCAATATCGCTGGCTTTACGAGCGCACCTCGCCGCTAACCTGGCGGAAAAGGTCTGAAACAGCATGATCATGTCTCTCTCAACCATTGAGCGAGACACAATCCATGACCGCGAGTAAGCGGGCAACCCTGTTCCACGTGAGCCTTCCCTGCGGAAGCTTTCACGTGCGAGCCAACCCGACCGAAACAGGAGCCGAGAACATGGCGGACCTGCTTGATCGGCTTCCGGAAACACGAGAGGAGCAACTATGTTGAAAAAGCTACTGTTATCCAGCGCGGCACCGGGAATTGCTCTCGGGCTTACCCTGGTCATGTCGAACATGGCATTCGCGGACATCAAGATCGGCCTGGGAGCCCCCATTACCGGTCCTAACGCCGCTGTCGGAACCCAGATGAAGAACGGAGTTGAACAAGCCGCCGCCGATATAAACGCCGCCGGCGGCATCCTTGGCGAAAAGATCATCATCGTCATCGGGGACGACAATTCGGACCCGAAACAGGGCGTCTCGGTCGCAAACAAGTTTGCGGGTGACGGCGTCAAGGCAGTTGTAGGCCACTACAATTCAAGCGTCTCGATCCCGGCATCGGAAGTCTATGAAGAATCCGGCATCGTTCAGATCTCGCCTGCCTCCACCAATCCGACCCTGACCGAACGCCAACTTTGGAATGTCTTCCGTACCTGCGGTCGCGACGATCAGCAGGGCGCGGTTGCGGGCGCTTATCTGGCCAAGGAATATGCGGGCAAGCGTGTGGCCATCGTTCACGACAAGACCACTTATGGCAAGGGTCTGGCCGATGAAACCAAGAAGGCCATGAACGGCAAGGGTCTTCAGGAAGTTCTCTATGAAGGCATCAATACCGGCGAGAAGGACTACACCGCCCTGGTTTCCAAGCTGAAACAGGCCAATGCCGATATCGTCTATTTCGGCGGCCTGCACACGGAAGCCGGTTTGATTGTGCGCCAGATGCGTGATCAGGGCGTCAATGCCCGGATGATGTCCGGCGACGGCGTCGTCTCGAGCGAATTCGCGTCAATCGCCGGTCCCGGAGCCGAGGGAACCCTCGTCACCTTCGCTCCGGATCCGCGCAAGAACCCGGCGGCAAAGGATATCGTTGCGGCCTTCAAGGCGAAGAATTTCGACCCTGAAAGCTACACGCTTTACAGCTATGCCGCATTGCAGATTCTGAAGGATGCAATGGTTGAAGCCAACACCACGACGGACATGAAGAAAGTTGCAGAGATCATTCGCTCGGGTCGCCCCTTCAAGACGGCAATCGGAGATCTTTCCTATGACAAGAAGGGCGATATCACCCGGCCTGACTACATCATCTACGAATGGAAAAAAGGCCCGGATGGTCGCATCGACTACGCAGGTCACGAATTAACGAACTGACATTTTGTTTGAAAAAAACGAAGACCCCAGCGTGTGCTGCGGGTCTTCGTTAATCTGAAACATTAACTATCGCAATCAAAAAACCAAAACATTAACCGAACGTCGCAAGTATCGGAAAATTCTCAATAATCCAATTTGAAAACAATGTCATCCATCCAAATAGAAAACCAACTCCCGTCAGCACCAAAAATATTCCCATCACCTTCTCGATGATGCCCATCGATGAACGCATGCGCTTGATCAGAACAGCACATGGGCCGATCGCCGCCGCAGCGGCAACGAAGGGAATACCGAGCCCTGCGGAGTAAACTGCAAGCAGTATCGCGCCATGCGACACACTTGCTTCCGAACCGGCAACGGCGAGAATGGCTGCAAGGATCGGGCCGAGGCAGGGCGTCCAGCCGAAGGCGAATGCCAACCCCATGACATAGGCGCCCCACAGGCCCGGCGGCTTGGCGATATCGACCCGCGCTTCACGATATAAAATCCCGATCCGGAATATGCCGATAAAGTGCAACCCCATGATGATGATCGCGATAGCTGCCGCAATCGATAAAACGTCGAGATATTGCCGCAATATCTGCCCTGCGGCTGATGCTGTCGCACCAAGGGCGACGAAAACCGTGGTAAAACCGGCAACGAACAGCAAAGCCGCAGTTACCGTGCGTATTGTCACCGCAAGCCCGTTCTGCTCGCCCCGCGTCTGATCGAGGCTGGTCCCGGCCATGAATGACAGATAAGGCGGCACCAGCGGCAGAACACAGGGGCTTAAGAAGCTGATGAGACCGCCAACGAGTGCGACAGGGAGAGTGACATTGACCATGCCGGTCTTCTACCTGTTTCCCGCGCCGCAGAAAAGATGGCTGTCGCTCTTGTGAACGGAGGTCGTATTCAGGCCAGGCGCCTGTTTCTCTTCCCTAAGCAAAGCTCACGGAATAACATGCAAAAGCACTCTCGCAACCGAAGAGCCATTATGACGGCAACCAACAATCTCATCACCGATATTTCCGGCATCACTGTTGGCAACGCCCATGATGAGCAGCTTGGCTCCGGCGTCACGGCAATTCTATTCGAGGCCGCCACGGTAGCCTCCTGCGCCGTGCTCGGGGGAGCTGCCGCCACACGTGACTGCAACTGTCTTGAACCGGATGCCAGCGTAACGGGCGTCAACGCCATCGTGCTTTCGGGAGGGTCCGGCTTCGGCCTTGATGCGGCCTCCGGCGTCCAGGCTTTTCTGCGCGAACGGGGAACAGGATTCCAGATAGGCCCGGCAGTGGTTCCGATAGTACCGCAGGCAGTGCTGTTCGATCTCATCAATGGCGGCAACAAGGATTGGGGCCTCTATCCGCCTTATAGAGAACTCGCCTATCGCGCGGCCCTGGAGGCGAAGCAGAAATTTCAGCTCGGCACCCAGGGCGCAGGCTTTGGAGCAACGACCGTCAACCTCAAAGGCGGCCTAGGCTCTGCCAGCGCTGTTACTTCTTCCGGCCTGACAGTCGGAGCCCTTGTCGCCGTCAATGCATTGGGATCGACAGTGCTCGGTAATGGTCCACATTTCTGGGCCGCTCCACTGGAAGAGAACGGCGAATTCGGCAATCTCGGCCTGCCGTCTTCAATTCCCGCCACAGCAAAACATCTGGCGTGGAAAGGTCAAACACAGCCAGCAACCACCATTGCCCTCGTCGCTACCAACGCCGCCCTGACCAAGGCCCAGGCGAAACGCCTCGCCACAGCCGCTCATGACGGTTTCGCCAGGGCGCTGCGCCTTACCCATGCCCCCATGGACGGCGACACTGTTTTCAGCGCCGCAACGGGAGCCCAACCCCTCCGCGATGAATTGCAGGACATGATAGAGCTCTGCGCCACTGCCGCAGATTGCCTCAGCCGGGCCATCGCCAGGGGTGTTTTCGAGGCAACCTCCCTGCCTTACCCGGATGCTTTGCCTGCCTGGAAAGATCTCTATGGAAAAACAGAATGAAGAAAAGTGAATCTTAGCCTTAAAAGCTACATACAAACGATTCCCGTGACTCGACTTTTCGTTTCAATCAACGAATTGTCCCGGCTTAAATCAGAGCCTCTGCAATTGACGCTAACAGATTCAACCCACTCGGTTTCCCATTGACGCTTCGACATTGCCCTGAAACTCCTCCCATGCTACCGGCAGTTCCATGACCCGACCTCTCCTTATCGCACCTTCGATCCTCTCTTCCGATTTCGCTAAATTGGGTGAGGAAATCCGCGCCATTGACGCCGCTGGCGGCGACTGGCTTCATATCGATGTCATGGACGGGCACTTCGTTCCGAACATCACAATGGGCCCCGCCATCGTTCAGGCGATCAGAAGCTATTCGACAAAGCCGTTCGACGTACATCTGATGATCTCTCCGGCCGATCCGTATCTGGAAGCCTTTGCGAAGGCAGGAGCAGATGTGATCTCGGTTCACGCCGAGGCTGGCCCTCATCTCCATCGCTCGTTGCAGACTATCCGGGCGCTCGGCAAGAAATCAGGCGTTGTGCTTAATCCCGGCACCCCGGCGGATATGATCGCCCCGGTTCTCGATATGGTTGATCTCGTCCTATGCATGACGGTCAATCCCGGTTTCGGCGGGCAGGCCTTCATCGGTTCGGTTTGTGAAACGGTGCGTCGGGTCAGGGAACTCGTCGGCAGTCGCGATATCGATATCGAGGTCGATGGAGGCGTTACTCCGGAAACCGCACCGCTGGTTGCGGCAGCCGGAGCAAATGTCCTCGTCGCAGGCTCAGCCGCATTTAAAGGCGGCCCGGCCAGCTATGCAAAAAATATCGCCGCGATCCGCGAAGCCGCTCTCAAGGCGCGTTGAGGTCCGGTGTCCGTCATGTTAGTTCGGTAGCACGTTTCCCTGCTCCAGTTCCTGTTGTCGCATTGTTTCGGGACGGCACTTCAGGCCCGCAGGGAGATATTCATTCTCCAAGTCCCCAGCGAGGCCCGCTTGTCATGATCCCCCGTTATAGCCGCCCGGATATGGTCGCCATCTGGTCGCCTGAAACCAAGTTCCGCATCTGGTTCGAAATCGAGGCGCACGCCACGACCGCGCTGGCCGAATTGGGTGTCGTGCCGAAGGAAGCGGCGGAAAAGGTCTGGGACAAGGGATCAAAGGCCGTCTTCGACATTGACCGGATCGACGATATCGAGCGTGAGGTGAAACACGATGTCATCGCGTTTCTGACCCACCTTTCCGAAATCGTTGGCCCCGAAGCCCGCTTCGTCCATCAGGGCATGACGTCTTCGGATGTGCTCGATACCTGCTTCAACGTGCAGCTCACCCGCGCCGCCGATCTGCTCATCAAGGATATCGACGGCTTACTGGCCGCATTGAAGCGGCGCGCCTTCGAGCACAAGATGACCCCGACCATCGGCCGTTCCCACGGGATTCACGCCGAGCCGACCACTTTCGGCATCAAGCTCGCACTGGCCTATGCAGAGTTCGACCGTTGCCGGGAGCGTCTTGTTGCTGCGAGAAAGGAAGTGGCCACATGTGCTATTTCCGGCGCTGTCGGCACCTATGCCCATATCGACCCACGCGTCGAGGAATATGTCGCAGAGAAAATGGGGCTGGAGCCAGAGCCGGTTTCCACCCAGATCATTCCACGTGACCGACATGCGATGTTCTTCGCGACACTCGGCGTCGTTGCTTCGTCAGTGGAACGCCTTGCCACCGAAATCCGCCATCTGCAGCGCACGGAAGTTCTTGAAGCGGAGGAGTACTTCTCTGCTGGCCAGAAGGGCTCTTCCGCAATGCCGCACAAGCGGAACCCGGTGCTGACGGAAAATCTCACCGGCCTTGCCCGGATGGTGCGCGGTTATGCTATTCCGGCCATGGAAAACGTCGCCCTCTGGCACGAACGCGATATTTCCCACTCCTCCGTCGAACGCATGATCGGCCCAGACGCTACGGTAACTCTCGATTTTGCCCTCGCCCGTCTGACCGGTGTCATCGACAAGCTGCTTGTCTACCCGGAGAACATGCAGAAGAATCTCGATCTGCTCGGTGGTCTCGTCCATTCGCAGCGCGTTCTGCTGGCCCTGACGCAGAAGGGTGTCTCACGAGAGGATTCCTATCGTCTAGTGCAGCGCAACGCCATGCCGGTCTGGCGCGGAGAAGGTGACTTCCTGACCTTGCTCAAGGAGGATCCCGACGTGTCAAAAGCTCTGTCCCCGGAGGAAATCGAATCCTGTTTCGACCTTGGCTTCCATTTCAAGCATGTCGATACGATCTTCAAACGCGTTTTTGGCTAAAAAAGTACGACAGGCCTTACTGGTCTGGCTAACTCAAGCCCACAGCACTGTCAGGTACTGTGGGCTTAAGAGTAAAAAGGGCAATCATGATAAGAGCATCCGCCCTGTGGTTATGCTTCATACCTTTGGCCATTTTAAACGGATGGGCGCGCGAAGCCATATTTGCTCCGGTGTTAGCTGATGCCGCCCTTCCCGCCAGCGGGTTTACCTTGTGCCTCCTGATTATCGGAGCATCTATCTGCGGCATTCGTTTTCTAGGACGTAAAAAACTGAATTATTATTTAATCACAGGCATTTATTGGATTTTTCTCACGATAGTCTTCGAATTTGGGATGGGCCTGGTGCTTATGAAAAGCTCTTTCTACGAGCTGCTCAGCGCCTATGATATTAGAACCGGCAATTTATGGTTGCTGGTCATTATCGTAATGGGATTGGCACCTCTGATCTCAGCAAAAATCAAGGGATTGATATAAGCGCTGACAGAGACCCTGAGCTCCAACCGTACAACATCACAGCTTCCTGACAGGATATTTCGTCGTAGCAGCAGATTTTTTTCTTGAAATGAAACGCAGGGAGTACTCATCTATCAACAGGGGACTGTCGTCGACGGAGATGTTCCACAAGCCGGTTTAACGGCGGAGCGCTCCAACGGGAGTTATAGTCGTGTTGAGTGAGCGTATTATCAAGGCCGCCCTTTCTCATACCGTCAAACATGGAACGCTGAAAGTTATCTTTGCCAGAGGCAAAGAGCGGGTATTCGGCGATGGATCAGACCCAAAGGTCACTTTTCGCTTTGCCGACCATGCCGCTGAAAGAGCATTGAGTCTCAATCCGGAACTGGCTTTTGGCGAACTTTACATGGATGGGAGGCTTATCGTCGAACAGGGCAGCCTGTTCGAGCTTTTGCAACTGGTCCTGCAAGACAGCCGCGGCGAGTTCGATGATCTGCCCTTTGGCAGCCTGCGACGCCTGAGAAAACTGCTTCTCGGCATGAAACGAACCAACAAGCCCGAAGCTTCGAAGCGAAATGTCGAGCATCACTATGACCTCGACGGCCGTCTCTATTCTCTTTTCCTTGATGCCGACAGGCAATATTCCTGCGCCTATTTCGACCGGCCCGATCTGACACTGGATGAGGCGCAACTTGCAAAGAAACGGCACATTGTCGCGAAACTCATGACCGGTCCCGGGCACGATGTGCTTGATATCGGCTGTGGCTGGGGCGGAATGGCCCTCTATCTTGCACTCGCCGCCGAAGTTCGAAGCGTAACCGGTGTAACATTGTCAAAGGAGCAGCTTGACGTCGCTCTCGGGCGGATGAACAGAGCCGGCATTGAAAACAAGGTCAGTTTCCGCCTTGAAGACTATAGACAGACCAAAGGAAAATTCGACCGGATCGTTTCAGTCGGAATGTTCGAGCATGTCGGGTTGGCGGATTACCCGGACTTCTTCTCAAAAAGCGCCAGCCTCCTCAAAAGTGATGGCGTCATGCTGTTGCACACCATCGGCAGGTTCGGACAGCCCTACCCCACCAATGAATGGATCACGAAATACATATTCCCCGGCGGTCACCTGCCGACCCTGTCGGAGCTTACGCCGGCAGTGGAAAAGTCCGGCCTCATCATCACGGACATCGAAGTGTTGCGGCTTCACTACGCTTCAACACTTAAGGTCTGGCGTGAGCGCTTCATGGAGAGACGCGAAGAGGCCAAAGCGCTATATGACGAGCGTTTCTGTCGGATGTGGGAGGCTTACCTTGCAATGTCCGAGGCCTCCTTCCGATGGGAAGATACGGTGGTCTTCCAGATCCAGATGACCAAGCGCAACAATACATTGCCCATTACCCGGGATTATATCGCCGAGAGAGAGAAACAACTGCGCGAAAAGGAGGCTATCGTGACAGGGCAGCCGCCGATGTAGAGCATCTCAGCGAAGAGCCATAGCAGGCGTCTGCCGGTAAGCTCTCCACGCTGGAATCAACGCCATGACAGCCGCTGCCGTGAGAAGTATTCCGATGAAGGTAAATTCCTGCGGCTCCAGTACAACCGGCATGACGATACCGCTCCTTTGCATCATCACGTGAGCAACGACTTTTGCTGTCGCGTATCCGATACCAAGCCCGACCAGAACGCCTGCACCGATGAGAAGCATGAGCTCCAGCCAGACAATTCCAAAAATTGCAAGGCGTGGCGCGCCAAGTGCTCGCAAACCCGCAATCTGGTGACTGCGCTGTTCCAGATGGATCAGGGAGATAAGGACAACGGCAGCACCAATCAGCCCCTGCGCCCCAAAAGCTATAAAGGCAAGCACGGAACGCACATCGCCAAGCGCAGCATAAAGCCTTGTGAGAACCTCCGCAGGAAACACCGCCAATGTGGTTTCCCGTCGATACTCTGCCCGTAACTTGTAAGCGTCCGCAAAATTCCTCGGTTTCACGACGATTGCCGGAACCCCGGGGAGATCGTCCCCCCAGGGCGGGCCGAGATGAGAATGTTCACGCTCATCATCATGGTCGGCGTGAGCTTCCTCCCCATGTCCATGAGAATCCCCATGCCCGCCAAGTCCATGGACGTACCAGACCCCTTCTATCGGAACGAGAATGGCCTTGTCCCAAAGAGTCCCGGTTTCAGCCATGCGACCGACCACGTGATAGGCAAGTTCAGTATGCGTGTGACCGCCCTCACCTGCAAGGCCATGCAAAGGTTTGATCGTGTCACCAAGAGCCAGTTCGACCCTTGCACCAATGACCGCTTCATCAGGTGAGCCGAAAGAACGTCCTTCCCCTAAAGGCCTTTTGCCATCATCCGTCACAAACTGGGTGGTGGTGCCGACAATGGGTGCGCCTTCGAATGAATCGCCGAAACCTATGGGCGCTGCCCATGCGACACGCTTGTCTTCCGATAACTGTCTCAAAACCTCACCTTTCAGAAGGGGCAAAGGCGAAGGTTGCAGGAACACAGAAGATAAAACGAGCTGCGCTTCACTACCGGCCACACCGATGACCAGATCGAACCTGTCTGCCGCACGGGCGCTTCCCAGACGCAAGGCCCTTTCCTGAAGGTTGATCGCAACCCCGAAGCCCGTCGCCAATGCCACCAGAACGACAATGACCAGGGAACCAACCCACATACGGCGCAAATCAGTGAGAATGAAGCGAAATGGCAACATGATTATCAGACTCCCTGCTGAGCGATCCGCCCGGAGACGAGGCGGAGATGCCGTGTCATCCGGTCTGAAAGACGAGCATCGTGGGTTGCAACGATAAGTGTCGCCCCTTCTTCCTGGGCCAGATCAAGCAGGAGATTACCGACCACGGCACCGTTCTCGGCATCAAGGCTCGCGGTCGGTTCATCGGCGATGAGAATATTCGGTCGCACAAGGACGGCGCGCGCGACGGCAACGCGCTGCATTTCACCCCGCGACATCAAAGCGACATCCTGACGGGGATTATGCAGGCCCACCCGGTTCAGCAGCATGGATGCGCGCTCTCTCACATTGGAGGCGATACGCAAAGAACGTATCCCTATCGGCAAGAGCACGTTATCCAGGGCGCTCAGTCCCGGAAAAAGGTGAAAATCCTGCATAACGAGCCCGACATGCCGTGCCCGCCAGCGATCCCGCTGCTCCTCTGACAGCCGGATGAGATCAACATCCCCCCACTGAACCCTGCCTGATGTTGGAAGCGCCATACCTGCAAGAACGTTGATGAGGGTCGTCTTCCCCGAACCCGAGGGGCCCATAACTGCAATGCGCTCTCCCCTCCCGATCACCAGTTCAGGAATATCAAGCACCGGTGCCGGCAGGCCGGAGAATGCAACATTAAGGTTCGCAATATTCAAAGGACATCCATCATTCATGGCACGACTCAAATCGTATAAAAATGAGCATCCCGAAGGCGCAGCAGGCTGACGAAACCCGTTTCAGGGTCGGTCCAGGACCCGTACTCGAGACGTCCTTCAACCGCGATGGCAGCGTTGTACTGCACGAAAGTCTGCTTTTTCCTGAGGTAAACGACGACAATATCCTCAGGCCAATCCGCGTCCGACGAGCAGAACGGGCATAACGCCATGGGTATCTTGCTCAAAACGAAAAACGACGATTCTGCGCGCAGCGGCGGCGCCATGAATCCGGTCATCCGGGTTGTCTGTCCCCCAAGCGCTTTCACCCGTTCCGAGAATTCAAGGCCAAGCACTCCGATTTTTGAGTAGAGCTCTTCGAACGACAATTGTGACGAAGCAGCCCTGGCTGGAAATGCAAAGGTGGAAGCAAGAAGGGCAAGACAACCGCGTCTGGTCAATCCGCGGCCGGTACCATGGCGCATCGTCAACTCCTGAAACCTTGAAATGGCGGTGAGGCTCCGGCCAATTGAGCCGGAGCCACCAATCCCTTGGGATTTAGCGAGAGGTGCCGAGTGCCAAAGTTTCCGTTACGACACGGAAGATGTCGGTATTCTCCATGTACCCGGAAATCTTTTCTGCACCGGGTCCCTGTGCCTGCAACACCATGTCATCAACGGCGTGCACGCCGGTATCCTCGCTCCGAGGCAGATTACCGGTGCGAAGCACAGCACCAGGAATATTCTTGTAGGCCTCGTTAGCGACATACTGGTCTTTCTCATTCTTCACGGCGGGGACGAACGGGTTGTCCAGCTTGGGGCGGAACGTCTCGTAATAATCCGGGAAGTTATTCGAGAAGACCGCAAGACGCCGGGTTACATCGACCTTGTCGGGATATCCATCACCATCCTCGTCCTTGTAGTTAGGGAATCCGGCTGACGCATAAGTACCGACTTTTTCACGCATCTCATCACCCGGCTTCTCGTCATCGACCGTACCGATGATTGAAATGCCATGGGTGTGATCACCGGTCACGATGATCAGAGTATCAGGATTTTTGGCCGCGAAGTCACGGGCAATGCCAATGACCTTGTCAAACATGATCGTATCGTAAAGCGCTCGATCCCAGTCGAGCGGATGGGAATATTTGTCCACCAGAGCGGCTTCCACCATCAGGAAAAAGCCATCCCTGTTTCTGGACAACACATCAAGCGCCGCCTGCGTCATTTCGGTGAGATCGGGCTGGTTCGGGAACTTGCCGACAGTTCCCTTCTTCAGGAATTTCCGATCGAGAGCACCGTCCATATTTCCGGTGTGAAAAAGCCCCAACACCTTGCTCTGATTGGCTTCACGAGCTGTTTTGTTCAACTCGTCGGCATTGGTCGCCAGCGCATAACCCGCTTCCTTGAATTTCGCGATATAATCAGTCTCGTCCTTGCGCTTTGAGCCGGGAGTTGATTTCGGCAGGAAGTAAGCCGAGCCACCTCCAAGAACGACATCCGGCTTCACATCGTAGAACATTCCGACGATCTCGGCCTTGTCGGCACGGCGGCGGGTATGAGCCACGACCGCGGCAGGTGTCGCATCCTGAATTTCAGCATCACTGACAACCCCTACCGCCATTTTCGTCTTGCGGCGGATAAGCTCGGCGAGTGTTTCCTGACGTGGGTGTTCCAGTGAACTCTCTGCGCGGCTTGCATAGACGCCAAGAGCGTTCACCGCCGATTTTTGGCCGGTCATGTAGGCGCTCATGGTGTTTGCGCTATCTGCGGCTATGGAATCGGTACTCGATGTACCAACGAACGCCATGTTGGTCAGATCATCGAGATTGAGCCGCCCGGCTGCCTTGCCCTGCACGTTGCCTTTGGACATGATCCGCGCACCCGTGCGATGGGCTACAGAAAAGCCGTCCGCTACCAGAAAAATGACGTTCTTCGCCTTCGGCTTGTCGGGTGTTCCGAAAATCTCCCATGTCACGGCAACCGGAGAACCTCCTGCCGAAGCCTCAATCTTGTATGTGCCGGGTTTACCGATCGAAACATCACGCAAGATCAACGACGATGCATTCGCACCGTCTTCCTTCTCTATGAAGGTGGCTTTCTTGCCGAAGACCTTTTCATAATCCTGGCCGTTGATGAGAACCTTTATGTCATCATGTTTGACGACATTCGGAAATTCCACCTTGAAATCAAAATTTGCCGTCGAGAGAATTGTCGCACGATCAATAGGATAAACAGTCTGTGCGGATGCCAGACCGGGAAGCAACAAGGCGGCAGCAGCCGCCAACCATTGGTGTCTCATATTGGTAGCCCCAGTTGCGAGTTAAACTGAAGCTTGCGATAGCGGGTTAAAATAACACATTGATGACAGGCGAGCTTAAAGCAACGAATGCTCGCGCTTTTAGACAATGAATAGAATTTCGGATGTCTCTCCCTCGACGGCGAGCGTGCGAGACACTATTTGTAGGCCCATGCGAGCTTCAGACTACGATATCCTCATCATTCCCGGCTATACCAACTCCGGAGACGACCATTGGCAAACACGGTGGGAGCGTCAGCTTTCAACCGCGCAGCGTGTTGTTCAGGACGACTGGCATTATCCCGAGCGAACCGCATGGATCGAACGTATCCGTGACAGTGTTGAACAGGCCAGACGCCCGGTAATTCTCGTTGCCCATAGCCTCGGCGTTCTCGCGGTTGCCCAGGCAGCACACGATTTGCCGCCCGGTCTGGTCAAGGGAGCCTTTCTCGTCACTCCTCCCGACCTGGAACAGGAGGGTTCGCCCGAAGCGATCGACAAGACATTTGCTTCGTCTCTCGACAGGAAGCTGCCATTTCCATCGGTGCTCGTTGCCAGTCGGAACGATGAATACTGCACGTTCGAGCGGGCCGAAGACATGGCCCGCACCTGGGGAGCCGTACTGGCGGACGCCGGAAATGTCGGTCACCTGAACATTGAAAGCGGGCATGGTCCCTGGCCCGAAGGCCTGATGCGCTTTGCGGGGTTTCTCAAGCAATTAGGGTGATCTGTAAATTTCAAGCTCCCCTGTTGCCTTACACATGAAAAAAAATTCATCTCACCTTCATCCTGAGGAGACCACAATTGCGCCAAGCTGATGTGGTGTTTCAGTGTAAGCAAAACATGTTTTGCAAATAGGAGTATCAGATGAAGAAACTCGCAACTCTCACCGCCGCCGTCGTCATCGCCATGACTGGAGCAACCGCTTATGCCCAGCAACCAGCCGGCGGGCCGGCAAAAGGCAATGATCGCCAGACAAACTGGCAGGAACGGCGGGCTGATATGGAACGCCTGAGTGAAGCGCGTATCGCTGGTATCCCGGCAGGTTTGAAACTAACTCCCGATCAGGTAAAACTTTGGCAACCGCTGGAAGCGACTGTTAAAACAACAATGCAGCAACGCACCGGCTTTATGGACAAGATGCGTGAAATGCGCCGGGGCAACGAACGCCCGGATTATCTCGCCCGCCTCACCGCCTGGACAGAAATGACCCAGCAGGAAGCAAAGAACAGTGCTCAGATGCTGGAGCAGATGAAGCCGTTCTGGGCGTCTCTGGACGACGGTCAGAAGAAACTTCTGCCATCCCTCCTGCAGCCGACCAATCACGGCTGGGGCAAGGGCGGCATGCATAGGGGCAAAGGAATGGGAATGGGTAGAATGCACTCAGATCAGAATCCTGGTCCCGGCCCGAAAGCTAACTGATCTCCCGATCATTTATTATAGTCATGCGATTTTCATGAATCGTACGACGTCATAACGAAAAGGCCCTGTAGCGGTTTCGCTACAGGGCCTTTCTTGATTGTAAAGCAGAAAGAAGGGCAAGCCCTTCTTCGCGCCCGACGAATTAGCGGGAATAAAACTCGATGACCAGATTCGGTTCCATCTGAACCGGATAAGGAACTTCGCTGAGTCCCGGAACCCGAGTCAGCTTTGCGACCATCTTGTTGTGATCGACATCGACGTAATCCGGCACATCGCGTTCGGCAAGCTGAGCTGCAACCACAACGATTTCGAGTTGCTTGGACGAATCCTTGACCTCGATGACATCACCCGGCTTCACCTGATAGCTCGGGATATTGACCCGGCGACCATTTACCTTGATGTGACCATGGTTGATGAACTGGCGCGATGCGAACGGTGTCGGCACGAACTTGGCGCGATAGACCACTGCATCGAGACGGCATTCCAGCAAACCGATCAGGTTCTCGCCGGAATCGCCCTTCATGCGGACCGCTTCCGTGTAGGTACGGCGGAACTGCTTCTCGGTGATGTTGGCGTAATAACCCTTCAGCTTCTGCTTGGCGCGCAGCTGCGTGCCGAAATCCGAAAGCTTGCCCTTGCGGCGCTGGCCATGCTGGCCCGGGCCATATTCACGGCGGTTGACGGGGCTCTTCGGGCGTCCCCAGATATTCTGGCCCATACGGCGATCAATCTTGTACTTCGCCTGAATGCGTTTTGACATCGCAGTTCCTCTTTGGTTTCAGTTAGTTCGCTTTTTGAGGAACGCGCCCTCCTCTTCCCTTTCGGGATGACAGCCGCCGGCGCAAACCAGAAACACGGGAGCGTAAAAAAGCACACGCGGCCGAACCCGACCGCGCGAACGGCTTTGTTCCTATATTTTCAAGTCGTGCTTGTCAATCGCAGCCGGCGATTCAATCGCCGATCCACCCAAAATGCTTCCCGATCAACTCATGACGATAGCAGGGGCATCGCCTCAATCCGTATATGCGGCAACCCACGCTCAGCCAGCGCCTCCAAAAGATCGCTCCCAATCAGGTTGCCAGCAGTAAACACCGCAACAGCCTCTTCGTCTGGCTCATGTCCCGCCAGCGGGTTACCTATCAGATGAGTGACCCTGCGGGCGATTGCCGGAGCCGGGTCAATCCAATTCACTGTCCAGGGGGAAAGATGCTGGAAACGCCCCAGCAACAGCGGATAGTGGGTACAGCCAAGGACGACGACGTCGGTGCGTACGCCATCCCCATCCACGAAACACGGTGCCAGTTCAGCGATGATTTCGGCATCTGAAGCGGGGGAGCCTCGTAATTGCTGCTCTGCCAGTTCGGCAAGCCTCGTCGAGCCGACCAGCGTGACGTCGCAACCGCCAGCGTAAGAGCTGATCAGGTCATGAGTATAATCCCGCGCCACCGTTCCCGGCGTTGCCAGAACACTGATCCGGCGGCTGCGTGTCAGCATGGCGGCCGGCTTGATTGCAGGAACGGTGCCCACGAAGGGAATCAGAAAGCGCTGCCGCAGATGTGGCATGACAAGGGTTGAGGCAGTATTGCAGGCGATAACAACCAGATCCGGCGAATGAACCGAGATAAGCCGCTCCATAACCGCCATGACACGATTGACGAGGGCTTCCTCGCTCAAACGACCATAGGGAAAGCCTGCATCATCCGCCGCGTAGACATAACGCGCGTCAGGACGAGCCCGAAGAACCTCGGAGAAGACTGTCAACCCGCCCAGACCGGAGTCGAAAACGAGAATTGTTGGAATGTGTCTTGGCATCGTGACGGTCGAATATACCGTTCCTGCTAAAAGATTGTAACGCATCGGTTCAAACCGGACAGCACAGTGATAAGGCGCTACACATTACGCCTCGAAAAGTTAACGCCCGCTTGCAGGGTTAATATCACTCACGGCCCGATTTGACTTGAGAGCCAAAGACGATTCCCGAAAGACCGTCTTTGACTCTCAATCTATTGATATACTCTGTTTTTTCGGAAGACTTGAATCAGATCATATCAGCTTTGCGTCCAGCGAGACCTTGATTGCGCCAAGCGCCTTGGAAACCGGACAATTTGCCTTTGCGGAATCAGCAAGCTCCTGGAACTTAGCTGCTTCGATACCCGGAACGGTGCCAACCAGGGTTATCGCACTCTCGGTAATGCCGGTGCCGGGGATAAGCGTAACGACAGCTTTCGCATCAAGCTTTTCAGCCGGCGTGCCATTCTCGGCAAGAAAATGAGAAAGCTGCATGGCAAAACAGCTCGCATGAGCAGCAGCAATAAGCTCCTCAGGATTGGTGCCCGACCTGCCACTTTCATCTTCGAAGCGGATTTTGAAAGAATAGGGCTGGTCTGCAAGGGCCCCACTCTGGGTATCAATCTTGCCAGATCCCTCCTTCAAGGTGCCTTTCCAAACAGCAGTGGCGTGACGTTGCATGATGATAATCCTTTATTTTGTTACCCGTGACCTTTGGAGAACTTCGACATAGTGCGCCAACTTCCCGGCACCATCAAGGCCGGAGCAATACGCCTTCACGTTCAATAGAACACTGGCTGCTCTAAAATCTACGCCTGCGAGCCGGCTCTTCCGGTTCGGTCCCGTCTTTTGGAACGTCGGCTCCGAGGCGGCGAACCGGCCAGCCATCGCTCCATACGCCCATATCGACAAAAGCCGGGTTTGCCTTGAGGCTGAGGGCGTTCTCTCCCGAAAATGCAGCCTCGGCAGCAATATCCAGTGTCTTCCAGAAGCCCCGATAATCGAGATTGTCAGTTCCGTTGGTGCCGAGCTGGGTCGTGAGGGTTGCCTGAATACCGGTCAGCGCCATATCGGGCGTCCATTTGAATCTCACCGGGGCCGGTCGCGGAGCACCCTTCCCGATTGAAGCCACAACCGTCGTATCAGCCGGATTGACCGGGATCGGAATTTTTGCGGAATCATAAGCTGGATCGATAGAACCGGGGGAAATCAGCGTCGCCGAGAGCGGCGGATATCCATGACCATCCGATGAAACACGCATGAAAAGCTTGTTGCGGGCTGGAATACCAGTCGTTTCGCTCAGGATCAGCCTGGCAACACGGTCAGTCGCAAGATGGTCGCGATCACCGCTCATCGTTATCAGGAGGGTTGCCTCATTGATCTTTGCGAGATCCGGCAGCGGGATGCCACGTGTATCCTTTTCCCTGGCAATCCCGCCAGGCATGACGTTGAAGATCAATTTCGGTGTCGGAAGCTGGCGTTCCCCGGCATAGGCAGCAAGATCAAGCGCAACGATGGTGCCGGCAAGGTGCCCGACATAGGCAACCCGGCCGAGATCGGGTCTGGCCTTCGCGTCGTCCGACAATTCCTCCAGAGCCTCACGCACGGCTTCCGCAGCAATATTGGTGGCATCCATCGGTCTCGTGCGGTTCACCTCCTGAAAACGCGGGAACAATACAAGGTTTCCCTTTTGCGCAAGGTGCTCGAACCACTTGCCGTAATATTGCGGATTGTTACCGCCCCAGGAATGGAAGAAGACGATGACAGGGCGCGCCGTTACCGCCTTGGCATCGGCATGGAAAACAAAGACAGGAGCCGTCGCTTTTCCAACAGCCCGTTTGATGACGGCGCTTCCCGCATAATCCCTGCCACCCGGTCCCTGTTCCGGTTGCTGCGGTGGCGTCGCCGCGAAGGCAGTTGCCGACGAGAGCAGCAAAGTGGAGGCGAGGGCAAGAAACTGAAGGCGGCGCATATCAATCTCGCAGGCTGGATTCAGAACAGGAGAAAACTATTATGCAGATTGAGATTAACTTTTCCTCAATCTTCGCGCTTCAATGAGCGCGCGCATCGCCCCGCGCAGTGTTCGGACTTCCTGTTCGGTCATTTCGAGACGGTAAAAAATATCGCGCATGTTGCGAGCCATGATGGGCTTCTTGTCCGGCGGGTAGAAATTTGCCGCCTCCAGCTCGGCCTCTAGATAATCAAAGAATGAGAGCACCATGCCCCGATTGGCGGGAGGCGTATGCATCTCGCCCATAAAGGGAAGCTGACCGTCCTTCGCCTTCAGATACCATTCATAGCCAACTAGCAGAACGGATTGGGCCAGATTGAGAGAGGAGAATTGCGGATTGACGGGAAAGGTTATGATCGCGTCCGCAAGCGCAACCTCATCATTTTCCAGCCCAGTCCGTTCGCGCCCGAACATGATGCCGACCTTCTGCCCGCTTCCAAGGCGCTCTGCGATGACGCCAGCCGCTTCGCGCGGCGCGTGGACCTTCTTCATCTGGCCGCGTTCCCGCGCAGTGGTCGCAAACACGAAATTCAGGTCCGCCACGGCATCCTCAGCGGTTGCGAACAGTGTGGCATCCTTGAGAATATGCGCCGCTCCGGAGGCTGCGGAATGAGCCCCCTTCTTTGGCCATCCACCGCGAGGAGCAACCAGCCGCATTTCGGAAAGTCCGAAATTCGCCATCGCTCTTGCAGCCATACCGATGTTTTCCGCCATCTGCGGACCAACCAGAATAATGACCGGTGCTTTATTCTCCACGCCGCCTGTAGCATCGGCAGCTGGTTCGCTTTCGTTCACTGTAAAGCTCTCTTGAAAGTTCATGTCCAAAGGGTCAAACCCTGTACCAGCTCGACCTAGCAGGCTTTTGCGCGAATCCGGCGATCTTCGCAACAGAATCCGCTGTCTTGGTCGAAAGCATATATCCGCATCCCTTCCCCATGTGGAACGGGCGGGCTATTAGCCGCCGTTACGGGGTTTCTTCATTCGTCCAGGGGACCTGCGATCCGTTTATACAGGACTGAGGTGATATTCATGGCCAAGATCAAAGTTGCCAATCCAGTCGTCGAACTCGACGGCGACGAAATGACCCGGATCATCTGGCAGTCTATCAAGAATAAACTGATTCATCCTTATCTCGATCTGGACCTGGATTATTACGATCTCGGTATCGAACACCGTGACGAGACCAGCGATGCTGTGACTGTCCAGGCCGCGGAAGCCATCAAGCGTCACGGCGTCGGTGTCAAATGCGCCACCATCACCCCCGATGAGGCCCGCGTTGAGGAATTCAAGCTCAAGGAGATGTGGAAGTCTCCGAATGGTACCATCCGCAACATCCTCGGCGGCGTTATCTTCCGTGAACCAATCATCTGCCGGAATGTACCACGCCTTGTTCCAGGCTGGACGCAACCGATTGTGGTTGGCCGTCATGCCTTTGGTGACCAGTATCGTGCCACCGATTTCAAAGTACCCGGCAAGGGCCGTATGACCATCCGGTTTGAGGGTGATGACGGAACGGTCATCGAGAAGGAAGTATTCAAGTTCCCCGATGCCGGTATCGCCATGGCGATGTACAATCTCGATGAATCGATCCGCGACTTCGCCCGCGCCTCTCTAAATTATGGCCTGAATCGGAAATATCCGGTTTATCTTTCAACCAAGAACACCATCCTGAAAGCCTATGACGGCCGTTTTAAAGACCTGTTCCAGGAGGTCTTTGACAATGAGTTCAAGTCAAAGTTCGGTGCTATCGGAATTACTTATGAACATCGCCTTATCGATGACATGGTTGCTTCCGCTCTTAAATGGTCAGGCGGCTATGTTTGGGCGTGCAAGAATTACGATGGCGATGTTCAATCCGACACGGTTGCGCAGGGTTTTGGTTCGCTCGGTCTGATGACCTCGGTTCTGATGACGCCAGACGGAAAAACCGTCGAAGCGGAAGCAGCGCACGGAACCGTGACACGCCACTACCGGGAACATCAGAAAGGTCGGGAAACCTCGACCAACTCCATTGCCTCCATTTTCGCCTGGAGCCGTGGTCTCGCTCATCGCGCCAAGCTCGACGGCAATGAAGCCCTGGCGAAGTTCTCCGCGACACTGGAAAAGGTCTGCGTCGATACCGTCGAAGCAGGCCACATGACCAAGGATCTCGCCCTGCTCGTCGGAGCCGACCAGAAATGGCTCTCCACCACCGGCTTCCTTGACAAGGTTGATGAAAACCTCCGCAAAGCGATGGCTTGAGAAGATATTTCTTAGAGCGTTTTGCGTTCAATATGAATCGCTGCAACGCTCTAAGTTATTGTTAAGACGCATTTTCTTATCGTTTAATCGATACCGATTAAACGGAAAAGGCTCTAGATAGCCTGCTGCTCAATAAATAAATTAAGGCCCGGCTGAAAAGTCGGGCCTTAAAAGTTCGTTCAATAGAAATCTGCTTTAGTTAAGCGGTATTCTTCTTAGTCATTTATTAGAACAAACTATCAGAGCAAAAACCCGCAAACGGTGGCCATCGGGATCAACAGCGACAAATGAGCGACCGAAATCCATGGTTGTCGGCTCCTGCAGGAACTTCAGACCCTGCGCCTTCCAGGCATTGAAAACCTCATCAACATCGGAGGGATTTTCCACCGAGAGAGCGAGTTCCGCGCCACTCACTGACGGAGTTGCAACGGGCTCGACCGTGTGCCTTGACCACAACCCAAGCATAAGGCCGGAACTTAGGGCAAAGAGAACGAAGGTCGGTGACGACTCGACCGGTTCCTGCCCAAGCAGGGAACTATAAAATTTTTCGCTCTCCTTCGGGCTGTCGACGTAAAAAATCAGAAAGTTGGGATTGGGGGCCTGCATTTAAATCTCCGTTGGTTGATTGAACGGAACATAGGCTGACATGCTGTCAATTTCCGGCAGTATCGTTTATGGGGACGGATCAATCCCCACCGCTTCCCGCCATTCCTTCAAAAGCACCTGACGACGGCGCGGATAGCGAGCATCCGTCACGTCGAGACTTACAATACGGTCGGTGCGGAAATGGCGGAAACCTTCTCTTATTTCGCACCAGGCTACAACCACACGAACCCGGTCGAAGAAACCCAATGCGAAGGGCCATATCGTGCGCTCGGAATCCGCACCGTTTTTATCGCGATAACTGATGATGAGTTTACGTTCTGAGCGGATAGCCTTGCGGATAACTGCCAGATCGGCGGTATCGGTCGAGATGTTTTGCCCCGGCCCCACCAACAAAGCTGAGTTATGCAGGCTATCCCGCAAATCGGCTGGAAGGATGGCAGAAATTTTAGCCAAAGCATTGCGCGCCGCCGACCCGAGATGCTCATCCGCACGATCCGCAACCCAGCTCGTACCAAGCACAAGGGCTTCGATTTCATCTTCCGAGAACATTAACGGTGGCAACATGAAGCCAGGCTTCAATACATAGCCGATACCCGGCTCACCTGCGATATCAGCCCCCTGCGACTGCAGACTGGCAATGTCACGGTACAGGGTACGGATGCTGACACCGAGCTCCGCAGCCAGCGTCGCACCGCTTACTGGACGTCTGTAACGACGCAAGGTCTGTAGAAGATCAAGCAAACGTTCGGATCTGGCCAAATGGAAACTCCGTTGAAACTCACTGTGCTTCCATATGATCCCTTTTGACCCTCACGGCACATAATTCTTAGATCACGACACTGATTCTCGCTTTTTATTTTAGGACAGGCAGGTGCAAAAATAGCTACGGTTATCCCGGTTCCAGTCAGAAACGGGATAGCCGACTTATAAAGCTATCAAAATCGCATGCAGTTCGTGGTTAGCGCGACCGGACATATTCTATAGAGCAGCTTCAACAGCCGCCAGAGCGGCCTCGGCGTTGGCGCCGTCGGGGCCGCCAGCCTGCGCCATGTCACGCCTTCCGCCCCCCCCCTTGCCGCCGAGCTTTTCTGAACCGGCACGGACCAATGCGACAGCATCAAGCTTTTCGGTCAAATCTTCGGTGACGGCAACGACGAGCCCAGCCTTACCGTCTTCGGCTACACCGACGATGGCGACGACACCCGAACCAACCCGCTTCTTGCCTTCATCGGCAAGGCTCTTCAGGTCCTTCATCTCGACGCCGGTAACAACCTTCGCCATCAGCTTGACGCCGTTAACGTCCTTGAATTCGTCAGCTTCGCCACCGCCGCCCATCGCGAGCTTGCGGCGGGCTTCAGCCAATTCACGCTCAAGTTTACGCCTGTCTTCAATGAGCGCGGAAAGTCGTTCCGCGGTATCGTTGAGCGGAGCCTTGAGCAGTTCCGCCACCTCATGCAGCTTGCGGCCCTGGTTCGCCAGATAATGACGCGCTCCGTCGCCTGTCATCGCTTCGATGCGCCGCACACCGGCAGCAACGGCGCCTTCGGAAACCACGGTGACAAGTCCGATGTCACCTGTCCGGCGAACATGGGTACCGCCACACAATTCTACGGAAAACGCTTTGTTGGCTCCGCTATTGCTATCGAGACCCATGGATACGACCCGGACTTCCTCGCCATACTTTTCTCCGAACAATGCCCGTGCGCCAGCCTCAATGGCTTCATCTACCGCCATGAGCTTGGTCACCACCCGTTCGTTTTCGAGCAGCACTCTGTTGGCAATGTCCTCAACCTGCTGCAACTCGGCCGCACCAATCGGCGTCGGATGGCTGAAATCGAACCGCAAGCGTTCCGGTGCAACCAGTGACCCTTTCTGCGCAACATGGTCGCCCAGCACCTGACGCAACGCTTCATGCAGCAAATGGGTCGCAGAATGGTTAGCACGAATGGCGGAACGTCGCGCATGATCGACAACCAGTTCAAGGGAATGATTGGCTTTCAATGTACCGCTGGCAACCGTGACATGGTGCACGAACAGATCGCCCAGCTTTTTCTCGGTAGCAGTTACGTCAAGACGCACATCGCTTGCGAACATCACACCGCTGTCACCAACCTGACCGCCCGATTCCCCATAGAATGGCGTCTGGTTAACAACAACCAGCCCTGTCTCCCCGGCCTTCAGCTCCTGGACTTCCTTGCCGTTACGGATCAGTGCCGTTACGATACCCTCGGCCTGCTCGGTGTCGTAGCCCAGAAATTCTGTTGCACCGACACGTTCTTTCAACTCGAACCATACGGCTTCCGTCGCCGCTTCGCCGGACCCCGACCATGCAGCGCGCGCCATCTGGCGCTGACGTTCCATTGCGGCATTGAAGCTTTCGGTATCAACCCCAATTCCACGAGCCTTAAGCGCATCCTGCGTCAGATCGAGCGGGAAGCCATAGGTATCATAGAGGGTAAACGCCACCTCTCCCGACAAACTGGCTCCTGACATCAGCGTGCGGGTTTCATCATCGAGAATGGCGAGGCCACGTTCCAGCGTCTTGCGAAAACGGGTTTCCTCAAGCTTCAGCGTTTCGGAAATGAGAGATTCCGCGCGAACCAGTTCCGGATAGGCCTGCCCCATTTCGCGGACCAATGACGGCACCAGTTGCCACATCAGCGGATCGCGGGCACCCAGAAGCTGCGCGTGGCGCATGGCGCGGCGCATGATACGGCGCAGGACATAACCACGCCCCTCGTTCGATGGCAGAACTCCGTCCGCAACCAGGAACGATACAGCCCGAAGATGGTCGGCAATGACGCGGTGCGACGCCTTTTGCGGACCATCGGAAGCGACATTGGTCAGATTCTCGACGGTTGAGATCAACGATCTCATCATGTCGGTTTCGTAATTGTCATGGGTGCCTTGCAGCACAGCGGCAATGCGCTCCAGCCCCATGCCGGTGTCTATCGAGGGTTTCGGCAGGGAGAGACGCTCTCCCGGCTTAATCTGCTCGAACTGCATGAAGACGAGGTTCCATATTTCGATGAACCGGTCGCCATCCTCGTCCGGTGAACCGGGTGGCCCGCCGGGGATATGATCACCATGATCGAAGAAAATCTCCGAGCAAGGGCCGCAAGGGCCGGTGTCGCCCATCTGCCAGAAGTTATCTGATGTCGGGATGCGAATGATGCGATCATCCGACAGGCCGGCAATCCTCTTCCAAAGAGATGCGGCCTCCTCATCTTCGGAATAAACCGTGACCAGAAGTTTTTTCTGCGGCAATGCGAATTCTTTGGTCACCAAATTCCATGCCAGCTCAATCGCCAGTTCCTTAAAATAATCGCCAAAGGAAAAGTTGCCGAGCATCTCGAAGAAGGTGTGATGGCGCGCAGTGTAGCCGACATTATCAAGATCGTTGTGCTTGCCACCGGCGCGAACGCATTTCTGCGAGGTGGTAGCCCGGCTGTAGGGTCGCTTCTCCGCGCCGGTAAATACGTTCTTGAACTGCACCATTCCGGCATTGGTAAACATCAACGTCGGATCGTTCCGCGGAACGAGCGGGCTGGATGCCACCACTTCGTGCCCATTCTTGGCGAAGTAGTTAAGGAAGGCTGACCTGATTTCGTTAACGCCGCTCATGAGATGCTCTGACTACCTGAGAAAAATGAAAAGCTCTTCTTGCCAGACAGCCGTAATGTCTGAAAAGCGGAACACCGATGCTTTTAGAGCGCTTTGTGGCAAGAGCAAACCAGTTTTCGGAAAAAAAGGCGATGAAGGCTATGAAACAGGTTTTTTTACATGCGCCTGAACCTGACGGGCCAAAAGTAACTCGTTATGCGAAACTCATAAGCGTCGTTTGCCACCCAACCGAATGGTGACGGCATATGTGTACTAAACTCTGAACGCTGACATTCAGATATTGCTCCAGGCTCTCATGGATACCGGTTGATGTTATTTTCTTCAGGGCAGCGTCTTCATATCTCATCAGAAAGCTGACCAGCCAAAAAGTAAATCTCCCGGTTAATGATGAAATTCCTGCCGAATAGATAAGCATCATGATCCCAGTTCAGATGACGCCCGGGCATGATTATTGGCGCAAGTCAACAAACTATTATTTCTGAAGAATCAGCTATTTTTCATCAGTATGACAACATACATTCATAGATATACTTCACAAAGCAATATAACAATTTATCGACATAAACGTTTTTTCTTTCAAGCCCTGGAAAACACCGCTCAACAAAAGGCATGCGGTTTTGCCAGAGAACAATCTTCGTTTTCATCATATGTAAGAATAGAATCACTTCTCACAGTTGTCGGTTGCTATAGATTTTCGCGCCCTCCAATCAGGGTAAAATACTCAATATTTTTATTCTAAGTTGTTTTGTTGAATTTATCAGACATATAATTCGATAAATAATGCGATTTTTTATCAAATTATCAATTTTCTGCTTGCGACACACCGAAATTCATAATATTCGCACCATGCTGCAACAAGGCTGAAATCTATCATAGTCAAGTATCTCTGAATGCTGGATTTAACCATGTTGCAATAAGTGACAAAACAATCTTGTCCGGGGCAAAAAATGAACAAAACCAGCAGAAAAAAAGCGCTTCTCTGCGCCACAGCTATTATAGGTTTCGGCTATGCGGCAAGCTCTTCCGAAAAAGCCTTTGCCGACGTTGTTCTGTATATGGCCGATAGCTCAAATACGAGCATACAAACAATAGGATTAGCACAGAGTTATCTTGGTAATTCAGTGTTGGCGAATCCTTCGGCGCTGGCTCCCGGTTCGAACAATTTTAACTATGCCGTCATCCTCTTCACCCCAACCACAACGAATACTTACACATTTGGTCAGAGATCTTCTCCTTCAGATACGATCATGATTCTCTATGAAGGGATTTTTGACCCCACCAATCCCGGCCAAGGAGCTGTAGTTGGGAATGATGATACTTCTGCAAGTTTGCATCAAACAGCGTTAGGCTCATCCGGCGCAATTCAATGCGGACCAAATACGAATTATTGCCCCCAGATAAGCTATAATTTCATCACCGGACACACCTATTCGTTATTCGTTTCCAGTTACTCCACGTCTTATAACGGCGTTTTTGCTCTACCCTTTGAGTTTTACTCGACCGGAGATGTTGTCTTCGGCGCGTATACCGGTAGAACACCCATTAATCTGGCTCAGCCTTTCTATGTTGCGAGCCAGTTGGATATCACGGTGGATCCGATCTTTGTCGGCGGCACTTTGCGCATGGATCAGGCCGGAACCACATATGCGCAAGATTTCACCCTGGCGAATATGGCATCGAGCACCATTGATCAAAACGGCAATCACTCGATATTCTCCGGCATCTTTTCCGATGCCCTGGCTGGTTCACCGGGAAATATCACCATTGATAATTCCGCAAGCGGCGGATCCGTGACCTTTTCCGCCATAAACACCTATACCGGAACGACCACTCTCAAGGGCGGCGTATTATCCATTTCGCAGAACGCAAACCTGGGAGACGCTATAGCCAATGTGGTCTTCGATGGTGGAACCCTGCTGACAACGGCAAGTTTCATCAGTGATCGTCAGATCGAGCTCGCATCGACGGGAACTATTATGGTGGCCCCGGACACGACCCTCGCTTTGACGACCGGAGTTTCCGGAACCGGTTCCTGGACGAAGGCCGGAGCGGGCACTCTGGTACTGACCGCGGATAACACTTATACCGGTCTGACCACAGTTTCCGGCGGCGTGCTCGCAATTGGTAACAGCGATAGCCCTGGCGCAACTTTGAGCGGCGGCGGCGGGGTCCTGGTCGAGGCGGGTGCTATCCTTGGTGGTTATGGCTCCGTAACGGGTACAGTCAGCAACGGCGGCACGATAGCAGCAGGTTCGGCGTTGAACTCCTTTTCAGGTGGCCCTTTTGGAAATTTCACCGTTATTGGCAACTATACGGGTTTGGGTAATCTTGCCATTCGCACACAGCTTAACGCAGATGACTCGCCCTCTGACCAGCTCGTCATTTCCGGAGCTGACCACACGACCAGCGGTTTGACGAATATCATCGTCACGAATGCGGGAGGCCTTGGATCGTTCACGGTGGGAAACGGCATTCGCGTGGTAGCAACAGCCGATGGAGCAACGACGGGGGCGGGATCCTTCGCTCTTGGGGCACCTGCCGTCGCTGGTCCTTATGAGTATTCTCTCTATCATGGGGCACTGGATGGCTCTGATCCCAATAGCTGGTATCTGCGCAATGATCGGCCCAATTCTCCAACTCCCTTGATCGCTGATTATCGTTCAGAGGTTTCACTATATTCGACGGCTCAATCGCAGGCTCAGGTTTATGGTCGAGCGCTGCTTGATACACTTCATGAACGTTCCGGCGAACTCGATAGCAGAGTGATAACGACCGGCCAGCAGGCTTCCACCGATGTGAACTCTGGGTATGTCGGATGGGGACGGTTTATCGGGCAGCATAACTCCCGTTCGAACGGTGCTGGTATCTACAGCCGGGATGGTGCTGCATTCGATCAGGATATTTATGCCTTCCAGTTCGGCATGGACCTGATGCGCCGTGAGCATGCCGACGGCTCTCGTGATCACGCCGGTATTTATGCCGCTGTTGGTCAGAGCAAGGCTGATGTAACCCATTATACGGGTGCTCACGCCGGCAGGAACACATTGGATGCCTATACCGCAGGTGCGTATTGGACCCATTATGGAGCCAAAGGCTGGTATGTGGATGCCGTGACCCAGGCAACACAATACTCTGCGGATCTTCATTCGAGCCGTGGTTTTCAGTTGAAGACAGATGGTTATGGGCTGGCTGCCTCACTCGAGGCTGGTTATGGATTCAAATTTGGCAATGGCCTTGTAATCGAGCCTCAGGCTCAAATCGTCTACCAGCACATCAGCTTCGACAACGGGTCCGATAGTGCGGCCCGGGTATGGTTTGACGATGCCAATTCTCTTGCCGGCCGAATTGGCATGCGCGTGCGCAAGGATTGGACCTTGAATGAGAGCGACAAGAATCCGCGTATCCTGACGACCTGGGCACGGGCCAATTTGTGGCATGAGTTCCTGGGAGACAACAAAGTGTCGTTTTCGTCCCTTAACGGTCCTGTTGCATTCAGCTCTGATATGGGTGGATCATGGATGGAACTGCAGGTTGGTGTCAGCACGCAACTATCAGCCAGTTCGTCCATCTTTGCATCCGGTAGTTATCAGTTAGGGCTTTCCGGAGACCAGCATGCCTATAATGGAAAAGTCGGTCTGCGTATCAACTGGTAAGGTTCCCACCAAAGGTTTTTGCGTTCATCGCTAAAACCTCTCCAGATGTAGAGCATCGGGCGTTCTCCTGAAAACGTTCGATGCCTGCGCTTTGATATTGTGCGGTATGCGTGCGTTCAGGCAAACCTGCTTGAACGCTCGTTGCTGTAAAAGCTGACGCCGGTTGTAGCAGGCAAGAGCAGCCTAGCCATTCTGCCTGGTCAGGCTTCGCCCTCATCCAGATCATCCGCTGTTGGCTCGACACCTTCAAGAATACGTTCTGCCAACACACCCGAATTCTGGCGGATTGCCGTTTCAATCTTGTTGGCCACATCTGGATTATCGCGCAGGAACTGCTTTGCATTCTCGCGTCCCTGTCCAAGGCGCTGGCTATCGTATGAAAACCAGGAACCTGACTTTTCAACTATTCCTGCCTTGACGCCGAGATCGACCAACTCGCCGTTCTTGGAAATACCCTCGCCGAACATGATATCGAATTCAACCTGTTTAAATGGCGGGGCAACCTTGTTCTTGACCACCTTGACACGCACGCTGTTGCCAATTGCTTCGTCGCGGTCTTTCAAAGTCGAGACACGGCGAATATCGAGACGCACGGAAGCGTAGAATTTAAGGGCGTTTCCGCCTGTCGTGGTTTCCGGCGAGCCATACATCACACCAATCTTCATCCGGATCTGATTGATAAAGATAACCATGCAATTGGAACGTGATATCGACCCGGTCAGCTTGCGCAATGCCTGGCTCATGAGGCGTGCCTGCAATCCGGGCTGCACATCGCCCATTTCGCCATCGAGCTCGGCGCGAGGCGTCAAAGCCGCAACGGAATCGATCACGAGAACATCAATAGCCCCGGAGCGAACCAGCGTATCTGCGATCTCGAGTGCCTGTTCCCCGGTATCCGGCTGAGAGATGAGCAGTTCATCAAGAACCACACCGAGTTTGCGGGCATAGATCGGATCGAGAGCATGCTCTGCGTCCACGAAGGCGCACACTCCGCCCTGCTTTTGAGCTTCGGCAATAGTATGGAGGGCGAGCGTGGTCTTGCCGGATGATTCGGGACCGTAGATCTCGATCACACGGCCGCGTGGCAATCCACCGACGCCAAGCGCGATATCAAGCCCGAGAGAACCGGTCGATACCGTTGCGATCTCGACCGGATTTTCGTTCTTGCCGAGCCGCATGACCGACCCTTTGCCGAATGCCCGCTCAATCTGAGATAGCGCCGCATCCAGCGCCTTTGCTTTATCTTTATCCATCGGAGAGTTTTCCACCAAACGCAATGCGGCCTGTTTCATAACCGGACTTCCTTATGGCAGGCGCATGAGAAAATCACAACGTCGCCTTTTAATGATCAACGAAATGATCGTACTTGTTTTGTTCTTATTTGCAAGTTCTTTTTTTGTTCTCATCACAAGTACTGGAACATCTGATCCAGCATTGGCAAAATGATCCGTTAAACTGGATCAATCACATCATTCTCTTGATATTTTGAGGAGTTAACCCGCCTGCCAACCCGGTAGAATTCCAGCTCTCTATTGAGATTATCGGCAAGAAGTTCCATAGCCGCACCGACATCCGTGGCGGGATTCAACCAGTCATCATAAGCCATCGGGTTCAAAATTACCGGCATGCGCGGGGAAATACAGCTGACAGGCTCTACCGCCGGCAATGTCAAAACGGCACAGCTCAGAATTCCTAAATGGCGGTTTTCCGCCCAGATGCCTGCAAATGAGAAAGCAGATTTCTGCAGGTGGACGAACCAAGGGTCCTTTCCACCATCTTCGCTCGTTGTCCACTCGTAATAACCGTCAGCGGGAATGAGACAACGCTTATCGGCAAAGGATTGTCGAAACATCAGGCCATCGAATGCTGCTTCAACTGCTACATCGGAAAGCGGTGTCTGGGGCAGCTCATCGGTCATGCCCGACACGAGGCCCCATTGCCCTTCATCGATGGCTTGCTGCTGATTGTGATCGAGACGAACAAAAAGAACCTTGTCCAGAGGAGCAATGTTATAATGCACGGGTGCCTGGCCGCCCTCCTCTATGCGATTGAGCGCGTACAATCTCGCGATTTCTGACCAGGGTAACCGGTTGGTGAAGCGTTCCATGCCTCACATCTAGTTGCCTGCGAGGCTCCGGCAATACATCAAGCTATTAATTTAAGCTTGTTTTAGCGGCGGACAACAAGGAGAGCAGCTCACTGCATGGAAACCTGCCCGAGATAGCGGAGATGCAACACAATAAAAAAAGCTGTGCAACCACACCGGATTGCAAAGATTCTATAGCCGAATAATCAAACATAAACGCGAATAAATTTAATTCACATTTTTCTATGATAATTAAATATGATTTCTCTCCTCAAAACCTGCCATTGGTGCGGCGTCCCCACATCTCATCGAAGACACTCGTAAAGCGGCTGGCATGTTTTTCCGATCGAATGATAACCAGATCATTATCATAGCGCCTGAGTTCGTTGGGTGAAAATGTTGCTGATCCTGTCCGAAGGATTTCGCCATCGATTGCATACGAATTGAGCTGCTGTCGCTCCCCGCGCCTTTTCAAGCGTATTTCCACTCCCGGCTTGCGCAATCTTGCCAGGTCAAGCCATTTGCGGTTTGGAACAGTCTGAAAGCCGCGCAATCTGGAGCGATCCAAATAGATGCGGATTTTAACGTCACGCTTGGCCGCTTCCGCCAACGCTTCCACGATCGCCGGCGATACGAGAGCATTTGCCGCAAAATCTATCGTTTTGTGTGCCTTGGCAATCAGCGCAACATCCTGTTTCTCGAGATCATCCTGAGGCGAGTAGTAAATTGCCACCTCGTTGCCTTTCGCCTCCTGAGCAACAGCCGGAAACGCGAATGCCATCATCGCAATACACAGAACAGAACGGATCAACAAAACCGTTTCCTCCAGAGTGATCAAATGAAACTGATGAAGCCTAGCAACGGACGTGGATGTTGTATACCCAAGCTGCCCTTGAAATTCTTCCAGACGCAGCACGGACGCAGCGCATAACTGCGCGAATGCTGCCGGACCTGCATTGCATATAAGCGATAATGGATTCGCCTTTCCCCTTCGGGGCCTGTACTTTCTGCCTCGTTGCCACCTTCTCCTCATCAGGAGCGATCATGCCCGTCATCGAAAAAATAGCCGCTTTCACGGATGAACTGACCGCAATCCGTCACGATCTTCATGCCCATCCCGAAATCGGCTTTGAGGAAATCCGCACCTCAGGCATCGTTGCTGACAAGCTCACCGCCTGGGGCATCGAGGTTTATCGCGGCATAGGTAAAACCGGTATTGTCGGGGTTCTTAAAGGAGCAAATGGTGATGGAGGTACAATAGGTTTGCGGGCGGATATGGACGCTCTGCCGATGGAGGAGGCCACCAACCTCCCTTACAGTTCAAAAATTCCCGGTCGTTTTCATGGTTGCGGTCATGATAGCCATACGACCATGCTGCTAGGTGCCGCGCGCTATCTCGCCGAGACACGCGACTTTGCCGGAACTGTGGTTTTCATCTTCCAGCCTGCGGAAGAAGGGTTAGGCGGCGCTCGCGCCATGCTTGCAGATAAACTTTTTGAACGCTTTCCGTGCGATGAGATCTACGCTTTGCATAACTCGCCATACGACGAGCCGGACAAGATCGGTATAAAGCCAGGCCCCGCAATGGCCGGTGCCGATTTCTTCGACATCCATATACGCGGCTGCGGCAGCCACGGCGCCATGCCCGAGGTATCCCGCGACCCCATCATCGTCGCAACCACGCTGGTGCAGGCCTTGCAGACCATTGTCAGCCGCAATGTTTCTCCGCTTCGATCTGCCGTTCTGTCTGTAACCCAGATTCACGCCGGCAGTGCCTATAACGTTATCCCGGAAGAAGCGAAAGTTTCCGGCACGGTTCGGTTTCTTGATCGCAAGGTCAATGAACTCGTGCGTGAACGCATCCGTACCATCACTGCCGGTTTGGCTGCCAGCTTCGGTGTGGAAATCGAGGTCGATATCCGTAACGTTTTCGATGTTCTCGTCAACAGCGAGAACCTGACCGAAGGCGTTGCCGAAGCAGCCAGAAGCGTTGTCGGCACAGAGAATGTCTATTTCAAGAAATATCCGGTCATGGGCAGCGAGGACTTCGCCGACATGCTCCATGTGGTACCGGGTGTCTACTGTACCGTCGGGCATGCAGGAACCGTTCCGGTGCACAATCCAAGTTTTATTCTGGATGATGGCATCCTGCCGGTCGGCGCGAGCCTCCTTGCCCGGATAGTCGAGCATCGCCTTGGAAAGTAGCCGATAGCCCCAATGCTTCCATGGAGCCACGGACGCCAATCGTGCAATCAAGAATATAACAAAATAAAATGTTAATTAATATAATTAACATTTACAAATTGATTTTAAGATTATATTCATCGGCAGGGTCTTTCGAAAATGGAATAGAGCCATGCTACTGGCACGCTTCAGCGCACAGTTTTCCCTTCTTCCGGCAACTCTGGAAAGGCTCTATCAAAAATTGCTGTCTCTCGATGATCCTGCCGCTTTGCTTGCAGATAGCGAAAGACGCGTCTTTAGCGCAGCTTTGCATTCGCATACGATGTGCGGCGTATTGCCGGGGCATGACTTCGCAACGACAGGTCCGGAAAGAGATGTCCGCTAACCCATAGTGTTACTATCAGATTATCTTATCTCATCCACGAGCCACTCGGAGAATTCAGCAAGCTCCGACATGTCGGCATAGCGGTTTCGCCAGTCCGCCAAAAGAACACTCATCGCTTGCGGCTGGTAAATTGTGCCTGGCAGAAGCATTGCCAGCTCTTCCAGCGGTGTCGGATTCATACTGTCGGTGAATATTTGCGCACGGTTGATTTTACCACCGCGATCAACATCGAAGTGCAGTTCTATACCGGCCCAGCTAAACCGCACATCCATCTGATGGCTGAAGGCGGGAGCATCACCGAAATTCCACTGCCAGCTCTGCTGCAGGGCGAATTGCTCGGGAAAACGCGGCAAGTCCGGCATGTTCTCCGGCGAGATCAATTCAGTCTCCGCTGTCTCTCCATAATAGGCAAAGAACGCTTGCCGCACCGCATCGGAAATCTGCTCATGATTGAGGTCGGGGATGAACTCATCCAGATTAGCAACTCTTGAACTGACCGAAGTGATACCCTTCGCCTGGAGCTTCTTTGGATCTGGATTGAGATAATTGGCCAGACGGCTCAAGTCTGCGTGCAGCAGAAGAGTCCCATGATGAAAGCCGCGATCTGCCGTTTCACGATAGGCCGAGCCGGAAATCTTGCGAACGCCCTCCGACGTTTCCATCACAATATCATTGCGTCCGGAAGCAGAGGCTTCAATACCAAGTAACCGCAACGCATCCAGTATGATGCCGGTCGAAACCGCTTTGTCATATCCCGGCTTGCCTGCCATGAACGTGAAGCAGCTGTTGCCGAGATCATGAAACACCGCACCGCCACCGCTCTGGCGCCGCGCCAGTTTGACGCCATCGCGTTCCATCATCCTTGTGTTGCATTCCTTCCAGGGATTTTGCGACCGCCCGATGACCACGGTATCTGCATTTTGCCACAAGAACAGCACGCACTGATCCGCAGGCAGTTGCCGAAAGATGCAATCCTCAACCGCAAGGTTGAACCAGGGATTGTGAGATTCGGACACAAGAACGCGCAAACGCATCAGCAGAAACCTATAGGTCAGGAGGATGAGACATCGGAATGTAACACAATCTCACAGAAGGGAAACGCCGCTGTCATTTGCACGCAAATGGCGGAAAGGTGCTTGCGGTTCCAGCATTCATGGCCACCATCACCATGACGTTGGCAAGTTCCAACTCCTCGGCGGAGCGAGGGCAAACGTCAGCTTCCTTCAGGCAACCAGACGCAATGAAAGCCTCGTGGCGATCCAGGAATTCCTTGCCCAGACCTTGCCGACCCATCCGAGCAAGAGCGTCGGACCACCCTTGTTTGTAGCGGGCGCACTTCACCTCAGGCCAGCTTTGCTGCCGACCTCCCCGTGAGGCCGCAACAGATTCTCCGCACATGGCCAGGGAAGCCAGCATCACCATGAAAACGGCAGTCAATCTCTTCTGACAGCTCATCTCTTGTTCTCGGTTTGTAATGCTGCGCAGTGAATTACCCCGACCGATCTGTCAAGCTTCGAGCGCTCAGATCGCAAATCCTAATTAAACATCGCCCAAAACATTCCAGCAGCGGCGACGGCCATGGTGATTGTCGAAAGCCACCCAATCCAGCGGAGCGGTCCGATGACCTTGCTTTTCCCCATGATGTCGCTTCGGGTAGTCATCAGGAGCATCATAATCATGATCGGCACCGAAACGACGCCGTTGATGACGGCGCTCCAGTAAAGCGCCTTAATCGGATTGACTGGAGAAAAATCCACGGCGGTCCCCAATAGGGTTGCAACCGCAATTGTTGCGTAGAATGCTTTCGCTTCCAGTGGTTTCCTTGCAAGACCCACAGGCCAGCTTAAGGTTTCACCCAGCGCATAGGCGATAGAGCCCGCCAGTACGGGAATGGCAAGCAGGCCTGTACCAATGATGCCAAGTGAAAAGATAATGAATGCGAACCGCCCCGCAATCGGTTCCAGCGCTTTGGCTGCCTGGGCAGAGCTCTGAATATCCGTTGCTCCCGCCACATGAAGCGTGGCCGCGGATGTCACCATGATAGCCAACGCCACAAGACTTGAAAAACCCATTCCGACATAGGTGTCTTCCTTGATGCGATGAATTGCACGCTTTGCCTGTTCCGGATTTGTCTTCAACGGTGATCGGGTGGGACGTGTCTCTTCGTCCTCCACTTCCTGGGAAGCCTGCCAGAAGAAAAGGTAAGGACTGATCGTTGTTCCCAGTATCGCGACAACGGTCGTCCAGAAGCTGGCGTCCCAGGAAAAAGAAGGAAGGAAGAAACCGCGCGCAAATTCCCCCCAGGGGATGTGCACGGTCATCACAGTCCCGAAATAGGCGAACAGGGACAACGTCATCCATTTCAGAACGGACACATAGCGTGTGTATTTGAGAAATATCTGGAGAAAGGCGCTTACGATAGCAAACATCACGACATAAACCGCCGTTTTTCCACCAATCAGAAGGCCAAGGGCATCCCCCATTGCGCCGAGATCAGCACCGATATTGATTACATTGGCGATCAACAACAGCGTCACCAGAGCGTATGAAATCCATTTTGGATAATATCTGCTGAGATTTCCGGCTATGCCGTGACCTGTCGTTCGACCGATACGGGCGCTGATCTCCTGCACCGCCGCCATAAGCGGATAGCTAAAAAGCATCGTCCAGGTGATGGAAAAACCAAGTTGCGCTCCCGCCTGTGAATAGGTCGCGATACCACTTGGATCGTCATCGGCAGCACCGGTTATCAATCCCGGTCCAAGAACTTTCAAAAGCCGGGGTTTCGATGTACCGACAACCGGATCCGGCTGTTCGGGGTCGGGATCGACCTTGGCCACCATGGGATATACCCTTTTTAAGCAGCCAAACGCCGCAAAGGCGAAACGGAACACAAGAACAAATGTTCCACAGACCTGTACGCGGATTCACCGTTCCGCATCGGAAATCTCCACGCCACCACCCCCTGTTATTGACCGCACCGTGTTTCCCCCACCTGTCTTCAAGAAGAAGGCCACTGGAATGGAGTATTCCAGTAGCCTTCGAGAGCATCGTGCAGAAAAGTAAGACTGAGGCTACGGAATCAACACCATCGCTCCGGTCGTTTTGCGGGACTCCAGCGCTTCATGGGCCTGTCTGGCTTCCGATAGCTTGTAGCGGGCATGCAGTGGAATCTTGACTATCCCTTTCGCCACAACATCAAATAATTCTGCCGCCATCCGATCAAGGTCCTCGCGGTGCGCAATATGAGCGGCAAGGCTCGGGCGAGTGGCGAACAGTGAGCCTTTCGGGCCAAGAATACCGATGTTGAAGGCATCGATCGGGCCGGAAGCATTGCCGAAGCTCACGAACATGCCGAGAGGCTTGATGCAGTCGAGCGAAGCGGGAAATGTCGCCTTGCCGACGCCATCATACACCACATCACACAGCTTACCACCGGTGATCTCGCGAACACGGGCAACGAAGTCTTCCTCACGATAGAAAATCACGTGGTCATAGCCATTATCTCTCGCCAGCTTTTCCTTGTTACGTGAGCCAACGGTGCCAATCACCGTGCAGCCAAGGTGCTTCGCCCATTGACCTGCTATCAGCCCGACGCCACCGGCAGCAGCCTGAATGAGAATAGTCTGTCCGGCCTTGACCGGGAAGGTGCGGCGCAGAAGGTATTGCGCTGTCAACCCTTTGAGCATCATGGCCGCGGCGGTTTCATCCGGGATGCTGTCGGGAATATGCACCAGAAGCCTCTGTTCGACGACCCGTTGCTCGGCATAAGCGCCGACTGCCATGGCATAGGCAACACGATCACCCGGCTTGAAGCCGCTTACACCTTCGCCCACCTCCAGGATAACGCCTGCGCCTTCGCTGCCCGGCGTCATCGGCAACGTCGAGGGATACAATCCGATGCGGTGATAAACATCGATGAAATTGACGCCGATCGCCGTCTGACGGATCAATACCTGTCCTGCCTTTGGCTTCTCCACGGGAACGTCGCCATAGATCAGAACCTCCGGGCCGCCGTATTCGTGGATCAGAATTCCTTTGCTCATGCCAGTCTCCAAGGTTTAGTCTTCGCCAGTAATCGGTTGCATTTCATGGTAGAGCCATGGGTTCCCAGGCTTCAATTGTCATCCAGGAATTTGTGCACGATAAACGAACGCTGGACAAGGAGCCGTAACCGGATGCTCTTAACTTAATCATTGAGTATTTTTTCCTTCAATGACTTTGATCCCATTTGCTTCGGGAGTTTCATGGCATGCGCCCCAATCTGGTGTGGTTCCGGGACGATCTCCGATTGACGGATAATCCTGCCCTGCATGCCGCATGTGCAGGCGGGGCTCAGGTTATTTGTCTTTATATATTCGATGCGACACCATCCCTGCGGCAACTCGGCGGCGCCGCAAGATGGTGGCTTCAGGATTCCGTTGCAAAACTCGCCGGAGCACTGGAGAAAAAGGGCGGAAAGCTCATCATCTGCCGTGGCGATGCCCCAATGATCATAGAGAAAATGGCCGCTGCCGGAGCGGTGGGCGAAGTTTTCTGGAACGAGCGTCATGTTCCCGCCGCTGCCACCCTGGATGAATCCATCGCCCGTCTTCTTGCCCTAAGGGATATCCCTCTTCATCGCTTCAATGGAAGCTATCTCAACCCACCTTCCGCAATCACCAACAGTACCGGCGGGCCTTTCAAGGTCTTCACACCCTATTGGCGTGCTGTCCTCAGACACGGTGTTTCCGCTACTCCCCTGCCCGCCCCGGAGAAAATTCATAAAGCGGACTGGCATGCTGACCCACAATCCATGCCCGTTTTTCCCGCATCGCCGGTACCTGTCTCCATGCCCTGGATGGATCGTCTTTCGCAGAGCTGGCAGCCAGGCGAGAAAGCCGCCCACCAAACCCTTGAGACATTTCTTGAGAATGCTCTGCATGGTTACGCGTCACGTCGCGACTTTCCAGCCGGCGGCACCACATCGAGGCTCTCACCCTATCTGCGTCACGGCGAAATCAGCCCCTTGCAGGTATGGCATGCCTTGGAGATCGCCCGTCATACTGGTGGAGCCCCACAGCATGACGCCGATAAATTCATCAATGAATTAATCTGGCGTGAATATGCCTGCCACGTTCTGCACCATTTCCCTTCCCTGTCATTGGAAAGCCGAGACCGCAGCTTCGATCTCATACCCTGGCGTAATGAGCCGGAGCAGATACAGGCCTGGCAGCAGGGCCGCACAGGTTTTCCTCTGATCGACGCAGGCATGCGGCAGCTCTGGCAAACCGGCTGGATGCACAATCGCATGCGCATGATCGTCGGTTCTTTCCTTGTCAAACATCTTCTGTGTGACTGGCGCATCGGCGAAAGCTGGTTTTGGGACACACTGGTCGATGCCGATCAGGCCAGCAATGTGTTCGGATGGCAATGGGTCGCGGGTTGCGGATTTGACGCCTCTCCCTTTCACCGCATCTTCAATCCCGTTCTTCAAAGCGAGCGGTTTGACCCGAAGGGTCATTACATTCGAACCTTTGTTCCCGAGCTTGCGCATCTGCCCGATCAACTGATCCACACCCCCTGGAAGGCGCCACCAGACCTGTTTGAGGATAACGGGAGAATTTGTTATCCGCGACCGATCGTCGATCTTGCCGCAGGCAGAGAACGGGCGTTGAATGCACTCAAAATAGCGAAGAGCCAGACAACCTACTGATAAAAGGCCACTTATTTCCGCGCTCCCCGATAGGAACATTTCCACGCGGTAAAACGATCCACTTCCACGAATCATTCCGTTGTCGATTATCCGGCCTGTCCCCTATTCAGATGCTTCTCATTTCTCTATGACACATTGTCTGCTGCACAGCTTGGCTTCAATCAAGGGGAAGCTCTCGCTGCCTGCCGACAGATCAGTGTCGACACGTTCCTGCTGCTCGACAGAACCAGATTTTTATACGAGGCGGTTATGTTGCGTTGGTTCCAAGCTCTCATGCCCAAGGAAGAGCGTTTCTTCGACCTGTTCGCCCGCCACTCACACGTCATAGTGGGTGCTGCCGGTGCCCTGCGCGCCGTTATGAATGGCGGCGACAAGGTTCCCCATTATTGCCAGGAAGTTGCCCGCTTCGAGCACGAGGCCGATGTTATCGCCCACGAAGTCATGCGCGCAGTTCGGCGGACGTTCATCACCCCGTTTGATCGCGGCGATATCAAGGATCTCATCACCTCGATGGATGATGCTGTCGATCAGATGAACAAGACAGCCAAAGCCATCTCGCTATTCGAGGTTCGGACTTTCGAACCACAGATGCAGGAGATGGGCGATCTGATCGTGCAGGCCGCACATCTGACTTTTGATGCTGTCCCCCTTCTGAGTTCAATCAACAAGGAAGTCGTGAAGATCAGCGCCATCACCGAGCGGGTCACACGTCTTGAGGAACGTTCGGACGCTCTGGAGGAAGAGGGTGTCAAGGCCCTGTTCCTGAACCACGGCAAGACAGACCCCATGGCATACATCGTCGGCCATGAGATTTACGATCATCTGGAAAAGGTGGTCGACCGTTTCGAAGATGTCGCGAACGAAATCAGCGGCATTGTCATCGAGCACGTCTAACCGGGACAGGTTTTATGGACTTCGCCCTTTCCTTGCCGGTTCTGATCGCATTGATCGGCGTCGCACTTGTTTTCGACTTCCTCAACGGGTTGCACGATGCAGCTAACTCCATAGCGACCATCGTCTCCACAAGGGTCCTGCGACCGCAATACGCAGTCATGTGGGCGGCTTTTTTCAACTTCATTGCCTTTCTGTTTTTCGGACTTCATGTTGCGGAAACAATTGGAACCGGCATCGTCACAGCGCAGATCATCGACGGACGTGTCATCTTCGGCGCGCTCATGGGCGCTATCTCCTGGAATGTGATCACCTGGCAGTTGGGTATTCCGTCGAGCAGTTCTCACGCTCTCATCGGTGGTCTCCTCGGCGCAGGCGTCGCCAAGGCCGGTCTGGGCTCAATCGTCTGGACCGGAGTTGCCAAGACGGTCGGAGCCATCGTGCTGTCACCGACCGTCGGCTTCCTGCTGGCGCTGGTGCTGGTGCTGGTGGTGTCCTGGCTGTTCATCCGCACCAAGCCCATCGCGGTCGACAACACATTCAGAATTCTGCAATTCATTTCGGCGTCGCTCTATTCTCTCGGCCATGGCGGCAATGACGCACAGAAGACGATGGGCATCATCGCGGTGCTGCTCTACTCCAGCGGCAACCTTGGCAGCACCGAGTTTTATGTTCCGTTCTGGGTGGTGATTTCCTGCCAGACAGCGATGGCGCTCGGCACATTGTGCGGTGGCTGGAAAATCGTTCACACGATGGGTTCCAAGATCACGCGCCTGACTCCGACCCAGGGCTTCTGCGCCGAAACCGGCGGCGCAATAACCTTGTTCGCAGCGACCTGGCTTGGCATTCCCGTTTCCACAACCCATACCATCACCGGCGCCATCATCGGTGTCGGCGCAGCCAGACGGGTATCGGCGGTACGCTGGAACATCGCCAGCAACATCGTCGTCGCCTGGGTCATCACCCTGCCCGCAGCAGCGGCAATCAGCGCCACATTCTACTGGCTGTCGGGAATGATGGGCTGACAACCCATTCGGTGAAGTGGCAATGCTGAACTGTCGCGCCTTTTTGAAAACCGCATATTTGGAACTGATGCCTGTCTGAGTTGCCTCTATTTTGCTGCAGACCGGCGGGTATTCCAGGCAATATCATCAGCGGATGCCGCCATGCGAGCGTTCGCGTTTGCCGTTTGCTCCTGAGCTTCGGCGATACGATTCGAGTTACGGCGGCGCTGCATTTCGGAACGGATTTGAGCAACCTGTGTTTGGAACTCGAGGTTTGCCTGGATAGGGGTAATCTGCTTTCTATCCACTTTCTCAGCCAGTGCGAGGCGTGTGGCTGACTGGAGTTTAATGAGGTCGGTATACCGTCTCATCAATGGAAGCCGGATTTCCTCGGCATCATTGAGGCATCGCGCCTCAGCAATTGCGGTTTTGAATTTCCGCTCGTGACACTCGGCCTTGGCCTGGTTTGATTGTGTGACGAGCGGGTGAGGTCCCGAGGGTCCGGATGTCGCACAACCAGACACGAGAAACGCAACTCCGATCAATATCAACTGCTTCACGAAAGCCCCCACCTAAAATTCTTCTATCAATATAAGGCTTACATAACGTGGGCCTTTACCCATCGCAAGCTTCATTCATCGCTTCCGTACGATCTGGCCAAACAGCCTCCTTTCAGGAATTCGGGGCAATATCAAGCACTCACGAATTTCGTATCCGACGCGGCAATCATAGAAGTTCATAAGGGTTTACATTCTGCCGGTTCTTCCCGGTCCGCACCCTGCTTCAGTCTGTAATCGATATTTCGCAGCGCTATCTATTGACTTTATGCACACGTGAGCATAGATGGGGAACCTCGCTGGTTTTGCCAGTCCCTATCTGGTTGGGTGGCTCAAGGATGCCACCCAGAGCACGAACCTTGCCCTGTACATTCTGGCAGGCGTTTTATGCCTCGGAGGCGTACTCGTAACCCAGGTCTCCGCCAAGGCCGTCAACCGCTGACATAAGATAAACTAAGAGGATGCGGACGCTTCTCCCTGAATGCGCCCGCATCTTCTTGTGCGTAGTAAAACAACGATCCCGTTCCCCGGTCAGCCGCCAGAGCCTCTTCGACGGTCCTTTGCCCGCTTTGCTCCGGGCCGCCCAGCGCTCTCCCTAAAAATTATGCTTCTTTCCCGATTGGCGAGGTAAAACCTCAGCCCGGTAGCGGACAAGTGCACCCGGCGCATATAGAATTCACAGCAGCGAATTCTCATGGGAGCGGCGTAGTCTTCTTCGCGCCCGGACATCATCATCGGAAGGCCGAGAACATGAAGATCATAGTACTGGACGGATACACTCTGAATCCCGGTGACATTTCCTGGAAGGGCATCGCTGCACTCGGCGAACTGACAGTGTATGACCGGACGCCGATCGGGCTCGTCGCGGAAAGGATCGAAGGCGCAGAGATTGTTTTCACCAACAAGACCCCGATCAACCGCGAGGTGATTGACAACAGCACCAACCTGAAATTCATCGGCGTTCTGGCAACGGGTTATAATGTGGTCGATGTTGCCGCTGCGAAAGAAAAGAGCATCCTCGTTTCCAATATTCCAACCTACGGAACAATGGCTGTCGCACAATTCGCTGCCGCTCTTCTTTTAGAAATGTGCCATCATGTCGGCTCTCATAGCGATGATGTCCGCGCTGGCAACTGGGTCGGCAGGGAAGATTTCTGTTACTGGCATCACCCTCTGGTCGAGCTAAGCGGAAAAAACCTCGGCCTGATTGGTTTTGGACGTATCGGGCAAGCATTTGGCCGCATCGGGCAGGCGCTCGGCATGAATGTGCTGGCATTCGACGATTATCGGGACGATAGTCTGGAAAATGATACGCTCCGCTATGTCTCTCTCGATGAGCTTTTAGCGAAATCAGATGTCATCAGCCTGCATTGTCCCTTGTTCGATAGCACAAAGGGCATCATTAACGCCGCCAATATCGCGAAGATGAAACCTGGCGTCATGCTGATCAACACTTCTCGAGGCCCGCTGATCGTGGATCAGGACCTGGCCGACGCGCTCAATAACGGAAGAGTGGCAGCCGCTGCCGTCGACGTTCTGTCCGAAGAGCCGCCAAAGGCGGACAATCCTCTTTTAAGCGCCAGGAATTGCATCGTCACTCCGCATATCGCATGGGCGCCAAAGGAAGCCAGAATTCGCCTGATGGACATCGCAACCGACAATCTGGCAAAGTTCATTGGCGGAACTCCACAAAACATCGTCAATCTCTGAATTCGGTGAAAACCAGCGATAGCGAAAGAATAACCGTCGCTCGCTATCGCGGCTCAACGGGCTGCAATATCCTGATATCGACGCGATGAACCACGCACGACAAGATGAGGTTCATAAAGCCGACCCGAACTGCCCTGCTCCCATTTGAACCCCGACATATCCGAATTCTCGAAGCGCGCGCACAGCATCTCGACACAGGAGTCGGCTATTTCCTGTTCGGGCAGCGCAATTGTCGTCAAACCACCGTACAGAAGCCTGTTCCAATCAAAGTCACCGTACCCGACCAGTGAAAGATCATCCGGTATCCTGACATGTTCCTCCTCAGCGGCCGTCATAACCCCGAGCGCAAATTCCGGACTGCCAAGAACCACAGCACTGGGGGGCTCTGCAGCAGCCAGCAATTGCTTGAAAGCCGTGGCTCCAAAATGTGAGCGCGGCGGTCCAAGCTGCATCGAGCTGTGGGCATAGCTCAACATTTCACCGGAGAACTCCCCCAGAAACCCCTGCAAACGTTCGCGCCCGGTGCTCAACTGCGATGAGGTGCCGATATATCCGATCCGTGTATGTCCCAGTTCCAGGAGATGCCTGGTAGCCATCGCGACACCAAGACGATCGGCAACTGTAATTGCTGGCGCATCTATTCCCGCATGACTGCGAACAAGCTGCACCGTATGCAGCCGCCGGATCATATCGAGGGTTTCCTGCTCAGGGTTCGCCGTCGGCACGATAATAACACCCTCGGCCCGGACTTTAAGAAGACTGCGTATCGCGAGTTTCTCGCGCTCCGGCTGATCATCAGTGCTGGCCAGAATCATCTGCCATGACTGTTCCGCTGCCGCATCCGAGATGGTTTTCGCCACGGTCGTGTAGAAGTCGTTCTGGATATCCGGGATCACCAGCCCGATGATCCCGCTCCGCTCGTTTCTCAAGACCCGTGCGGCACTGTTGGGAACATATCCGGACTTGGCGGCAGCCTGCCTGATACGGGCCTTGGTTTCCATGCTGATAGCAGGATGGTCATTGAGAGCGCGCGAGACAGTCGAATGCGATAAGCCCAGCATCTTTGCCAATTGCTTGATGGTTACCGGCGCACTGGCTCTTTCATTCAGCGTCAAGCCTCACCCCCGAATGCAACATTTCCGGTCAACATCAACTCCTTATGACCTGCTTCACCGCTTCCACCAGTTGCTTCAATCCAAATGGTTTTGGGAGAAAATTAAAATCCTCGCCATCGGGAAGATGCTTGCGGAAAGCATCTTCCGCATAGCCTGAAACGAAAATCACCTTGAGCCCCGGATAGCGTTTACGTAACTCGCCGAGTAGTGTCGGCCCGTCCATCTCCGGCATCACGACATCGGATACCACCAGATCCACCGGCGTCTGTCGCTCCTCGACTATCTGCAAAGCCTCGATGCCGGACGCGGCTTCAAGCACCGTATAACCCCGGGCGGTCAAAGCCCGCGCATTGACAGCTCGAACCGGGTCTTCATCCTCAACCAGCAAAATCACGCCCTGTCCCGTCAGATCGGCCGCCGGAGCTTTCGTGAAAATCTGCTCTTCCTGCGGCTGGCTTTCTTCTTCGGTCGGCGTGTAGCGCGGCAGATAGATCGAGAACGTCGTTCCCTGCCCCAATACCGAGCGTACATCTATATAGCCGCCGGATTGCTTGATGATGCCAAATACCGTCGATAATCCAAGACCGGTTCCCTTGCCTATATCCTTGGTTGTGAAGAACGGTTCAAAAATCTTTTCCATGATTTCCGAAGAAATACCGGTACCCGTGTCACTGGTCTCTATCAGCACGTAATCGCCCGAGGGCATTCCCGGCACATTGAGCCTTGCCGCCTCATCCAACGGAACATTCGCTGTGCGAATACTGAGATGGCCACCATCCGGCATCGCATCCCTGGCATTCACCGCCAGATTCATCATGACCTGCTCAAGCTGGTGCACATCCGCCAGAACAGACCATAAATCCCTGCCATGCCGGAAATCGAGCTCCACTCTTTCGCCAAGCAGTCGTTTGAGAAACATGGTCAGATCAGACAGGCGATCAGACAAATTAAGGATTTCCGGCCTCATCGTCTGCCGTCGCGAGAATGCCAGCAACTGACGCACAAGGCTCGCCGCCCGGTTGGCGTTCTGCTTGATCTGCATGATATCCTGGAAAGACGGATCAGTTGGGCGATGATTTGCCAGAAGCAGGTCGCAATAACCTATGATCGCTTGCAGAACGTTATTAAAATCATGGGCGACACCACCCGCCAGTTGGCCGATCGCATTCATCTTTTGCGCCTGAACCAACTGTTCCTCGACCTGCCGGAACTCTGTCGTATCCAGCGCATAGAGGATTGTGCTCTCGCCCTCATTCTCGTCACTGTCACCGGCGGCACTTATCCATACCCTTGCTGAACGCCCGCCATCCCCGGCGATGCTCAGTTCGAGAGGCTGGGTGACGCTTCGTCCTTCGGCAGCTGTCCTGACGGCAGTCGCGAACTCGTTTCTCTGCTCCGGTGCGATCAGATCTCGCACCTTCATGCCTGTTCCGGCCTCTCCCGTACGAGGCAATGACCCGAACAGCTTGGCGAAAGAAGCATTGGCCCGCACGATCGCTCCGGAGCGATTGACCGTGGCGATGGCGATAGGAGTATTGTTGAAGAAACGTGCAAACTGCATTTCAGCAACGCGCTGTCCTTCATAGACATCCAGTCCGGGGGACCGGTTGAGCACGAGGGTACGCGATGCGCCTGGTTTACCGTTGTGCCCGAAGACGACGCGATGATAGAGCCTCACCGGCAGATTCTGCCCGTTGCGCTGCCGCAGGTCGAGATCAATCGTCTCCGTCCTCACCTCACCGGGATCACCTATGATCGCTGTCATCATCGCAACTGCATTATCGGGAACGACATCACCGAGCGTCAAACCGCCGGAACCGACTTTGGCCAGATCGTAATCGAGCCAACCCGCAAGCGTGGCATTCATGTAAATGATCGCCCCGGCGGGATCAACGGACAGGAAGCCCGCGGGTGCGTGGTCCAGATAGTCTATCGCGTGCTGGAGTTCTTGAAAAACATTCTCCTGACGCTGCCGCTCATGAGTTATGTCGGCAACACTCCACAAAATTCCGTTTTGCCCTGCCCGCCCGAGCGGCCTGACCTGCAATCGGTACCAGCTGAACTCGTGTCTGCGATCAAGCGATGGAGACAGACGTACCTCTTCTATCGCAACCTTATGTTCGCGAGCAGCCTGCGCCAGACGGTAAACGGCCTGGGAAACTTCCGGCGCACCGGAAAAAAGCCTCTCAACGGTCTGTAAATCTTCGGTCGCAAAGAAGGAACGATAGGTTTCATTGGCATAGACGATGCGGTCGCGCTCAACGACGACAAGACCTTCGGTTGCCGTATCAAGCAGTAATGACGGCAATCCGGCGACCGACGCTGCAGGAGAAAACCTTATAACACCGACTGCGGAAGCGAATAGGAAGAACACCCCGGCAACGGCAAGTAGCGCCAGCAATCCCAAAATGATCTGCTGAGTATAGCCTGGAGCAACAAGACGAGCGCATCCGAGCACCGCCGCGAGGGCAACCGCCAGAAAAACAACGAGCTTCATCCGGCCGGACCGTTCGGTTCGGCCCGTTCCGGCGCCGCTTTCCCTGCCAACGCTTTCAGTCATAAAATCCCCAACTCCAACGCAGATACCGTTATGCCCGAGACAGACCTGCGTGCAAGATGCCTTAGCCATATTCGAACATGGTTTTGCTGCAAGTGGGCTGTTTTTCCGGGTATCGGGAGGAAAAAACAGCCCATTATGCCTTACGCGCATCCAAATCATTGTATATTGAACAGGAAAAGCGTTAACTATCTCGCCACATTATTGCACGTTGCTCCAACATCGTAATAATTGGAACTTCGACATTGTGGCATTTCCGACCTGGCTCGTCTCAGACCGGCCATATAAAACAATAGGATATCGTCTTGCTGTCCAGTCTAGGATCTGACGCGGCTCAGATTATCAAATTTGGGTTCGCCTTAGTTATCATCCTCGCCGCCGTCGGCATGTTCATCCTGATCCTGCGTCGGCTGACAGGCGGACGCCTGATCTCTTCGGAACGAGAGCATAACAGAAGCCGCCAGCCCCGCCTGGGCGTCGTGGATGTATATGATCTCGACCGTAGCCGCCAACTGGTATTGCTGAGACGGGACAATGTCGAGCATCTGCTGCTGCTAGGCGGGCCGAACGATGTCGTGATCGAGACAAATATCGTTCGGGTTGCCGGAAACAGAACATCGGTTTCCTCGGAACCGGTCGTGGATCGTGGAGAATTGTCTTTTGACCGAGCTCCAGAGCCGCCGACAGCCCGCTTCATCCCCGAACAGCCTGTACGGCCGGTCTTTGAAGCACCGGGCTCATTCCGAAGCGGCGTCAATGAATCCGTCCAGGATTTTGCAGCTACACGGGATTTTGCAGTCACCCCGGACCCGGCTTTCTATGGCTCCGATGTAGCACATCGGGCTGAGCCGGTCTTTGAGGCTCCCCTGCCGGTCCAACCACCTATGCCGGACCCAGGCGCAGCAGCGACCCAGGCAGCAATAGCAGCAGCCTCCATCGCAGCAGTTGCAGCGGCGACGCGGTACGGGAAATCAGAACCGGTGATATCCACGGAACATGAGGTGACTATCCCGGAATTTCTCCGCGAACAGGCCGAGCACAGGCAGACATCCGCTCCGTACCCTGATCTGTCGGAAATGCGGCCTGAGACCGAATACGCACATCAGGTCGAGTTTCCTCACGTCGAGTATCCCCATACTGAATCACAGCTGCCCGACGAGACAGAGCAATCTTCTGTACAATTTGAGGAGACGGTGCATCCAGAGTTTGAGCCAATTGCTCGCCCTGCATACGAACTTCCTGCTTTCACTCCGGTTCTGCCGACAGAGCCTGAGATCGAACCGGAGCCCTATCAGGAACCGGTTATTCACCCAGAGTCCGAATTCGAAGCCGAAATCTCCCATGAATGGGAGGCTGAGCCAGAATTGCCGCAGCCGGAACTGCACCAGCCGGAAATTCAGGTACCAGAAGTTCGGATAGAGGAAAGTCCGGCTGAATCGGCCATAAATCTGGACGAGGCGATGTTGTCCGATATGGCCCGCCAGCTTGAAGAGGCATTGAAGGGTCCCATCAACATACCTTCCGCACCCGACATTTCAGAGCCGGTATTTGTGGGTCACCCCACTGGAGAACAGGGTTTCGAACAGCAAACGACCAAGGAAACCGGTCACAGCGAGATCGCGACCTTCCCGGCACCTGCAATGCATGATGAAAGTCATTCGGAGATTCATCTGGTTCAGGAAGGGCCCATTGAACCGTCTTTCTCTGCCGTTCAGGAAAATGAAGCAGTCACTGAAGGTCAGGTTAAAACTGATGAAGTGCTTCCCGTGGAACAGAAACCGTTGGAGTCGCAACTGGCTCCTCTTCCCAAGGCCAATGACCCATTTTCGGTCGATGACATAGAAGCCGAATTTGCCCGCCTTCTCGGCCGCAAAAATGACAAAGCCTGATCATTTCGGTAGCTGAACTGAAACAGCGTAGAGAAAAGCGGTTCCGATTTTTCGGAAAAACGATTCGATACCTCTAAAGAAAGGCTGCGAGAGTTTCCCGCAGCCTTTTTTGTATCTCGCGTTGTTCCGTCTCAGGTTAATCGTCACGATAAACGCGTTCGTTGCGCTCATGACGTTCCTGGGCCTCAAGCGACAGCGTCGCTATCGGTCGCGCTTCCAGTCTTTTGAGAGAAATAGGCTCTCCTGTCTCCTCACAATAACCATAAGTGCCATCGTCGATACGAGAGATCGCAGCGTCGATTTTGGCGATCAGTTTGCGTTGCCGATCACGCGCCCGCAACTCAATGGCCCGATCACTTTCCGAAGAAGCGCGATCAGCGATATCAGGATGATTCTCGCTTTCGTTCTGCAATGCAGCCAGGGTATCCTTGGATTCACGCAGAATATCATTCTTCCATCGGATGAGCTTAAGCCGGAAATATTCCCGCTGCTGCTCGTTCATAAACGGTTCCTCGTCGGTAGGGCGGTAGGCTTTATCGATAGAAAACTGCACCATGAAGGTCTTCTTATCCCCCCTCACTAAACTCATCTGGGCTATATATGGCTCTGGCGATAACGACAACGCCGTTTGCTATCAGCATTATGACGAAGACCGCCGGGCTGCCCGTTTTTCGTGAGGCCTGCTTCTGTGATTTCGTGCAAAAAAACTAATTAAATCATGAGAAATCAAGTAATTGTGTCGAAAATAACCCGCGCGATTGTGTCGCGCATCCACTGTGCGGTTGCAAACGTATGGAAGTATGAGAAACTCGCGAGCACCTTGTCGGAAGTCATTTGCCATATATTTAGCCAAGGTTTGAATCGTCCCTGGAAAGTCTGGTAACGGTTATATCCGCTCGATTTCGTAGCGGATGATCGGGCTTGCCCACTTCGATTCGCTACCAAAGCCGCCCGAATTGGCACTCCCCACCCGCATCACTCCTTTTCCCGTAGAACGAAAGAAATCCAGCAGACAGGGCCGATATTTCCTCAACCAATGCACAATTAACATTCATAAGATATTGCGCTTCCTGTATCTCCGTGGCACTGTCGTTCTGTTTTTGTTCGCATCAAAACGGGGGGATGGATGTCAAAGATAGAGGAACAGCCTGTACAATCGACAGGCGAAGTAAAAGGTACGGTGCGGTTTTCTGGACGCGGCAAGGAATATTGCAAAACTCTGATAAAGGGTTTGCTGCTGCTCATTCCGACAGTTGGAATTTATCGTTTCTGGCTGGTGACCAACCTGCGCCGTCATCTTTGGTCAAACACCCGGATTGACGGTGAGGGACTGGAATATACCGGAACCGGTAAGGAGCTGCTGATAGGGTTTCTGATTGCAATGGCCGTGCTCCTGCCGCTTTTCCTGGTTCTTGAGGTTTTTGTTTTATTGCTTGAAGGCCTGGCTGTTTTCGCGGGGCTTTCAATCGGCTTGTTCTTCTATCTGCTGATCCATTACGCCATGTATCGCGGCAGACGTTATCTGGCGACGCGAACCGTGTTTCGCGGCATTCGCTTATGGGTTACGGGATCGGCCTGGGGATATGCGTTCCGCGCCTTCGGCTGGGATATTCTGACGCTCCTGACATTGGGAGTGGCTTTTCCCTGGCGCCAGGCTTCTCTTGAGCGATACCGTATGCAACACACCCAGTATGGCGATATTTAAGGTTCATTTACCGGGAAAGGAAGCCAGCTGCTTTATCAGCTTCGTTTCGCCCTAACCGTTCCGGCCGCTTTCCTGCTCTTATTGATCGTCATCGCGGCGACAGGAGGAATAACAACGGTTTCTTCATTCTTCATTGCCTTCATCATTCTCGTTGCCGCTTCGCTGGCTATAACGGCGCCTTACATCTGGACAATCCATTTGCGCTGGAAGCTGTCTAACACTCATTTCGGCGCTGTCGGTCTCACCAGCAGCCTTCCCGGTGGTACTATCTACTGGCTTTTTGTCAAAGCTTTCGGCTGTACTCTCCTTCTGAGCTTTTTCTTTTTCATCCTTGCCGCAATCGGCGGGGGGCTCATCTCGATCAGTTCATCCGGAGTTAATCAAAGCACACAGCTGGTTACGGGCTTTATCGGTGGGGCAATCATGATTGTCAGTTTTGTCACCTACTTTTTGTTGTTCGTTATCATCGGGCGATATTTCTTTCACCGTGGTTTGTGGTGCGAAATTGCCAGTTCAATAACATTGACCAACGTGGAAGCGCTCGACGCTGCAAAAGCTCAAGGCTATGCGGCGGATCGTTTCGGGGCCGGCCTTGCCGATGCCCTTGATGTCGCAGGAGCGTTCTAGCTACAGTAACGTGCGTTCAAACGACCACCGGTTAAACGCAAAAGATACTGAAATTTTATCCGATCTCACTGGATTACTGGATCACGGATGACAGAGCCAAATGCGTTTTTCATGGATGGCAAAACTGCAAAACGGCACCCTGTCACTGTTCTGCTGACAGAGTCCGATATCGAGATAACACAGGGGGATATTATTCTGGCCGCCTGGCCATTTTCGATAGTCAGGCGGCAGGATGGGCCTGCCGATATTCTGCGGCTCGGAATTGCCGACGAAATTGAGAAGCTCAAACGCCTTGAAACGAATAATCCGGCGCTGATGGTCGATATTGAGCGGCTTTGCCCTTTGCTCGATGCACAACGAGAGACGGCGGGTAAAACGCTAAAAATTGTCGCCTGGTCAATCGCAGCGACGATATCGGCGGTACTGTTACTGTTCTTTGTGATCCCAGCCCTTGTGCCGCGTCTTGTCAATTATGTTCCGGTAAGCGTCGAGAAATATATCGGGCGTGTAGCGGACAAGCAGATCCGTTTTCTGTTCTCGAATCCCGTAACCTGTTCCAATCCCGCGGGAGTAAGAGCTCTTGACCGGTTGATCGCTCAACTGGCCGCTCAAGCCTCCTACCCCATCGAACCGGAGGTCGTTGTACTTTCTCACTCGCTGGAGAACGCCTTTGCGCTGCCCGGCGGGCGTATCTATCTGTTTAAGGGCCTGCTCAATAAAGCCCGGAGCCCGGATGAGCTCGCCGGAGTGCTGGCGCATGAAATGAGCCATGTTTTCAATCGTGACGGAATGCGCCTAATGCTTCAGACCGGAGGGACATCCTTCGTCATAGGAGTATTCCTGGGGGATATTACAGGTGGGTCGTCACTGGTGATTGCGCTCAATCTTCTTACGCAGAGCAGTTATTCACGCGATATCGAGCGTGATTCAGATACTTTTTCCGCAAAAGCAATGCTGAGCCTGGGCAGAGATCCTGTTGCTCTTGGCAGGTTGCTGGAGCGCCTTGAGAACCAGGAGAACGATAGCAACGCTTTGTCCTTTTTCAGCACACATCCCCTCACAGGAGAAAGGGCAAAAAATCTGTCCGAAATGGGCGTGCCTGAAAAGGGAGCCGCACCATTGCTCACCAATGAGGAATGGCTGGCCCTAAAACAGATCTGCGTCGATCCATCGAAACTGGATCCGGTATAATCGCATTACGGAGACGGTGTTTCAGCTTCCGCCTTCTTGACGATTTCCCCCGCGACCTCGCCTAACCTTGGTGGTTCCAGCCCGATGAAAGGCAATGGGCGGCAAACGGTTATGGCGGCGAGACCGAAGCGGGCGGTCATTAGCCCATTGAGAACACCCTCACCGAGTTTCGCCGAAATACGGGCAGCAACGCCCAGACCGAAAATCTGTTGCAAGAGATTATCGCCAACTGCGATGCCTCCGGTCACTGTGAGATGGGCAAAAGCTGATTTCAACAAACGCAGAAAACCCCATATACCGGGTTTACCACCATAGATTCGTGCCAGTTGTCGCAACAGGCGAACCACTGCGTAAACAACGAAGACCACATCAATCAGAGCACGCGGGCTGAGAGCGGTTACAACAGAAACCTGCCGCGCCGCATTGGCAACAGCACGCTTGGCCTCACGGTCGAGCGGCGCCAGAAACTCGCGCTCTACAAAGACGAGACGATCCTCCGCCGCCATGATCTGGCCGGTCAACGCGGCGACCTTGACATGCGCTTCGGAGGATCCGCGCTGATCGTAGAGCTTCACCATGCGCGTCACGATGTCGACGGCGGCCTTCTCATCGCCTCCGCCCAATGTATCGACGGCATCGCTGCGCATGCGTTCAATGGTGCGTTCCCGGACGACGCCGGAAATTTCACGCACCATCAACACCACGAAAGCAATGACAGCCGCAGCGCCCGCCGCCGCAGCCACTCCTCCGAGCCACGGCGAAACCGCCATCATATCCATGATCGTCGTCAGCGCCGAGCGCCCGAATGCGAGGGAAAACAGAACCGCCAGCGAACCGAAAAATATGCCAAACCACGGCCCGCCACGTTTGGGCCCGGTAGCAGAAGTCGACACAGCAACGCCATCGATGGCATCAAACGGATCATCTTCAATGACAACACCGTGAGCCGCCCGACCATTATCCCGGTCGTTCTCATTCAGGCGAAATGCGCGCGGGCGCGAGGTCATACCAGTCTGTCTCCAATCAGGAATTCAAGGGCGCGATCAAGGCGGATATGCGGCAGACCTTCAAAACGCGAGGCATGCGTCGAAGATAATTTTGACGGCCTAAATCGTGGGAAACGGAAAGAGCCGGGCTTGATGGCGCCGTGGATCACAGCGGATGGCTCCTCCGGCAACTCACCAGGAAAGATCGCTGCTTCGCTTTCACCGTCGAAACGCTCCTCGCCGAGATGCTCACCTGCTTCAGGCGTTCCGCTGACTGCTCGAAGAACCTGAAAACCACCTCGCACCGTCGTTTCCCGCGTCGCTCGCACCGATGCAAGCGCCAGGGTACCGACACGGGCGCCTGCCGCCTCAGTGCGCCTGGCCGCGCGCGCAACCAGAAAACGCAATAACGCTTCCAACCTGTCATGCTGGGTATGGTGAATATGATCAGCCTTGGTTGCGGCGAACAGAACACGATCGGCACGTGGCGAGAAAATTCTCGACAGCATCGTGTTGCGCCCAATACGAAAAGCGAGCAATACCTGATCAAGCGCTTCTTCAAGCTCGGCAACAGCCGCCGGGCCTGCGTCGAGCGCGGAAAGCACATCCACAAGCACTATCTGCCGGTCAACTCGTTGAAAATGATCGCGAAAGAACGGTCTGACCACATGCTGCTTGTAAGCTTCGAACCGCCTTTCCATCAATTGCGCCAGACTGCCTGCGGTCGGGCCCTGCCCCGGTTGAAGCGCTAGCGGCGCAAACGTGAGGGCTGGCGCTCCAGCCAGGTCTCCGGGCATCAGAAAGCGCCCAGGCGGCATAGTTGCGACAGCCTGCGGTTTGGCGTGCAAAGCGACGAGATAATCCTTGAAGAGCGCACTGGCTTTGGCAGCAGCCATTTCATCGGCAGGTTTATCAGGGTCGAGATCATCCAGGCTGGCAAGCCATGCTCCGGAAACATCGGCCCGGTCAGCCCGCCGGCTCGAGGCAATGGTTCTTTGCGACCATTCCGGATAGGAAACATCGAGCAAAGCCAGATCAAGCAGCCACTCTCCAGGGTAATCAACGATATCCAGAACCAGATGCCCCGGACCGGTACGCCAGCCCTTTCGGCGCTCATATTCGATGTCGAGCCGCAATTCACTGATCTGCGTGGTGGAGGCCGGCCAGCACCTTTCATGCGTCAGAGAATAAATGTGTCTCTCATAAGGGAAGCGCGGTACCGCGTCATCAGGCTGCGGTGTGAGCACCGCACGGCGCAGACGCCCCTCTGCCGCCGCGCGAAAGGCGGAAAGGCCGGAGTGACCGCCAATGAGATGATGCACAAGAGCTGTGGTAAAAACGGTTTTTCCGGATCGGGAAAGGCCCGTCACCCCGAGGCGCAGCCCGGGTCGGAACAGATCACCTGACGCATCGCGTAGCGATCGCGCCATATCGCCGGTGCGGTTTGCGAAATTTCCTAAGATTGACAACGAAACGCCCCGGTTACTCCAGCTTCTGTCCCTCAAGTGGGGTGCGAATAGCGACGATACAAGAATGATCTCGCCAACATTATGATAGAAAAGCGGTTTTTACGCGCAGATAGAAATCATTCATCGATACCGAGCAGCTTCGGCGTGATGAACTGCACAAGCCGTCCTTCACTGCAACGGACCAGACGCCAATCAGCGATATTGAAATCCATCACCGCAAGACCGCTCGTCGGGAATTTGGTTCTCATATTCGCAAGAGCGAAACAATCACCGCTACCAGCAAGTTCTTCTGCAATATCAGCAAAGCCCGGATTATGCCCAATGACCATCAGGCACTTTACGTGGCCTGCCGTGTTACGGATATGAGAGAGAATTACCCCGGCAGAAGCATGATAAAGCTCGTCGTCGAAATGAGGCTCGATCTTTGCGACATGGTCCTTGATGATATCCCAGGTTTCCCGTGTCCTCGCTGAAGGCGAGACAAGTACAGACTCGGGAAACAGATGGCTGCTTGCCAGATATCTGCCAAGCAGCATAGCGCCCTTTTTTCCCCTAAGATCAAGCGGTCGATCATAATCCGCGAACTCGGGAGAGCGGGTCGCCTTGGCGTGCCGCAACAACATCAATCTGCGCATCCTGCTCTTCCCTCGAAGCTTTATCAGTTTCCTGGATAGCTTGCCTATATTGCGTTCACGTCAGGTAAATTCACATTCCGCTAATTACACGACAAGCTTTGCCAGATCATCGTAATTTTTTCCATCCAGCCCCAGCATAGGAAATAGCCTACTTTTTTTCATTATCACGAACATCAGCGTGATTTTTATTGGCTCTCGCCCTTGCGATGATGCCAGCAGAAACGCATTATGCATCAACATGAAAGGATGATTGATGGCAGGTTCGGTACCGATTGAGGACTATAAAGAACTCGTTTTGTTCCTAGGAACCGCCGGGGTGGTGGTTCCGCTGTTTTCCAGGCTAAAGATCAGCCCGGTTCTCGGCTTCCTGGGAGCGGGCGCTTTGCTGGGACCATTCGGGCTGGCCCGACTCATCCACAACGCGCCCTGGCTGCATTGGGTAACCTTTCCAAATAAGGAGGAGATATCGCATTTTGCCGAATTTGGCGTTGTTTTTCTCCTGTTCACCATCGGTATCGAGCTATCCTGGGAGCGCTTGCGCGCGCTTCGTCGTTTCGTTTTCGGCCTCGGCAGCCTTCAGGTTTTTCTTTCTACGCTCGCCCTGAGCGCCATCGCCTACATCTCGACCCAGAATATTCTATTTTCCGCGATTATCGGACTGACCCTCTCATTATCCTCAACAGCCATCGTTCTGCCTGTCCTGGCAGAAGAAAAGCGCCTGCAATCGCCTGCCGGACGCATGAGCTTTGCCGTTCTCCTGTTTCAGGATCTGGCAGTTGCCCCGATTCTGTTTACAGTCACTATTTTGTCATCCGGCAAATCCGACAACATGACAATGTCGTTCCTGCTGACATTCGCGCAGGCTGCGGTCAGCGTGTTGCTGATTGTCGGAGCGGGACGCCTGATCCTGCGGCCTATCTTCAAGCTCGCCGCCAATACCCTTAGCCAGGAATTCTTCATGGCGGCCTGCCTGCTGGTCGTTCTGTTGACGAGCTTCCTTGCAGCGCTCAGCGGCCTTTCCATGAGTCTCGGCGCCTTCATCGCCGGGTTACTGCTAGCTGAAACCGAGTATCGCCGAGCTATACTGGCAACGATCGAGCCCTTCAAGGGCTTGTTGCTCGGCCTTTTCTTCATGACTGTCGGCATGGACCTTGATGTCACGCGCCTGTTTGCCAGGCCGTGGCCAATCCTCACCGCAGCCATAAGCCTCATCGCAGTCAAGGCTCTCATCGTGTATTTCCTCGGGCGGGCCTACAAACTGACCCGATCTGTCTCGTTGGAAACAGCCCTTGTGCTGGGTCCGGCAGGCGAATTCGCCTTCATCATTATCGGCAGTGCGGTGGCTGCCAAACTGTTTCCCGATCGTTTGGCGCAGTCGATTCTGCTGCTCGCCACCATCACCATGGTCATGATTCCATTTCTGGCGCGTATCGGTGCACGTATCGGCACCCGTATGGCCAGGAGAAAAGCGCTGGCCGACACTAATACGGCTGTTGCCAACGCTCCCGTACAGGCCACTGGACACGTAATCGTGATCGGATTCGGACGGGTCGGGCAATTGGTGTCGGAAATGCTCGGTCGGCACAACATTCCCTTCATTGTCATAGATGCCGACCCGACAAGGGTTACCAATGCGCGCAAGGCGGGGCATCCGGTCTATTTCGGAGATTCATCCACCCCCACCCTTCTTCATGCCTGTGGTATTGAGCATGCCCGCGCTCTGGTCATAACCATAGACGGCCCGAAAACCGCAGAACAGATCGTTGCCACGGCGCGCGGCTGGAGACCAGACCTGACCATCGTCGCGAGAGCACGAGATGCCAAACATGCAACGCATCTTTACGAAATGGGAGTTACCGACGCTGTTCCGGAAAGCATTGAGGCATCCCTGCAATTAAGCGAGGCTGTACTGGTGGATATAGGTGTGCCCATGGGGATAGTGCTCGCCTCCATCCACGAGCGCCGAGACGAATTCCGCGATATCCTCAATCCGAAAAAGGACAAAAATCTTTCCAAGCGTACCGAATTCAAGGCCCGTCGGAAGAACACTGAGGCAAAGAAGGAGGCTACTTCAGCATTGCCACCTCCTGCTTCAAGCGAGCCGGATGAAAGCCCCGACGAACCAGCAGCTTCTATGCAGACCTCGGCGGGAGCGGCCTAGAACAAGATTGTTTCCAAGGCCAAGGTTAAACTTGCAAAGTACAGATATCTACCATCATCGGGCCGGCGCGGATCGCGCCTGCCTCTTTTGGTGGTTTTGGAGAGATAGTAAGGTTTCGCACGTTGCAGCTAGGACATAGTTCCTTTTGTGCATTTTCGTCGGCAATAAGTGCCTTAAGTTTCTTCCTTGAGAACAAGAATATTCAAAGGAGGAAAAAATGAAAATGCGTACTTCCATTCTTTCCGCCGCTTTGCTTTTTTTCTCGATCGGCACGGCGGCTGCCGTTGAATTACCTGCACGCGACCTGCTTGCAAGCGGCCAACAACTTGATGGCCGCCAGATTACTCTCAGAAACTGTATGATTTCCGGAGCTACATCGGACTTCGTAACCTGCTCCACAGACAGCAGCAGTCCCACACATGGCATTGTCCTTGCGGGAGATAGTCTCGACAACGTCGACCTCAACTATGCGCTGAAACACTGCTCTTCGTGGACACCGGTGCAGGGATGCGCCGCCGATATCAGCGGGTTCGTAACCACGATCAATTCCTATTATATTTTATCCGATTCAGGAATTAACTGGAAAAATCCCGAAGCTGAGAAGTGATATCTGCCCATGCGCCAGCATCGCCAACGATGCTGGCGCACAATGGTTTATTTCTCCTCCTGGCCGGATTTACCGGTCGCCACTTCTTTCTCGTCTATCAACCTGATTGTTCCATTGACGAAGGTTATCGCTCCCGGCACCTCGGAGCTTCCCCGGGCACGATCACGATGCAAAGCAGCGCGCACAAGCAGCAGCAGGGTGACCGGAGTGGTCACCGTCACAAACAATGCAATCAATATCTCATGAACGGCGGGCCGCGTCTTCAGCACTGAAAAGTAGATGATGGAAGCGATAAGGATGCACCCTACTCCCAGTGTCGAGCCAAGCGTCGGAGCATGGACGCGGGCATAGAAACTTTTCAGGCGCCAGAGACCTATCGATCCGATCAATGCAAGCGAAGCACCGGCGAGAATGAACGCCGAAGTCAGCAATGCCGCCCAGACAGGCATATCGGCTTCCCCTGTCATTCGATCACCTCGCCACGCATCAGGATTTTGGCGAGAGCGACTGTCGCAACGAAGCCAAGCATCGCTATGACGAGCGCCGCTTCGAAATAATGGGTGCTGCCGTCACGGATACCAAGGGTGAGCAACAGCATCGTCGCGTTGAGATAGAGGTTGTCGAGCCCCAGCACTCTATCCTGCTCGCGCGGACCATGGAACATGCGAAAAGCGGCCAGGAGCATCGCAATTGCCAGAAAAAGCTGCGCCACAAGAAGCGACCAGATCAGGATTGCCTCGCTCATTCGAATATCTCCATCAGAAGCCGTTCATAGCCATGCTTGATGGTTTTCACCCACGTCTCTTCATCAACCAGATCGAGCACGTGGATCAGCAAAGTGCCTGTTGCGGCATCGAAACTTACCCATAATGTCCCTGGCGTCGAGGTCACGATACAGGCCAGCGTCGCAAGCCCGTATTGGCTGCGCATATCGAGGTTTATCGTCATGAACCCCGAAATGCATCCAGGTTTTTCCGGCTGAACGATCAGTTTAGCCACGGCGATATTCGACCGTACAATGTCGCGCAGCACCATCGCTGCAAGCGTTATGATCGCCTTGGCGTTACGGACTCTGAGGGTCGGCGGACGAAGGGTGGATAACGCCAAGGCCCCACCAATTCCCAAAAAAATACCAATAATGATCTGTCCCGGTGATGCCGACTGATTGAGAAACAGCCAGAAGATCGCCAGAAGAACAGATAGCAGGGGGGAAGGAAACAGACGTTTCACGGCGCGCCACCTCCCCGTTGTCCCTTGACATGCGATGCAGACAACACGCCCGTGATGTAGTCTTGCGGCATATGCAATGATCTGGCTGCGGCCTGCATATAGCGCATTGCCGGGCCTGCCTGCACCGTCAATACAATGCAGAAGAACAGCAGCGCAGCTACAGGCGCCATTTCTATCACACCGATGCGCGGAACCTCACGATCCAGCGATAGCCAGAATGATCGTATTCCGGCACGGGTCATCGCGACGAGAGCTGCCAACCCCGAGAAGATCACGAGGAAGAAGAAAAGCCAGCCAGCCACGTCCATTGTCCCGCCTCCGCCGAGCCCGGAAGGATTCATGAGCGAGGTCAGCAGAGCGAATTTGGCTACAAACCCTGACAAAGGCGGCAGCCCCGCAATCAACAGCGCGCAGGCTACAAAACTGGAGCCCAGAATGGCCAGGGTTGCAGGAATGGCGAAACCAACATCCTCGGTCTCGTCCAATATTTCATCCTCCGTACCTCCGAAGGCCTCCATCGTCACAGCCAGAACGTCGGCTCCGGCTTCACGGCCACGTTCAACCAGCTCGATGAGCAGGAAGAATGCTCCAATACTCAAGGTCGAACTGACGAGATAGAACAGCGCCCCTCCCGTAACACCGGCCTGCCCGATACCGATGGAGGTCAGGAGAATACCGGATGACACCAATACGCACGCGCCTGCAAGGCGGGCGAGATCCTGCGATGCCAGAACACCTGTCACGCCGAACAGGATAGTCGCCATGCCTCCGAAAAACAGCCATTCGTTTCCGAAGCCCGCCAACTCTCCCGCCTGTTCTCCGAACATCAGGAGCCACAGCCTGAGCACTGCATATACCCCGACCTTTGTCATGATCGAGAACATCGCCGCAACCGGCGGGGTTGCAGCGGCATAGGTTTTCTGAACCCAGAGACCGAGTGGCCACATCCCCGCCTTGACCAGAAACGCCATGCCGAGAACAGCCGCTCCGGCTTCCAGCAACACCCGGTCCTGCACTGCTAAAAGCGGAATCTTGCCTGCGACATCCGCCATGTTGAGGCTGCCGGTGACACTGTAGATCAGGCTGACACCAATAAGGAAAAGCGATGAAGCTGCCAGATTGATTGCGATGTAATGCAAACCGGCCCTGACCCGCGCAGAGCCTGACCCATGCAGCAGCAGTCCGTAGGAAGCCGCAAGAAGCACTTCGAAGAAGACGAAAAGGTTAAACAGATCGCCGGTTAAAAATGCGCCGTTCAAACCGACGAGCTGGAACTGGAACAACGGGTGAAAGTGGGCTCCAACCCCATGGCAACGTGCAAGCGAGAAAATGAGAACCGCAAACCCGAGGATGGCGGTAAGCAGCACCATCATGGCCGAGAGCCTGTCGAGCACCAGCACAATACCGAAACGAGCGGGCCAGTCTCCCAGCAGATAAACGCCTACCGAGCTTTCATGCCCGGCAGGCACATTGGCTTTCACCACCAGCATGACGGCTACGACCACCAGGGCGGCAGCCGATATGGCGCCAATCGTCGCCTGGAAGTATCTGCGCTTGCCATCCACGATCAGCATGATCGCTCCGGCGAATAGCGGGATGAGGATAGGAGCAGCGATCAGATGGTCGATAATCATTCCTCCTCCCTGCCATCGACATGGTCGGTTCCGGTAAAACCACGGGTTGCAAGCATAACCACCAGGAAAAGCGCCGTCATGGCAAAGCCGATCACGATCGCGGTCAGAACCAGCCCCTGTGGCAGCGGGTCGGCAAACAGCGCAGGATTAGCAACAGCGTCCGATTCAAGTATCGGCTCTGCCCCCATTTTCAGACGCCCCATAGCAAAGATGAACAGGTTCACAGCATAAGCGATGAGCGACAGCCCGATAATGACCTCAAAGGTCCGTGGCCGCAGCAGCAGCCAGATGCCCGAGGAGGAAAGAACACCTATGGCGATGGCAATGACAGGCTCCATCACTGCCCCTTTCCGGCGCGCTTGCCGCGCGAAGCGCGAAGCGACTGATGGGCCAGCGCAATCAATACCAGCACTGTCGCCCCCACCACTAGCAGGAACACACCGAGATCGAACAGGAGAGCGCTGGCAACCGGCACCTTGCCGATCACCGGCACGTCAAAGTAAGAGAAATAGGTGGTAAGGAACGGATATCCGAACAGAAACGCTCCAACGCCCGTCAGCATCGCCGATAATAGCCCCAGGCTGATCCAGCGCACCGGCAATATCCTCAGTCGTGCTTCCACCCAGCGCGTGCCACCGGCCATGTATTGTAGAATGAACGCGATCGCCATCGTCAACCCCGCCGCAAAACCACCGCCAGGAAGATCGTGCCCGCGCAGGAACAGAAACACCGCAAGAATGCCGATGACAGGAAACATCACCTGCATGATGACTGAGGGGATCAGGAGATAATCGATAACGGTGTCGCCTCTGCGGCGTTCCGGCTGCTCATCATCGTAAGCGTTTTGAATTTGCTGTTGCAGGGGAATATCAAGGCTTTCAGGCGCGGGGCGGAAACGGCGTAGCAGTGCGTAGACGGTGAGAGCGACAATTCCTAGAACAGTGATTTCACCCAATGTGTCAAAGCCTCGAAAATCAACGAGAATGACGTTAACGACGTTCCTGCCGCCGCCTTCCGTGTAGGCACGCTCAAGGAAGAATGCTGAAATGCTTTCCGGCGCAGTTCGCGTCATAACAGAGTAGGCAAGAATCGAAAGACCCCCGCCCGCGGTAACTGCGATTGCCAGGTCACGAAAACGCTTGGTCCAGGCAATATTTCCCTCTCCTTCCGATCTGGTTCGAGCCGCACGTTTCGGAAGCCAGCGCAATCCAAGCAGAATAAGGACTGTGGTTACAATCTCGACGAGCAACTGCGTGAAAGCCAGATCCGGCGCTGAAAACCAGGCGAATGTGACACAGGTTGCTATTCCCGCGCCGCCCATCAGCATAAGTGCCGCCATGCGGTGAATTTTTGCATAATAGGCCGCACCGATGGCGCAACCTCCTCCTATCAGCCAAACGAGCGCCAGAACGGGGTCCAGATCATTGGGGTAAAGTCCGAAATTCAACCCTCCATTCCAAACGGTCCAGAAAGCAGCCACAAAAACCATGCAGACTATCAATCGCAATTGTGGCTGAAGGCGGCGCGTGCCGAGCCAGCTATTGGCAGATCGGGCCCATTTCCATGACAGGGTCACAAGCACCCGCTCAAAAATGCGCTGCCCCTTGAAGTTGCGAATAACGGGAGCGCCTTCGACCCCCCTGGCGAGATAACGCCGCAACAGCAGATATAGTACGCATCCACCAGCCAGCGCGATGACACTCATCAGCAGCGGAAAATTGAGCCCATGCCAGACCGCCAGACTGTAAACCGGTGTCTCTGCCCCCAGGACAGACCGCACTGCCGTATTGAGCAGCGGCCGCACCGTCAGGCCGGGAGCGATGCCGACAACCAGACAGAGGAAAACCAGGAATTCGATGGGAAATCTCATCCAGCGCGGCGGCTCGTGCGGCACGCGGGACAGTTTCTCGGGCTTCGGCCCAAAAAACGTACCGAAAATGAATCGCAACGAATAAGTAACGCTGAACGCGCTGGCCAGCACCGCAACATAGGGGGTCATGCGGTCGAAAACGGATTCACGATGCGTCAGGATGGCCTCGGCAAAGAACATCTCCTTGGAGAGGAAGCCGTTGAGCAGAGGCACCCCGGCCATCGCCGCACTTGCCACCATCGCCAGCGTCGCGGTGATTGGCATGTAGCGATACAGCCCGCTCAATTTGTGCATATCGCGGGTGCCGGTCTCATGATCGATAATCCCCGCCGCCATGAAAAGAGACGCCTTGAAGGTCGCGTGATTGACGATGTGAAAGATCGCCGCCACCGTTGCCAGCGGGCTGCCGAGACTGAGGAGAAGAGTGATAAGGCCAAGATGGCTGATAGTGGAGTAAGCGAGTAACCCTTTAAGATCGCGCTGAAAAATAGCGGTATATGCTCCAATCAACAACGTGGACATACCAGCAGAACCGACAATATAGAACCATGCATCGGTTCCCGCCATGATCGGCCAGAAACGCACCAGCAGAAATACGCCGGCCTTCACCATGGTGGCGGAATGCAGATAGGCCGAAACCGGGGTTGGCGCCGTCATGGCGAAAGGCAGCCAGAAGTGAAAAGGAAACTGGGCGCTTTTGGTCAGTGCGCCCAGAAGAACTAGCACCAGGGCAGGCATATAAAGCGGATGCGACCGGATAAGGTTACCCGACGACAGCACCCGATCAAGATCATAACTTCCAACGATATGCCCAATAATAATAAAGCCGGCAAATAAACATAGCCCGCCCAAACCGGTAACCGTCAACGCCATCCTTGCCCCGTCACGGGCTTTGGCGTTGTGGTTCCAATAGGCAATCAGCAGGAAGGAGAAAAGACTGGTCAATTCCCAGAACAACGCGAGCTGGATCAGATTGCCCGAAAGAACAATTCCAAGCATAGCCCCCATGAAGGCCAGGAAAAACGAGAAAAAGCGCGCAACCGGATCATCCGGAGACATGTAATAGCGGGAATAAACGACCACCAGAAGACCAATGCCAGTGATCATCACCGCGAACATCCATGCGAATCCGTCCATTCGCAGGGTGAAGTTCAGGCCCAGCTCCGGTATCCAGTCAAGGTTATAACGGATTACTTTTCTCGCTGCGATGGCCGGATAGAAGGCGACGGTGATCGCCAGACCCAGAAATGCGATTACTCCTGCCAGAAGAGCACCCGCTTTTCTGGCATGGGTGGGCAGAGCAGCAGCCACCAGGCCTCCCGCAAAGGGCAGGAGAAGAACGACAAGCAAGAACACGTCGCTGGGGGTAAACCGCATAAGAACCTTATCAACAGGAGGAAAAACCGGAGAATCCTTGAGGCGTGCCCATTATGCACGTATCGGTTGCGGACATTCAATGCTTCACGGGCAAAAATTCGATGATTTAAGCGCTTTGTGCCTTTCGACACGAAAAAGCCCGACCGCTCAGAAACAGCGGCCGGGCTCGGGATTTCCCTTAGGCGTTTTGCGTTCAATATGAATCGCTGCAACGCTCCAACTTATTCGGCAAGTTCGCGCATCACCTTGCTCAGATCGGATTTGCCCTCGAAACCAATACCGGGAAGCTCCGGCATCATGATATGTCCAGCCTCGACGCGAACCCCATCCGGGAAGCCGCCGTAAGGCTGGAAGAGATCCGGATAGCTTTCGTTGCCGCCAAGTCCGAGGCCCGCTGCGATGTTGAGAGACATCTGGTGGCCGCCATGGGGAATGCAACGCGAAGGCGACCATCCGAACTGCTCAAGAACATCAAGCGTCCGCAGATACTCGACCAACCCATAGGAAAGCGCGCAATCGAATTGCAGCCAATCCCGATCCGGCCTCATGCCACCATAGCGCAGAAGGTTACGGGTATCCTGATGCGAGAACAGATTCTCGCCCGTTGCCATCGGACCCGGATAGAATTCGGAAAGCGCCGCCTGCAATGCGTAATCAAGCGGATCTCCTACCTCCTCGTACCAGAACAGCGGGTAGTCACGCAGCATCTTGGCATAAGCGATGCCGGTCTCAAGATCGAAACGACCGTTTGCATCAACCGCAAGCCGGGCGTCAGAGCCGATTTCGGATAGCACCGCTTCCACCCGGCGGCGGTCATCCTCAATGGGAGCGCCGCCTATCTTCATCTTGACCACGTTATAGCCGCGATCAATGTAGCTGCGCATCTCAGCTTTCAACTGGCTGTCATCCTTGCCCGGATAGTAATAACCGCCTGCCGCGTAAACGAAAACGCGTGGATTGGCCTCAACACCCTTTTTCTCGGCGAGAAGCCGGAACAGCGGCTTGCCCGCAATCTTGGCCACGGCATCCCAGACCGCCATATCGATGGTACCGACGGCGACAGACCGCTCGCCATGTCCACCGGGCTTTTCGTTAGTCATCATTGCAGCCCAGATACGCGACGGACAGAGGTTGTCACCCGTATCATCAAGCAGGCTCTGCGGCTTTGCCTCGAGAATACGATTGCGGAAGCGCTCACGGATCAGACCACCCTGCCCGTAGCGTCCATTCGAGTTGAACCCGTAGCCAACAACGCGCTTCCCGTCCCGAACCACATTCGTGACCACTGCCACAAGGCTTGTGGTCATCTTGGTGAAGTCGATATAGGCGTTGCGAATGGGCGAAGCGATCGGTTGCGTGATTTCACGAACATCGATGATACGCATGGTTTTCTCCGGTTTATCTGCGAATTATTCTGTGTTGGGGCTTCCGGCGGGGAAACTCCGGATCATTGTTCAGGATTGCTGTGCAATTGCACCGGGTATGGCCTCATCTTCGAGATCCAGCGCATCACCGTATCTACCTTCCTTGATTGCCTGTACCTTTGTGAAATCGAGAGCATTTTCCCATTTGGCGATAGCTATCGTGGCAATGCCGTTACCGATCAGGTTGGTCACGGCCCGCGCCTCGTTGATGAACCGATCGACGCCCAGCAACAGAACGAGCCCTGCGAGGGGAATGGTGTCGATAGTGGATAATGTTGCGGCAAGCGTGACGAAACCAGCGCCCGCCACACCCGCCGACCCTTTCGAGGTCAGGAGCAGGACACCGAGCACGAGAAGCTGCTGGCCGAAAGACAGATCGGTATTGGTCGCCTGGGCAACGAAGATAGCCGCCATCGTCAGATAAATGCATGTACCATCGGCGTTGAAGGTGTAGCCGGTCGGCAAGACCAGCCCGACGACCGTTTTTTTTCAGCCCAGCCTTTCGAGCTTTTCCATCATCCGCGGCAGGACGGCCTCGGTCGAGCAGGTCGCGAACGTGATCAGGATTTCATCTTTGAAATACCTGAAGAAATGCATCAGCGGGAAGCCGGTCCAACGGGCTATGCCTCCGAGAACGACGCCGACGAAGAGGATCGACGTGATATAAACCGACAGCATCAGGTAGCCGAGTGACCACAGGGTGCCCAATCCATAACGGCCAATGGTGAAAGCCACCCCGGCACCTGCGCCGAGAGGCGCAAGACGCATAACCATCGCGACGATTTTGAACATGGTCTGCGTTATCTGATCAATGACATCGACGAGCAACCTTCCCTTGCTTCCGAGTTGCACCAGCCCGACACCGACCAGAACCGATATGAGGATAACCTGAAGCATCGCACCCTTTGCGAACGCGTCGATCATGGTCGTAGGAATGATATCAAGGAAGAAATCGATGACACCGCCCTGAGCCTTGGCCACTTTGGTGTAGCCAGCTAATGAACTGGCATCGATCGTGCCTGCATCGATATTCATTCCCGCGCCAGGCTGGACAATGTTCACCACGACAAGCCCGATCACGAGTGCCAGAGTGGAGACAATTTCAAAGTAAATGAGCGCACGGACGCCGATCCGCCCCAGTTCCTTGATGCCACTCATCTTGGCGATGCCCAGAACAACGGTGCCGAAGATGATCGGCGCGAGTAACATCTTGATCAACTTGATGAAACCGTCGGCAAACGGCTTCAGTTGCGCAGAGAAATCTGGAAGAAAATATCCGCTGAACGCGCCTATAATAACCGCAAGGATAACTTGTACGTATAGCTTTCCGAGCCATGCTCTCATAGCACCCCTCCTCTGGTTTTACAAAGCCGGTCGCCTCGCTCCGTTTTTTCTTCTTTTAAGCCGTGTAAATGTATAGGGCTTGACAACACACGCTGACCAATGCCGAAAATGAGCTTCGCTATGCACATTCCGTATCGTCAATGGAACTGAACTGGTTAGAGGATTTTCTGGCACTCGCCGAACACCGGAACTTCTCCCGGGCGGCGGAACTGCGGCATGTCACGCAACCTGCGTTCAGCCGCCGTATCCGTTCTCTGGAGAACTGGATCGGGGCACCGCTTTTCGTGCGCTCACCGCAAGGTGTTTCTCTCAATGCCGCGGGCGAATTCCTTCTGTCCCACGCAGAGGACATGACCCGCAATCTCCATCAACTGCGGCGGGAAATCCGGGAGATCGCCGGACGGGAGGTTGCAACGCTGTCATTCGTTGCGACGCACGCTCTTTCCTTCACATTTTTTCCAAGTTTCATCCGCAGACAGGCGTCTTTGGAAACACTTGGCACACTCAATCTGATCTCCGACAGCATGGAGGCCTGCGAGCACATGATGCTGCGGGGCGAGGCACATTTCCTGCTGTGTCATCACTATCGGGATGTCGTGACACGTTTCGAGCCGGGACAATTCAACAATCTGGTGATTGGCGAGGATGTGCTCATTCCTCTTTGCTCACCCGACAGCAACGGGGCTCCCCAGTGGACCCTGCCGGGCTTGTCTGAAGCTCCGGTGCGCTATCTGTCCTACAGTCCACAATCCGGGCTTGGTCGCATCCTGACGACAAACTGGGGGCAAAGCAACTCTCGCTCTGTCTCGACAAGGTTTTCACATCACATCTGGCCGCGACGTTGCTGACGATGGCCCGCGAGGGCCATGGCATCGCCTGGCTTCCACGCACCCTTGCCGAAGACGACATCGCAGCGGGTCGACTTGTGCATGCCGGAGATGAAAGTTTCTCCGTTCCTGTCGAAATCCGACTGTTCCGCCCGGCCAGACGCCAGACCAGGGTCGTGGAGAGCTTTTGGCAGGCGCTCGTGAAAGCCTACCCATGCGGCGACTAGAGCTTTTTCCGTTTAATCGGTATCGACTAAACGATAAGAAAATGCGTCTTAACAATAAGTTAGAGCGTTGCAGCGATTCATATTGAACGCAAAACGCTCTAATAAAAAAGCGGCGGAACAGGCCCGCCGCATATCAAAATCGAAACTGCCGGGGAAGATTAACGGATCACGAGCACCGAGGCACGGGCATGACGCACGATTGCCGATGCATTCGAACCCAGCAAATAGGTAGCCATGCTGGGACGATGCGACCCGATCACGATCAGATCAGCCTCCGCTTTTTCAGCTTCGTCAAGGACTTCGTTATAGACCGACCCCATGCGCACGACTGCTGAGACCTTACCCGGCGGCAACGGAATCTTCGCTGCGATCTCGGCAATTTTCTCTTCGCATTCGGCCTGCTGTTCAGCATCGAATGATTGCGGCACGAACTCCATATAGGTCACCGGCATCACCGAGCGGACATAAACAAGCCTCAGCTTGCCGCCCGATTCCTTCGTAAGCGTCACTGCGCGCTCCAATGCAAGTTTGGACGCCTCGGTCTCCGCCAGATCGACTGGGATAAGAATGGATTTGAACATAAGCCTACTCCTGCTTCACTTCCGGCCAGCGTCCACGGCTGCCAAGTTTAGTTTAGCATTTTCAGCCTTTCAGGCTACCTATTTTTCAATAAAACCGCAGCCTGATTACAACCGGATGTATAACAACACTCATGAGAAACAAAACGTTTCTTCCCAGCCCCACAGAGGAGCCGCCAGTTTTTCATCCTTGCCTTGCCGGTGTGCGTACAACCAGCCCATCCAATTCCGGTCGAATACGTATCTGGCAGGAAAGGCGGGAATTCGGCCGGATATCGGAAGCGAAATCGAGCATGTCCTCTTCCATGGGCTCGGGCAAGCCAACCTCCTCCATCCATTCCGGATCGACATAAACATGACATGTCGCACAGGCGCACGCGCCACCGCATTCGGCATCGATCCCCGGAACACCATTGTGAATGGCGGCCTCCATCACCGTGCTGCCGCTCTCAGCTTCCACCGTCCTTGCGGTTCCGCCGTGGTCGACAAATGTGATCTTCGCCATTCTCTCTTTCCTTCACCTGAACCCGGATCGATCATGCTTGAAAAATATGCCGTCCAGAAATCAGATATGACAGGCAAAACGTCAAGACGAGAGTCGCAGCGCACAATCCGGCAAACGTATCTTTCAACGAAACGGATAAAAGCAAACTTATCCAGATAGCTATCTCGTTGAATTTGCAATGGTAAACAAGATATTAACGAAACCTTGAAATCTTGGTCTTCTTTGGGTTTCCCGGTGCCTCGCGGCGCGCTAAACTTCCGGTTGGTGAATGGTATCAGGAGTCTGTGAAGGCTCGGCAGCTTGCATGGCGCTGTTGGAGTTTTCCGAATGCCGGGGAAATCCCGGTTTTCTATCATTCTAGTTAAGAAGTTGCGTCACCGAGGGCGATTTTATGGCGGTCAAGCAAAGTAAGCTCAGCGATCCGGCACAGGCGGCATTTTCCGCCGTGGAAAGTGCTTTGGCAATAGATCTGGACATGGTCACCGCCGAGGTGAATGCACCGGAAGATAAGGCAGCGGCGGATACGCCACGCATGCCCGATGTGAGCGAACACCCTCTCGAAAACGAGACCAACCGGCAAGCACCGGAAAAGACCGCTCATACGGAAACCCTCCCGGAACCTGCCATCCAGCAATCAGAGCAGCCAACGGTTGTCGCCCCCGACCGCTCGGCTGTTGCCAATGACGACCGTCGGAATGCCAGCGTCCTCATGCAGGCACTGCAGCGCCGCCCCTCGCGTGCGGCCTATGGCTGGGCCGCAGTTGCATCACTGATCTGGCTCAGCGGCTTTTCTGCTTTCGCCTGGTCACAAGGCTTCAACTCTTACGCAATTCTGAGCGTCGCCCTTTCTCCAGCCGAGGCATTCGTTGGCGGCTGCGCGATGCTGCTGCCGGTCTTGGCCTTCTTCTTTACCGCCATGATGTCCGTCAGAGCCCAGGAGATCAGACTTGCTTCACGCGCCATCGGCGAGGTCGCCCTTCGCCTTGCACAGCCGGAATCCCTGACAACTGACGCCGTATTGACCGTTTCACAGACCATCCGCCGCGAGGTCGCGGCAATTGGCGATGGCGTCGAGCGTGCCGTTGCCCGTGCCGGCGAGCTGGAAACCCTCGTGCGTGGAGAAATCTCCACGCTTGAACGCGCTTATTTCGACAACGAAGTCCGAATTCACTCCCTGATCGATGAACTGGCCATCCAGCGCGAAGCCATAGTCACCAATGCCGAGCGCGTCCGCACTGCGATGTCCGGCTCACATCAAAGCATGGTCAATGATCTTGATGACATTGCCAAGCGCGTCGCCGAGGTCATGAATAATGCCGGAGAGCGGGTCACCACTTTACTTGACCAGCGCGGTGAAGCCATCGGCGAAGGCCTTGCCCAGGCAGGCGCCGCCATCACCGGCTCCCTGGAAGCCAAGGTCAGCGACATCACCGCTGTTTTCGAACGTACGGGCGATATCCTGACACGCCACTTGCAGGAAGGCGCATCCTCGGTCACACGCACCCTGGCACAGACCGGCAAGGAAGTGGTTGAAACCCTCAATTCGCAGGGTGCCACCGTCAAAAGCGCGCTGGAAACCACCGCTGGAACATTGGAAGAGAGCTTCGTCACCCGTGGCCGCGAAGTCACTGATCGCCTGGCCGAGACAGGACGCGAAGTCAGCGAAGCCATCGCCTCGCAGGGCATTACCGTCAAGGACGTTCTCGAAGTCACCGCCAATTCTCTGGAAGACAATTTTGTCAGGCGCGGACAGGAAGTCGCCGACAAGCTTGCGGAAACCGGCAGTATCGTTGCCGATAACCTGACCGGCAACATCGGTCAGCTGCACCAGATCGTCGCTGGTGTCAGCACCAGCATCGGCAGCGAAATTGCAGATCATTCCACCCGCTTGCGCGAGCAGCTCCTGGCGACAGGAAACGAAATTGTCGGGGATATTATCGGTCGTGGTGGAGATGTCCGCGAACGAATTTCCATCGTCGGCTCACAGGTTGCGGAAGAGATATCCCTCCGCGGCAACCAGATTTATGAGCGCCTGGAGAGCACTGTTCATCTGGCCGACGAAACCATCGGTTCCCGCGTCGACAAGCTTGCCGAGCGTCTCGACAGCGCCAGCCAGCGGGTCAATGATAGCGTCAACCTTCAGGGGCAGAATCTCGAAGCCAACCTGCTTGGCCTTGGAGAACGTGTCTCGTCGCTGGTCGGGTCGCAGATTGAAAACCTCAAGACCACATTCGACACTAACGGCCGCGATTTTGCAGCGACGCTGGATCAACACACCTCCGACGCACAGGACCGCCTCGCGGAGACCGGCAAGGGTGTCGTCATCGCCATGGCGAAACAGGGCGCCCGTATCAATGACGCTCTCAAGACCACTGCTGAATCCCTCGCCGCAACGGTCGAACAGCGTGGCCTGGAGGTCAATGACACGCTCTCCAACCGGCTTCAGGATTTCGACACTGTCATCACTCAGGGTGTCGAGGCCGTCAATCACATGTCGAGCGAGGTCAGCTCGCTGACAAGCACAATCTCGGGACGTCTGGAAGAAATGGACCAGTTGGTCAGCGTCAAGGGACGAGCCCTGGCTGATTCCTTCGTTTCGCAGACGAATGAGGTTGTCGGTCGCATCTCGTCCGAAACCGCATCGCTGTCCGGCGCAATTTCGGAACGCCTGGAAGATATGGACCGGTTGCTATCGAAGCAAAGCGCTTCCCTCGTGGAACGCACCAACGAGGCAGTCGAGAGAATCTCGTCAAAAACCGATACGATCACCACGGTTATCTCCGGCCAGCTCGAAGACATGGATCGCCTGTTGTCGACCCAGGGTGCCTCCCTCAGCACCCGAACCGGCGAGGCAGTGGAGCTGATCTCCTCGAAGACGGATACTCTCGCCACTGTTATCTCCGGGCAGCTAGCGGATATGGATCGCCTCCTTTCCGCCCAGGGCATTGCGCTGGCAGAGCGGACCAACGAGGCCGTAGAGAAAATCTCCTCGAAGGCCGACACGATCACCACGGTCATCTCCGGCCAGCTCGGAGACATGGACAGATTGCTATCCGCGCAGGGGCTCTCCCTTGTGGAGCGGGCCAACGAGGCCGTTCAGAACATATCCGCGAAAACGGACGCCCTCACCACCGTCATTTCGGGGCGCATGGAAGAGATGGATCATCTTCTGTCCGCGCAGGGTGCCACGCTGGTCACGCGCGCCAATGAAGCTATCGGAAGCATCTCGTCCAGAACGGAGAACCTTACCACGATCATATCCAGCCGGCTTGACGACATGGACCGGGTGCTCAGCGTGCAGGGAAGCGTTCTGATCGACTCCCTCGCAGAGCGGACCCGAGAGGCTGGCCATGTCATCGACAGCCAGCTCGAAAAGCTGGAGGAAGGCGCCTATCGTCGCAGCGGAGAAATCACCGCCAGCTTCGATTCCCTGATAACGCGCGTCGATGACACGCTCAGTGCTCGTGCCGACGCCATCAGTGATGCCCTGATCTCCAGAACAAGCGAGATGGCGAGGGTTATGGCCGAGAGCGGCAAAAATGTCGCCATCACCCTTGAAAATAGCGCCGAAGAGCTCGGCCGCTCAGTCGTTGCACGCAGCTCGACGCTCGCCCAGACACTGTCTTCGGCAGCAGAAGAACTCAATGCAGCGCTGGGTGAACGGACATCCGACATCGCGAATACCCTTGATAACAGGGTCAACGAATTCGAGAACCGCGTCGTCAACCGTCTGGAATCCGTCACACAAGCCCTTGAGGACAAGGGTCGTGCCGCATCGGGCATGCTGGGAAGCCGCATTGCCGAACTCAGCGATCTGTTCGACAGCAGAGGCTCGACTCTCGTTGAGACAATGGGGCAACGCCTCGGCGAAATGAGCCTCCTCGTCGATAACGGCGGCGCGCAGTTGATGAACAACCTGAGTGTACGTATCTCCGAAATGGACAAGTTGTTCGATAACAACAGCACGTCGCTGATGACCAGCCTCGGCAATCGTATCGCCGAGTTGAGCGATGTATTCGAGCAAAGTGGTGAAACCGTCCTCAGCAAGCTGAACAATCGCTTCGCCGAAGTTGATGACGCTTTTGAAAGCCGCAGTTCGGAGATCGTCGGTATTCTTGGCGACCGTCTCAACAGCGTCGAGGAACTTCTCGACTCCAAGAGCACGCAATTAAGTCAGGCCGTATCCGCCGCCGGCGCCTCCCTCGGTGAAGCGCTTGGCGAAAGCACGCAACAGGCAATCTCTTCGCTCGTATCCACCAACGACATGATCCGCGGCGAGATTTCTTCGATCCTGGAACGTCTTGCACAGGCCAACGGCCAGCTTCGACAGATTTCTTCGGATGCAGGCGGCAATCTCGGCTCCATCGAAGAGGTGCTTGGTGGCCGCATCCATGAAATAGAAACAGTGCTCGGGGCAGTCTCGCACAGAACCGAGCAGGCATCCGCTCAACTGGCGCAGCATATCCACTCGCTGCATGATGTCTCCGCAACCGCTATTCATCATGCGGAAGAGCTAACCGAGAATCTGGAAGAGCGTAGCCTCTCGCTTGCCCGGTCGACCCAACAGAATGTTCAGGCCCTGGCCACCACGGCGGCAGCCCTCGGAGAGGTCGAAAGCCGCCTCGCGACAGCGCTCGGACAACGCCAGCAGCAATTGCATGCTTTGGTGGAACGCATTGGTGAACGCTCGACCGACATCGAGCAGATCACTGAACAATTCGGAAATCGCCTCGGCGCATCCCTCGGCAATGTCGAAGCTCAGGCCCGCCAGATTGGAGCAATCCTCAATGAGGCGGCGAAAAACAACATTGCCATGATCGAAGAGCAGTTCAGACGTCTGCGCTCCTCTTCGGACGAGCACAGCCAGCATGTATCCGAAAGCCTGATGGAAGCATACGAAGCCGCAGCCAGCGACATGAACCTGACGCTTGCCAGTGCCGCTGACAAATTCCGCGCCAGCATGAGCGAGCTGCGTTCCATGACCGGCCAGATCCAGAAGGAACTTGAGGAAACCCGAGAGGAACTGCGTCGGGGTGCGGTCGAGCTTCCGCAGGAAACTCAGGAAACCGCCGCCAATATGCGCCGTGTCGTCGCGGACCAGATCAAGGCGCTGAACGAGTTGTCTTCTCTGGTGGCCCGCTCCAATCGCGGCGTCGATGCGGTCGCTCCCAAGCGCCTGTTGCGCACTGCGACGGGAACGACAGGTGGTTCCGTACAACAGCCACCTGTGCAACCGGCCCAACCCGCTGCTGAGGCACATTTCGGCACCAACCAGACGGCCCCCGCACAGATCAAGTCTGTTGCGCAGGTTGCGGCCTCCCTGAATACGCCGCGCAAGCCGCAGGTCGAGCCAGTCGCTGTACCGGTACAAGGTTCTGCAGGCAAAGGATGGTTGTCGGACCTACTTAACCGTGCTTCTCGGGATGAGGAAGAGACGACACCCGCAGCTCCCCCGGCAGCGACCCAGAACCGCGACCGCAGTCGCCGCAACAGCCTCGAATCTCTGGATTCAATCTCGGTCGATATCGCACGCATGATCGACCATGATGCTGCCGTCGAGTTGTGGGGCCGTTACAAGCGCGGCGAGCGTAATGTCTTCACCCGCCGTCTTTACACCTTGCAGGGTCAGCAGACTTTTGACGATATCCGCCGCAAGTACCGCACCGACCCCGAGTTCCATCAGACCGTGGACCGCTATATCGGCGAGTTCGAACGCCTGCTGGCCGAGGTCGCCCAGGACGATCGGGATTCCATTCTGACCAATACCTATCTCACCTCTGAAACCGGCAAGGTCTACACCATGCTGGCCCACGCTTCGGGTCGTTTGCAATAAACTGCAACGTTTTTAGAAAACGGAATATTTCAGAGAAACGCGGCCATCGAGCCGCGTTTTTCAATAAATAGCCGGAAAAAATATGGCCGCCTTCTCCATTTCTCTTTCAAGCCCGTTTCTCATCACCAGGTTTACTGCGCCACAGAACATGTTGAGCTGGTCGCTCACACGACCGGGCTTCCTTACGGCCGACACTGTGGCCTGGTTGCAGGTGAGCGACACAGATCTGCCTGCCAGCATAGACCCCGCCGATTTTCTGGAACGCCGGATGGCGGCAGCAGGATATGAGAGTGCAATTCAGTTGATGACTGCATGCGATCTGGAAAAATACAGCTGCGCGAAAGCTGTACGTGGTTCAGTCAAGGCTACCTGTCTGGCGACTGTTGGCCTCGCCAATGCAAGCCGCGTCGGAGAAACTTCAACGAGCAATGAGAAGGTTGGAACAATCAATCTTCTCGCTCATATTGACCAGCCTCTTGCACCAGCAGCGCTGATCGAAGCACTTTCGATCGCAGCCGAGGCCCGCACCGCCGCTGTCATTGACCTCAATTTGTACAGGAACGGGCGTATCGTCACAGGCACCGGAACCGATTGTATTGTTGTTGCGGCACCATCAGGCGTCCCAACCGAACGTTTTGCCGGTCTGCATACCGATATCGGAACCGCCCTGGGTAAAGCCGTTTACGACGCCGTCAAACAAGGTGGAGATGCCTGGTTGGACAATAAGATAGGCAATCGCAGCAAAGCTCATGCGTACAACTTGGAAGATGAGGTCGTCAGGTATTAGAGCGTTTTGCGTTCAATATGAATCGCTGCAACGCTCTAACTTATTGTTAAGACGCATTTTCTTATCGTTTAATCGATACCGATTAAACGGAAAAGGCTCTAAGTATCTGCGCTTTCCTCTGCATTGGCTGGCGCATGTCCACTTTACTTATAGAGAAAAGTAAAATCAAAAAAACGCCTGCAATCCGGTCTGCGCCCTGCCGAGGATTAGAGCATGAACATCATGCGTGCCCTCATATGTATTGACCGTCTCGAGGTTCTGGAGGTGGCGCATCACATGGTATTCTTCCTGGATACCGTTACCCCCATGCATGTCGCGGGCCATTCGAGCAATATCGAGAGCCTTGCCGCAATTATTGCGCTTAACGAGCGAAATCATTTCCGGCGCGACTTTCCCTTCATCGAACAATCTGCCAACCCTCAGTGAGGCCTGCAGACCGAGTGCGATCTCTGTCTGCATATCGGCGAGTTTTTTCTGTACGAGTTGCGTCTGGGCCAGTGGCCGCCCGAATTGTCTGCGTTCCAGCGTATAGTTTCTGGCCCGGTGCCAGCAATCTTCCGCCGCACCCATCGCACCCCATGAAATACCGTAGCGTGCCCGGTTGAGGCAGCCAAAGGGGCCTTTGAGACCCGAAACATCTGGCAGGATTGCATTCTCCCCGACCTCAACGCCATCCATGACAATCTCACCGGTAATCGAGGCGCGTAAAGACAACTTCCCTCCGATCCTGGGGGCGGAGAGCCCCTTCATACCCTTATCAAGTATGAATCCACGAATGGCATTGTCATGCGCTGCCGACTTCGCCCAAACTACAAAAACATCGGCAATCGGTGCATTGGATATCCAGGTCTTGGCTCCGTTCAGGCGATATCCACCTGTAATCTTTTCAGCCCGCGTCATCATCGCGCCGGGGTCGGAACCGGCATCAGGTTCGGTCAATCCGAAGCAGCCGACATAGTCTCCACTCGCCAGTTTCGGCAGATATTTCAAGCGCTGCTCCTCCGTTCCATAGGCATGGATCGGATACATCACCAACGAGGATTGCACGCTCATCATGGAGCGATAACCGGAATCCACCCTTTCGATCTCGCGTGCGACAAGGCCATACGAGACATAGGATGCATCTGATCCACCATAAATCTCCGGCAATGTTATTCCGAGCAGACCATATTCTCCCATTTCATTGAAGATCGCCCGGTCTGTTTCTTCGTGCGCATAGGCGTTTATAATGCGAGGAAGGAGCTTATCTTCAGCAAAATCCCGTGCCGTTTGCCGGATCAGATGCTCATCTTCCTTGAGTTGTTCATCAAGAAAAAATGGGTCATCCCACTGAAACCCTGCCTGCCCTGTCGTCATGATCCACCCCCGCATATCAGCGAAAGCGGGGCAATATCGCCCTGCCATGCGTTACATTAAGGCGAAGTGCACTTCGAGGAAATAAACCTTTTTATTTCGGATCACACAGAGCGGCCCTATGGAACAACAACTTTCCTTATTTTGAGCCATTTGTATCGAATTTTGTAAAAATAACGCTCCAAAACCGATTTCTCCGGCCCGGAGCGTCCTTTCTATCATCAGCGCAGAAAAGCGATTGCGATACCTGAGTATTTCTCTCAGACCAAGGCGAAATCACCCGACCCAGCGTACTATTTCCAGAAGGACGGAGGATAATGCTTCATCCAGAGCCCGAGCTGCGTTTCCCGCGTTGACTGCCCCGCCAGAAACTTGCCTCCGCGCCGTGAAGACGCGCCCACGAACGATATGCCCGGCTTTAGCATCGATCAGCCGCACTGACAGTTCCACAACCGCTTCATTTTCAGGCGTGATCACGAAAAACGACCGGATGTCGCTCACCAGTTGATAATCCGCAATGATGCCGCCGGACGGCAATGCCACGGCGCGAATCTTCGATGAGTTTTCAAATGTGTTGATCAGCCTTGCCTGGATCAGTTCAGGCAGACGGTCCGCCCATTGTCCGCCACCCAGAAAGGATATCGTCCCACTCGCATCACGGACCATAATTTTCTGGTCGGACAGCGCTTGCAACGCAGTCGGCGACGCGACTACCATCTGGCCGGAGAGTCTTGCACCCACCCGGGAGGCAGGCGCGGAAAGATCGTATGTCGTAGGAGCCGGACCTGCGCCACAGGCTGCAAGAGTCATTGCCAGCGTCGTCAGGACAACACCGCGCATGGCGACCTTCATCACCTTTTTGCTCAGCGAAGCGGTCCGATAAATGGTTATGGTCATCATATTCGGCTACCCCTATCGGCCGTTATATTGTGGCACAGGTGGACTGCCGCCAAATATGAATTGTTGCGGATTCCGTTCGATACTACGCAGGACACGGTTGAGATCGTTCAAAGTCCTGCGCCCTTCCACTGCCAGATCCTGATATTGCTGCAAGCCAGGCCCGGTAAACCGTGTCAATCCGGAGGATATCTGGCCGAGCCGAGTATCGACATTTTCCGAAAGCTTGCGGATCGAAGTCGCAGCCTCTCGAACCTCGTCAAGAGCGCTCTGGCCGGAATCTCCGATCTGCCGCAGGAAACGTTCCACTCCGGCGGAATTATTGCCAAGTGCCTTGGAGAAGGTTTCTATGTTATGAACAATCTCCGTAAACGAAGCCTGATTTTCACCAACCACCTTGTCGATACGGGTCAGGACGTCATTAGCGCGACCGGCGATATTTCGCGCCGTTTCAAGCAGATCCTGAAAATCCGATCTGTCGGCAAATATCTCGGGATAGTCATCTCCCTCAGCCGCAACGAGTTCCGGCGAACGAGGATCGCCGCCAGTCATGGAAATGGCCGCAGCTCCCGTCAATCCCTGAAGCTCGAGACGAGCTCGCGTATCCTTGCGCAGAGGCGTTGTCCTGTCGACCTGAACGCGGACATCCACCTGGCGGGTATCTTCCGGTCGCAATCTGATGCCAACCACCTGGCCGACGGCAATACCGTTGAACATTACGCTTGAGCCAATAGACAAGCCGGAGACCGACCCGGAAAAAACAATATCAACCGTCACGCGCTGCCTCGCCTGGCCACCGCCGGTGAACCAGAAGACGAAACCGAAAGCGGCAGCAATCACGCACAGTGTGAAAGCTCCGATCAACGCATAATTTGCACGTGTTTCCATACCCTATGCCTCGCGCTGGCCAGCAAGCACCGCGCGAGCCCGCTTACCATGGAAATAAGACCTCAACCAAGGATTATCAGACGCCATCATCTCCTCGATAGTGCCCTCCGCCATTATCTTTCCGCCCCCAAGGGCCGCTATCCGGTTGCACACCGAATGCAGGCTGTCGAGGTCATGCGTGACCATGAAAACTGTCAACCCCATGGTTTTTTGAAGGGTGGCGATAAGATCGTCAAAATCTCCCGCTCCTATAGGATCAAGCCCTGACGTCGGCTCGTCAAGGAAAAGAATATCCGGATCCAGCGACAACGCTCGCGCCAGTGCGGCTCGCTTGATCATACCGCCCGATAATTCCGAAGGCAGTTTATCGGCTGCATCAACCGGCAAACCGACCATCTGGATTTTCAACAGCGCCAACTCATCGAGCAGCTTTTCCGATAACGACAGATATTCCCGCATCGGCACCTGGACATTCTGTTTTACCGTCAGCGCCGAGAATAAAGCCCCCTGCTGAAACAGCACTCCCCAGCGACGCTCTATAGCGCGACGCTCCACTGCGGATAGCGTCGCAACATCCCTGCCCAGCACCTCGATGGTACCGGCACGTTTAGGGACAAGCCCGAGAATTGCGCGGGTCAGAACCGATTTACCCGTACCGGACGCCCCGACAAAGCCGAGAATCTCACCCCGATAAATATCAAAATCGAGATTTTTCATGATCGTACGGGTACCGAAGCCGACTTCCAGGCCCCTGATCCGGATTATGGCTTCCCGTTCGGCGGCTTCAGTCCCACTATTGTTGTTGGCAGGGGAAAGTTCGTTCATCACCGCCTCAGAAATTGATCGAAGCATAGAAAACCGCGAACAGACCATCCATCACGATCACCATGAAAATCGATTTCACCACGGAAGAAGTCACGTGGCGGCCTAAGGATTCTGCGGACCCTTCAACAGCAAAGCCCTCAATACAGGCGATTACCCCGATAACCAGCGCCATGAACGGCGCCTTTATCAACCCGGCGAAGAAGGTGTTCACCCCGATAGCCGATTGTAGGCGGGTCATGAAGACCTCGGGGGTTATTCCGCCATAAAAATAAGCTGTAAGTCCAGCCCCTGCGAGCCCGGCTATCGATGCCAGAAATGTCAACAGAGGCAACCCGATGACCAATGCAAGAATGCGCGGAACGACCAGTACTTCCATGGGATCAAGACCCATGACCCGTAGCGCGTCGATCTCTTCCCGCATTTTCATGGAACCAAGTTCCGCAGTGTAAGCGGAGCCGGAGCGACCGGATACCATGATCGCGCTGAGTAGAACGCCCAGCTCACGCAGAGTCAATATACCGGCCAGATCAACGACAAAAGCTGTCGCCCCGAAAGTCCGTAACTGAAAGATACCCTGCTGCGCGATAATGCACCCGACCAGAAAGGTCATGAGAACAATGATGGGGACACTGCGGAAAGCGACGAGTTCTAACTGATTGACCAATGAAGTGAAGCGAAAGCTCCCCGGTTTGACCAGGATGTGCAGTATAGCGACAATCAGTTCCCCGAAAAAGGCGATACCTTTGATGAAATCTTCCTTGGCACCGACAACACCTTTGCCGATATCGACCAGCAGATCCATGATGCGCGAGTGCTTTACAGGGACCTGCTCAGCCTCACTGTGATTGGCGATTTCATCAAGAAGGAGCTGATGTTTGGCGCTGGTGCCCCTGAGAGAAACCTGAATGCCGCGCGCATGCAATGTCGCACAGGCTCGTACAATCAGCCAACCACCAACCGTATCCAGCATGTCGATACCAGCCAGATCGAAGGCAACCTTTTCATCGTCCTGTATGCGCCGCAGGTCGGCGGAATAATTCTCCGCTGTCTGCCCCATATCGGCAGTCCAACTGCCACTGAGGAATACCAGCACCTCTCCGTTGGACCGCTCGACATCTATTTTCGGTTCATTTTCGAGGGCAGTTTGTTGCACTCTGCTCCATCCTCATGCATTAAATCGGGAGCGGTTATACCGCACCCGACTCGGCCAAGTCGATACAATCCCAAAAGGAAAGCGCCATGATACCCTGTAAAATGAGCATTGTCGTCGAGAGCTTTCCGCTCGTCGAGCCTTTTGTCATTTCCAGAGGAGCCCGTACCGAGGCCATAGTGGTTAAGGTCGAACTCAGTGATCAGGCCGGAAAAGCCGTTGGTCGGGGCGAGTGTACTCCCTATCCAAGATACGGCGAAAGTGTCGAAAGTGTCATCGCGCAGATAGAAATCATGCGGGGGCCCGTTGAAGCGGGACTGACACGCAGCGAGCTTGTGAAACAAATGCCGTCAGGTGCAGCCCGCAATGCCATCGATTGCGCACTTTGGGATCTGGAAGCAAAACATTCGGGCGTTCGGGCCAACGTCGCCGCCGGTATCAGTGAATGGGCCACGACAACGACAGCGTTCACTATCAGCCTGGGAACACCCGAAGTAATGGCTTCCGCCGCCAGGGCAGCGGAACGTCCGCTGCTCAAGATCAAGCTCGGTGGTGCAGACGGAAAAGATGTTGAACGCGCCAAAGCAGTACGGAGTGCCGCCCCGAAAGCAACACTCATCGCCGACGCCAATGAGGCCTGGACCGAGGCAGATATCGAAGGCAACCTCGCAGCTTGCGCAGAGGCCGGTTTCGCAATGATCGAGCAGCCCCTGCCCGCTAAAGCAGACGGTTACCTTGCAAAAATCGGAAGGCCTGTTCCCATCTGCGCCGATGAAAGTGTTCATGACCGAGCAACTCTTTCGAGGCTGGTCGGTCTGTATGATCTCATCAATATCAAACTGGATAAAACCGGTGGCCTGACCGAAGCTTTAGCCGTGGCGGCGGAAGCCGAGCATCTCGGACTCGATATCATGGTGGGCTGCATGCTTGGAAGCTCTCTGGCGATGGCACCCGGGATGATTCTGGCCGGGCGCGCCAGGTTCGTCGATCTCGACGCCCCTCTCCTGCTGGCCTCGGATCGGGAATTCCCATTGCGGTATGAAAACAGCACAGTGTTTCCACCGTCCCCAGAGCTCTGGGGATGACATTATTCCCCGTATGACGCGGCAATCGAGCGCATGGCCGGTAGCCGCTGCATCGTCCAAAAGTCTAAGACTCTTTCAAGAACGATCTTTTCTTCAGATCGGCAATTCTGAAAATCGCTTTTTCCGGCATTATTGTGCAACCTGTCCTCGGCATATCTTTCAAGATCGTTTCAGCACTTGCCTTCACTCTGATGTCGGCATGCCTGAAGCTGTCGAGTCATTTTCCGACCGGAGAACTGATGTTTTTCAGGTCGCTTTTTACGATGATTCCCTTGCTGATCTGGTTACGCTGGCAGGGAGACCTCGTTGAATCTCTCAAAACATCTTCCGTTTTCGGGCATTTTTTGAGAAGCGCCACCGGGTCCGGCAGCATGTTCTGCTCATTTGCGGCACTCTATTATCTGCCTCTCCACGATGCCATCGCCCTTGGTTACGCCTCCCCTATCCTCGCCGTTGTCCTGGCGGCCCTGATCCTCAAGGAACGGGTACGCGCGTATCGCTGGAGCGCGGTGAGCATCGGATTCTTCGGAGTTCTTGTGATGCTTTGGCCCCACCTCAATTTCGGTGGTGCCGGACAGGCACATGGCTCTTATACCGGCGCAGCTTTCGCCCTCATGGGCGCACTCCTTGCGGCCGCTGCATCAATCCAGATCAGGAAATTGACGAAGACGGAGCGCGTCGGAGCAATTGTGTTCTACTTCACGCTGATGACAACCCTGATCGGTCTGGCAACTGCGGTTTTCGGGTGGAAGATGCCGAACCGCTTCGAGTTCGGGATTCTGGTACTGTCAGGCATTCTCGGCGGTATGGGCCAGATACTGCTCACCCAAGCCTATCGCCTCGCCGATACGTCGGTCATTGTTCCGTTCGAATATACCACAATGCTATGGGCAGTTGCGCTGGGCTGGTTCATTTTCGGTGAGCTTCCCTCGATAGCCGTTGCATCCGGCGGCATCATCGTTGCGTTGTCCGGTCTTTTCATCGTCTGGCGCGAGCATCAGATCAGCGTGGCGTACAAAAGATCGCTTGAGGTGTCCATGCATAAGCCCGGAAACGGATAATCCCTGCTCCCTTGTCACGGACCAGGCGAACAGTTACATTTCCGGCGTCTCCTTGGGGTGTCCTGTACGGACTGAGAGGCAGTTTCCGCCAACCCATCGAACCTGATCCGGCTCATACCGGCGGAGGAAAGAGAGATGGACACAGCGAACCATCCGACAACAGTTAGAGTGGAGACATTACCCAGGCGAGCGGGAGAGCTCCTGGAAAAACTCCGTGCGGATCAACCGCGCATACACGCAATCACGAATGCTGCGGCACAAGTCTTTACCGCCAATCTTCTTCTTGCAGCCGGCGCTATCCCATCGCTGACCTTCGCCGCAGAGGAGGTCGCGTCTTTCAGCTCACGCGCCGCCGCCCTTCTCATTAACCT
>Ga0153996_1000040_pt1 | contig 88402 bp, 79 predicted proteins | sample TSNC080MetaG_FD_104728 | JGI IMG/M metagenome (GOLD analysis project Ga0153996, IMG submission 104728) | Attine ant fungus gardens microbial communities from North Carolina, USA - TSNC080 MetaG | ecosystem: Host-associated > Fungi > Mycelium > Unclassified | place: USA: North Carolina, Lumber... | reverse complement strand
TCGTAATCCGCTTCGCTACTTACTCGTAACCTCCCAGCAGCTCTGCTGCTATTTCAGTGAGCGCTTGAACGCTCACTGAAACAAGTAAGTCCCCAGAGTGTTTTTGACTCTGTCACACCGCTTTCGCTTCGCTTAGAAGCGGGGGACTTCCTTAGGAGGTTAAAAAAATGTTCAAATGACGACTTATCCTGGATATGGCGAGCTTATTATTTCAAACCCGCCATATCTCACTTTTATCAATATTTTTTTGTTTTGAATACGCTGATTCCTAAAATGCTTAAAAGCGAAAGAACGGTCAATATAGCAAACCATAGCGGTGTAGCATTATCCCCTGTCTTAACTGAACTGGAGGTGCCGCCAGTACCTTTACCGGAATTGTTTGTCTTATTAGAAGTACCCGGACTATTCGTTGAATCCGTTGTATCTACTGAATCCGTCGTGCCTGCCGGATCTGTCGGTTCTGTTGGATCCTTTGGATCTGTCGGATCTGTTGGGTCTGTTGGGTCTGTTGGGTCTGTTGGATCTGTCGGATCTGTTGGATCTGTTGGGTCTGTAATATCATTATTAAAAAATGAGATTTCAAAATAGTCAAGGTTTGGTGTGTAATTATCTAATATATAGACATCTACATAACCATCTGTATATGAAGTAGACGTCGCCACTCCGCGTTGTATTGAGAGATGGTCGTCATTATATATCATGATTGTATTTTCACCCATCTGCAGCTCAATATCTATGACTTGGGATTTGAACGAATCACCACCATAGGTATTCCTGAAGAATACATTAAATGGTACCTTTCCGTTTACAGAAACTGTAATATGGCGATCTAACAATTGTGCATTATAACTGTGATTTCCAAAAATCTCTTTATTTGACTGGTAAACAGCCAGCTTATAGGTTCCGGCTTTATCAGCATTGTAATTAATTATTAGTGCATTGCCAGCATCCTCGCTTCCAGCAATTCCATTAACATACACACCTTCTGAAGCAAACTGATTCGTTGCAGTCGTCACTTCGCCTATCATCTCGCAATCTTCTGCTTCAATAACTGTTGTTGCACTTTCCACGCTTTCTGCATGGGTGAGCGTTAGCTTATCAAGTGCAATCTCAGATGCGGATGTTTCGACATCAATAATGTTGATACCCTTTTGCAGATAAACCATCGCAGTCACAGTTCCCCAATTGCTGCCTGTTTCACCCAGAATTACCGTAGTAGCGAGATTGTCCAATGACAGTGCAGTGTTATCCACATAATAGTTCAGTATACCACCGCCGGCTGATGAATAGACAGCCGTTACATCATAATATCCATTTCGGTCGGCATAAACCGTGAATCGCAGTCCACCGCCGATTGCAACGGAAGTATTCAGTCCTGTCACATAGCCTGAAGCAGAATAATCAGAAATGGAACTTCCAGTTGTTACAGTTGTTCCCGTTTGATTGCCCAGTACGTTAAAATCAGCGAGTTCTGCCTCATAGTTTTTTTCATATTCCAGATATTCTGTTCCGTTATATGTAAGATAGATACAATCAAGAGTTGCCTTACCAACGCTAGAGGTCATCCCTGAAATCTTCAAAGTATTTTCTCCTGCTTCCAGATAGATGGATTCGGAGTGTTTGCCTGCCATATACCAGTCCAGTGTGCTTGGCAGGAACATCTCAATTGTCTCTGTTCCATTTATCGTCAGTGTCTGTATTGCCGAAACAGGATCATGCTGAGTCATATTACTTACCTTACTGCCTGTTGCCGCACCGTATATCATCTCATATGTGTAATATCCGCTTTCAGGTACATCAACATTGAATACTACATAATCACTATCATTATCAATATACTGTGCCTGTCCGGTTCCTGAGCTGGCATAGAGACCGCTGGAGCCCGCCACTCTTGCGTTGCCTCCAAATTCATCAGCTTCTTCACCCTCATAAATCATGGTCCATGCACCCTCGACCACAACACCGATTATGGCATCATCAGCCGCAACAGTTACTGTGATATTGTATGCTGCCGCCTCCATCATGTCTGTTAACACTACGGTTGCATTTCCATTTTCATCTACCTCTACGATTTCTTCTCTTATCAGATAAGTGCCGTCAGATACCCCATTGATTCCTGTATAATTGGTAGACTCTATCGTGATTTTAACTTTCTTGGCATTTGAAAATGCAGCCGTATCGGTGATATTTTGCAATATAACTTCTGTGGTTCCGTCAACACCTCCGAAAACAACATTGGCAATTTTCTTATTTTCGTCTATTGATGATACACCATATAACTTCCATTTTGACACGCCTGACGTTTCCAAACTCAAGGTTTGACCGGACATATCGGCATACCATTTATATAACCACCATGAACCATTGGGTTCATTTTGATCTGCTGCAAGGTCAGCAAGATTGTTAGATAGGTGCCAGTAAGCAAGACATGCTGAAACTTTTTCATCTTCAAACAGACCAATGTATTTCGCTAATCTCCCTGGAACACCCATATCGGTCATCTCACCATATTCATTGATAACTATTTCTCGCGGTTCAAGTCCATATTTTTCTTCTAATGCACGGTAGTGTGCCACATGAGCAGCAAAATTGTTATATGGTCCACTATATAATACGTGCCATGTAAATTGATCCGGCACACAGTCATTTGCCACAGCAAATTCCATGAATTTTTCCACGTGACTGCTATAGTATTCAGTCATATTCGTACCTGCAATCAAGGCATCGGGGTCAATCGCTTTCATGGCTCTATATACCTTTAACCAATCCTGCAGGAACTGTTCATGGGTCGAATTATTAGAATTGCTGCTTGTCATGCCGGAATACCAATTGCCGTTTGGTTCATTAAATGGAACATAAACCACAACATCACTCAGCCCTGCATCCCTTACCTTTCCAACCATGGTTTCCAATTCCACTATGTAATCATCCATACTTGTGAATTCGTAAGGCCATAGTGCATAAATATCGGGGCACGCTACTTGCAGGGTCGATCCGCCTGCTTCTACAAATGCCTCTGCAACTTCTATGACATAGCCGCTTGGATGCTGCAGACCGTCAGGAGCATTTTGCTCGGCAGTCGAAGGCTTGATAGCAGTCATAAGATTGACGCTGGGAACATTGTCTTGACCTAATCCATATAGGAAACCTGTCGCCTGATGAGAAACTTCACCCGTTTCCTCTGTCATATTAACAGTCAGCTGTGCATCCATTTCCGTCTGATCCACTTCAAATTCTGAAAACAATTCTGCAATCTGTTCTGCATCAAGTGCAATATCGTAAAATGCAATGTCATCCAGCATACCAACAAAATCACCATCAGAACTATAAAACGATTTGCCTATTGATGCATAGATATAGGTGTCAATATAGTCAAATAACTTCGAGACGACACTGCTAATTTCCTGAGTACTCTGCACACCGCTCTCATAATCAATTTCTTCACCATTCATATAGACATGGAACTCCCCGTCAGCTGAAAATGTGACCGTTGTATATTCCCATTGATTACGGGTAAGATGCTGATTATAGTTCACCTTTGATTTCGTGGTTGTAGTTGCTTTTGCCGAACCTACGAACAAATCAATATCATATACGCTCCCACCTGCAGCCAGTCCAAGATACGGCCAATTCCATCCACCATCACCGGAATGCGTTTCACCTATAGGTGAGTTGGAGGCGTTAAAATATTTTGAGTAATCACTGGTTTCTCCGCTGGCATACACCCACGTGGAAATGGTACATTCACCATTTTCTGCAATTGCCGCAAGTAATCCCTCCGGCAGGCTCATTGAACCTAAACCAGGCAGATTAAGTACGTTACTTCCCTTTTTCTGATCGACAATGATTTCTGCATTATCTAATAATGTAGCACCATGCAGCAAATCATCCTCATCTTCAAAATCCCAGTAGTATACCGGTGTGGTCGTATCGGTAATGTCTTCTTCAGCTTCCTCTTCTGTTTCTTCTTCATACAGTGCCTCAGCCTGTGCCTGCGTCAAAGCAGTATTATAGAATCTAATGTTGTCCACACTTCCGGTAAAGTCATCATCCGAAGTATAGAGAGAACGTCCAATAGAAATAGATGTGAGTGTCTCAATATAACCATCTGCAAATAATGCAGCAAGTACGGCAGCTAAATCCTGTGTGCCTCCTTGGGCATCACTATAAGTAATTTCTACACCGTCTAAATAGGCACTATAATCTGTAGGACTGATGCTAACCGTCATATATTGCCACACGTCACGTGTTAAATGTGTCTCATAGTTTAATTTTGTAGCAGTTTCGGTTTGTGCATTTGCGGAACCGACATATAAGGTCATATCATATACCTCGCCACCTGTCGCCAAAGCAAAATCAGGCCATGCCCATGACCAACCACCGCCGTCATAAGTGGAACCCAGCTCCGAATTGGAGGCATCAAAAATCTTATTATAATTACCATTGCTTGAACTAGTCTTTACCCACATTGAAATAGTAAAGCCAGCTTCATCAACTTCTGCAAATAAACCGGAAGGCAATTCCAGATATGATGTACCATTGCTTCCGCCAAACAAACTTAATACCTTGCTTTCTCTGTCCGTATCTTCTTCAATAGCCGCAGTGCCCTGCAGGGTTGCCCCAACCCCGGCATCAGTGCCGGTGACATCTTCAAAATCCCATGAATATGCGGCATCAGGCAACGACACAGTTTCCTCTGCTATAACTCGTGTCGGGCTCATTGTCATAATAGGACCCGTTAGCATAACCGCAACAAGTAAAGAAGAAATCTTCCGTTTAAGGTTCATATTCTCTCCTTATTAATCATATCTTATTAGTTTTAAAGTTCTCAATATAAAAATATATGGTTTTACAATTTAGACCCTGAAGTAGCAATACCTTCGATAAATTGTTTTTGGAAGATAATATAAATCAATAGCATTGGCCATATTGCCAAGACTGCCGCCGCCATTAACTGAGGATAATTGACACTATAACCACTCTGAATCTTCGCCAGAGCCGATGACAAGGTTGCCGCATCTGCCCTGGTATTAACGATAGTCGGCCACATCAAATCCTTAAATGCGAACAATGCTGTAAAAATACCCAGTGATACCAAGCCTGATTTTGTTAAAGGCAGCATAACCTTTAAGAATATCTGACCAATATTACACCCATCCAGTCTTGCCGCCTCTTCCAGTTCCTTTGGAAGTCCCATAAAAAATTGCCTAAGCAGAAAAGTTCCGAAAGCACTGACCAAGCCTGGAAATACAAGTGCAAATATGGTGTTCCTCATTCCCAATTTATCCACCATTAAATACTGAGGAATAATAAATATCTGAGCCGGCACCATCATCTGAAACATAACCAATCCAAATAAGAGGTTCTTCCCCGGAAATGCAAGCCGTGCAAAGGCATAGGCCGCCATGGCGGAAAAACTTACGGAACAGAGTACCCGAAGAACCATCATAGCGAAGGTATTAAAATATAATCTTTGAAAATTATTTTGTTTCAGTACAGTTATATAGTTATCTATCTTCCACGCATTTGGGAAAAAAATGAAAGGATTCATTGAGGTGGATTCCGTTACTGTTTTGAAAGAAGTAAGAACCATCCAAAGCAATGGTAAAATCATGATGGCTGCCCCGAGAATCAAGATTATATAGATTAATAGTTTTGATATACTTTTCTTTCGATTCATTCGACCCATCTCCTTCCTACATGTACTTGACCCACTTTTTCTGAACTTTCATCTGAATCACAGTAATAACCATGATAATCGCAAGTAATAACATAACAATTGCCGAACCGTAACCTTTATTTGAATATTTAAATGAATTATTATAAAATAAATACACTAATGATACTGTCTTATCATAAGCCGGACTGGTTACATCAATCATCATATAGATAACATCAAATACCTGCATCGCCTGTATGATACTCGTTACCATAACAAAAAATAACGTCGGCGAAACTAGCGGCAGGGTTATTTTCCGGAATTGTTTAAACAAGCTGGCGCCATCAATATTTGCAGCTTCATAAAAATCTCTTGGTATCTCTTGTAATCCTGCCAGCAGTAGCACCATGCTATAACCCACGGTACTCCATATAGCGATAATAGCAATGGCATAAATGGCCACATTGGGATCATCCGTCCAATTAACGGATGCAATTCCCAACTTATTTAATACATAATTGATAAGTCCAAACTTACTGTTGTATAACCACCTCCACACCATAGTCACTGCAGCCGGTGCGGCTACCATTGGTATGAAATAAATGGTCCGGAAAATGCCTCGCCCTTTAATTTTATTATTTAGTATGACAGCCAACAACATCGCCAAAACAATTGTCACAGGTACAACTATCAACGTATACTTAATTGTATTTGCAACGGCCGACCAAACCTGTGTATCAGCAAACATTTTTTTATAATTATCTAATCCGACAAATATATTTCCTTTACCAAAATCTCCACTTTTGAAGAAGCTCATATAAAAGGTTTGGATAATCGGTATGATATTCAATATGATTAGACCAATAATGGTAGGGGCTACCAATCCCAAACCCCAAAACCACTCATTGCACTTCCGCTTTGAAATCTTTCCTTTCCCGGCCATACTTGCTTGCGGCATCTCAGCTCACCTCCATCTGCTTTAACAGATATTTTTAATCTGCAATTGAAATGATTCCGATTACATATTATTCTTCAGCCAAAATCTTGTTCATCATATCTGCTGCTTCCCGGCAAGCCGCTTCTACAGTCTTTTCTCCTGTAAATGCTCCTTTGAGTAATTCATAAGCCTTCTCTTCCCATTCAGTTGTTTTATTAGAATATGGTCTGATTTGCGCATACTCTACCATATCAATAAATACGCTAATATCATAAGTATCATTGGAGTTCACCCAGGCATCAGAGCTTCCATTGTAAGCTGAAATAGCTACACCTAATTCGGCCTGTCTTGCCTGACCTTCTTCAGAGCCTAAATACTCAACCCATTTCCATGCCGCTTCGGGACGCTCCGTATTATAAGCAATTGCATTACCTAAGCCATTGAATATACTTGCCTGTCTGCCATCATTACTTGCAGGCAGTACAGCAACATTGAAATTCTCTGCCATATATTCGTTCTCTGAAAATGATGTTAAATTCCAAGAGCCGAAATATCCCATCGCAACCAAGCCATTCTGCATTGCTTCTGCACGTTCAGCATCCTCAAATATTGCAGGTGAAAGTCCTTCTGTAACAAAGTCTACATAGAATTCTATCGCTTTGATCGTTTTTTCATTATCGTAACCGGATACATTATCATCGGTAATGATTATACCGCCATTTTGGTATACAAAGTTGTAATAACCTTCCTGATTATGTAATGGCGCTAAAAAGCCATATTGTGAACCGTCATCCTTTGTCAAGGCTTTGGCTGCCTCATATAAATCGTCCCACGTCCATGTTTCATTCGGATATTCTAAACCAGCTTCATCGAACATTGTCTTGTTGTACCATAGGCCAATCGTATCATAATCCTTTGGCACAGCAAGTTGAGTACCTTCATAGTTATAGATTTCAACTAAGCCCTCCGGGAAGTTAGCCATATCCACTTCATCGCTGGAAGCAATTAAGTTTGTCAAATCATAAAGCATATCATTGGAAGCATAGCGGTAAATTTCATTGGAATGCATCCAGAATGTATCTGGGAGCGAGCCTCCGGTAGCTGCTGCTTCTAACATGGTCCAATAATCTGACCAGCCTATTACTTGAATATCAATCTTAATACCTGGATTTTCCGCTTCAAATTCATCTGCCATCGTACGAAGACCAGTTTCTTGATTTGAATCCCAAATTGCATATGTAAGTGTTACCTCATCTGCGGTGGCTGCGTCAGTCTCATCTTCACCAGCCATCTCTGCTTCTGTTGTTGTAGCTTCTGTGGATTCCGGAGCCTCTGTAGTCTCTGTGTTGTTGCTGCACGCTGTTAATGCGGTCATTGACAATAATGCTATTAACAATATTGCTGTTATTTTCTTCATAAAATAGTTCCTCCTTCTTCTTAAAACTCTTAGTTGAATTATATTTTCCTTCTTGGTTATTATATCTATATATTTTCAAATTTAAAATGGTCTTATGTATTATTTTTATGCCAAAATGTGTTCTTAATCAATTTATTTGTGCAATCCTTACCACATCCTCCAATCCCGGGAGTTCGACAGTTGCATAAAGAAAAATCGCTACAGGCCTCATAAAGCCTGTATTTTTTTGTCAAATTTTCCTATGACTGCTTTACGATATTGCGCTTCCTTACTTATGCAAGGATCCTGGATCCCAGATCCAAACATGCCACCTGGGATCGCCTGCCTTCCTATTATGAACAGCCGGATTTTGATTACCAGCACATTCTCAGGTTCATGGATATATTGGCAAAAGATTGTGACGATTATCTGGCATGGATAGAACAATACGTAACCGGCAGGTCGGGCGTGCACGGAAACTGTTAAACCTGAAAGAGCCTGAAGAAATAAAAAAAGGACCAAATGATGTAAAGAGATTCATGAAAAGAGTCACCCAAACGAAATCCGGTGAAAAAGCAACGGTTGAATATGTGATTGACGAGGCAAAGATTGCTGAGGAAGAAAAATATGATAGTTATTATGCGGTAGCTACAAATCTTTTACCAATGTACATGATGTTGATTATAGAGCACTCTATAATGGAAGCAAGGCACTTGATGCACTGATGGAACTGACATCCCTGAACCTGGACAGGCTCCATTATAAGCAAAAAAATTGAATGGTTGTCAAATACAATCACTGATTTTTATATAGATACAAATGTGGAGGATGTCGCTTTCGTTACAGCAACGGAATTAAATGAAGAGGACATTGACATACAATATGTATATTCCAGCAATAATTACAGCTATTGATATTATAATAAGCATTTGTATAATTTTTACAAGTTATTATCTTGCATTCCTGGTTTCCCAGCGTAAAGTGAGTATGGTTGAGAGTTTAAAGGATAACCGGTAGTCCAGGGATGCGCAACAATATTGCTTGCATCCCAGTAGACAGGAGGTTATTTAAAAAGTGTTTCATAATTAAACTTTCTAAACGAGCTTTTCATGGCAAGTAAGGCAATTACTGCACAAATAATGCCCAACCCTAAAAGAAGCCAGGAATTTACCAGCATAATTCCGGTAAACTGCCCTACTGCAAGAAGTATAACGGGCAGGATCAGAAAAACGCCGCGTTGCTGGGATTCTTCCATTGACTGTGCTTTTGCGGAGCCGCGTACGATCAATATTATTGCAATCAGGGAGACGGCCGGGGAAACCAGAAGCATCATAATGAGCCAGCCAATATCAGGAAGTATCATACTGCCCATTGTAAGCTGCATCGCCGTTTCAACCACCAGTATCATCGTAATAAAAGATATAAAGGAAACCATCATACTCATAATAAAAGAAGCCAGTATTTTCGCGTTAAAAATCTGTTTGAGTGAAAGCGGACAATACAACAACGTCTCTAGTGTACGCTTCTCTTTCTCTCCTACAAATGAGCTTGCCGCCATAACCGAGGCCGTCAAGATTGGGATCATCAGAAAGATTACCGGCATGATATTGTTAAGTACAAGGTTTATGACCATATGGCCGGGGTCACCCGTCTGCGCACTTTGGGGCAATAAGTCCAGCAGACTTTGAATATCGCTCATGCCCTCAGGGACGAATATGGTTAATAAAATAAACATTAATGGCAGAACAACGGCTAAGGCCAGCGGCACAATCAGCATAACGGAAAATAGACGCTTGTTAGAGGTTATATTCCGCAAATCCTTTTTAATTAAAGCTATTTGCATGGGATTGATCATTTCTTTGCCCTCCTTTTCTCTTTTCGACGCTCAATCAGCGTAAAATAAATCTCCTCCAGCGACAGCTGACGTGCCGATACATGGTAGACATTGCCGCCTCCATTAATAATACGCCGGATAATGGGCGGAATCTCATCCTCAGACTGCACATTGATTTCACAGTATCCGTCCTTATTTCTGTGGATACTCATTCCTTCGGGATAATAGTCGGCCTTGATGGTAATGGTCATACCCGAAAAGACCATTGCACGCAACTCTCCGATATCGCCCACAGCAAGCAGTACCCCTTCGTCGATTAGCCCATAATTTGTACATATCTCCTGTGCATATCGCAATTGATGTGTGCATAAAAAAACGGTGGTCCCATTGTCCCGCGCAAGGTCTTTAATCAAATTATTTACGCTTTGCGCGCTCTCAGGATCAAGCCCGGAGGTTGGTTCGTCTAAAAACAGGATTTTAGGTTTGTGAATCATTGCCCGGGCTAATGAAAGACGCTGGCGCATACCGGTAGAGTAAGCCGACAGCTTCTGATCCTTTGCGTCCACAAGGTCTAAGCTGTCTAAAAAAGTCAGTGCGCGTTTGCGGCTCTCATCGACGCTAATTCCAAATATCGAGCCGTAAAAAATAAGATTTTGAAACCCCGTAAGGTTATCATACATTTGAGCATGCTCCGTTATAACGCCGGACAGCTTGTGTACCTGTTCAGGCTCTAAAGCCGGATCAATATCAAATACACGGCATGTCCCCGCTGTGGGCATCAGCATCCCGTTGAGCAGTTTAACCGTGGTCGTTTTTCCCGCTCCATTCGGACCTAAAAATCCGAAAACCGCTCCCTCCTCAAGAGTGAAGCTTACGCCGTCCAAGGCTTTTTTATCTTGTGAAAAGTTTTTTGACAGGTTGTTTGCAATGACCGCTTTCATATCAGCCCTCCATAACTAATTGATATTTGTTTTATTCTTGATATAATTCACCAATGGTAGTATACACCCTCTATCCGCTTCGTTGCCCCGCCTCCAAAAAGAACATTCCCATCCTTGTATTGCAGCTTTACGGAATTGAAAACCCTGTCTGCGCCGCCTTGCTCAACTGATACGGGTTTACCGTCCCATAAACCATTTTTGAGCATATAATAGCCAAATGCGCTGTTGCCAGAGCCTGTAGCCGGATCTTCCAAGTATCCGAATTTCGGTGCGAAAACCCTTGTGTGCGCTATATTGTGATTATCAGCTACTTCAAGAGAATAAATCAGGGTAATGTCTATATCTGCGGTAATACAAAATTCTTTCAAGGTTTGTTCGTTCGGGAATACATTTATTTCGTCATTAAGCGCAGATATGGGAACAATTAAAGTTTTAAGCCCTGCATCAATAACTTCAATTGGAAAAGTATCTGATATTTGACCAGATCTAAATCCCAAATTTTCAGCAATACTCTTTGCATTAGGAGCTGCTTTGATATATTGAGGAATAGGCGCCGTTATATATACAGAACCCTGAGACTGTATCTCGTTATATACGTTTAGTGAACCCTTCTTATTTGTTTGTATCGTGATTTCTTTTTGAGTCATCAGGTAAGGGGTTTCCATGATAAGGTCAGACATACAAGCGATCGTACCATGTCCGCAGAAATCAACTTCGCACTCAGACGAATAATATGTTAAATGGTAATCGGCCTGTGATTTTTGTTTGCAGTATACAACCTCTGAAACAAAACCGTAATGTTGCTTTGCGATAGCAAGCATTTCGGTGTCCGTCAGTGACTGGTTTTCTTCAAGATAAATGCACACAGCGGGATTTCCTAACGAATTCTCCGACGTAAAAGCGTCTATCTTCCTATACTGATAAGTTTCCATATATTTCACCTCATTTTTATATGATTTTTCTACGCCTTGTGACCCAAAGTCGCTGCTAGTATTACAAACGCAATTATAAAAGGTAAAATAACAGTTAAAAATTCATAGGTTCTTACCCTCTTTTTTTGGGGGGCAATAGATCGAACTTGACCGAAGTCATATTTTTGTACCCATATATTTTACCACAATTCGGAAATTACGTCTATCTCGTTCCACTTAGAATTTGTTGAAACGGCTCTAGACTAATGCAAATAGTTTAAAAGCCTTGCAGCAGACAAACCGGGAAATGTGGGAAAATGCCTCCCGTATTCTTGAAGGTATAGATGGTGTGGACAAGGTGACTAGTAACTTAGAATTTTCGTGAGTAATATAACGTCAACGCAGCATATAAAGTTAAAAGCACAATTAAGACTGTACCAATCGTTAAAAAAATCGTCCGGTTAAAAAAGGCTGTAATGATTCCGGCGAACCCCAACAGTATAAATGCTAAATATATACACGATTTGCAAGTTTTCAGGGCGATAATGCGGTTTCGTTCATCCGTTTCCTTTATATGTAACGCTTCCAGCGTTTCATCCTGATGAAGTACTTTTCGGTATCTGATAATACGATAAATAGCGGTAGACTCCATTCCGGCAAAAAAGCCTATTAGGACTTCTACCGGCAAGCCGCTATCCATATCAATGCCGCCGTTCAGATTCAGCTTAATTACAAAAGCTATAATGACTGCCAATCCGCCTAAGATAGCAAATAGAGTAATCCACAGGATTCTTTTCTTTATTTCTTTTTTAAAAGATTTCATAGTCAATATCCCCCACATCTGTAAAATCGAAAACATCCTCAATAGTCAAACCAAAAACCTTTGAAATCTTATACGCAAGAGGCAAAGAAGCAATATATTTTTCATTTTCTATTGATGTGATTGTATGACGTGTGACATGAACAGCCTTAGCCAATTCCTCTTGGGAGATTCGCCGTTGTTTTCTCAACTCGCGTATTTTCGTTTTCATCAGCCTGTCCCACCTCGCTTTTTCACTAAACTCCTGATAATTCATTATAGTTTAAAAATTAAAGGTAAGTCAAGTCCACTGCACATTTTTTGTGTAGCTGACTAACCAATTCTCATAATGTGTATAGTTGACTTCACATAAAACGTGTGGTAAGCTATACATAAAGACAAGATAAAGGATGAGAGTATGAGAAAAATCGTGTTTGAGGAAGTCAAAAAGACTTTCGGTGAAGTAACCGCTATCAACGTTTTGAATTTAAGTATTTCTGAGGGGGAGGTTTACGCTCTTCTTGGACACAATGGAGCCGGAAAGACAACAACGCTCCGGCTGCTTCTTGGGCTTTTGGGACCGGACAAAGGAAGTATTACAGTTTTTGGGAACACTCCTACAAAAAACGGTAACGCGGTACGCGGCATGTGCGGCGTATTATCCGAAGATGTGGGACTTTATGAGCCTTTGACCGTTTATGATAATCTGATGTATTACGCGGACATTTACGGCATGAACCGCATTGAATCCAACAGACGCATTGACGAATTGCTTTGCAGATTCGACCTGTTTGAAAAAAAGAAGCTGATAGTGAAAGGCTTTTCCACTGGCATGAAAAAGAAAGTCGCTCTAATCCGCGCCATGCTGCACAGACCCCGAATTCTATTGTTGGACGAACCTACCAATGGACTTGATCCTGTGAGTACGGCGGATTTGAGAAGCATGTTGTCCGAGCTTGCGAAAGAACAAGGTACTACAATTATTATGACAACGCATAACCTTGAGGAAGTACAGAAAATGTGTGATAAAATCAGCATTTTCCGTCATGGAAAAAACATCTTTACTCATTCTATATCCTCGCTCAAAGACAGCAGCCATTATATGGAGCATGGACAATTCAGCCTTGAAAAACTGTATATGGACATCGAAACAAAGGGGGCGGAAAACACTTGAACCACTTTTAGCCACCTCGATAAATGGAAAAAACATCATTTGGGGAAAAATTCTATTCAGCTTATTGTTTGCGGTGGGGTTTTTCGCAATGACTACAGTATGTACTGTGGTAACATATCAGTTTGCGGGTTATGAATTGAATATGACAGCTTGGCAGTGGGTTTGCGTAGTACTTTTATTAATACTCAATTTTTCAGCGATTTCTATTACCGGTACTTACGCTTCCGCGACATCGGCCGATTCGCGTACCGCCAACAGTAAGGCGGCACGGATAGCTTACCCGTTGGGGCTTTTGCTGACTGTATACTTATCAGTCGTTTTCTTAGCGCAGCCAATTGGCGCACTTGTGGGTGCTGCCCTTATGCTTATTGATCTTTGCGTCATTATTATTTATGCAGTCAAGGTGTCGAGGATGGCGCAAGCGGACTATTTTGAGAATGTGAAGATAAAGAAATCGCGGAAGGCACATAATAACTATGTTTCCTATACCACACCAAAATCACAGTTCGGAATCGTATTCAGGCATGAATTAAGGTATCTTTTGACATTGAAAACCGTATTATTAAATTTTGTATTTCTATGTTTCTGTCCGGCTATCCTTGTATTCATTATTAAATATTATACAGAATATATGTACCTTAACTACGCCGTTCTTTTAACCGCGCTTATGATGCCGAGAACGCCGACTAACTTAATCGCTTATTCCATCGGCGGGGAAAAGGTATACAAAACAGGTGAATCATTACTCGCTACGCCTTTAAGTGTAAGGTCGCTCTTTCTTGCCAAGAGTATGGTACCCGTCCTTGTTTCTGCGATAATGCTTATAGCATCATCCCTTTTGACGTTGGTCGGTGCAAATATAATAGGCAGTGTTTTTGAATCAGGTACAATCTACATGTATACCGCCGATCAGCTTGTGCTTTTATTCCCTGGGGGGATTATGTCCTGTGTTATGATGGTGTTCATAACAGGCGTTCTAACGGTAAACATGAAAACCTCTCGTCAGGGCTTATATCTATCAAACGTACTTGGAATTATCTTTGTCGCTCCTCCATTGGCAATTATATACCTGACGAAAAACATGCTGATGTGGTCAATAGTATACTTTGTTATCCTTTTGCTTTGCAATTTTATATGTATAAAAAGCATTTCGGATAAAATATCCCGGCCTCAGATAATGAGTAAACTGTAAACAAAGCTCGGAGTACTGCATAGTAATTGGAGCCCTAAACTACCAAACCAAGACATATCAGTATGATGAATCGGTCTAAAAGTGAGAAACTCCGGAATAATCTCAAATACTAAGCCATTTTCGTAAGATATTCTCGATAATTATTTCCTTTTTATTTTTCTGCGGATAGCAATACATTCTATTACATCATTTAATATATCACTGTCAGTTACGTTAATCATCAGCCACTTCTGTCCCATACCGGTTTTTGTTTCCCGATACAATATTTGTAAATACTCTGTGAAAGAAGGAAGCGCCAATTCCATTTCCATACGCTCATGCTCACCGATTACAATGAGCGCGATAAAATATCCCTCCATTGGATAGAGAGTGCATAAGCTACGCGCCCCCTTTTTATACTTTATATTCCAACCCTGCTGCATGGAACAGCCACTATATTCAAGTGTGGGTTTTATTTGATATTGTTCCTCAATATGTTTACATAGAGCGTCCCATAAAGGATTGTTCACATAAGCGCTAACTGTTTCTATTGAGGGTAACTGGGTTTTATCTAACTTGTTCCATATCATTTTCATATACCTCCTATTATTTAATCGTCACTGGAATCAACCAATGTCCCTTGTCCGCCAATACTTAAGGCGTGTGCTTCTGCGCTAAATTATCTTCGATATAATCTACTGCTTTTTGAATTGCTTTCCATGCGTGCATAATGAAACCTCCTATACATATTTTCTACAATTGTATCACAGATGGAAAGTCATTCGCTTGTCGTGTAATGCTCTTTATCTGCCTATTGTCTTTTATTTTTTAACAGCCAAAGCATAGTTAATATGCTCAAATGAGTGTAAATAATCTGTTCGGTTTGCAAAGAAGCGTTTTTCAATATCTGATGATGTCAAATGCTCATAGATTAAGAAACCGGGTTCGGCCAATGTCTTTTCCAGTTCCGCATAACTATATCCTGACTGCATTGGTTCCCCGGCAGCTCCTGCCATTGCGATTTGGTTTTGTACCCGCCTCACATCAGAAGTCAAAAATTCATTATCGGCATAGTCAAATAATAGGCTGCTTCCGTCCGATGACAGCGAGGATATTGTTTTTATAATATTGGCATTATCTTCTTTTGTTAGGTAGTATGTTACGCCCAGCCAGCTAAAGAATGTAATTTTATGAGTGTCTAAGCCGGCCTTTTTCAGTTTTTCTGGTAAGCTGTCCTTTGTAAAATCCATTGGAACATAGTGCAGATTGTCAGGAATGTTTAAGTTAGCTTGCTGGATTTTTTGCTTTTTAAATATCTGTGTATCAGGATGGTCTACCTCGAATACATGAATTTTGGAAAGGAGCTCAGAATTCCGATAAGCAAAGGTATCCATACCGGCGCCAAGAATAACATACTGCTTTGTACCCGTTTTAACAGCGTTCATGAGCATATCTTCACAATACCTTGCCCGCGCTAGAGGAGTAGGGGCAAGCTGTGTCTGCACTACCCATTTTAAAATGTCTTTTGGGTCTGTAAACTCAGATCTTTTCTCAGGAGCAAAAAATTCTATGCCGCCAATCATATATCCCATAATCTGTTGGTATTCTTCATCTGTCATAAGCTGCCTTGCGATCGGATCATTAAAAATTTTAGGCTCGTCAAACTCTGCGTGATAGGCTCTGCTGAAAGAGGCAATTAAAGCGGTCATGCTTGATTGATTATTTTCCATTATATACGTACCTCCAATATTGAATTGATAATTTGTTTGTATCCATACTCTAAAAAGCTTTCTTTTGAAATAGAGAACTCTTTTTCGAGTAATTCGCCTTTATTTTGAACCAAAGATAAAAGGGATGTAATACTGCCCCATATGATATAAACGGTTTTCATCGGTTCAACATCAGGCCGTACAACACCTTGTTTTTTCCCTTGCTCAATATAATCTGCAAGCAATTTGTTTATTTCCGTACCTAATTCAAAGATCTTAACAACCGTCGGTGGAATTGAACTAAAATTTATATCGCCGCTATTCATTTGGTTAATTGAATTGGCTGATTGCGGGCTGTTTGCCTGATACTTTTCCATTGCATTACAAATCACCCGATACTGCTCAATAAATCCCTTTTGCTGCCCAATAGCCTCAACTATATCTTCTTTCAGGTCCATCAGGCCTTTTAAAATGATATGATATAGAATGTCCTCCTTACTCTCGTAATAAACATATATTGTTCTCCTGCTGTATTCAGACTCTTTAGAAATGTCTTCAATGGTTGTTGAAGATACTCCCTTTTCCAAAAACAGCCTTTCTGCCGCCAATAGAATGTTTTTTCTATGCAATGCGGCAACGCTTTCTCTTTTGTTTTGGCGTCCCAATCAAAATCACCTCAATTCTATTTAGTATACTTGCATTATACTAAGTAGAATTTCAGTTGTCAACATCTTCTGGAATATGACCGGCTGGTGACGGTCAATGAAATGGGTTAATGTGAATTGTTCCCTTGTGATCGGCGCAGCTTAAAAAACTAAGGCGATGTAATTTATCAGTACTACCAGACTGGCTGAAAGCATGGCTACAACAGCTCCGATAATACTTCCCTTGATCGCACCTCTTATATGGTGTATCGGGTTCTTGTATTCTCCTGCCATATCTTCTGTTCCGGGAATAACCAGCTTTTTGCTGTTGGAAAAGATTAACAAGTCGAGTACTATTAAGTCGTACATATTTACCACAAAAAACAGAATAAAAACATGGATAAAGGCCGAAGCAAAAGTCTTATTTCCAGATAAATAGGCCAGCAATGCAAGGGCGATAGTTGCTATAATCGTCCCAACAATTTTGCGTGCTATATTTTTTTCCTTTGTGCGTTTCAGGCAATCCTTGTATTGTGGCAGACTCTCTACCCTCTCACGAATAGCAGGTGGATAGGATGTGATTTGCGACAATGGGTCTTTAAATTGTGGTGGCAAAATTAGAAAAGTAAAAATAATACACAATATAACACATTGAATAAAAAGTACCATATGATTCCCCTTTGATGCTAGATTTTTATAAATATATTTTATAAGAATGAATTTTAGATTAAGGCTATAGATTTTTTGCCGCTGGTATCAAAACAAGGGTAAAAAGAAGACAACCTACTATACATTGGATAAATAGTATCATCGAATCAACCCTCCTTAATTTCAATCATCATTTCATCCTTATAACACGCATAGCATTTAAAATTGCCAAAATTGATACCCCCACATCAGCGAACACTGCTTCCCACATACTGGCGACGCCGAACGCGCCAAGCACGAGGAACACTCCTTTTATTCCAAGGGCAAAGATGATGTTCTGCCAGACAATGCGTTTTGTAAATTTGGCAACATCAATTGCATCACCAAGCTTTGACGGTTCATCTGTCATCAGTACCACATCCGCCGCTTCAATCGCCGCGTCAGAGCCAAGGCCACCCATAGCAATACCTACATCGGCTCTTGCCAGAACGGGTGCGTCATTGATACCGTCACCTACAAAAGCAAGTTTCCCTTTAGGTGATTTCTGCCCGTTCAGTATCTCCACTTTTTCAACCTTTTGATCAGGCAGTAAACCCGCATATACTTCATCTAATTGCAGTTCTTTGGCAATCGCTTCGGCAATCTGTGGATTATCACCTGTCAACATCACCGTCTTTCGTACGCCTTTTGATTTCAGTTCGGCAATCGCAGCCTTGCTGTCCGCTTTGATTTCATCTGATATTACGATACAGCCTGCAAATGCGCCGTCAACCGCCACATAGATTTTTGTGCCAATATCGTCAGATTCAGTAAAACCAATGTTTTCAAGCTGCATCAGTTTGTGATTTCCGGCTAAAACCTTTTTACCACCGACAACAACACTTATACCATATCCCGAAATTTCCATGTAACCAGATATTTTATCTTTGTCTGCTTCTCTCCCATATGCCTTCAAGACGGACATTGCAATCGGGTGATTGGAGAAGGCTTCGGCATTCGCCGTAATTTCCAAAAGAGCTTCTTCGGAATAATCATTTGCCGGAATGATATTCGTAACCTTGAACACGCCTTTGGTCAATGTTCCTGTCTTATCAAACACAACAATATCAAGGTTGTTGAGGGCTTCTAAATAGTTGCTGCCTTTAACCAGTACACCCTTTTTGGACGCTCCGCCGATACCGCCGAAAAAACCGAGGGGTATGGAGACTACAAATGCGCACGGACAGGAAATAACGAGGAAGATAAGGCCTCTGTTGATCCACTCCGCCCAAAGGCCGCCAAGAAACAGTGGGGGGATAACGGCCAGCAGGGCTGCCAAGCCGACAACAACAGGTGTATAGTATTTTGAAAAAGTCGTAATAAAGTTTTCGGTTGGCGCTTTTTTACTGTTTGCATTTTCCACCAGATCTATTATTTTTGCAACAGTGGATTCGTCAAAGGTTTTAGTAACTTCAATGGTCAAAACACCGCTTTGATTAATACATCCCGACAAAACGGTATCGGAAACCGACGCCTTGCGGGGAACAGATTCGCCTGAGAGTGCCATCGTATCCAGCATGGATTCGCCTTCGATCACCACACCATCCAGCGGTATCTTTTCACCTGGCTTTACCACAATGACGTCGCCAATGTTTACAATATCGGGAGCGACCCTGTTGATATCGCCGTCTTTTCTTAGGTTTGCAAAGTCGGGGCGAATATCCATCAGTTCGGCAATGGATTTTTTTGACCTTCGGACAGCCATATCTTGAAAATACTCACCTATCTGGTAAAACAGCATAACAGCGACTGCTTCGGGAAAATCGCCTATTGCAAAAGCTCCGATGGTTGCAACGCTCATCAGGAAATTCTCGTCAAAAATCTGTCCCCGTGTAATATTCTTAATGGCCCGCCATACAACTTCGCCGCCGAGAATTAAATAACTGACTAAAAACATGGCTAATTCTATATAGATATTTACGTCAAAAAAGTTTTCAAGGATGATAGGATTTAAGCAAAAAACTCTTGTGAATTATTCGTGTATATGCTCAAATCCTTTTTCAAATATATCTTTTATATGACTGTCGGCAAGGGAGTAGTAAACTACCTTACCTTGCTTTTCATATTTCACAAGGTTGGCAAGCCGTAATGATTTAAGTTGGTGCGAAATTGCCGATTTCGTCATATTCAAAAGCACAGCCAAATCACATACGCACATTACATTGCAGTTGAGCGCCCAAAGTATCTGTACCCTTGTGTTGTCCGAAAACATTTTATAAAGATTGGAAAGGTCATAAAAATCTTTATTTGGAGGCATCATATCCCTGACCTTTTCCACGACTTCACCGTGAATAACCTCGCAATCACATACTGGTTGTTTATCATCCTTCATCGCCTTTCACCTCCTGACGGTTGAGCAATCATTCAATCGTTATTCTTAATATATGCCACAAACTTAATTTTGTCAATAGGTTTACACAAATAAAATCATAACCGCCAATGAGCCGAAGTATATGTGAATTGAAGTATAGACTATAGCGTTCTAATTACCAGTCTCAAAAACTCCGATAACTATATAAAGCTCCAGAGGGATTTAGATTTCCTTGTGAGCAAGTATTATATAGGAATTGCAGTCAAATCAGAAAAGCACAAGAAATTTAACAAGCAGATAAGAAATCTTCGCTGATGATGCGAGCAAAACCATAGACCTGCAACTTTATTATTAAGTATGCAGGTCTATCTTTATATTAAACCACCCGCTATATTGTCATCAACAGTTTACTTTAATAGATTGACTTTGGTCATAAAATCGGGTATGATATATTAAAATGCACCATCATTGAAATATCTGTGCGTGATTTAGTAGAGGTGAAGAAATGCTTAATACAGACTCAAAGAAAAAACTAAAAAGTATATTTTCACAGCACAATTTTGTTATGACAACAGCCGAGCTTATGGCAGAAAAAATATATTATGCGGACATTCAGCAGCTTTTGGAAAAAGGTATGATTGAGAAGGTCAAAAGAGGTTATTATCATTGGGTTGATGATTTTAGCGGCAGCGAAATTGTCATAATCAATCGTTTGTTTCCAGATGCTGTTCTATGTATGGAAACCGCACTTTTCTATTATAGGTATAGCGACAGAAACCCTCCTGAATGGAACATTACCATTGATAAAAACACCTCCCGACAGCGTACAAAAGTGGACTATCCGTTTGTTAAAGCATATAGGGTTGAATCTGCCCTGCTTCCCATTGGTGAAATAAAGGGTGAGATTGATTCTATTGGAGTTCGCATTTATGACCGTGACCGTACCATTTGTGATGTTCTGCGGAATATGAACAAGATGGATAAAGAGATATTCAATAAGGCAATTCAAAACTATGTGAAAGACCCTAAAAAGAACATCCCCAACCTTATGCAGTATGCGAAAGAACTTAGGGTACAAAAAAGAGTAAAAGATTTGATTGGAGTGTGGTTGTAATGGTCGATATTGCAGCATCTGTACTTGCAAAACTTAGAAACAAGGCAAAAGCCTCGGCTATCAGCTATCAACAATGCTTGCAGCTTTTCGTGCAGGAGGAGTTTCTGCGTAAACTATCAAAATCTGGTTTTGATGATTTCCTCATACTGAAAGGCGGCTTGTTTATCTATACGCTCACGAATTTTGAAAGCCGAGCGACTATTGATGCTGATTTTCTGTTACGGGGGTTTTCTAATTCGATTGAAGATGTTAAAGACCTGATTGAAAAGATTATAGATACGCCAACAGGAAACGACTATATCATAATGACAGCAACTGGCTTTGAAGAAATCTCTCCACAGAGAAAATATCAGGGCATCAGTACCCAAATTATCAGTCAGATAAAAAATGTTCGTGTACCGTTCAATGTTGATATAGGTGTTGGCGATGTTATTGTGCCAAAAGTGGAGCAGCGAAAAATCAACACGCAGCTTCCAGACTTTGAAGCACCTGTAATCCAAACATATTCCCTTGAAAGCACGATTGCTGAAAAATTTGATGCTATCTTACAACGCTTTGAGCTAACAGGCAGAATGAAAGACTTTTATGATATTTATTATCTGGCAAGGACTTTCGATTTTGCTGGAGCAAAATTACAGGCGGCAATTTTTGAAACTTTGCAACATCGTGGCACTCATTATGACAGAGATAGCTTCAAACGCATTGTCGGGCTTGCCGATGATTCTGATATGCAAAAGCGGTGGAAATATTTCTTGAAGAACATCAAAGATTTTTCACTTGAGTTGACTATGGTTATTAAGGAAATCCAGATATTCCTTGAACCTGTGTTTGATGCAATAGTGAATGAGACCGAGTGGCAGAAATTCTGGATTAGCTTGTCTAACACATGGTCAAACCATGAAGGGGGGATTAATGATGACTAGAGCAGTTAAATTTGTACCAAAAACCCACACCTGCACATTTGAGTATCCTGCCGCTTGTATATATAATGAAAGCGTAAGGAGGCTCTGATTATGCGAGATAAAAAACATCACATATATTTGGATAGCCGAGAAAGAATCATTTTGCTACATAGCCTTGCTCAACAGTTTGCCAGATTGTATCCAGACATGGTAAAAGGAATTGTTTTATTAGACCCGTTATCAGCAAACGACAATCAGTTCAAACAACAGCTCACAGAAAAGAGTATTAAAAAATGCGCCTCCACTTTACTATTATAAAGATTTTGACATTATCGGCATTCTTTCTTATTCCAAGAATTACTTAAAGGAGAGTTTATCAATGAAAGAAATAAATAATTCGAATGAAAGTTTAATGAAGTCGAAAGAAAAGTATATCCGAATAATCTATCTACCGGCTGTGACTGTGGCGGAAATAAATTTTTACGGTGAATCATTGCTGCCGGGGGAAGAAATCTATTTATCGGACGAGAAAGTTAAAGAAACTGATACAGAAAAAATTATGAGAAATCATTTTGATGCCGGACTAAATGCGATAGACAAATTAATAAAAGATAACAAAATTACAGAAATTAAGGCAGATTTTCGGTTATATGGTTTTGCGAATTGTTCCAAGATGGAAGAATATGGTCCGTTTTATGGATTTGGTCGTTGGTTGACTATACCTAACGATATGGATGTTCCTTATCCTTTTGTAAAGAAACGCTTCAATGGTGGGTTGTACTGTGCGTATAACCGTCCGCTTCCGTTTAGCGGCGGTGATTCAGATGAATGGGAAGTCCTCAATCATTGGATTTGTAATAACGATAAATACGAATATGATGGTGGTCGAGGAGAGCCAATATGCAATTATGGGTTACTGGAAGAATATTTGAATTATATCAATATATACAATCTTCCTTTAAATGATAGATTACAGCAAACTGATTTAATCATGCCAATTAAAGAGAAAAAGTAGAAAATAAGCAGAACGAAAGTGCTGCGCACTGGTAAAATCAAGCGACTCCTAGGACATGTCCGTATCGACACCACGACTTGGTATTATGGAAAGCAAGTACTTATGGAAAGCATTTAAGTCAAATAGTTTAATTGCAAGGTTTTCTTTATTGATTTACTTGTCATAATAAAATATCATATGACATACTGATATGCTTCTTCAAAACGAACATGTACAAAAAGAATAAAATATGAATGAGTGAATTTTATTCATTTACAAGTTGCCATTTGTGTGATAAACTGATTTTAGAAAGGGGGCTAATCAATGGAACTAGCAAAGGAAAAATCTAAAACGGCTTTCAATCATCAAGCGGCTACTTATGACAGCGATATAAAAGGCCAACACGCAAGAAATCTTTACCCTGCCTTGTTGGAAAAATTATCAAATATTTTTTTTAATACTATTTTAGATTTGGGGTGTGGCACAGGGGCTGTCATGAAATCCATCTTAGATGAAAATAGCCATAAGGAAGTATTTGGACTTGACATCTCTGAAAAAATGTTGAGTATCGCCAAAGAAAAGCTGAAAGGCCATGCGAATTTGGTTTTAGGGGATTCGGACAATTTACCATTTGAAAATCATTTTTTTGATGTGGTTTATTGCAACGATTCTTTTCATCACTACCCTATGCCTAAAACAGTATTATCAGAAGTCTACCGGGTATTAAAGCCCGGAGGAACCTTTATTATTTGTGATTGCTGGCAACCGCTTTTGAGCAGGGCAATAATGAACGCCTTTATAAAATACAGTAACGAGGGTGATGTTAGAATGTATTCTGAAAAAGAGATATGCGGCTTATTGTCTTTGTACTTCCAAAATATCGTATGGGAAAAGGTTAATCAGACTTCTTTCATTGTCTATGGTTCAAAACAATAAAAGGAGGAACATGAGATGCCAAAAGTTATTTGCCAAACTTTATGTTTAAGTAAAAAATATAAAGATACATTCGCTTTGCAAGACATAAACTTTCAAATACAGAAAGGCGAAATATACGGCCTGATTGGAGAAAACGGAGCCGGAAAAACAACATTGATGAAATTGTTAACAGGGATTATTTTTGCTACTGATGGTGAGATTGAGATATTCGGAGAAAGAGACGGCAATAATTTAGTCCGTAAAAGAAACAAAATCGGTAGCACTATCGAAAATCCGGCAATATATGGAGATTTAACAGCCAGACAGAACCTTGAAATACACAGATTAGAAAAAGGCATACAGAGCAAGAATTGTGCCGAGGAAGTATTATCATTAGTCAAGCTCACAAATGAAAGCAAAAAGAAAGCAAAGCATTATTCTTTGGGAATGAAGCAAAGGCTTGCCATTGCAATGGCCTTGTTAGGCGACCCAGAACTTTTGATTTTAGACGAGCCTGTGAATGGCCTTGACCCTACGGGTATTATGGAACTGCGGGAACTGCTTGTTCGTCTGAATAAGGAAAAAGGTATTACTATTATGATTTCAAGCCATATACTGAGCGAATTGCATAAACTAGCGACATGCTACGGCATTATCCACGGCGGTAAACTGGTAGAACAGATTACAGCGGCTGAACTGGATGAAAAGTGCCGGAAACATATTTATATTCAAGTTGATGATGCAAAATCTGCTGTTCATGTATTGGAAACGAAACTGAATATTAAAGATTATAGCGTTTTCGATAATAACGTCATTAAAGTATATAGTCACATTGATGAACGCTCGAAAGTCAACAGGGCTTTGGCGCAAAACAATATTTTTGCTAATGATTTTACGGTAAGAGGCGACAACCTTGAAGCCTTTTTTTCAAGAGCGATTGGAGGCAAACAATATGCTTAATCTTTTCAAAGCAGAACAGTACAAGCTAAGGCATGGTAAAGAACTAAAGATTTGTATTGCTATTGTATTTGTAATCGGACTATTAAACGTTGTCTTGCATGGCGATGATGACATAGGTTTATTGTCCTTTATGAGTGAAATTATCGGCCTGATTGCCTGTGCGCTTATTGCGGGACTGTATTTGGGCAATGAATTTTATAATAAAACAATCTTTTATTCCGTCACATCTGGAAACAGCCGGATTACGGTATTGATTAGCAAGTATCTGACATATCTTGTCGCATGTATTGTGATATTGGGTTTCAACGCCCTTGTGATGAATGGCTTTTATGTAGCTTTGCACGGTTGGGGGCAATCGGTTACTGGTTCTACATTATCTTTTATTTTGGGTTACTCCATTGCCGGGATTTTCTATGACCTTTGTATCGTTAGCATACCCTTTTTGATTGTTATGCTGCTAAAGGATACGGGAATATCAATTGTGGTTTCTGTGGTTGCCATTGGTAGTATTTTAGCGTGTTCTGAAATATTTTGGGTTGATAGAATATTCCCGATCTCTATAATGACAGAGAATTTGAGAAACTTTCTGCCGGTTAACAGTATCTTATCCATACTGATAATCCCTGCCGTGGCAATCGGCACAAGCGGCGCATTGTTCCGCAAAGCAGATATTAAGTGATAAGGAGAGATATAATCATGGCACGAATTACAAAAGAGCCGGAAGTGCGAAAACAAGAGATATTAGAAACGGCTATGGCCGTATTCTATGAAAAGGGATATGATAAAACAAAAATGTCGGATATTGCAGATAAAATAGGTATTGCTCAAGGATTATGCTACCGATACTTTCCGTCAAAAGAGGTGTTGTTTGATAGTGCGATTGAAGAATACGCACATATGATGACAGCGCCTATGATAGGAATAATCTGTGATAAATCATTAACCTTGAAACAGAAATTAGAGCGGTTTCCCAATTTCTTGAATATTGAAAAACAGAACGATACTTATTATCAGTTTTTTCATGATAATAATAGCAAAAAAATCCATGACCAGCTATCTATGAAGATTTGCGAAATTATGCAGCCTTATGTAGCTGCCGCTATTAAACTTGCACATGAAAAGGGAGAAACAGCTATTACAGATTATGATACGGTTGCTTCCTTTACGGTATACGGACAGTTAGGAATACTGCTTGACAACAAATTAGATGGCAATGAAAAAATAGAACGGATACGCACAGCTCTAAATTCTTTTATCAGTAAATAATAGAACTATATCCCTGCTGTGAAAAGCGGGGATATAATATAACAAGATATTGAATGAAAATCATATTGCGGAAACCACTCTTTATAGATATAGTCTGCAACCGGCTATACAGAGTCCTGTGGCTTGCCAGAAAAACTAATAACAACATATTTGCCGTACGGAAAAGCCCACATCCCATATAATGCGATAACAAATAGTCAATTCTACATACACTGGGGAATAGGCACAACAGCTCCGCTGCGATCAGTGTATTTGCAGGAGATGGATTCTGATTTCTACTCCTTGCTCGCAAAAGCCGCCAGGAGTATTGCCCGGCTGGACGGCATATCGGCACGCATCATCCTTCTATGAATTTTTATCTACCGAATATGTCTTTGGTCTGATTCATGTTTTCGCGTACCGCGACGCCAAATGGACAGCGTTTCTCGCACGCGCCGCACCTTGTACACTCGTTTGCCGTATGCGGCAAAATCGCATAATGTTCACGCACAGTTTCGGGAATTGTTCCCTGTGCTTTGGTGAGGTTCAAGAATTTGGTAACCGCGGCCACGTCGATACCTTGAGGGCATGGTGCGCAGTGGCCGCAGTACATACAATGCCCCTGCCAGCTTATCTTGGGGAAAGATGCTAAAGCGGCTGCATAATCCTTTTCACTGTCTGAGGCAGTTATATAGGCAAGGCTTGCTGAAAGTTCCTCCAATGACCTAACGCCAGATAACACCGTCGCCACAGCGGGGCGGGTCAGTGCATAGTGGATACATTGATTTACGGTCAACGCTTTTCCGGCAGGAGAATCTTTGCTTAACAAATCGCCGCCGCCAAACGCTTTCATAACGGTGATGCCTACATCAAGATGCTGACAAGCCTCATATAGTTTTTGACGGTCTGTGTCCATATTAAGAAACGGTTTTTGATAGCTTTTCTCTGCCCAAAGCTTTTCGATATCCTCATCACCAGGCTGTAAGTCATAGCAGGGATTGACGCTGAACATCAACGCATCAATCAGTCCGCTTTCCACCGCTTCTAACGCCGCAATAGGATTGTGACTGGAGAGACCGATATGACGGATTTTTCCGGCGGCTTTCAAATCCTGAGTATAGCGCATAATTTCACCGCTTGCAATCCTGCGCCATGTATCCGTCGAATCAACATAGTGGATCATGCCGATGTCGATATAGTCTGTTTTTAGATTTTTCAGCAAGGTTTCAAATGCTGTTTTAACTTCGTTTATGTTTCGCGTACATTTATACTGCCCCTCCTGCCAAATCGTACACAGATGGGCTTGCAGTATAAATTGTTCTCTTTTCCTGCGCAAAACCTTGCCTATACGGTCGTGCAAATCGGGGTTGGGGCTGTACAAATCCATGCAATTTACACCGGCGTTAAGAGCGATATCAAACATCTCATTTGTAAAGGCTTCGTCACGCCCGTTAAAGCCTTCGCATCCAAGTCCGATTTCACTGACTTTCAGTCCGGTGCGTCCAAGTTCACGATAATTCATAAATAGTATTCCTTTCCATGAAATCCGTTTATAATAATATCAGTAATGGTACACACCTCCAACTTAGATATTTGTTTCTCCACGCTTATCGGTAGATTTTCTGCAAATGTTCTTAACAACAAGATGTGGCAAGTCATATATTATAATACCTAGTTCATCGAGGTATGGTTATGTATTATTCCCCCAATATTTATAATTTATAAGGGGCTTCTTTCTCTAGCCCCAGCCACCTGATTTCTTCTTTGTCACTAAAATATCGGAACCCTGTCTTATTTGTTTTTTCTTCCAGGGAATGAAAATCACCTGCAGGTTTAAAGCATGTTCCATATCATCTATAATTCTCCTTGCAATTAGTGTTTTTTTAATTATCAATGAACTCCACTGCGCTCATTCCTGCAATACGTCCTGTATTCACTGCATATCCCATAGAATTTCCCGGGAGCAGGAACATGTAGCTATCATCATAAATACTGCACGAATCCGCTCCGGCTGCATATAGTCCTATAATTGGTTCAAATGCATCATCGCATACTTCACAATTTTCGTTGATCCGGATCCCGCCAACGGTTCCATATCCGCCCGGACGGACTTTTGCCGCATAGTAAGGTGCTTTGATGAGCGGACGCAGATAACGTTTTTCTTTAAAGAATTCTTCATCTGTTGAATCACAATAATCATTATAATCTTCAATTGTTTCGACCAGATTTTCTACATTCACGCCCATTTTTTCAGCTAACGCCGGGGTGGTGTCTGCTGTATAGATATCTGTATTGCCATTTTCCTGAGCTAATTGAATGCCTTCATAAAAATCAGAAACATCCGGGTCTGTTCTCACAAGACTTACATTGTCCACGCCATGACGTACATAATATTTCACAATGGAGTTGTCAACGATGCTAAAACACACTTTACTTTTCTGATGTGCCACAACATTGGACAAATAGGTGGAGTTCTGCATGTAAGATTCATTCATAATACGTTTTCCATGCATATTCACAAGAATATTCGGCTGGCTAAATACATTAGCCACACTTCCGGGCAATTCCTCCACCCCTTCTATACTTGCCGCCATTTCAATCCGCACCGGCATTTTCCCTGCGCCTGCTTCCCATGCCATTTTAATCCCATCACCGGCAAGACCTGGAATTGCAAAACTAAACAGGTTATTCCCAAGTTCTAAACCGGTCTGTTCTTTAATAAATGCTTTATTTGAACCGGCGCCGCCCGTACAGATAATGGCTGCTTTGCAGGAAATGAGAACTTCCTCTCCATTTTTATCCGTTGCCAGCACCCCCGCCACCTTACCATTTTCTATCATGATTTTTTTTGCAGGAGTCTCTAAAAGGAATTTCACCGCCAATTCCTGCGCTCTTTCATATAAAGCTTTATTCATAAAGGAAGCTGCTCTGGGACCAATTCCTTGATCTGTCTTGACGATATGCCAGGTAGCTTCCGACTGTGGGAAATAAGGGAAGGCCCCTTCGAATTCCACCCCCATGTCTTCCAGCCACTCAATTGTTTCGGCAGATTGCTCAAAGTATCTCTTTACAAGCCTGGCATCTACATTATAATGTGTATATTCCATAAACATATTAAAGGCTTTTTCCACTGTGATGTCAATCATCTGCCGCTTCTGATATTTTGTTCCAATTCCAAGGGGACCCATTCCCATATTTGCAGCTCCGCCAACAGTCGAAGATTTTTCCAGCACAATGACACTTGCACCATCCTCTGCCGCCTGTACTGCGGCAGAAAGACCGGACGATCCTGCCGCAATAACAACCACCTGGGTTTCATAATTTTTCATAAATTCCTATATCTCCTATTCTTCAATGGCTCTCCTGAGTGCCTCCTGATGACGGCGTACCTGTTCAATACTGTCAACCTCGATGGCATCACGCAGCGCTTCCCCGCCTTCATATTCCGTGCTCAGATAACCATGATAGCCCGCCTTCTTATAGGCTTCTACCACTTCATTTATGGCAACCGATGTTTCTACATAGTTTTCATCTGTATTGTAGCATTTTGCATGTGTATGATAGATATAGCTGATATTGTCAATAATATCCTGTGGGTCACACCAGGTATATGCAAAGGAGGACATGGCATAGGCCATATCAGCCTGATTACCGTTTGCTTTTTCGATTGCTTCAACCAATTTTGGAAATCCGTTTGCTTCCATATATTCACGGTTTGCTTTTCCCAGATCGGCATCATATTTGATTTTGACAAAGCCTTTATGTACGCGTTCCTCAAACGCATGGTCAACAATTCTAATACATTCTAACGAAGCGCCCTGCCTCCTGGCTTTTGCCGTCAAAACATTAGGTATTCTTTTGCAGAAAATACCGAAATCAGGAATAAACCCAAAATGCTTTGTGCCTGTTCTTAAAATCATTTCCATATATCCTTCTGCCCAGCCCGAGTTCAGTGAAAATGGAGAATGCACTTCAATCCCTAGCTTCACATTCTTTTCGGCAGCATAATCGAGACTGCCTTCGATTACATCCATCGGAGTAGATACCAGGGTACGCAATGTCTTAAATCCTAGCTCTGATGCTAAATTAATATCGCGGCACATCATGTCTACCTGTTCCTTTAAGGTTAAGGTCCGGTTGTCATAGAGATGATTTTCCAGAAATGCATCATAACACGTTGCTTTTAAGTCATATTTTTTAAGCCACTGGAACCATTGTTCTTTAAACGCTTCCGTCACGATTGGAAATCTCCGAATCATCTGCTCCGCCAGCAGTTCTACACCGGTGGCTCCGGCTTTTGCCGTTTCACGCAGGCAGCCTTCTAAATCTAGCTGACCGTTATAGTATTCATCCTGATAACTATATAAAGAAACACTTCTTTTAATATCGTAATCCATATTGCTTCCTCCTATTCAATCAATTTGACCCATGATACCTATGGTTAGCTACGCACTTTGTGCTCCCGCAATCCTGGTATCACAAAACGATGTTCGCATGTATTTTCTAAAATTCTGGGCATATAAGACGGAGCCACAACCTGAATCGCTTTGATATGATGTTCCCCTGCCGAAAGCCCGCCTTCTTTTAAGACAGACACCGTTGCCCATTCCCCAAACTCCCAGCGATAATCGGGAGAGATGACCGTACGCATTTCCTCCAATGTAAACTGCTCGCCACCCACAGTAAAGCGGATATCTTCCCGGGCAATTTTTTCGCCATCAATCCAAATGCGAATATCTCTGATAATGGATAACGTTATTCCACGATAATACTGAAGCTTAAATTGGAACTCAAATCCTGTGATTTTACCATCTTCTTCAATGTTTTTAAATCCTTCCGGATGAAATATCTGTCTTCCAGCCATCATTGACCTCCTGTACTTTTTAAAATTTTTCTTTATCATAACAAAAATTTCTCATTTGTTCTCCATGCAAATTAATCAGTTCTGTACTTATATTTAAGCAATCGTTATAGCACAAAGAGGGGACGACAAAAATTGTACTATGATTTTTGTCATCCCCTCTTGATTGCTTTGCTATACTTCTATCCCTGCTCAATCTTTAAAATGAAATCCCTGTAATTTCCTCCGACATAGAAGATGAATTCTCCAAACACCTTTCCGTCAATACCTAGTTTGTCTATCTCCGTTTTTAATTCATTTTTACCTTCCTCGCCCCAGGGACAGAGACAAAGCAGGGCCATAGTTTCAAAGTGGGCATTCAGTTAAACTGACATTATATCGCCTCTTTACGGCTAAATACCCCAGCGGGTAATTATAAACAGTATATTGATTTAGAGTTTTGCTTTTAAAAGTTCAATGGCTTCTTTTCCGCTTATATGCTCAACCGACAGCTCAATAAGGCAGACATGGCTAAACTGTTTTTCAATTTCCTGCAAGCAGCCTTGCTCGTGGCCGGGCGAATACCGTGCGGCCAAAATTTCAAGGGCGCTGCGTTTTTCGGATTCATCGCATAAAACCCTTGCTTTCCCAAAGACGATAACGCTGCGGAAATAGGTGGTATGCTCCTCCGGCACTACGGCATCCTGGTCTATCACGCAAAATGATGCCTTGTGATTCCTTGCAATGGCATCCAGCTTATGGCCGGTTTTGGCGCAGTGGAAAAAGATTTTGCCTTCATGGTATACATAACTGAGCGGCACTGCGTATGGGTAGTTGTCATCCCCGGACACGGCCAGCACGCCCGATGTGCCACGCTTCAAAACGGCGATGTTTTCATACTCGGACAAAAGTTGTTTCTTACGGCGCATTTCTCGAAACATATTGACACCCCTTTACAAAAAATTAACGCCCTGTCATTCATTCCTTCATAGGCCTAATGGAATGAACAAAGGCGTTACCCGGCGGTAATTTACTATCACGGTTAGTATAGCACGTCTGTAATAAAAAAGCAAAGGCTATTTAGCTTTATGTGTTATTTAGCTTTATGTTATTTAGCTTTATTCATCTAAACATATATCCCAAAGTGATTTTGTCAAGGTGTTTTGTCCAATTTTCTTAAAAAATATTTTGTACCGGAATATATCTGCTCGCGGCGGCTTTCTTCCCTGTGTCGGCCAATTCGTCACCGCTGATATGTCACTCTTTAGCCTATCATATATCCTCCCCAACTTATTTAATTAAGTCTATTGTATAACGCATTTATATTTTAATCAATACGGAACTTTCGTAAGTGCCAATCACTCACAAACTGCCTAAGTTCATTTCTTTTATGGTATTTGAATGATATTTTTATTTTCAACTTTATATCTTACTTCACAAATACTGGCAACTACACTACTATGTGTTACTAATACTAATTTATTCCCTTGCTTTTGCAAACGTGCAAAAACCTTTAATACCTCTTCTTCTGTTTCTTCATCTAAAGCCCCAGTAGGTTCATCAGCCAACAATATTTTGGGCTTCTTCACTATAGCTCTGGCTATTGCTACTCTTTGTGATTTTCCCCCAGATAATTCATTGGGGTATTTATCCTTAAAATCAATCATTCCCACTGTCAATAAAGAAATCAGAGACGGATCTTCACGGGTCTTATTTTATTTGCATAAATTAAAGAGAGGACTGAATAAATGATTAACACAGAGATTAAAGAAAAAGCTAGAGAAACATAATGAAGTAGTAGAAAGGACATATATCCTTGAAGAGAAAATGAAAGTTACAAACCATAGAATTGAAGATTTAGAGGAAAGGTGATTATTATGTCAAAGCAATGGATTAAAGCGGCAGGAATAAGGGCAATTAAAACGATGGCGCAGACAGCTATAGCAATGATACCTGCAGGAGTAATGATATCCGAGGTCAGTTGGGTAGCTGTAGCATCAACAGCGGCATTGTCTGGGGTGTTATCTATTTTAACATCGGTAGCAGGGCTGCCAGAACTGAAAGAAGAAAGCGAGGAACAGTAAAATGGCTGCAGCTGGCATTAAGAGAATTGGGATAAACCATTATACCACATTACCCTCCATTGACAATGGAGGGTAGCCATGCTTAAGAAACTCAATTAACTTAGAAGGTTGCAAAATCAAAGCCCCTTTCTGCGGAGAGGGGCTATATCAAAAATTCATTCTTAGGGTGGTGTTAAGTGTGGCCTTGAAATTCAGTTCCATACAAGCGATAAGAAATTTTATTGCGGAAGATGACTGGATTTTTATGTAGCATGGTCATTAAAGGAATAAAATATGAGATAAAAATATTATAGTTCTACTGACGTCTTTGTTTAATCGATTAAATAATTACACAGATAATTAAAGATATAATTAATCTGTGATATTTACATAAAAATATTACATAATAACCTGAAATTATTGATAATTCATATAACTATAATTTAATCAAAAAATAAAATTTTATATATATTGACATATCTTACTCATTGTGTTACCATAATCACATAATTTAAACGATTAAATTATAAATACTACTATGAAAGGGAGAATTATTTATGAAGTTCAGAAAAATTTTATTAATGGCTTTAATTTCCGCTTTAGCAGCCAGCACATTTGCAGGCTGTGCAAAAAACAACGCTTCAGACACATCAAACACATCAAACAGATCAGATATGAAAGAAAGTACCAAGAACGAAGATATAACGATTCACATATGGGGGATGGGTGAAGAAGCTAAGAAATTAGCTGAGATAGCAGCTCCATTTACAGAGGAAACAGGTTACAAGGTTGACGTTCAAGCTATTCCATGGGATTCTGCCCATGATAAATTGTTAACAGCCATTGCTTCGAAAACAGGTCCGGATGTTATCCAGCTCGGAGCTTCATGGATGCCGGAATTTGTAAATGCAGATTCTTTGCTTGATTTGTCAGATTATATTAGTGAATATGAATATTTAGCCCCGGATAATTTCTTTGAAGGATCAGTTGAAACAACACAATATGATGGGAAGACGTACGGAATCCCCTGGTATACAGATACAAGAGTACTTTATTACAGGACAGATATTTTAGAATCTGTCGGATATGAGGAAGCACCTAAAACCTGGGAGGAATTAAAGGATGTGTCGGCAAAATTACGTGCGCGGGGAAATGATATGTATGGCATGCCTTGGGATCCAAAAGAACAATCTCTGGTATTTATGCTTGCAAACCAGGCAGGAGCTAAGTTTTATGGGACGAATCCTGACACGGATTTTAATTCAAAAGAATTTATAGAAGCGGCTACATATTTAGATGAATTTTTCAAGGATGGAGAAGTGCCTGTTGACCTGGCTATTGTGGATGCTGTCACTGGCATGAAAGGCGATGGTATTATTCCGTTGTTCATAAGCGGTCCGTGGATGATTAACATAATGAACGAAAATGCGCCGGAACTTGAAGGGAAATGGGCTACGGCAGTACTCCCAAAAGGACCTTCTAACAATGATTCAATTCTTGGAGGTTCTGATTTGACAGTGTTCAAATATTCTGAAAATGTAGAAGCGAGTATGGCGTTTATAGATTATATGTCAAAACCTGAAACCCAGGCAGCTTGGTATGATTTGACAAGTTCATTACCTGCAAACAAGACTGCTTGGGATGAAAATGAAAAATTATCTACCGATCCTCTTATTGCTCCATTTCAAGAACAATTAAAAACTGCAAAAGCAATGCCGCTGATACCGGAGTTTGAGGAAATCGCACAAAGCTGGCTGGCAAGTTTTGAAACTATCTACAGAGGGAATGCAGATATTAAAGACGTGGTTGAAGAATTTAATGACACATCAAAAGAGATTCTTAACAACTAATTTACTTTGAACATTCACGATAATGTCAAGATATGATAAATGATAAAATAAGTTCTCAGAATTTGACAACACAAATTCTGAGAACTTATTAAAAATGAAGGGAGGGAAAACCAATTGGGAAACAAAAATAAATTATTGCCTTATCTGTTTATTACGCCTGCTATTTTACTAGTACTTATTTTTTATATTATGCCGATCGTAATTGCATCTATTATAAGTTTCACAAATATGGATTTAAAATCATTAGCGGATTTTTCTAAAATTGAATTTATTGGTTTTACAAATTATGCAAAATTATTCGGAGATGATGTTTTTCTAAAATCAATTGGGAATACTGTCTTTTTTGTTTTATTAGGAGTTCCTTTGGTGGTTTTTTATTCGTTCTCAATAGCTTTATTGATTAATTATAGAGATTCAAAGTTTTTTAGTTTAATCAGAGCCGTATTTTACATGCCCTCTGTAACAAATATTGTTGCAGTAGCTGTGGTATTTCTGTATATGTATAATCCGTCCTTTGGTTTGCTTAACTTTCTTTTGGGGAAAATTGGAATAGGTCCAATCAATTGGCTGTTAGGGGGACCAATCATAAGCAAAATATCATTAATAATATTAGCGGCGTGGCGTGCATCAGGCTTGAATATGATTATATTTTTGGCTGCTCTTAAAGGTGTTCCAAAAGAATATTACGAAGCAGCCAGAATTGACGGTGCAGGCAGCTTTAAACAATTAGTGAAAATAACCTTACCCCAACTTTCCTATTCCATTGTGTTTGTGAGCATTACAACAGTAATAGCATGGCTTCAGTTTTTTGATGAACCTATGATAATGACAGAAGGGAACCCCCTTAATGCAACTTTATCCGTGGTCTTATTTATCTATAGAAATGGGTTTAAGTTTAATAAATTTGGTTATTCGGCAACTGCTTCTTTAGTTTTGTTTGCAGGCGTCATGATTATAACATTACTTCAATTTCAAGTGAAGAAAAAGCTTGAAAGCGATTAGAAGGAAAAGGTTGAAAGAAAATATAAGAAAGGGGCCATGTTAACTATGAAAAATAGTGCAAGATCGAAAGTTAAAATGATTGTTTTAATTATTTTTTTAAGCTTTATTGGATTTATTACTTTATTACCTTTACTTTGGATGGTTTTAACAGGGTTTAAAGCAGAATCTGAAGCAAGTTCACTTATACCGACTTTGTTACCATCCAAACCCATCTTAGACAACTATATAACTTTATTTACAGAATTAGAATTTACAAAATATATTAAAAGTACTGTAATCGTAGTGCTGCTTTCGTTTTTAGGTATCATTGTCAATTCACTGGCTGGATTTGCCTTCGAGAAATATCAGTTTAAAGGCAGGGAACCATTGTTTTATCTTGTTTTAATGACAATGATGATTCCAGCGCAGATAACGATGATTCCGGTATACTTACTACTTAATGGTGCAGGGCTTACAAATAATTACTTAGGAATGGTATTGCCTGGCCTCGCCAATGGATTTTCGATTTTCATGTACAGATCGTTCATGAGTACGGTGCCGAATGAAATGATGGAAGCTGCCAGAATTGATGGTACTTCAGAATTCCAAATATTCTATAAAATAGCATTACCGATTATTAAGCCCGCACTTTCAATACAGATGATTTTAACTTTTATTGCAGGGTGGAACAGTTTTATCTGGCCATTAATTTTAGCTAATAATGATAAATTTTACACATTATCTGTAGCGCTCAACTTAATGAAAAGTCAATATATAGGCAAATTTGGGCTACAGATGGCAGGCGCTACAGTGATGATTATCCCTGTAATCATTGTTTTTGCATTCTTTCAAAAAAATATTATAGACGGCAGTACCATGTCTGGTATAAAGTAGAATGGTAATAAATTACTATAAATATATATTTTTCATGAAAGGGCATTCATATGGCAACGATTAAAGATGTAGCAAATCTGGCAAATGTTTCTGCAGCAACAGTTTCCTATGTTATAAATAATAGTCAGAAAGTTAAAGAGGAAACAAAAGAAAAAGTTTTAAAAGCTATAAAAGAGTTGGATTATAAGCCCAGTTTTGCCGGGCGAATGTTAAAAATGAAAGAAACTAAAATCATTGGCGCATATGTGTCGGATTTAAGAGGATATTTTTATGGAGAAGTTCTAAGCGGATTAAAAGATTGTATCGTCAGCCGTGGATATGAATTTGTCATTGTTACAGGTTCAACAACCCATCGCCTCATTAACGAAAATATATTTGATGGAGCAATTATCCTTGATTCTTATTTTAATTCTAAGGAGCTTGTGGATTACGCAGATTTTGGGCTTAAAATTGTATTGATGGATAGAGTGTTGGAACATAAAAATATTTCTTGTATCACACTGAGCAATGATAAAGGCATTCAGCTGGGAATGGATTATCTCATTAATCTTGGATATCGGGAAATAACATGCCTGACAGGACCGGGTGACTCCTATGACTCCATGGCAAGGGTTAGGGCAGCTTTAAATTACGCGAAACAAAATAATATATTATTAGAAATGACGGAAGGTAATTTCAATGAAACAGGCGGTTATGATTTTGCAGGCAAGGCCTGTTCTGATTTTGGCCGCAAAAAAGCAGTTTTTTCGTTCAACGATGAAATGGTGATCGGAATATATAATTATTTTAAAGAAAATGAAAAAAATATAAATGAATATATGGATATTTCAAGTTTTGATAATATCAATATTATGCAGTATTTAGGTGTTAAATTAGCAACTGTAGACTATTCAAAATACGGCTGGGGTTATCAGGCGGGTGAATTACTTTTGAATAAATTGAATGAACTGACGGTTGAAAATCTAACTTTTGATGTCGGATTAGTTTGTTATTAAATAAGACACCTTTTTCAGGAGGAACATAATGATTTTACTTAAAAGTGACGAATTGAGCTTTGACTTCTTGGAAACAGGAGATTTATATGAATCAAAGATTAAAGATGTGAATATTAACTTATTCAAAGGAAATGTAATTGATGGCTCCTTAAACAATATTTATTTGAGAGTTACTGAACATGATAAATATTACTATACCCCCCTATTGGGTAAAAATTCAAACAGTATATTTCATAAGGCTCTAAACAGAGTCAAATGGACAGGCTGCTTTAGAGAAATAAAATATGAAGTTGTATTTAAACTGTCTGGAAATATTTTTTATTACGATATCGATTTATGCAGTGAAAAGGCCGCTGAAATTGATCTGTTTTTCTGCAATGATATTGCACTTTCTCCTGGTGGAAATGAAGCGTATATTGGTCAGTATATCGATCATAGGCCTGTTCATAATAAAGACGGTGTGACCGTATTATCCAGACAAAATTTGAAAAACCATGGTAAATCTGCTTTTATTCAGCTGGGAGCACTGTGCAAAACAATAGCTTACTCAACAGATGGATTTCAATTTTTTGGCAGGTCCTATAAAGTTGATTATCAGATAAAAGCTCTTGCCTTGGAAACCCTTGATAATTATGTGTACCAATACGAGTTTCCTTTCATTGCCATTCAGACAGATAAAATATTAGTCGAGGGGCATTATCATACAGCTTTTTATGGATATGTGCTGGAAGACATTGAAGGTGAAACAAAAGATATTTTAGCGCGGGGTAAAATTAAAGAAAACAGTAATTTAGATACGAACGAACGATTCGAGGAAGTAGGAAGCATTGAATACGAGATTGATATTAATAATATCCTAAATGGCAGGGAGTTTGATAATAACGAAGTCAAAGTTATGTATCAGGCAATTCAATGTGAGGAATATGATAATGCCAAACTAATATCATTTTTCGATAGTGAAAAACACATTGTATTGCAAGAAAAAGAAAACTTGGTTGAGCGGCAGCATGGCCACATTCTTGTGTCTACACAAGAACCCCGGATAAGTGAAAATATTATCACAACAACTGCTTATATGAGTGGAGTTTTTAATTCTCATGTTGTAGTAGGCAATACTAATAATAATATTTTCCTGTCTCATCTAAGAAGCCCATTAAATATAATGAGAATCAATGGACAGCGTATATTTGTTAAAATAAACCATGAGTATAAAATGCTTTGTCAGCCGAGTTTGTTTGAAATGGGATTGAATTATAGTAAATGGGTGTATAGGTTAGATAATGATACACTAACGATTACAAACAAAACTAAACTAAATTCGCCGTTCCTTTGTCTTTCAATTGATTCTAAAAACAAGATAGAATATGAGTTTTTGTTTTCAAATCTGCTGTGCCTTGGGCCTGATGAATTTGGCGTGACGGGCGAAATATTAGAATGGGAGAATAAGGTGAAATTTTTATTCAATAAAAATTCTTCTGCTTATTCTGTATATCCGGAATTAAATTATACTGTTGAAATTGAAGGAACAAAAATGAAATTTGGAGGAGATGAACTTTTTTACAAAGATAGTAGAAAACGAATCTTCAATTTATTCACTTTTTCCTGTTCAAAAACAAGTAGATTGAAAATGTATATTTACGGAAGCGTAGATAACATATCTATTTCTAAAAAGGATTTTGAATTTAAAGATGCAGCGGAAATTTACAAAACAAATTTTGATTTATTAATTAACAATTTCAAACTCTATTTTCCACATAAAGAGAATATGGGTATGGAGCGGTTTAATAAACTGATCTATTGGTATACGCTGGATATGCTGATTCATTATACAATGCCGCATGGCTTGGAACAATACGGGGGTGCAGCCTGGGGGACAAGAGATGTTTGTCAGGGTCCTTTCGAATATTTCATGTGCATGCAAGAATATGTGGAATGCAAGAATATAATCGAGCGTGTTTATTCGCATCAATTTATTGAAAGCGGGAAATGGCCCCAATGGTTTATGTTTGATAAGTATAACGAATATAAACAAGACGAAAGCCATGGTGATCTAATTATCTGGCCTTTAAAAGCTTTGACAAACTATATTTTGACAACCGGCGATTATAGTATTTTCGAGGTTCAGCTGCCATTTATCGAAGAAAAGAATGATGGCAGGACCACAAAAACGTACAGTGTGCTGGAACATGTAGAAAAACAGCTGGATTATGTCTGTAATAATTTCATAGAAGGTACTTTCTTATCAAGATATGGTGATGGGGATTGGGATGATACATTACAACCGGCAAACAAAAATCTTAGAGAAAGAATGGTCAGCGGTTGGACAACCTCCTTAACTTATGAGGTACTGAACAATTGGTATGAAGTAATATCCAATCAAAAATTTACGAATACAGCGGACGGTTATACGCAGACTAATAAAATCAAAGAAATAATTGAGGGCTTGAAAAAAGATTATAATAACTATGTTATAAAGGATGGAATTGCTGCCGGATTCATTTATTTTGACAAGAACAATAAAATCAGACACATTATTCATCCAACGGATGCAGAGACAAAAATAAAATACAGACTGCTGCCAATTAACCGGGGAATCATTTCCGGATTGTTTACAAAAGAACAAGCCAAGAGCCATTTGAAAATAGTCTATGATCATTTGTATTATGCTGATGGTGTGCGTTTGATGAGCGAACCGGCACAATATAATGGCGGAATTAACACTTATTTTATGAGAGCTGAAACAGCATCAAATTTCGGACGGGAAATTGGACTTCAATATGTTCATGCCCATATCCGATTTATTGAAGCGATGGCAAAGTTTGGGAATAACGATCAAACAATGGATTTATTATTAAAAATTAATCCAATTCAAATTCAGAAAACAGTACCAAATGCTGAGTTTAGACAAAGCAATACTTATTTTAGCAGCTCTGACGGCGATTTTAAAACAAGGTATGAAGCTCAGAATGAGTTTTATAAACTCCGTGCCGGAGACATTAAGGTTAAGGCCGGTTGGAGAATTTATTCATCAGGTCCTGGCATATATGTGAATCAACTAATTACCAATGTTTTGGGAATTCGATTTTATAATCAGGATTTAATAATAGATCCTGTGCTATCTAAGAAATATGACGGATTATTTTTTGACTATGTAGTATACGGCAAAAAAGTCACTTTTATTTATCGGTTTAAAGGAGAAAGCAGTACTATAAATAATATAGATATAAACAGAAAAGCTATAAGGTTTACCAGAATTGAAAATCCATATAGAGAAGGTGGTGTACAATTAATCAAAGAAGAAGTTCTGCTTGCTTTAAAAGACTTGAATGAAATTGTTGTGACAATGTAATGTGGCAACAAAAGCAATAGAGCGGTAATACGAAAATAAATAAGAACTGATCGTTTAAGGTATGAAAATCATAGAAAAATGGGGGATTATTATGAAATATGTAAAAAGTATCATTTCAATTATTTTGGTAATTATTTTGTCTACCTCCACACTTCTGGCAGCATATGCAGAAGTAAGCGAAACCGAGACACAAATATCCATTGAAGAGCAAAGTGAAACAAACGACATTTCAAACGAGACTGAAAAACAAGCATCCGATGAAGATCAAAGTGAATCAGATGACAGGATAAGGGCAGAAGGAGAATCTTCATTGACATCAGAGAATATGTCAGATGATGAAATTATAAATATGCTCTTCGAAAATTGTTATGATGTATTTACGCAGTATAGAAATGAAGTAGGCATATATCGGGACAGCATATTACTTTTTGACGGTACACCTTACCACCCATCATCGATAGCAGCAACAGGAATTGGCCTGATGTCATTAACAATAGCTGATAAAAAGGGCTGGAATGATAATGCATTGGAAGATGCAAGACTTACCCTTAGAACAATGACAGGACATACAGAAGGATTTAAGCCGGATGTGTCACCTAACGGGTTTATTAGGCACTTTATCGATCTTGAGACGGGTGAACAAGCATGGGATTCTGAATATAGTACCATTGACACAGCTATTTTAGTTACAGGGGCTTTATTTGCTAAGAAATACTTTAATGATCCGGAATTAGGCGTTTATGTAGATGAATTGTTCAATTCTATTGATTTTCAAGATGCGCTGGCCAGTTTGGACACAGGTGGAATGTATATGATTATGGATGCTGATGGTAAAGGCAATCCTAATGCCATTACACTTCCATTTAATGAATACATAATTGTTGCCTGGCTTGCATACAATCAACACATAGACGAGTCCGATAGTTTAGCAGTTAAAATGTGGAATAAATGGTTTAAAACACCTGAAAACATTCTGAAAAAGGATTATCAGGGAATTTCCCTCTTAACAGATAATGTCAATCGGTTTCTGCCATCGTTTACGTTGCTCTTTCCTTACTACATGGTAAATGTTTTTTCAAGTTCAGTAGATTACGAACAGTATATTGAAAATGCCTATATGGCTGATAAGCTTTGGAGTGTCAACACTGGAGGGCAAAGTTATGAATGGGGTAACGGCGCCGGAAATAATAGAAGCACCGGATACCATGCAGATGCAATAAATGATAATGAAGAGCTTACAGTATCTCCACACATAATTTCCGGATTTATACCAATTAATCCAAGTGGAAGAGATGACTTGCTCGCTTTGTATAAGAATAATAAAGGTGTCTATCAGCTTCCTAGTAACGATAAAGAAATACTATGGAGATATAGCCGGGTATATACAGACTGGGAGTCTGATTCTATACAGGCAATTGACTATTCCACCTTTTTATTTGGACTTGCTGCACAAGATAAAGATTTAGGCATGAACTTTTTTAAAGATAACAATGATTTTTTCAAAGCACCGGATGGTAATGTAGCTGAAAGCGAAAATAATAATGAAAGTGAAAATGATAAAGAAAGCGAAAACAATAATGAAAGTGAAAATGATAAAGAAAGTGTAAGCAATAAGGGTAAAGAAGATGACAACTCCGGAAAACACAAGATATCAAGTGTATCTGTCCATACAGGGGACACAACAAATATAATGATTCCTATTACCTTATTACTACTCTCTGCTTGTTTTGCAATTATTTTGTTTGGTCGCAAAAGGATAAAGAAGAGTTAGTATATATGTGTTGATAATAAAAGTTGAATATTAGTTCTTTTATGAGAGATAAAGTAGGAAGAAGGGATTATTTGCCAGCTTCCTACTTTAAAGTTTATCATAATAATAAACCCTTGAAAAATGCGTAATTTGTCTAATTGTAGCTTGTACTCCTTTTCAATATCAACCATATAGTTAGTCTCCCTTTTATATTACTTCGTCTTTTCGCTTTGGTATGCAGCCTAAGACGGAGATATCAATTCCTGATAAACAAAACATTCCGTAAAATGATCATTAACCATGCCCGTAGCTTGCATAAATGAATAAATAATGGTCGATCCGACGAATTTGAAACCCATTTTTTTCAAATCCTTGCTTATCTTATCGGAGATCGGGGTAGTTGTGGGCATATCCTCAATTTTGGCCCAATTTCCCGTAATAGGCTTATAGTCCACATATCCCCATATGAATTTGTCAAAACTTCCGTACTTTTCAATAATCTCCAAGAATAACCTGGCGTTATTCACAGCCGCATTAATTTTCAGGCGATTTCTTATTATGCCCTCATTATTCATGAGTTCTTCTATTTTCGCGTCGCTGTAAACGGCTACCTTATTAGGGTCAAACCAGTCAAAAGCCTCCCGGTATGCCGCCCGCTTTTTCAGCACCGTTATCCATGAAAGCCCTGCCTGCGCACCTTCTAAGATCAGCATTTCAAAAAGCTTACCGTCATCATGTACAGGCCGTCCCCACTCGTTGTCATGATAGTCTATGTAGATGGGGGTATCTCCAAAGCATCTGATTTTTTTATTCTCCATAAATTAAAGTCCCCTCGTACATTAATTAGCATTATCGCGTACTGTTTATCTGCATTTTCAATCACCATTTTTATTATATCACAATAATATAGCAGTAGACAATCCACACTTCAAACAATCCGCAGTTCCTCCAACTTATGCTGATACAGTTATCACACTTAATACAAGTCTTCTCATCCCATACGACCTTGTCATGTAGTAAGGTACCCAGCTCACTTCTTTTTTCGTCTTAGCTTTAATGATATGTTATGTCTATCAGCCATTGATTGAAATTGCCTGGCAGCGATTAACGCTTTCTCATTCAAAGAAAGCTCTGACTCACTCTTGCCAATTTCCAAATTGATATCGTCTATGACATTTTGTATGTCTTCTAATTCCAATAAACTCACCGCAGTACAGAAGAGAGTCTTTCTTCTGCCATCATTAAAATGATCTAGCAGATAAGTTAATATCTCAGTTTTTATATTAAGTTCAGACTTGTATGAAGCAAGTCCGTTCTTTTTTACCTTTTTAAAGTTATCGAGCTGATTTCGGTGTGTGATAAAAGAATCGGCAGCATCTATATTATCATATTTGGAGCAAGGATATTCTTCACACTGATAACAAAATTCTAATCCTCCATGATTTTGAGCACAGGTTACTATTTTACACTTTTGAAAACCTTTCCCTCCGCAGCCTGGGCAGCTATTCGTATTGTTTGCCAGATAATGCATAGGACATAATCCACAATTAAGTCCACAAAGCGATAGCAAGGTATATTCTCTTTCATAATTATTCATAATATATACTCCTTATAAATTTGTAGTAAACTACTATAATCCTATTTGGTATCTTTATAAATAAGAGATAAATAAAACAACGTGTATCAATTTTGGTCTTTATATCGCTGTAGTGCATTTTGCAAAAAGGAAACCATTTGATTCCTTAGATAATCGGGAGATATGATTTCAGCTCTATCACCAAGATTGGCAAAAACTTGGATAACCCATTCAATATTTTCCGTTTGAAAAGATAAAGTTAAATTATCATTTTCATCTTTAGATATATTTTCAATACCGAATAGGTCTATTGCTAAAAATTCAAATGAAGCATCCATATGTGCAGTTACTGTTACCCCTTCATTGCTCACAAAGTCATTTTTAAGGTCTGGAATTATATAGTCGGTACGTTCCACAAAGTGTTTATCAGATAGAATTAGTTCTGTTATACGATTAAGCTTGTATACCCTGTAATCATTACTTTTTGTACAAAAGCCAAAAAGGTACCAATTATCAGTTTTGAATACTAATTTATAAGGGGCAATGATTTTTTCGCTATATCCTGAAATGCTGTAATACTTCATTTCCAGTAAGGTCTTTGATGCTATGGCACTGCGTATAATTCTGATTTTTTCAATTAAGCCGCTGTGATAATTCCAAGATGTAAAGTCAATGACTACATCATTTTCCAAAAGTAATTTATCATCACTATTAAGGCGTAGTTTTGCCAATAGAGTTTTAATTTTAGCACTGTCGTTAATAGATGTAAGGCTATTTATCCCAGCGAATATCATATTCAGTTCTTCTTTATTTAAGGCCGCCTTACTATATCTGAAATTTGACATCAAAGATATACCCCCATCTATGCCTTGTCTCGTTACAATAGGAAACCCGGCACTGCTCAAATCAAGTAAATCCCTATGTATTGTTCTTGCCGATACCTCAAAATAATCTGCAAGCTCTGCAGCTGTTACTTTTTCTTTATCTAAAAGCTGACACAATATCCCAAACATACGATTGCTTTTCATAATACACCTCCTCACTATATTGTATCATATAAAGTTGACATATTCATGTCACAATTTTGATGAATAAAACATAGCAAGGATAGGTTTCCTTTTATGCAATCGCCTTTTGGTATACTTTTGTAGACCAATAAAGCGTTATGACGGTCAAGGGAATAATAACAGCAAAAGCCTTAAAAACTACCATACTATTGATTGTGCCTCCTGCTAAAATACGTGACGCTTCAACAGTATAATAAAGTGGATTGATATGGGCTATGACTTGCATCCACTTAGGCGCTAAAGACATTGGGAGCAGCACGCCCGAAAGTAGTGTTAAAGGCAGCTGAAGCCCGTTTTGGATACTCGCTAAACTTCCAACCTGCTTAAATATTAGCCCCAAACCTCCTGACAATGCAGAAATAATAGATATTAGTAAGCTCAAAAGCACAAACATTACAAGTAACCCCCATATATGCACATCGAATCCAAATAAGTATGCAATAAATATTACTATTATAGATGCTGCAAGAAACATAACAACATCTCTTAGTACTGTACCCATAAGCAGTGCAAAGCGGGAGGCGGGCGAAACACGTAAACGTTCAATAACCCCTGTTTGTAGTTCGTTTATAACTAAGAAACCAGCACTCGCACCATTGATAAACGCAAGTAGTGATAATATGCCGGGAACAAATGTGTTTAAAACCTCACTTGTACTTAATGGCGGATCGTTCAAATTTTTCAGTAGCGGGGAAAATAAAACTATATATAAAATCGGAGTAATCAAGCCAATAAATAGCCATGCCGGTTGTCTAATAGTTTCCATTACTTTCCTTCTAAATAAAATCCAAATTTCAAAAATAATTCTCATCATTAAAAAGTCCCTCCTGTATCACGCAAAGATTTTCCGGTTTGCCTTAAAAACACATCATCCAATGATGGTTGTGAAAGAGATATTGTTTCCAATTCAATGTCATTTGATTTAATAATATCAAAAATGTCAGGCATGGCTATTGCTCCATTTCTAACGTATAATTTTATTTTCTTACCTTCTACATTTATGTTAAGCACATCGCTATTTCCGTCAAAAATGGTTTCAATATCCATATGGTCTTTTTTGAGTATAATGGTTACCATATCTCCGGAAATTTGCTGTTTTAATTCGCTAGGAGTACCCTCTGCGATAATAATACCCTTATCCATGATACAAAGGCGGTCGCAAAGCTCGTCTGCTTCCTCAAGATAATGTGTTGTTAAAAAAACAGTCATTCCAGCAGCCTTTAGCTGGCGAATATGATTCCAGAGATTAGTGCGATTTTGCGGGTCAAGTCCTGTTGTTGGTTCGTCTAAAAATAAAACATCCGGATGATGAAGTATGCCTAGTGCAATTTCCAGCCGTCTACGTTGACCACCAGAATAGGTTTTTGCTATTCTGTCGATTATATTGTTTAATTCAAGTAACTCAATTAATGATTCTGATTGCTTTCTAGCTGATTCCCTGGTCATACCATAAAGCATGCTAGATAACATCAAATTTTCACGCCCTGTGGCTTCAATATCTGTCCCACCTAATTGCCCGACATACCCAATATGCCTGCGCACTTCTTTGGGATTTCTTTTTACATCATATCCAAAAATCTTAGCTTCACCCTCATCAATTGGCAATAAAGTTGTCAACATACGCAAGCTAGTCGTTTTTCCTGCGCCATTAGGACCTAAGAATCCGAAAACCTCACCTTGTTCTACTGATAAGTTTATTCCTTTTACAGCTTCAATGTTTTTCCCTTTTACAAAAAAACTTTTTTTTAAATCTTTGATTTCAATGGCATTCATAAACTAACCCTCTTTCTTACTTTTATCTATTGATAAGAATAACATAAAAATAAGACAACAGACTGTCATAATTAATTAATATTATTTTTTAATAAAATATAGATATATTATGCAAAAAATAGAAAATAATCTGTTTTTTTGTTGTCAGCCCCCTGATGCATCTGGTATAATAAGGTACGGTTTAATTTACCAAAAACATATATTATACTGGTAAAAATTTTGAACTCCCGAATAATTATTCTTTAAATTACTTGAAAGGAAGATATTATGAAAAAAGTGGTCATTATTGGGGCAGGTCCTGCTGGTCTTACTGCGGCGTATGAGTTAATAAGTAGAAGTAATGAATATGAAATAACTGTATTAGAGGCATCTGACAAAATTGGAGGAATTTCACAAACTGTAAATTGCAACGGAAACCGGATGGATATTGGCGGACATCGTTTCTTCTCTAAGAATCTTCAAGTGGTTAAATGGTGGAATAAAATAATACCTACTCAAGGAGCTCCGGCATATGATGACAAAAAACTAGGCAGAGATAAACCCTTGGTCTCACATGGTCCTGATCCGGAGGTTGAGGATGGGGTTATGCTTATAAGAGATCGTGTTTCAAGGATTTATTTTTCTGAAAAGTTCTTTGATTATCCAATATCACTGAAGCCAGATACAATTAAATCTTTAGGCTTTGTATTAACAATTAAAGCCGGTTTCAGTTATCTTAAGTCAAAGGTTTTTGAAAAACCCGAAACAAACCTTGAAAACTTCTACATTAATCGTTTCGGGAAAATGCTCTATAGTATGTTTTTTGAAAACTATACTGAAAAGCTATGGGGGCGTCATCCTCGTGAAATTTCGGCGGACTGGGGAACTCAAAGAGTAAAAGGTTTAAGTATATCAGTTATTCTAAAAGATATATTTACTAAGTTCTTTCATGTAAATGAAACGGATAAAGAGACAAGCCTAATTGAACAATTTATCTATCCTAAATATGGTCCCGGCCAACTATGGGAGGTAGTAGCTCACAAAGCTGAAAAACTTGGTGTTTCATTTAAAATGCTTTCTCCCGTTACAAAGCTTACAAAAATAGATGGTCGCATATCAAGTGTTAAATATTATGATACATCTGAGAAAAGCATTGATGCAGACATTATTATTTCCACCATGCCACTTTGTGATTTGGTTATGGCAACATGTCCTCAGTTAGAAAATATCAAAGAAATTGCAAAAGGTTTGCCTTACAGAGATTTTGTTACTGTGGGAATACTGGTAGATAGACTTATTCTTAAAAATCTTACTCATAAAAAAACCCTTTCCAATATTGTACCAGACTGTTGGATATACATACAGGATCCTAAGATAAATATGGGACGTATACAAATATTTAATAACTGGTCACCATATATGGTAAAAGATCCTGATAATACAGTCTGGATAGGGACCGAGTATTTCTGTACTGAAGGAGATGAATTTTGGTCTATGGATAGTGACGATATAGTAAAATTTGCAGTGGATGAGCTCGTAAAAATGGATATTATCAATAAAGACAATGTAAAGTATAGCCATTGCGAAAAAATAAAAAAAGCCTATCCTGCTTATTTTGATACCTATAGTAAAGTAAATAAGTTAATTGATTATATAAATAATTTTGGCAACGTTTATTGCATCGGCCGTAATGGCCAACACAGATACAATAATATGGATCATTCAATGCTAACCGCATTTAAAGCTGTCGATTGCATTTTAAATGGAAATATTGACAAATCAGATATTTGGAATGTTAATTCTGATGCGGAGTACCACGAAGAAAAAAATACATCAATATTCGAACCGAATGTTCAAGAAGAAGTTGGATGAAATCGAAGCAATACAAGGCATGGTACCCTCCATTGTTAATGGAGGGTACCATGCCTTGAAGTATGTCACTTTGTCAACTTACTTTTCATTCCTTGACATTAGTGACTCTGGAATATTTTTTTTGCCCCCAAAAACATTAGGGTGGGTAATTAGCGTTATTAAAGTTTTTGCCCCATAAAATAGAGCTAGCAAATCATTTTTGTTTCGTATAGACAAAAGACGTTTAATTATATACGCAGGCCTAAAATAGAATTTTTTAAATGCTAATTCCTTTAATTTTATAATTTCATCTTGTGTCATTGAATAGGGAACGAATGCTGCTGTTTCAAAAGTAAGATCATCAGTTACGTCCGTCATTTGTCCATATTTTTCGACGTTATCATATAGTTCCGTACCTGGGTAAGGGGTTAAGGTATGGAAGTTTACCATATCGCCGTTTAACTCACAGGCAAATTTTATTGTCTCTAACCCTTCTTTATATGTTTCACCAGGTATCCCAAATATAAAAGGCGTACTCACTTTTAATCCAACAGATTTAGCATCACTTACTGCCTCTCGTATTTGATTTAAAGTGATCCCTTTACTTAAAGCATCTAAATTTTTTTGCACACCACTTTCAACACCATATAGAATTGAATAGCACCCGGCACTTTTCATATCTGCCAGCAATTCCCGATTTACGGCATCAGCTCTGGAGGAAATATACCATATTACTTTGAGTTTTCTTGATCTTATTTCATCACATATTTCATGAACACGTTTAGCATCAGCAGTAAAAGTGTCATCTAAAAATTTAATTTCTCTAGCGCCAAAATTTTTCACCAAGTATTCCATTTCATCAACTACATTTTTAGGGCTTCTAAATCTAGTTTTTTTTGAACTGAAAGTATGAAAACAAAATATACAGCTTCCATGCGAACAATCCCTAGAAGTTATCATAGAAAAAACTGGCAATCTCTTATAAGTTCCTATGTTGGGCTTATATTTTGTTGCATTGTTTCCAAGAAGATGAAATGCTGGAAAAGGCAATAAATCTAAATCTTGTATAGGGTAATCATCAGGGTTCTTAATAATTTGATTTTTTTTATCTCTAAATATAATCCCCCTGATATCATACAAACCATCCATTTCATTCTTTTCTAATATCTCAACTAATTTAGGAACAGAATATTCGCCTTCAGCCGTAAATATACAGTTGATTGATTCACACTCATGAAGGCAGCGCTCTTTCCATCCTATCGGCGCCGGACCACCTACAGTTAAGTATACGTTGGCATTAATTGTCCTTATATCATTTGCTGTTTTTACAGCTTTTGTCCACATTGGGCAATTTGCATGAATTCCGACAAATTCTGGTTGAAATAAACAGAACTCTTTTATTATTTCTTTGTGCGTATAGAAAGCCCCATCTAAAAGTTTAACATCATGTCCATGTTTTAAAAGAGCAGCGCCAATATAAAGTAGTCCTAATGGATGCCAACGATGTGTTGTGCTTGTTCCAAATTCTTCTGGAAAAAAATCACTTGTTTTCCAGGCCGGAAAGACTAACATACATTTCATTTTTTCTTCTTCCTTTCTATAATTTAATTTTAAAAGTGATTAAATTTTTTTAATCCTTTAACTGTATCTAACTTTTCAAATATAGGATTCACTTTACGGATTGTCAAATCATCTAGTAACGTACTACCTAAGACAAAAGGAAGATTGACTTGAAATATTGTACAGTGTTTACACACATCTATCTCACTATACCGTCCCTCAATATGTAACTTACGCATATTCAACATTTTTTCGCCATTCCAAACTTCCATAAATGTATTATCATTTATATTTCCTATCGGAGCTTCACCTATTAAGTCAATACAACAAGGTAGCACGGTTCCATCCCAACAAACAACAGGCTCCCGCCACAACATTATGCATGGCGAAGGCTTAACAATCGTTTTTTTATCAGGTAATTTTTGTCCAATTATCGCAGCAATATCTGCAGTATTATAAAACCTCTTAACCCGGACACTGTCCGCCTTCTTTTTCCATCTGGATATAAAAGCTGGTATTTCATGCCTATTCATATCCATGCTGACCATCTGAACCTGAACAAAAGGCTTTCGGCCTAGCTTAGATTTTAGTTCAATAAAACGATCTATGTTTCTAACGACATCTTCAAAATTACTCTTCCTAATACTGCTATAGGTTTCTTTAGTTACAGCATCTAATGATAAAACAAGCATGTCCAGCCCTGAATCAATAAGTTCCTTACCCTTTTCTAAAGTAAGTAAGTTACCGGTAGTTGTTATGAGAACCTTTACGTTTTTTCTATGACACAGGTTTATTAATTCACCTATATGCGGATGAAGCAGAGGTTCCCCACAGTGAAAAAGATTTACAAGTTCTAACGTATTCTTATTCTGCTCAATTATGTTTTCTAATAAATCTAGTGATAAATCGCCTTTGTCTCGCTTCATAAGACTATGCGGACACATCCAACAGCTTTCATTACAACGGTTAGTAGCCTCTATTTCGAGCGTAATGGGTTTATTAGGAAGCACGGCTTCTCTGTTCAAATAACTTAAAATAGATTGAGTTCTATTTATAAACTTTTTAATTTTTAACACATCCTTTCCATAAAAGTTTTTCAATGATAAAATATTGTAATAGACCTAGCAAAACTCCGAACCCGCTGTATAAGTACCCCCATATCTGCATAATTATACCTAGTATAGTAAAGCATATTCCTGCCCTGCTTTTTAAAAACACATAAAAACTTAAGTTAACAATAATAAGAGCAGTAAATATTCCCAAACAAGATATAGATAATAAAACATTTTTGAAACAAATCGAAAGTACAGTAGTAATCAATAAAATAAAAATCAAAAGAACACTAAAAATATTTTTTGTTCCTGTACTCAATTCATTTTTATAATTATTATGTGTTATCATAAGTTTAGTGTATGGTATTGCTCTATGGAAGAAGTCAGAAATAAACAAACTAAATAATGAATAACGTTTAAGATGGGTTACTTTTATAGATGAGAGTAATCTAACTCTCAAGCCCAATGTATGAATTCTGTATCCTAAATCCACATCTTCAAGAGCCGTAGTGTTTATTGTTTCATCAAAACCTTCCAAAGTATCAAATACAGACCTGCGAATGGCGCCACATGCAGTGAAAAAAGATGATACTTCTCCATTATAAAGCTGATGGGTATAATGATGTAAATAATTCTTATATCTTGAAGTAAAATTCCTGGCTGGAGTTTCTGCAGAATAGCTGCCAATAACTGCATCAATTTCAAAGTGCTTATTTAGATATTCACTAGCCTTAAGAATTGTATCTGGGAATACAGCCACGTCTGCATCAGTAAAAAATATGATATCTCCACTAGAATTTGCTACACCTAAATTACGTGCGATTGCTGGTCCTCCCTGTTCTTTCATTTGTAATATCTTACAGTCAAATTTTCTAATAATATCTACGGTATTATCATTCGAAGCATCATCTACAACTATTACCTCACAATCAATACCAATAGATCGATATAAAGCATCTAGACATGATTCAATTGTCAATGCCCCATTATGTACAGGAATAATAATCGATATAAGATTCTTCATATGTACTCGCCTCCTTTTTTATTTTAGATAGTAAAATTGCATCGAATAGGTTTATTTTGTTGGCAATTTTCAAAGTATTTTAATTGTAAATATAAATTTTTAGTGTTTATGTTTGTTGGTTCAAATATTAAAATTCCTTCCCAAACTAATTCCTCATATGAGATTTTTTCATTTCCCCTAAAAGCTTGGTTACACATAGTCCAATCAAAGATATTTAATAATTCATACAGTTCATGATTGTCAGTGAGCTTACTTACCTCTTCATTAATAAGTTGATAAGATTCACCAAAATCATCTGTTAAATAAATATCGCTATATGGTAAATTTGAACTTACAAAATTTGGGACATCGTCAGCTAGTTCTACTTTTATTTTGAATAGAATGGTCCCTTCTAGTATTTCATCGTCAATTTCATAATTTGTTAATTCATTCGGATCTATATAATAAATGTGGATTGTTGTGCCCATACCATCATCCCAAATTTGATAGTCTAATGATATTACTTCATGTTGAATAGTTGTGCGATTACTAGCATCTATTTCTCCAACTGTTCCAAGTCCGATTCCAAAAAGCAAACTTAAGATTATTACAGCTAAAACTTCCTTCTTAAACATATTTAATTCTCCTTTCCCAGAATATAAAAAGACTGTGGCGCATCAAGGTAATTAGTCTTAAACTTAAAAAAGTCTAAATTAGTATGATTATCAAAAAATTCCTTAGGATATAAAATCTCAATTAGTTTATAATTTTCTTTATTATACGAATAAAATGGATCTGATGGTTCAAACATTACTAATGTATCCTGTAAGACCCAATCAGGCTCTACTTTCTTATTTTGTACTGTTTCTATTACTTCAGAATTGTCAAAAATCGGAAGAAACTCATAAACAACATGCATGCCAGTATAAAATCGCAGTGCATTAGCATCAGCCCAACACGCTAATACCGTTTGATTTTCATTTCCATTCTCTTGAAGATATGTAATTATCCCTTCTAATCTATTATCATAATCTAAGAATAGCGATGATATAAAATCATATTGGTAAGAACGAACTGCCATTTCATCTTTTATAAAGTGTTCAAGAGTCGTGCCTTCGGTAAAATCACAACGTGGATTCACAATAAAATTCTTAGCAGACTCCAAGTTTATTCCGGATTTATCCACTATAATATAAGGGGCTATATTTAATATATTTGTAGACAAGCAGGCAGCAAGAGTGATACAGCCGACCCATTTATTATATTCTTTTATCTTCATAATGAGAAAGGCAGCAATGATAGTCATATAAGGTATTGCCGGCATAACATACTGAGTTGTTAACATAGATATTGTAGATATAAATGCTATATATAATGGTACACATAGAAATATAGTATAGTGGCTATTCATATGTATTCCTGTTTTCTTAATATTAAAATTTATTTTACTTTCCTTTGCTCTATTATTTTTAATAATTTTTACCAACTTAGTAATAAGCAGCATAACTAAAAGAATTGCTGCGAGAGTATATATAGGGACCAACCAGGTATTTAGCTTCCAAATATATATTTTAAAGTTAAAAAACCAGTCATCTAGCTGAGGTTTAGTATCTACTGGCCCATGTGGGGGAGCATATATAAACCACGTTAATGTTAGTAATCCTATAATAATATGCGATAAAATAAACTGTTTAAGAAAACCAATTAGTTTATTAGCAATAATATGATATAGCCCATATATCCCTATTGCAAGCGTTACAAATGCCCAAAAAGGATAATATGAATGAAATAGCAGGACTGAAGATATAACATAAAGTAAACTATTTTTAAAATTTTTTTCTTTTATCCATTTCAAAAAGAAATAGAGGATAAGAATTGAAAAAATAATAGTTATCGAATAGTATCTTGCTGCCCTGGAATACAGTAAAAACGCAGTATTAAAGGTTAATAATAATGAAGATATTTGTGACATACGCTTTGAACCCGAAATATATTTTGTGAGAAAATATATAGATACTATTGATAACAAACCTGCAAAAGCAAATGGAAGTCTTGCTGCTACATTTGTGTATCCGAACAGCTTAAAAGATGCAGCCGTTACATAAAACTGCAGCCAGGGATGAGCTACCCATGCTAAGTCGCTTGAAACATCATCATTAGAATAGGGGACTACCATATAATCTCCATCCCATATGGTTGGAAAGCCATAGATTGCTGTATTTTTGGAAAGCATGAGTGTATTTGCTTCATCGATTGGAGCATATGCATTACCTAAATTCATAAAAAGTAAAAAAAATGCGCCAATAGTAATAATCACCATTAATATATTATTTTGTAACCATGCTTTTATATTGCTTTGACATAATTTATTCATGTTATAACCTCCTCAAGTTTAATTTTTCTAGCTTCATAAAGAGTAATTGTTTCTAAAGGAAAACGATTTTTGGGTGGTGCGATTTCGTTATAGAAAAATCCATTTTTTTTCAAACTATATTGTATAAATTTTCTACTTCTATCTACACATGAAAATATAATTCTTCCATTATCAGTTAAATAATTTGATATATTATCAAAAAAATCTCCAAGAACATGTCCATCTTTTCCACACATCCAGCCATATTGATATGAATCTTCAGGCTCTGAAAAGAAAGAAGGGGTAAGCCAAATGATAAGATCAAATTTGTCTGATGCAACCGGCTGAAAAAGATCACCATGGCGAACTTCAATTTTCTTTTCTAAACGGTTTAACGCTACATTATGTCTGGCACATTCTACAGCACCATCATAAATATCAGTTGCTATAACATTACCACCGGAAAGTGCTGCAAATACTGCTTGCACACCGATACCAGTTCCCATATCTAACACTTTTTCCCCAGGATAAACAGTTAAGTGTTCTGCTAAATACTCTGAAGCTTCAAAGTTTAAAAATTTTGAGTATTTAGGATTAAATACATGTGGATATACATCAAAAGGCCTGCCGTTAATAGAAATTCTGCGAGTAGCTTTTCTTGTGTGTATGTAACGGAAAACTACAAAAGTAAGTTTACGGAAAATATATCTCATAGGATTTGTTCTAAATGAGTCTATTAATTCAGTATTTGAGTTTTTATTATCCAATAGTATACACTCCTTTTAAAATTGAACGTTTAATAAGCGTTTTTGCTATTTGTACCTTATAATTATTATCTTTTAACGGCTTAGCCCCTTCTAATGCAATTTCTGCTGCCTGAGCAGCAATGTCATCATTAATACTCTTTCCTCGTAAGAAACCTTCTACTTTTCTTAAACGTAATGGGAATGGCGCTGCTGCTCCTAATACGATACATGCCTCATGTATAATTCCATTTTCAACATTATAGCTACTTGCTACACTAACAACTGCAAAGTCGATGGACTCACGCTCTCGAAACTTACTATATGTAGCTATAACTCCTTCATTAGCGCTAGAGAGCTCTATTGCAATAACTATTTCATTTTTGCTTTTACCAATAAAGTTTTTTAGAAAAAACTTGTCAGCATTATATATTTTTTTATTAGTATGTATTTTCGCATTTAAACACACAAGGACATTTGCTATATCAGAAGGATGAACCGAAAAACATCTATTTGTTGGCGAACCTAAATGTAATCCCCCAAAAATAGAATGATAGCGACTATCCCCCGATAAAGCACTGCAATTGCTGCCTCCCTTCCTGGCACATATAATTCTAGCGCCAAGCTGGTATGGGTATCGGTAATACCAACAGCGTGTATCCTGACAGATGTTACCCCCAATTGTGGCTACATTACGAATAAGCGGAGAAGCTACAGATAGAATAGCTTCTTTTAAGATTGGATATTTACTCTTAATCAAATGACTCTCTGCAAGGCCGCACAGTTTCATATTCGCTCCTATAACGACCCCGCCTGTATCCGTTTCTCTAATATACTCAAGTCCATGGACCGTCTTTATATTTACTAATACAGCAGGGTATTCCGGTAATATTTTATCTTTTAACACACCTAACAAATCTGTCCCCCCAGCAATAACCGGGGCGCCATTACCCATTGCATCTATCGCATCCTCGATAGTATAAGCATCTAAAAGTTCAAAATACTTCATCGATTATATGCTCCTCTCTTGTAAAGCTCCAAGAATTGCAGCTGGTGTGATGGGATAATGATTAAACCACACTCCAGTTGCATTATATATTGCCATTGTAACAGCAGGAATACCAGGTGCTAATGCAGGTTCACCTGCACCGAACGCACCGAATGGACATGGCGGATCAGACTGTGGAGGGTTTTCAGTAATATATGATTGATGATTAGGCAATTCATTCCATGTCCTGGTTTTATAGTCGATCATATTAGAATTGAGTATTCGGCCATCCTTATCCCAAACAGTCTCCTCTCTAATGGCCATATCAATGCCTGGGAAATACCCATCTAACTGCCCTTTTAATGCTAACGGATTTATTATTTGTCCACAATCCGTAGCCGCTATCTGTTCTATAACCTTAATTTTACCAGTTTCAATATCTAATGCGATTTCCACAAACTGGAATTGCTGAACTGTAATTGTATAATTACCATGAAAATATCCAGTACCCTCAATAGATTTATGGACTCCTATTATCGGAAACCAAGGTACCTGCTTTTGGGGCGCATTTTTTAAGTAAACAAATCCATCCTCCGTATCCAGCATTCCAGCAGGACACTTAAAGAAAACAGAAGCCCTTTCCAGTAATTGACTTTTTGCATCTAACGCTGCATAATAAGTCGCATTGCCCATAGAGTATGTGCTGCGGGAGCCTGTGCTCCCCCATTCTACAGGTGTAGATTGCGTATCGGGTTGAGTAAGCCTCACCGCTTCCAATGGTACACATAAAACTTCAGCTGCTATTTTACGCTGAACGTCTCGTGTGCCAGCGCCAAATTCTATAGCACCACTATAGACTAAAACAGAACCGTCATAATTCAACTGTACTATTCCTGTAGATGCCTGCTCCCCTACATCATTTTCTCCTGCAGTCCCCATACCTATAGCATGAACAATATTACCATTTATAGCAGTCGGCTGTCCCCAGCCTTTCCAGCGTTTCCTCCATTGGAAAGCATTTGCTCCTGATTCTAACGCTTCAATAATATCAGGTCCATCCGAGATAATGTGGCCTGTACACATATACGCATGATATATTTCATCTCCGGCTTTCAATCTATTTTGCCGGAAATAGTCTAACGGATCCATATCAATTTTTTCTATTGCTTGATATAGGATATTCAAGATATGAATGGAGTTTTCAAGATAGCCAAAGCCACGGTAAGGACCGGTAGCTATTTTATTAGTTATGACAATATCCGTTTGTATATTAACATTATTAGATTTAGCAATAACTCCTTGTCCGCCTAAACCAACACCCACCATACAAGCTTGTTCTCCGCTTATGATCCCACATTCCACTTGCCACCTGCCCTGTATTGCTGCTATGCTGCCGTCTCTTTTAACTCCAATCTTATAGTGTGCCTTAGACGTCAATCTTGTAAGGTATGCTGCCAAATGTTCTTCTTTAGAATAAAACACACCCACTGGTTTACGTGCTGTTTTCGCTAATGCAGCGGCATAGAGAATAATACTACTGCAAATAGATATAACCTTTGAACCATAACTCCCACCTACATAAGGAGTAATCAGCCTTATTTTTCCTATCGGAATACCAAGGGCTGAGGCAGTTGCTATTTTAACTGCTCCGGGGGCATGGCAAGATCCTCGAATAATTAAATCATCGTCACTCCATTTGGCTATTATCGCCGGAGCCTCAGGCGGAAGTGCATTTTGCCCTGATAGGACAAAACAATCACTTTCATGTATAACATCAGCTTCTTTAAATCCCTGTTCAATATCGCCAAAATCCGACGATGTAAAGGTCTGCCCGAGTTCTGCAAATAATTGCGTATTAAGGCGATTTCCAGGTATTTCAGGATAAATTTGCGGAGCATCAGGAGCTAATGCCTCATCTATGTTAAGCACTGGCTTTAGAATATTATACTCAACTTGTATTAACTCCAAAGCCTCTTCTGCAATATCTTCGGTTTCTGCTGCAACCAGTGCAACTCCGTCACCTACACAATATACCTTTTTGTCCAATACACGCTTATGCACAACTGGTAATCCCGCTTTAAAATCCGGACAATTCTTATAAGATAACACACATATTACACCTGGTAATGCCTCAGCCTTTTTTGTATCTATTCTCTTAATCTCTGCATGAGGGTGAGGACTTCTAAGGACTTTACCATATAGCATACCAGGAATATTCAAATCTCTAGTGTATTTAGCTCTGCCAGTTAAATAATCCTTAGCAGCCATACGGGGACTCTCTATGCCAATATGTCTATATTTACCCATTAGGATATCTCCTTACTAGTGTACTTCATTACCGCTTCAATCACGCGGTGGTGGCTGCCACATCGACAATAATTCCCTGACAAAGCATATTCAACCTCTTTTTCAGAAGGGTGATGATTCTTATCTAAAAGTGCCTTTATAACCAGCAAAACTCCTGGTGAACAATACCCACATTGATAGGCAGAATAATCTATGAATAACTGCTGTAAAGGGTGAAGCGAACCCGTAGTTAAGTCTTCGATACCTTCTATAGTAACAATAGATTTTCCTTCGCACTCGACTGTCAATATACTGCATGACGGAACAGGAATACCATCCAAAAGAACTGTACATGCTCCACAGGCACCTTTGTCACAACATATTTTTGTACCGGTAAAACCAAGTTTGTCTCTAAGTGTCCTAACTAAAGTCTCAGACGGGGCAACCTCATGACTAAGCTTACCCACATAAAATTTATGTAATTTACTGTTAACCTTTATTTCTATATATTTCTTCTGCTCTGTTCTCAATGTGGTAACTCCTTTAGGCCTCCAGATTTCGTAAGCGCATTATGCATTAATGCTTTCATCATCATAACTTTATACTCATTCATTTCAGTAGTTCTCGATTCTTTCTTAATCCTGGTTTGTAAATAATCTTGGCATCCTCCTTTACTCATGTCGATAATAACATGGTTCAGATTTTCATTTTCATATGGCCGTATCGCTACTCCGCCAAATACTAAACGAGCTGTTTTTAGTACACTTCCTTCAAAGTATAATTTAGCTGCTAAACTTACAATAGAAAAATCAATACTTCCTCTGGTCCTAATTTTTTCATAGTATAAAATTTTATTATTTAGATCAGTAGGTATTCTTATTTTAATGAGTATTTCAGTATGTCCTAACTTACCTGGGTAAAAATTTATTGCCTTAATATTCCTTTTATTAGTCTGAAATGTTGCATCTAAGAGGACTAATGTGCTTAACATATCTGAAGGATTAACAGCAATACATCCTTTAGCTGCTTTATCATAAAAAATGGAATGATACCTATTATCACCCTGTCTTGCAGGGCAAAAGTTACCGCCTCGTCTTAAACACATGAATTTTTGTCCCATGGAATCCGGATAACGATAATACCAACATCTGACATCCTGTAGTATGTTCCCTCCTATTGTTGCTATATTTCTAATTTGTGTCATTGCAATGCTTCTGGCTGTTTGTTCCAAAAGTGGAACCCTGGCCGAAATATCCTGATTATTTATTATTTGTGTAACTGTTACGTTTGAACCTATAGTAATACAGTCGTCATCAACTGTTATTGATGATAATTCGGGTATGCGTTTTATATCAATTATCAAATCTATCGGCCTCGTTGTCATATGGTCCTTGATTTGCTGCACTATATCTGAGCCACCTGCCATAATAACTGCACCGGTATTTTCCGATAATAAGGATACCACCTTGTCAATTTCTACTACAGAAACATAATCAATATTTTTCAAGATAATCTCTCCTTGTTTATCGCTTTCAATATTTTTTCCGGACGCATCGGATATTCTTTAATCTCTGAGCCTATAGCATTTGAGACAGCCATAAGCATAGCGGCCGGCGCGGGTGCCCCACTAATTTCGCCAACACCTATCGCCTTATATTGATGTGTATCAAACTGTGATTCTAGAATCGTTGTTTCTATTTTAGGTAAATCGCTAAATGGTCTCCACTTATAGTCAATCATATTGCCATTAAGCATTTTCCCGGTTAACGAATCATATATACATTCCTCATACAGCGCTGAATCTAAACAGGCAGCGCCTATTGAACCTTCAAGCTGCATCTTTAGATTAACAGGATCAATGATTTGCCCTACATCTGTTCCAATCACAATATTATCTATCGTTGTTATGCCTGTCATCAAGTCAACCATAACTTCAATAAAATAAATAACGAAATTGGGCCTATTATAGCACCCTTCGTATTCACCACAACCGGTTATCGTGAGACCAGGCCCATTAGTTATAGCTATCCAAGGTATGGAGATACCATTTTTATACTTATGCAGTATCATGGCTCCTTCGTTAGTTAAATAATCCTTAGGTATATCCAAAATAACGGATGCCTTTTGTAAAAGTCGATCCATAGCGTTCCTTGCAGCGTCTAGACATGCGGAGCCAATAGCAAGAGTACCTCTTGATCCAACTAAACCAAAATCAAAAGGATTACTCATGGTGTCAGCATCAGTTAATTGTACTTTTTCAAAGGGTACATGTAGTAACTCCGCCACCATCTTTTTAATCGCATGGCGTTGACCCGTGCCAGTCTCACCGATACAGCATGATATAGTAACGTTGCCATGGCCATCAAGTTGACAGAAAGCTTCTGTACGATCCTCAGAAATATCCGCGTTACCATGAACAGCCACACCAACTCCCCTGGACATTGTATCATTTACACATGTAGGAATATTCCACCCTTTCCACTTTTCCCTCCAGTTAAATTTGTTAGCTGCTTCATCTATCGCTTTTGCATAATCAGCTTCATAACATGTCTTGATTCTTCCATCTCGCCATATATATTGATCACCATCCTTTACAAAATTCATCTTATAGACATCAACCGGATCAAAGTTCCCCTGCTTCATCGCAGAAAACAGTAATGGCAATAGTACGCTCTTCAATTCCAAACCACCAAAACCTCTCACCGGTCCACCTGGCGGATGATTGGTCACCACTACTTTACCTTTTAAGTCCCAGTTTTTACACTTGGCCATCATCACATTTGCCTCGCCCAAGCCTACGGCCATTTGACCTTGAGCTATGGTCGAAGTAAAACCTGTATCCACAATCCACTCACCAGACACCGCATTTACAAAACCGTCTTTATTCAAACCCAGCTTTCCACTAAAATAGCTTCCTATCCTTCGTTCCCATGTCATCATTTGTTCATATTTATTTAGTATAAATTTAACTGTAGATTTTGCAGCTTGTGCCAATGCTGCCGCATAAAAGGCTAATGACACTAACATCTGTTTGTTTCCATAACTCCCACCTGTGCGCACTCCTATTAACCGCACTGTGGCTTCAGGAATGCTATCTTCTAAAACCATTTTAAATAAATAGGGTGAGCCACTTGATGCCCATATCATAAGATCAGTCGTATTTTCCCACTTAGCTATAACCCCCGGTGGTTCTGGCGGCAATGGCAGTGGTGTATGGCTGTAACTAAATTCGCCTTGTGCTACAAATGCTGACTGAGTAAGTCCCTGGTCTACATTTCCAGTTTTCAGGTGATCGAAGGGTGTTTTACTAAATTGTGGGCAGCCAGGTTCAAGTTCATTACCCGGAAATTGGCTGTATAGTAATATGGCACCTTCATTCATTGAGTCAGAAGGCGATAAGTTTGCCGATAATACCTCATACTCTACAAAAATCTGTGATAAAGCAAACTCAGCAATCTTTTCACCTGTTGCCGCAACAAGAGCGACCACATCACCAATACACCTGACTTTTGAGTCGATTATTCTTCTGTGTTGAGGCAAACCAGTATACCAATCCGGGACATTCTTATATGTTAAAACAGCCTTTACCCCTACTATTGCTTCAGCTTTGGAAGTATCAATCTTCTTAATAATAGCATGTGCGTAAGGGCTTAATAAGGCGCGGCCGTACAGAAGCCGTGGAAAAGACATATCATCAATAAATTCTGCACGGCCGGTGACAATATCATGTGCATCGCTTCTTACGAGATGTTTGCCTACATATTTATAATCTTTTCGCATAATTTATCCATGCCCTTTCATACGACCTGCCTTATATTATTTAACGCACTTTTAATGGCTTCTAAAACTTGATAATGTGAGATACATCTACAGTAGTTTCCAGATAATGCTTCCTTAATTTCTTCATCGGTTGGATTCTGGTTGCTTATTAACAACGCCTTTGCGGACATAATAATACCAGGAGTGCAATAACCACACTGAAAGGCTGAATGGTCTATAAATGCTTGTTGAATTGGATCCAACTTACCAGTAGCAGCGTCTTCCAGTCCCTCGATAGTAGTAATATGCTTACCTTCGCAATCAACCGTTAGTATAATGCATGATTGTACTGCCAGTCCATCCATCATAACTGTACAGTTACCGCAGCTGCCATGGTTGCAGCCTATTTTAGTTCCTGTTAATCCCATTCTTTTTCTCAGCGTTTCAACTAATGTTTCTGTAGTTGTTATGTCATTAGATGAATTACCAACTGTCAAGCTTAATGGACTTCCATTTAAAAAAAATGATATTACGTTTTTCATGTGTCATCCCCTTGTCCTTGTATGATAGAGTGCAACTACCCTGGCCCACCCAGCGCCCGCGCCTTGAATAGCTATAGGAAAGCATGAGACATTGAAATTCTCGATCCCGTTTAATGCTGTTAGATTAGTTAACCTTTCTATATGGCAGTACTCTATATCTCTCCCTAATACATGTGATGGCCATAAATCTGCACTATCTCCTGTTTTATGATATTTTTCTGCCATAAGATCGAATGGAGCATCAAATCCAAATGAATCTATCCCGATAACTTTCACACCATGACTGAGAATATACTTTGTTGCCTCTAACTCAACGCCCCTATAGGATGTAAAATAATCCGGAGTATTCCAGTACTTATCAGCACCCGAGTTAATGAGAACTATGTCTCCAGATTCTATTCTTAATTTATTATCAGATAAAAATTGTTGAATCTCATCTTTGGTTATAGAATTGATTTTATCGGAATTATATGTAAGATCAATAAGTACCCCCCTGCCAAAACACCATTCCAAGGGTATTTGTTCAATAGTTTTTGCCTTAGCTCCCATGCACTCTCTCCCAAAATGATAGGGAGCATCTAAATGAGTTCCTGAGTGAGTTGTCAGGCGAATCCTTTCTGTATTTATTGCCTGTCCATTTGGAAAATCATCTTTATCTAAAGCATACTTCTTTCCAAGTAAAGCCGCACCATCCTCATGGGAAATCTGATTTATTTTTACATCTTCAGGTTCTCCCTGAACATTTTCAATAACATGACTCAAATCAATAAATTTCATATGCTAATCTTTCAATCCTTTATCCTTATATTATTTTGTCTGTGCTGTCAAATAACTATAGAATGATTTTAATATATTTCCAATGCGATTCTGTAAATCTTCTTTATATTTTGAAAAGCTGCTCATATATTTATCCTGCATCATAAAAGTTCTTCCTGCTACTACCAAAGTTTCTTCTCCACTAGGTTCAAAAAGCCAATATCCATGATGTACATCTAATCTAGGCGGCATATCTATACTATAGAAACTTATTTTATTATCTTCAAAATATCTGATCGTCTCGATTTTCTCAATTTGGTTGTCTCGCTTAACGTCCATAATGAATCTTTGTATCAATTTATTATCATATAATACTTCAACATTTTGAATTGGATTCCAGATTTTATTCCACTCCCTAATCTTCCAGAACAAAGACTTTACTTTATCGACCGGCAGAGGCAGAAGTTCATTGACTTCTATTATACCAACATACTCTAGATACATTTTGAAATGGAGCAAGTTCTTTTTTAAGCTTTCCCTTAATCTTAAATTGATCAAATCCATTTGACTAAAGTATTCATTCAAAATTTCATAACTACGTGTAGCAACAATTTTTGTTCTATTATCCTGTAACCTCTTAAATTCCCATTTACCCATCATACTATAAAATTGAGGAGGTGGAACCGGCTGGGTAAGTACAATTGACACATCCCGAATACATTGCCATTTACTATGGACAGTTTCCACTTTACCCATTTTTTTTACAGTCATATAAAACTCTTTCTCAAGTCCATTCGTATTAATAATATCCACACTAATTACATCCGATAGAATTGTTTTCCATTTTCTCACATCATAATATGCATCATAAACATCTTTAATATCTCTATATATAACTATCTCTTCTCGTATTTCCAATCTCAAACCACCTACATTTCTTTGTCATATTTAGACTCATTTGATACACATAAATAGTTTACATATATTTTTGATAAATCAATCCTCACTGGAGCACATATAGCAAAAGAATATTCACTATCTCTAAACAATTGACTGTATGCCATTAAGCGCTCACCTTCAATAATCATAAATTTGCCTGAAATATCCTTAATAATACTAAACGATAGTAATGACTTATTTATACCAATGCCTGACATCTTGACATAACTTTCTTTTATAGCCCAAAGATCGTTCAATCTTAGATCTATTAATAATTCTCTTTCTTTATGATTAACAAATGAATCAGAATATTTTATTGCTTTGGGCCACTGTACATCTACACCTATTTCAACACCCATATTATTAATAGCGATTATGATGGTGTCCTTTGAATGGGATATATTAAATTGTAACAAACTTTTATCTGATAATAAGGGCTTTCCGTATTCATTATATTTGAGCCTCACTCTATCAATAGAGTAATATTTCGATAAAACAAAATGCAAAAGCCGTTTTGCTAAGAGTTTTTGTATGATTAGTGTTTTTTTTCTTTGTTTGGCATTGATAAATCTTTCTTGGCATATTTCTTGAAAATATTTATCATTATATGTTGATTCAGGAACTCGAAGTATAAATAAATCAACTTTAACACAGCTTATATTGATAATATTACACATAGGTTTCTTCCCGTCCCGGAATCAAATGTTATAAGTATATTTGAAAGATATCTATCTGACTTTTTATAATATTCGATTACATTAACAATTGTATAAACACAGTTACCTCCCAAAAGATTCATTTTAGGCATTTTCAATTGTTTGGGAAGAATCTTATTTCCTGGCAGGCCACTGCACAATTCCAATATACTATCTGAAACTTCAGTATTATTAATCATTATTCCATCAATCTTATCAACCCCGGCCTTATTCAAGCATTCACGTACTGTATATAAATAATCAGCCCCTGATGTTACAGCCAATATACGTGAGTAAATATTGGCGTTTCTTTTGATCGCATTTGACTCTTTTTCTAATGATAGATATGCCGCCCCTTCACCTATTTCTTGATATGGCACTAAGTTTTTATAATCGTTCAGATGAGGGGCTATTATAGATGATTTAACAGCCTCACTGCCACCAGTTATTGCAGCTTTCAGCTTTTTACTAAGTAATTGCTGATACCCATGCAGCAAGGCGAATCCACTACTTAAAATACCTGCGCTAAATGTTTTACTATAACCAAGATATTTATGGATGATACTTACTTCACCCTGAGCCGCAGTAGGAAACCATGCCGTTGCAATATATGGGTTAAGCGCTTTAAGTTTTAACTCATTAGAGGTGTATAAATTCTCCATAAACTGGTCTACATATCCCCATCCAGCAAAAATATTACCTACGAATAAACCAATATCTTCGCTATCATAACTACTTTCTCCCAAATTAGCCATGTCTCTAACCTTATTAATAGCTAAAATTGATAACGCTGTAAATCTATCTATTTTTTTCATTGTTCTTCTAGGAATATCTAATAAGGCATCATCATTAACATATCTTACTAATATTTCATTACTAGGCGGAGATTCTTTGGGAATATTAGAAGAATCCGGGCTAATAGTTCCATAACCTGTTATCACCACGCCATTATCGTGCATTTATCCCACCTCCAACTTATTTATACTTAGAAATCACGAGAGCAGAGTGTATCCCAGAAAACCCACTACTAACTTTTAATACTTTGTTAATTTCATACTTTCTTTTTCTTGTTGACGTAATAACATTAAGTTTGCATTTCGGATCCTGATTGTCAAGGTTTATGGTTGGGTGTATGAAACCAGACTGTATTGAGCAAATTGAAGAAATTATTTCAATACTGTTTGAAGCACTTAATGGATGGCCGATTAATGACTTAGTCGATGTAACTGGTATTGATTTTGCCCTATCTCCAAAAATAATTTCTAGCGCATTTGATTCTGCTACATCGTTTTGTGGCGTTGAAGATCCGTGAAGGTTTATAAAATCTATATCAGCTACATTGACCTGGATAGATTCTAGTGCATTTCCTATTGCCCTGGATAATGCCTCACCATCTGGATTTATATTCGTCATGTGCTCTCCATTGTTACAGCTCCCATAGCCTGTTATTTCAGCCAAAATCGGCGCACCTCGTTTCAGTGCATGTTCTAAAGATTCTAATATAAGTATCCCACAGCCCTCACTCAGTACAAAACCATCTCTATCCCTATCAAATGGCCTTGAGGCTTTTTGTGGGACGTCGTTCCTCATAGAAGTGGCATTTATTTTAGAAAAAGACCCTACCGTAAATGGTGTTATTGGGCAATCAACTGATCCTGCAATTGCAATTTGATCATATCCATCTTGGATTTGCCTATATGCATAACCAACCGAATCAACACCACCTGTGCATCCGGTAACTATTGTGTTAACATTTTTTTTAAGTTCAAAAGAGGCTGCGATGTCTTCGCAAATACTGTTAAAATTAAACGCATTACTGTCAAATAGATCTGCATCATGTTTTGCCCAGTCATATTGTTCATCTCTAACTGATGCTTTGAGATACTGAGCCTCCATACTTATAATATCTGCTATTGCAGTAGCAACATAAACCGAACAATTAAGTAACAGCTCTTTGCGATTAAACAGATTCGCCTGTGATAGCGCTTGATATGTAGATGCTATCGCAAATCTTTTTATCCGGGACTTGTTCATCAGAGCATCCCTTATTTCAGGAAAAGTGTTATAATCAACGGCCTTATCGACAATTCCTGCAATATTACTATACTCCTCAGTTGAATTAAAAGCTGTGATAGCCCGGACTCCTGATTGACCTTTTAATGCATTCTCGAAAAATGCTTCGCAAGATGTCCCAATGGGTGTTATAACACCCATGCCTGTAACAACAACTCTTTGTTTCATTGGCCGATAACTCCTTATATTAAGCTATAAACAAGTAAATAAACATCAGCATATCCTACAAGCTATTAATATTAGCCTCAATAGATTTTTTCCATGAAGTTAAAGTTTGTGAACCATGTTGTGATAACCATTCACATGTTTGCTCATTCACTTCTCCTACGCTCTTATCCTGAAACACTTCATATTTAGGCTCAGATTTATGACACAGTGTCACTTTTGTCCCTTTTGCAGTTTCTTCAAATGTCCAAATCCCAGCATGCTTTAACAGAAATTCTGGTGGTTCGGGTTGATAAAAGTTTATTTGAGTATCAGAGACCTTATGCCTTACTGTTCTTACTTCAATATCTTCAATCCCCTCAATAACCATATAGAACTCCTGGACAGAAATGTCTTGGTATAGGGTTCGTACTTCTATAACATGAGGTAGTATAGCCGGCCATTTTGTATACTTCCAAATATAGTCCATCATACCACTCATAGATATATTTACGAATACTGAATTTTGAGTTTCAATAGCAAATTTGGCACCCCTAAGAGATGCGCTTTCTTTAACAGCATCAAGTACTTGGTCGATAACCTCTTCGACTGTTGTACCTGCATCTATTTTAGGCATCAGAATCAAGTACTTACTCTGAATAGCATCTGTTAATTCAGTTATCTCTTGAGAATCCAAGGCTAAATCATTTCCAACTTCATCGGATAAGCAAATAGTCTCAAGATCCTCGAAGTCAATAGCTTTCAATAAATTTTTAAATAATTTTGTTTTCACTTCTCAACATATCCTTTCTTTATTTAAAAAAGCATCTGCTTTTTTATTATACTTATGTATCTTCTAAATTTACTATTAATTTATACTTTATGACAATAATATACTATATATTTCCAAATATGTCAATCTTTTTCTTTTTTTCAGCAATTATTTACAAATTCACCTATAAACCGGCAAAAATTGCCACGCTCTATTTCAAGCCAGTTCGGGAAGATCATTTTTCACTTACTAATTCCACACTGATTATTCAGATAGTAAGGAAAAAAGAATAAAAGCCTCAGAAGTCCTTAAATATCAAGGGCGCTGAAAAATCCCCGTTTTTTGAAGGCGGGGATTTTTCAGCGCATATTTATACATGATGAATATGGGTGAATACTCAGTAAATTCACTACGATTTCATAAAAAAAAGAAAACAGCCTCAATCAGGCTGGATTTGGAGTCATCAATTTGACTAAGGCAAAACACATGAATATAAAAGCTTTGATTATTTCCACCAGCCCATGCAAGGGCGGCAACTCCGATACATTAGCGAGCCTAACATAATCGAATCATATATATGCTTTATTATACAATAGATTTTCGGATAATCAGATTTGTATTCACTTCTATTTTGATAGGCTGAAATTCTGGTGCATGTATAATAGAGAGCATGCGTTCTGAAGCTAATTTTCCCATATATGCTTTCGGTACATTTACAGTGGTAAGCGGTGGATCTACGTAGGAAGAAAATGGAGTATTATCAAAACCGATGATAGCGATATCTTTTGGAATATGATAACCCTTCTCTTTAAAAGCTTTCATTGCGCCAATAGCTATATTATCATTATCTGCAAAATAACAGTCCGCGATTTCTTCCTTTTGTTCCAGGATAGATAGCATATCTGCATAGGCAACATCAATATTAGGGCTTAATCTGTGTTCAATGCATTTAGAGACAGATAAGCCACTTTGACGGATTGCCTTATAGAATCCTTCTGCACGTTCATCAAAATTACTGATCGGAACGGAAGACCGAAGATATCCGGGCTGTGCATGTCTTTTTTTTATCATATAATTCGTTGCACGTCTTGCACCATTTATATTATTAATCAGAATGCAATCCATTTTCATTGAATCAAAATAGGAATCTAATAAAATGATTGGAATGTCTAAAAAGGAAAAAGGGGCGAAATCTGCCTCAAACATCTCGGTTCCTATAAGAATGATTCCATCACAACCGGAAGCAATAATATCATCTAATTGTTCTTCTATATCATCCACATCATGAAGATGGTTGAGCACCAGCCGATATCCCGTATTTTTAAAACCACTTTCTATACCTGAAATCAATTCTATAAAGAAAGGAGCATCAAAGATACTGTGCTTATTATATAACAAAACGCTGATTACTCCAGTCTCATTTTTGACGGAATTTATTTTTGTAAAGTCATATCCCAGGCTCCGGGCTGTTTCCAGTATTCTTTTCCTGGTTTTAGTGCTGACACCTGGCTTTTGGTGTAAAGCCAAGGACACCGCAGCTTCTGAAAGGTTAAGATGCTCGGCAATTTGTCTTGCAGTTACTGCCATATATATATCCTCCATAGGAATTGTTAATCATTATTATATAGTAAAAATAAAAATATTTCAATCCTTGAGTAAAGTAAGATAATAACTTAAGTCAAATCTTTAGTAAAATCACTCAAGTCAATATTGAACTTAAGTAAACGGAAGGGTATATTAATAATATAGTAAATTGGAAGGAGAAATGAATGATTACTAAAATAGAACAGATTACAATTACAGAATCGGATTATCCATTCGCCAGTGCAGAACGTTATTGTATGCTCTCAGAAAAGGGATATGAAGAAACAGAATATTACATGCATGGAACAGCAAATGTATATTCCAGCAAAGATTCTTCCGGAAACGTCGAAGTTATGACAAAGGATGCACCTTATATTAACCGCTTTATTGTGCGTGCACCCAAAGATATGGCAAAATGTAGTGGAAATGTAGTCATAGAGATTATAAACCCTACATCATTTATAGAAATAGACCGGATGTGGATTTTGGGATATAAAGAATTTATAAGAAATGGGGATATCTATATAGGTATAACCAGTAAGCCAAATACCATTCCCAAAATGGTTGAATTTAATGCAAAGCGTTATGGCTGCCTATCCTGGAAGAATCCAACACCACAAAAGCCATTTCCATTTGAGATGGAAGAGGCATTAGAACGTAATAATTTGCTGCCCGATATAGATATTACATATGAACCGGGACTGTTTTGGGACATGTTAACGGATCTGTCGTGGCTAATCCGTTCCAATGATGCCCTTAATCCATTGAAACAATATGCAAGAAAGTTCATTTACCTTACTGGATGGTCCCAGTCAGCATGTTATTTATTCCGATATGTGAATAGCTTTGCATATCGACCAGAAGTTGCAAAGGATGGATGCGTATTTGATGGTTATCTGGCAGGTGGAGGGGTTCGTTCTTTTGTGGTTCCGGTTAACCAGTATGAGACTGATATGGATTATAGCTATAAGCTATATCATATTGAAAAAATCAGTCAGCCGTTTATCGCGATTCAGACAGAAAGTGAAAATGGAAGATATGACAGCTGGCGTACCATGAGAAATGACAGCGACAGACCTGATTTTTTATACCGTTTATATGAAGTAACTGGTGCCAGCCACGATACAATGTATAGTTATGTGAACTATTATCAGAAGGATCAGGATTTAATACGAATAAATCATCTCCCTGAATATATTGGAAAGAATGAAGAAGGTAATGATTATCCGTCACAGTTCCTTTTTGCAGCAGCATATCGGAATCTGTTCTATTGGGTAAGAAAAGGTGTAGCACCAAACCACTGTGAGAGAATACCCGTAGATACGGATGGAGAAAATGTAAAAGATGTCTTTGGAAATACATTAGGTGGTCTCCGTACCTGTCTTTTGAATTTTCCAACCGGACGATATCATAACACAAGTGATATTGAGCCGGGTGGAAGTTCCTTTGATCCAAAATCAGATAAAGATGGACTGTTTGGATATCAGGAAGCCTTTTCGGCAAATATGATAAAAGAATTGTATGGAAGTCTTGTTTACTACAATGAATTAGTTATAAAAGATACACTGGAGCAGGTATCGAAAGGGTTTGTCTGTAGAGAAGATGCAGATGAATTAATAGAATTGGCAGTCAGGCTTGCAAAAAAAAGAGGACTGGACTAACAAATAAAATTGAAAAGATGCAAAAATTTAAAAGGAAGTGATGCAGAAAAATGAATCAGGCCGTAGGGAAATGTAGACAGACCGCAGAGAAATGGAGACCGATAATCCTGGATTTTAAGAGCCGGCATAATTATCCAAATCCGTTTCTGGATGTCAGTATCAAAGCTGTATTTACAGGTCCATCCGGAAGAAGTATTGAAAGAGAAGCATACTGGGATGGCGGCGATAGTTATCGCATCTCTTTTGCACCGACAGAAGTTGGAAACTGGAGCTATAGAATACAGGCACCAGAGGAAACGGGATTACAAGGACAATGTGGCATAGTGGAATGTGTAGAATATACCGGAAAGCTTGCCATCTATCAGCATGGTTTTTTGAGAGTCCATCCAAATGGAAGGTATCTAATTTATCATGATGGAACACCTTTCTTCTGGCTGGGAGATACCCATTGGGAATTTTCCTACAAGGAAAAATGGGAGGAATCCAATCATCCGGAAATGGCTAGCATGTTCAAGGGGATGGCGAAGCGAAGGGCAGCTCAGGGTTATAACGTATATCAGACCAATCTCCGAAGCGATTCCATTATGGGAGGAGACAAAAAATACTGGGATGAAAGCAATAAAGGCGATCTTCCAAATGTATCTTTCTATCAAAAGGAATTAGACCGGCGTATGTATTATCTGGCCGATCTTGGATTGGTAAATGCACTTGGCCAGGCATGGTTTATGTCGATAGCAGAAGGAGTAGTGCATCAAAAGCATCTTGCAAGATACATCATCGCCCGTTATGGCGCACTTCCGATAGTATGGACATTGGCAGGTGAGGTGGCGGGATATACCGGTGGAAAAGACAGGAACCGTAATATTAATGACTGGAGAGAGGTTGCACGATACATCGAGAAAATGGACGGTTATGGACATCTGCAGACAGCCCATTATACGAATGAACGTCCATTTGCGGATTATTACCAAGATGAAGACTGGTTTGATTTTACACTCAATCAGGCTGGACACGGAGATTATCCGATTAGCGCAAACCACTATCGTGAATATCTTCAAAAATATTCCGGAAAACCTTTCATTGAAGGAGAAGCATTATATGAATACTGCTCCACGCTGGAAGAGATGGGAACAAGATTATGTACGGCAGACATGCTCCGAAGGGTTGCTTACATGTCCATCCAGCTTGGGGGCTGTGGATATACTTATGGTGCACAGGGGATTTGGGATAATGTCTGGGAGAAAAACCAAGCCAATGCCATGCGGCTCTTCAACCGGTTTGATATTACCTGGTATGAGGCAATTGATGGTCCAGGAGGAGTACAGATGGGGTATATGAAAGAATTTTATGAAAAAGTACATTTCTGGGAGATGCTTCCATATGCAGGGGATACACATAAGGTGGATAACCAACTGTTTGGTGAGAAGGTTCCATTTGCTACAATCAGCGAAGACGCAAAACGTATTGTTCTTTATTACGGCGACGGAGCAAGAAAACCATGTAAATTAACAGGATTGAATCTTGCTACATACCAGATGATGTGGTTTGATCCAAAAAAAGGAACGTATTTACAGAATGCTGAGCAATTTCAACCAAAAGAAGGTGTATGGGAAACACCGGAAAAGCCGGGAGAAGGAGACTGGCTGCTGGTAGCAGAAGAAATATGAAACATAAAATATAGATACATTCAGGAGGCAGAATATGAAAACAGATTACAATAAATTAGCAAAAAGTATTGTAGAACTAATTGGGGGTACAGAAAATGTTGTATCATTGACACATTGTATTACAAGGCTTCGGTTTGTGTTAAAAGACGAAGCAAAAGCAAAAAAATCTGCGATTGAGGAATTACAGGGAGTTGTATCTGTAATCAAAGCGGGTGGACAGTATCAGGTAGTTATTGGTAAGGAAGTAGAGGATGTGTATCAGGCGCTGGGAAAAATCCCTGGAATCAAATTAGAAGGAACTGTTGATATTGACGAGAAAGACAATATTCCACAGGGCAGGAAGAATTTGCTTACAATGTTATTAGAGACAATTTCTGGTATATTTATGCCTTGTATGTCTGCTATGGTTGCAGCAGGACTTTTGAAAGCAGTTGTAATTATGCTTTCTATGTTTGGTGCTTTATCAGCGGAATCCACAACGTATGCAATTTTATATGCAGTTGGTGATGCATTCTTTTATTTCATGCCATTTTTCTTAGCCGCAGCAGCTGCTAAGAAATTTGGAAGTAACATTTATATGGGACTTTCAGTAGCTGCTGCATTTTTATATCCAAACCTGCTTAGTTTATTTGAATCCGGAACAGAAGTTACCTTTACTGTAATCCCGGTAAAACTCTTAAATTATTCTAATACAGTTATCCCGATTATCTTTGCTGTATATGTAATGACTAAGATTGAGAAATTATTCAAGAGAATCATTCCAAAGATTGTAGCAGGAGTATTCGTTCCATCATTGACTTTATTAGTAACTGTTCCTTTATCACTGATTGTAATCGGACCTGTAACAGATCAGTTAAGTTCCTGGTTAGCAACCGGAATCACATATTTTGTAGGTATTTGTCCTCCGGTAGTGGGATTTATCGTAGGTGCATCATGGTCCTTATTAATTATGCTTGGTCTACATTGGGCAATTATTACGGTTGCTATTAATAACTTAATGGTATTAGGGATTGATAAGATCCTTCCAATTACATTTCCATGTACGTTTTCTCATGCAGGAGCAGCACTTGGCGTAGCAATTAAAACAAAAGATGCAAAAGTAAAAGAAGTAGCTACAGCAGCATTCTTCTCAGCATTTATAGGAAATATTTCTGAACCGGCTATCTATGGTGTAAATCTAAAATATAAGAAACCATTCATCGTAGCATGTATTTGCGATGGTATTGCCGGCGCATTAATTGCAAGTGCAGGAGCAGGATTTACGGATGCGATTGGCGCTGTGAGTATATTCAATTTACCAGTTGTAGCAACCTGGCCAGGTGGGGTCGTTATGTTAATAGGTATTGCGATTGGTTTCTTTGGAACGGTAATTGGTACATTCCTATTTGGGTATAGTGATAAAATGTTAGTTGAACAAAAAGAAACATGAGAAACGAACTTAAATTTTGATATACTTTAGGGCAGTAATAGGATATGAAAAGTCTGAATAACTTTTCTGTTCAGCGTTCCATTGCATAATTCCTGCATTTTCCATTGCTGCCTTCAATTCTAAGTATGAATTACTGCGTATCTCTACTTTTGTCCTCACTATATCTCTTCGCATACCAGAGCCGTATCATATATTGCAAATACGGTCTGTGGCGTCAGAATCTTCCCGGAAAGCAGGTCGGTTTTTCCTGTAAAAAACTGCGGCAGCACGAGTGCTTCATCGGTAAAATTCATTATAAAGTAGTAACGCTTATCCACTGTGGTGCGGCAGACGATCTCCAGCTTCGTCTCCGCTCCGATCACTGGCTCAACTCCGGCCAAAGCCATGACCTGGTTGAGGATCTTTTCCAGAGCCTTCTCTTCCGGTTGTGTTCCCACATAATATGTGCTTCCCTGTCCAAAGTCATGTTTGGTCACCGCCGGAACCGACGCATAAAAATTGCTGCCGTAATTGGCCACAAATACCGCACCTTCCAGGTGAATGATATCACACAGCAGATGGCAGGCCGCTTCCGTTCCATCGGCAAACCGCAGCGTATTGCACTGCTCCGGCGCCAGGACATCCATTTCCTCCACCCAGATTCCTGCCAATCTGCGCAGAGGACCAGGGTATCCGCCCAGATGAACATTATCGGACTGATCTACAAGCCCACTCATAAATCCGGTGACAAAGATACCGCCTTGTTCCACATAATGCTCCAGTTTCTGCTGTATTCCGTCCTTTACCATATACAGAACCGGGGCAATTACCGCCTTATATCCGGCAAAATCCGCATCTGCGGGGATCATATCCACCGCAATATTCTTCTCATAAAAATAGCGGTAATACTGCTGAATCTGATCGACATACTTTAAATCCTTATGCGTACCATTGCTGTACTCCAACGCCCAGTAATTCTCCCAGTCAAATATGATTCCCACCTCGGCTAGGCTGTCCGCACCCAGAAAGCAGTCGCCTAAGGCCTGCAGTTCCTCCCCCAGTTTGGATACCTCCCGAAAAACCCGGGTGTTCCCCGTACCATCATGTCCGATCACAGCACCATGGAATTTCTCGCAGCCGCCTACTGAACGGCGCAGCTGGAAAAACTGGATGGTATCCGCGCCATGAGCCAGGCTCTGAAAGCTCTGGGCACGCATCTGACCAGGTTTTTTAAGTGAGTTGTAGTCCTGCCAGCACTGCTGGCTCGGAGTCTGCTCCATCAGCATAAAGGACCTTCTCTTAAGCCCGCGCATCAGGTCATGGCACATCGCCACCTCGCTCCAGGGCGTATCATAATCCGGGTAGTTGTCCCAGGATACAATATCCATCTCCTTTGCCCATTTAAAATAGTCCAGATTTTTATAGGTACCCATAAAATTGGTCGTAATCGGTGTATGAGCGTCAAAGCTGCGGATCTCATCCCGCTCCATCTTAAAGTTCTCCAGCAGACTGTCGGACATAAACCGCCGGTAGTCGATGGATATTCCCGCAAAGGCAGTTTTCTCACGGCCTATCGCGTCCCCCAGTGCATTCGGCAGCACAATATCATCCCACTCATAGACCGTATGCCCCCAGAATTCCAGATTCCATGCCTGATTCACCGCTTCCAGAGTTTTATATTTATCCTTCAGCCAGACCCGGAATGCCTTTTCACAGTTCTCACAGAAACATTCCCCACCGTATTCATTATTCACATGCCAGCAGACAATCTGCTCATTACTTCCATAACGCTCCGCCAACTTTTTGGCCATCTGTCTGGCAAACATTTGATAAACCAGACTGTTAGGACACGCATTATGCCGATTCCCAAACTTATGCCGGTGACCGTCAAAATCAGTGCGTCCGACCTCCGGATATTTCTTAAACATCCATGCCGGCAGTGCACCCGTGGAAGTCGCAAGAACGATATCATGCTTCTCACGACTAAGCATTTCGATGATATCATCCAGTTCATTAAAATCATATTCGTGCTCCGATGGCTGAAGCTTTGCCCACGAGAAGACATTGATCGTCGTACTGTTGATATTAGCCCTGGAAAAGAGGCGCATATCTGCCTCCCAGATATCCCTGCTCCATTGATTGGGATTGTAATCTCCTCCGTATAAAATCCTCTTGAATGTTTTTTCCATATTGATTCCTCCAACTTTTTATGTATGATGAAATGTTCTTTCTCACACTATTATAAATGCCGCTTTGCAAAAAATGTATCGTGTGATAAACTAAAAAATATAATATTTTGAAACAAGGAGAATGCTATGCCGATCATCTACTTCAACTTATCTTCCTCCCAGCTTCCGCTTACCGTTGAAAGCATTGGCAACCGCTGGAATCAGGAAAACGTACTGCGCCCGAAAGGATACCTCCAGTATCATTGGCTGCAGACGGAGTGCGGCGTGGGGGAGGTTATCATTGATAAGAAGCATCTGACGCTGCCCGAAGGGACCGGAATCCTGATCGCCCCGTCGGTGCCTCACTCCTATTGCCCAAACCGCGGGGAATGGATAACTTCATTTGTAACTTTTTCCGGGAAACTAATCGCCGATATCAGTAAGATCGTGGGATCGGATCGGTATATTCAGGTATTGGACAGTACCGGTTTTTCCTTCCAGGAGTGGATTAACCGCACCATCTTAGCACATCAAACAGGGCAGACAGATCCCCTGCAGCTTTCCATTGATTGCTATGCCTTCCTCATGCATATCAGCATCTTTCGGAATTACCAGGAATTTCTGCACCACCCTCTTTATCAGCGTTATGTTGCACCGGCAATAAAAGAAATTGAAACTCACTATCAGAAGGACATCACCGTCCGCAGTCTGGCTGACATAGTTTATGTATCACCCCAGTACCTTTCCCGGCTGTTTAAACGCTTTCTCGGCTGTTCCACCTACGCCTACCTGACCAGCCACCGGGTGCTGAAAGCGAAGGAACTGTTGGTAAACCGACCGGATCTGGCCGTCAGCCAGATCAGTTTCCATACAGGCTATCATGATGTAAGCCACTTTATTGTTATGTTTAAAGGGATAACCGGCTACACGCCGCTGGAATTCCGCCAGCTGCATCATTAATGTATCTCAATCCTGACGGGTTGATTTATAATCCCACGACGAAACGCCTTCAGGTTGATACCCTAACGTAGATTTGCCGGAGCCGGAACTCCCCATTATGACAGTGCAAAATATATAATAAGAATGTAGGAAAAATACAAAATAAAAATGTAGGTTTTCATACATTTTTATTTTGTAAAAAACCTACATTTTTATATTGACATTTGCAACAGTAAAATTATATGGCAATGGTAACATCACAAATCAATCCAACAGAAACATAACTACTTTTGTGAGCAGCTTGTCTGAGCCATAATCAGGGCTGTTAAGGTAATACTCAAAAAAACCTTCCTCAATCCCATATCCGGACTCTTTTGCAAAGGCCACCATTTCATCATGCAGCGGTGACATTTCTGAATTGTCACCAAGCCAATAACAGAATATCCGTTTACCAGCGGGAACGCAGTAATTCTCAATTTCGCGTGAACCTTTTACTTCTTTAGAAATAGTCATTCCCGCCATGATATCAATAGAATTCGGGTCATTACCTGCGATTTGCAGAAACGGTGTATCGGATCCAACCATGCCTTTCCCTTTTATATATTCTGCCAGCTTCATAAAGGCATCTCCAATAAAGCCGGGTATTTCAGCTACAGACACCTTTCCGTTAATAACCAATGCGTTTTCTGAGGGAACATCCACAAGGTAAATATCTGTAATTCGTGCCATTCAATCAACCTCCTTTTATCTATTTTTGTAAGTTAATTATAGCACCGGCATTATATAAATGCTCGACGTTTTTGACGGACATTACAAAAGCTGATTCATTATTTTTTCAATGGCCACGATTGCTTTACGTTCGCTTTCTTTTGCTTTGATAATCAAGGTGCCGATTTCTTTGCGGATATATTTACCTGCAAATTCCCGGACGGCTTCTTCCGTTTGCCTTTCCCCCTGACGGATGGTGGTCATTTGCTGCGCGTATTTAGACGTTTTATTCAAGAAGTCAGCGGCCTCAAAACATAACCCGGCAATATCGTTTTGCTCTTTTCCAAGCTGTGTAAAAAACTGCGCCCCCCAGTATCGGCCCTCGCCAATCATGGTTTCAGCATCTGCCTGGCAGAAAAATCTATTCAGGAGGATGGGTGTCACGCTTTTTTCCGCAAACAAATCATCATTGGTGATATCATTCGCCCAGCATTGGTATGCGGATTGGCCTGCCTGATATTCTCCTGCTGTCTGTAAGGTAAGTATAGAGAATATGTGCTTCAATATTTCATAAAGTGACGGGATTGCCGTTTCGCCTTCCACTGTGAAAAGTGCAGTTGTAAACGGATTATCCCACCACCCATTGGAACGGAAGCAGCCTGATTCATCTATTTGGATACCGGTTGAAAATTCGGGATTATCTTGAAAATAACTCCATCCAAACAAGCTGTTCTCGTTTTTGTTGTAACCAGTTATAATGCAGGCTTCCGGCGGGCCTACAATGCCAAGGGCTATGGCAGGATTCCCTTTGTTTATACTTTCCATAATCTGGGTGAAAAAAGCATCCTTCGTTAAATTATCTTTTAGGGTGAGCCTATACCTCCGGCCTGCCGCCCTGAATGTCCGCTCATAGAGTTCCCAGGGATTTTGGGGTGTAACATTCATAAGATTAGAATTACCCATATCCCAATTTCCAGCATTCCAGCAAAAGCGGAATGCCGCGCCCGACACCGCCATTAACCATGTGTAAGAACAATTTTCACGTTGTCCAATATAGGATAAGACGCTTTCTGCACAGGCGGGAAACGGTGTGCATTTGCCCGACGAAAACGCAAGTTCCGGTACACCGTAAAGAACAATACCGTCCGAATCCGTTTTTGCTCCGGTTATTGATACATCTGCCTTTTCTGATAGTACCGGTGCATAAGTACCCATACCGATCATTTTTCTTTGAACACTGTGACGGCCTTCTTTTTTATATTCATTTGGCGTTATACCTGTTTCGCGTTTGAACAGGCGGGTGAATGTGTCATATGCATCAAAATTATATTCACCCGAAATTCTGAGCAAAGTTTTGTCTGTAAATTCAATTTCAAAGGCTGCATAAGCGGCTTTTCGAGAATTGATATAGTGCTTCAGTGGAACTTTCATGAAATCCTTGAAAATTTGCCGTAAATGATGATAAGATAAGCCAATTGACTTCTCTAATTCTTGATAATTAATACCATCCTTAACATGTGATTCAACAAAACGAATAATTGCGTTTATTAATAATATTTTATCCATCAAAAATCACCTCGATAATATTATACCACAATTCAGTTATTCATCTCGACTTTTCTGACTGCATTATGCCAGGTTTGGGTCGTGTAATCTGCTAATTTCTAAGCGTTTCCTCCGCAAGTTTTAGCCATTCTGGTCGTTCACCATATTTATCCTCGTGGAATGTCGCATTATTACCAACCATATCCCCGTTTTCATCCCAAACGAACTCACCCCATCCGAGATTGTCGGATGTTCCGCCAACTACTACGACATGGCGATAACCATTGTCAGCAATTTGCTCATACTGATAGAATGTTGTTTCTGTACAATAGCTTGTAATATCCTTATTGGTACCATCCAATACAAAATATACCTTCCCATCTCTAACTTCTACCGGATCTGAAACAAATCCCGTATCAACAGAGATATTATCGTTGCCATCGCTGGTTTTCCCTGTTTCGATTCGCCCTCCTCCCAATAATTGAATGATTTGGCTACCGTAGGCAAAAGCAAAACCAGTTGTCAATAATGACAGTATGGCAACGATAGCTATGGCGGCAGTTAAGGGTCTTTTTGTGGAACGTGTTTCAATATTCAAAGCATTGACCTCCTTTATCATATTACTTTTTGTTTTTTGGATAAGGGCTGCACTCGGTACAGCTTTATCCATCATACGCTTATAAGAATTAATGTCCATTGAGGGCACCTCCTATCAGTTTTTCACCAAGAATGGAACGAGCACGAGTGAGCCATGTGCGAACAGTCGATTCCTTGGCATCCAAAATCCCGCTGATTTGTTTAATGCTTAGTTCTTCATAGTAGAAAAGATGAATGACAGGACGATATTTTTGAGGAAGTATTGCCAAATACTCAGATATGTCATTGTCCTCGTTTGTATCCGCAACAAGCGAATCGTCAAGAGGTTGTGTTTTTCGGAACCACGCTGCCCATAAGGAACGGCTACGGTTGATAGTGACTCGGATAAGCCATGCCTTGCGGTGTTCTTCGCTTTCAAAGGAACGGGGCTTTGAAATATAACGAAGGAATACATCCTGAAACACATCTTCGGCATCCTGTTTATTTTTCATCTGAGCCAACGCCAACCGATACACCATGTTTGAGTATTTTCCAATCACTTCGTCAACGCAATCATCCGTACGCAACGATTGTATTGCCATTTTCAAATACCTCCTTTCACTATAAATACCTTTGAGATAGCCAAAAAGCTACAATGCAAAAAAATAATTTCCACCCGCTTAGGTGGCAAATATAAATTTTCGCCGCAGTCATACGTAATCAGACAACCTTCGCTGTCCATAGACACCCACAGGCGGCGGTAAGGCGGGGTAAAGTAGTCCCAAGCTGCTCATAAGCACCACAGATTCCTTTGGACCTTTAAGGCTATGGATAAATAATTATATCAGATGTATATCATTGTGACCAGCAACAACGAAAACATTGTTCCTGTAACTTTTGTTAGAAAACTTCCGCTTATTCTGTAAATAACTGACAAAACCATCGCAATACCTTTCGCAAAAATAAATGACCAACAAAAAAGCTTCCAGTGATATACTTGGAAGCTTTCATTTTTTTATCTCTTTTCCTAAACAGAATCGCATTTTCGTTTTTCCTTTTTGTACACAATAGGATTCATGTCTTCCAGCAGTTCTGCAAAGCCCTGAAAATAATCAACAAATATCGGGATGAGCGGATTATTATTATCTTTTTTATGGACCATGTTGATAAACAAGCTACAGTCAGGACCTGATAATTGTTTCTTTACAACATTAGGATATTCCGTTTTGGCAAGATGATCCGGAATTACCATTATTCCCCGACCTGAAGCAACATACAGCAATGCGGATTTTATATTAGCTACCTCAATTGTACAATTATAGTCGGAATCATTGTAAGAAAACAAATTCCGCAGGTACAGATCTGTTTCCGGATAGTAGTCCCTGGAAAGTGAAATGATGGGTTCTCCGGAAAGGTCTTTTATGGCTAGGCATTTATTTTTGCTGAAAGGGTGCATTGGGGAGATGAGGACACATAAAGGGTCTTCAAAAAAAGGATAGGTGGCATAAATGGCACGGTTTGCCTTGAAAATGCTTGTGGTAAATCCAATTTCCACGACATCATTATCAAGGTTATAGACTAATTCCGGCAACTCACTCGCAAAGTATTCTAAATGGATCTTGGGATACTGGTTTAAAAAATATAATACGAATTCTGACAATAAACCACCTACCGCATAATGGAGGTAACCAATGGACAGAGTGCCAATAATCCCGGTAGTTGCCGACTGGATACGCTCCAAGGTTTCTTCGTAACGTTCAATCATCAGCCGGGAGCCTTCCGCAAAGATACGCCCCATCTCTGTGAGCTGTACATTCCTTGTATCACGAACCAGTAACTGTGCCCCAAGCTGTTTTTCCAATTCGCTGATATGGCGGCTTAAAACAGGCTGGGTTAAAGATAAATTAGCAGCCGCTTTACTGAAGTTCAGACATTTTGACAGTTCCACATATTCATAAAAAAGCTGAAGTTGCATATTGGATTCCCCTTTGGTATAGTTTATTAGAAAATATCATATTAACAGGTATAAGGCAAGTAAAAAACAATGCATACCTATTCCCGATAACCTCATAGCGGTGTCTATAGCCCCTTTGCCTTCGCATATTCCACTGCCTGCTGTCCCGCAATCCGTCCTGTATTGATTGCAAAACTGGACGTATTTCCTGATAAATCAAATGGGTATGTATCACCATAAATGGAGTTTACATCGTTTCCGGCCCCATAGAGGCCTGGGATGGAATCACAATTCACATCCTGGATTTCCGCCCTGTAATTAATCCTTAATCCACCCATGACTCCATATGCATGGCGGCGGAACCTGGCCACATAATATTTCCCGCCTTCTATCGGGGTCAGATATTTAAAATCCTTATGGAAGATGGGATCACCTTTCCGCTGGTTAATATTGTCATTGTATTCCCGGACGGTCTCTATTAAACGCTTATGGATTCCCATTTCTTCGCATAATTCCTCTAAGGTGTCAAAACACATGATATCCTTATTGCCACGCTTCCAGTTCATTTCCAAATACTCATCCGGGGTCAGATTATCCATAAAATGAATATTCCCCATGGTATAGTCCATACCGGCATTTTCATAATGATCCCGCATGGATTGTGTGAAAATCATGAACCCGGTTGCCTGTTTCTGGATGGAAATGGCATTGCCCATGAATGCGCCATTCCGCATCTCGGCTTCATCAATAAAGCGTTCCCCATGATAATTCACACAAAGATTCTGGGGCTGCCGGAACCATGGTAATTGTGCCGGAACCCCGCCTGGCCCGAAGTTTGGATCCGGAATGGAGGCGAAAGAATCAATCATCAGGTTGGCATGTTGTGCACCGACTTCCCATGCCAATTCAAGACCCAGCTTTGGTGCTTCTTTTGGATTTTCATATAACATACCCGGAAACATAGTGATATCTTTTCCTAATTCCCAACCGGTTGCCTGTTTCACGATGTCGGCACGTTTTCCGGCTCCACCAGAGGCTATGATGACGGCTCCTGCCTCCACCTCATATTCACCGTCTTTGTCTTCTGCCAAAAATCCAACACATGCTCCGTCTTTCATAATTAGTTTATTTACTTTCGTATTCATATGGTACCTGGCTCCGGCCTGCACACTCACTGGCTGTAACACTTCTGTTATTTCCGGAGAACCATCCCTCCGGAAATGCCAGACATATTTTGCACCCGGATAATATGCAATCAGGTCACATAAGTCAACCCCATATCCCATCAGCCAGTCTACTGTTTCTGCTGACCGGTTGATGAATTCGGAAACAAGGCGTAAATCCACCGTATTATGTGTGTAATTCATCCAATAACGTAAAATTTCCTCCCTGGTGTAGGTATACTGCTTTTCTTTCTGCATCTTAGATTCTACTGCAAACACACCATTACCGCCACGACAGCTGCCACCATAGTGGGCTGCCTGTTCAAATACATCTACTTTTGCCCCTGCCTGCGCTGCCTCAATTGCTGCTGGGATGCCCGCCGTGCCGGCCCCGATTATAGCAACATCTGTTATAATTTTATTCATGATCACTACCTCATTTCATGTTATTGCCAGTGAATAACTCCGCCAGTAACCGTGGGGTCTAATTCCCAGACTTTCTGATATGCTTCTGTGATTTCTTTATAATCCCAGCGATGGCTGATCAATGGTTTAATATTAATCTTTTTATAATAAATCAACATCATGGGATTTGGCGGGATAGTCACTGTTTCAGCTGCAAGATTACCATCTCTGACTTATTTTCCTGTTGGTTTTGGTCCGATTGGTGGTCCAGCTGGTTTCCCTGGTTCGCCTGCCCCGCTAGGTCCGTCATTTCCATGACGCTTTCTTAGTTCCGCACGGATTTCAACCATCTTACTGTCTTTGACCGGATATAGGAGCAGAAAGAGGAATGCCAACGCAACCAATATTCCGGGAACGGTGTAACGGATGATGCTTAACATCCCAATATTAGCGCCAGCCTCCGGTCCTCTCATGGAAAATCCTGCAAAGCCTAATGCAAATGCTGCTAAGGTCGCCGCAAATCCTGCCGATAACTTCATCAGGAAAGATACGATTGAAAAGATGGTTGCATCGGAACGCTCACCGGTTTTGTATTCAATGTAATCCGCATTGTCAAAACATAACATGATGATCATGATCTGCAGCGCACCGCCAAACATATTCAGAGCAAACATACATGCTACCCAGAACGGTATGCTGACACTGCCGGCAAAGGCACAGATAACCAACATACATAAATAACCTGCCATTCCTATAGAAATCGTTCTCTTTCCGCCTCCGGTGAGCTGCTGGAATTTAGGCACTAGCAGCTGACCTACGATCAGGCCGGCCGTAACCGGTGCAATCAAATAACTGCTCAATTCCGGTCTTTCTAAATAGTGAGAAATATATTGTACATTTAACATGTCTCCTAAGATCATATTAAATGTAAAGCATAACTGTACTAACATGATACACAATAATCCGCCGTTTCCTTTTATTATTTTTAGGAAACTACTTATGCCTGCCTTCTCTTGCTTCCCATCATCCGGTTTTGCAACGACTGCCCTTTCCGTACAAGCATTTGCTGCTATAAATCCGCAAATGATCAATACTACGGAAACGATAATGGCGGCAACGAAGTATCCGGGTTTATCTCCCATCGAATTGACTAAGGCACCAATTAAAATCGGAACTAAAATCTGCGGGACACGGCCGGCAATACGTGACCAGGAAGTTATTTTCCCTCTTTCCTCAGGGTCGTTGGTCATGGCTGGCAGGATACCGAAGTATGGCATTTCCACTATTGTAAAACACAGACTCCACAATACATAAAATACGGTGACCCAGACCGTTTTACCGACGGAGCCAATTTCCGGTACAAACATCAGTCCGGCAAATACGATTGCAAGTGCGATGCTGCCATATTTGATGAATGGCTTGTATTTTCCGCTTTTGGAATTGTTATGGTCTGCCAACTGACCAATAATGGGATCATTGATTGCATCAAAAATACGTGTCGCTAACATCATGCTTCCTATGTAGGCAAAGTTAATTCCCACAACTTCCATTAAATACACAAATATGTAGGTATTAATAACTACATTTACCGCATCCTTGCTTGCAAACCCCACTGCATAGGCTAGTTTTTCCTTTACGGGAACCAGTTTTGCCATCGGAACATCAAACTCTTCTCTTTTACTCATTTTTTCTTCTCCTTATAAATTTTTAACAAGTGCCGGCCGCATATTTTGCAGCATTTCTACCCGCGATACGCCCCGAATTAATGGAATATGATAACGCACTTCCGAATAAATATTGTCCGCAATAATCATTTGACTGCCATCCTGATGTAATGACCCCGGCAGCAAACAGCCCCTCAATTGCATCATAGTCCTGATCCAGCAGCCGTGTCTCATGGTCAATACGCAGCGGACCAACCGTATCCACGCAAATCCCCATATGCATGACGGCATAATAAGGAGCCTTTCTTATTGGCCTTAGGTAACGGCGCTCTTTATAAAAATCTTTGTCATAACCAGTGTCACAATAAGCATTGTAAAGCTCCGCCTCTTCTTGCAGGTCTTCTGTCCTGCACCCGATCCATGCTGCCAGTTCCTCCAATGTGTCACAGACAATACAGCTTTCAGGCGCTCTTTTTGTAATTTCCACAAATTTTTCTTTTAAATCAGGCAGCCTGGTTCCGCGCATTTCATCCGATTTTGCTAGTTCAAATCCATGTTCCATCATATAATCCATGCATTCATCATCAAATACGGAAAATGCCTTCATGTCCGGCTGCATCATCAATGCATTTGTACAAATCTGAAGTTCCGCGCCTGCAGTTTCTTCCACAAACCTGCGGCCTTTTTTGTTAAACCAAACATGATATGGTTCCCGGCAAAATTCCGTCAGCATTCTGGGTGCTTTATCGGAGGCTGCACAGGCTTCCCTGATCATTGTGCAATAATACTCTGTCGCCGCACCTGCGTTTTCCGCCAAGGCAATGCCTTCTCCCATGTTCGGCATCATGAACCCGCCAAAATTCTCTTTACTATAATACGGAAAATATTCTTTTACTTTCTTTTCATTACTTAAGAATCCGCCGGTGGAAATAATGACGCTTGGTGCATGCACGACAAGCTCCCTGCCTTCCTGGTTTGCTTTTACGCCGGCAACCTTGCCATTTTCTAAAACCACCTTAGTCACGATTGTGTTAAAATAGGCCTGCATGCCTTTCTCTAAAGCTTCATCAAATAGCTTCCCCATTACCAGGGCCATATTGCCATCTACGACACAGTGCCAGGTCGGATCCTGATTATAGTTCATCCGGGTTGTGGTATCCACCCTCATTTTAATGCCTCTGCTTAGTATCCATTCAATGGTATCACCGGAATTATTGATATACGCACGTAATAATTTTCCGTTTACCCTGTCGTAATGATGCCACCTCATTGCCTGCCGGAAGATTTCATCTTTGTCTGTGTTTACCATTGCCTGCCGCAGAATACTAGTTTCACATCCAAATATTCCCCGAGCCATTATGGCATTTCCTCCTGCCCGTTCCCTCTTTTCCAACAGTACCACCTTTTTAGCGCCGTTCTCATATGCGGATAATGCTGCCGGTATGCCGGATCCGCCGCCGCCGATGACGATGACATCCGCCTCCAGCACGCCCCCCTCCGGGAATGGGGCGGATTCAACTTTTCTCACTCCCTTGAATTTTGGTGGCTCGTCATGCTGTCCCTGCTGCATTGCTTTTTCTTTGTTTTCACTCATTTTATTACTCCTTTCCTTGCATTTTGGCACTTCCTGAAAATGAAAATCTGTTTGACAGTTAACGTGTATTGTTTTTTTGTATAATTTTTCTTTGTTTTTTACTTATTATTAGTTTAACATGGATAATTAAAAAAAAGAAATTCCTTTTACATATAGGATATATGTAAAAAATGCATAAATTCAGGCATTAGGAAATAAAAAATAAGCAGCTATAACCCTTTCAAGATAAAAGGGAAATAGCTGCTTACTGATTTATTTTCACTAAGCACTTCGGGACAACTTCGAGCTGTTGACAAAGTCCACTTTGAAAAAACATGCAATTTCGTTATACGCTCCTTGCATTTTTTTATCGAAGTATGGTGAAATTCCGAGAAATGGTCTTAATTATTGCGTCAATATCATATTTTTATATTTCAAGATGAATTGCTGT
>Ga0153996_1000038_pt1 | contig 89372 bp, 78 predicted proteins | sample TSNC080MetaG_FD_104728 | JGI IMG/M metagenome (GOLD analysis project Ga0153996, IMG submission 104728) | Attine ant fungus gardens microbial communities from North Carolina, USA - TSNC080 MetaG | ecosystem: Host-associated > Fungi > Mycelium > Unclassified | place: USA: North Carolina, Lumber... | reverse complement strand
AATCCATTCTACAGGAGGTTTTTTTTACTGGCTCAGTCTGTGCGTGAGGGTGGCTCAGTTTCCTCCGTGACGCTGGCTCAATTTATGCGTACGCGTGGCTCTCGGAGAGCGAAATATTCACATCAGATCTCTGCTATGTGGTATCACTGGAATAAATCAATTCTACAACTGTAATACTAGCCCTCCAGTTACATGATTCCGTTCTATTCGATAGCATAGTGGAATAATGCCAAATTCGATCGTACACGAATAACCGGTACGCGCTCTATTAAGATGAAAATTCTGCATAACATCGTTTACAACACGTATAATGTTATTACTTTTCCGTATGAAACCAAGTGGTAAAAACTCTTCTTTGCATACATTGTAATATTGTTTAAGAAAGTAATCCATTCTAATCATCCTTTTTGTGGTACGCAGGGGCAAACATTATATTGCTATTTTTATCTTAAAAAGAAGATTATAAATAACGAAAAACAGGTAGCTCCTATATACGTTATATAGCAATATGGGTAATACACTTCTGATTTCAACCGAAACCAATGTTTCTCACTTTTTGTCTCGACTTGAACTAAATTCCTATATTTTTTAAAAGTGAGATTTTCCACAAGCAATGTGGTCGACAAAGAAAGGTAAAGTATCCCCATTAATGTGTTGTTATTTATTTGTAATGTCTTATAAAGTATAAAATACAATATAAAAGAACCTAATATGATTAATATCGTATTTCTTCTACTGATTTCGATATATTCATCCATATCCATTTTATTCGTTGCTCCATTTTAATTAAAATAATACTTCTCAATGAAGCACCACGAGAACATTACAAAATGTAGTCGATTACAACTCTTTCCCAACATTCGCTTAAAAAAGCATTTCCTAATTTAGCAGATTTCATTAGTTCATCGCACGAAGAAAAATATTGACGTATCCCAGTTGACAAATTATCTATATACCATCCTTTAGAATCATAACTTTCAAAATAGTCGACTCCATCACACGAAAACTCTATCTCTCTTCCTAGATTAATTGCATCATAAAATTCTTTTTTATTTTCTATCATTCTGGACATGGTTTTGCTCCTTGTCTTGGTGGATTTTTTGACCAATCCCAATCATGTTCATGCGGAAATTTATGATCTTTTTCTCCAGGGTGATTGTAATCAATATCTTTTTCCGCTTTGCCATCTGGCCCATAATGCCGTCTTTGTTTTACCGTTCCATCTGGATTCAGTAACTCTTGATCTGTATTTGGTTCTCCAGTAGTTGGCAAGCCCTTAGATGTTGCCGCTCTATTATTATAAGATTGAATACCTTCATAGATTAACACCCCACCGGCTATAAGTGTACCTCCTAAACCAATAACAAGGCCAACTGCATCACCAAAAGGCAATGGCCCGTCTGATACAGCTGCACCACCGCCCAATGCCCATGCCCCACCAAATATCTCGGCAGCGGTTTTGCCAATTGGATCATAAAACCGGACAGGATTATTCATACAGTACACATATAAGTTGTTACTTTGTATTACAGCATGAATGTCAGGCTTTACCACCCTACGTGCCGCTTTGGGGGAAATGTCACCATAACTCATGTTGTCAGGATTCCAATGAGTATCGGGAGAAAGCATATGTGAGATGTTCGGCTCATAATACCGCGCTTGCGCATAATACAGCCCGGAAACATCATCAATCTGATACCCCGTAAACCCAAACGGATTGTTCTGGTTTCTTTGAACTCCAACCAGCGGCACACCAAACTCGTCATACGCGAGTGGCGTGTTGCTTTGATCTTCGCCAAGCAAACGAATAGGTGAGCCAAGGTGGTCTTGCAAGTAATAGAATTTATCATTGCCATCCGATGAAATCAGGTCATTACCCCAAACAAAGTTTTGGCTTTGCGCTCCCTGCGTCATTAGCAGATTGTTGTAGGGGAGTGTCATATCGAGTATATACCGTATTTCCTTGCAAGGGTCGGACATGGATGTATCTGCACCCTGAAAGCTCTCCAGCTTCTTAACGCGGTTCCTGAACCCGTTATAAGCATACTCCGCCTTGCCTTTGCCAGTGGTAAACGCCCCAACCATCATATTCGTTGCGTCAAAGGTATATTTGGCTTTCAGTTGGCCGTTTTCGGTTATTTGTGTAAGATTGCCGCGCTCATCATAACGATATTCCTGAACCGCGTCGCCATCTTGTGTGCGTATTAGCTGGTTGCGTGCGTTGTAGCTGTGCTTAATTGTTCCGCCGTTCTGCCATGAGTTTATGCGGTTGCCAAGCTCATCGTAGCGGTATATTTTTCCTGCATCACCGTGGGTAGCAGTAACCAGGCGGCCAAGAGGGTCGTAGCTGTATTGAAATACGCCGCTGTCTGCCTCCACTCCCACACGGTATTTATCTATTTGCGTTATGTTTCCTGTCGGGTCGTATGAGTATTTTAATTGATCCAGTATTTCGTCGTTTTTGCTGTGGGTTAGGTTTGTGAGCCTGCCCAACGGGTTCATTTTGTAATTCGTTGTGGTTCTGTCAGGCAGAATGCGCTCCGTAATCCTACCCATAGCGTCATAAGCGTAATTCGTCACGCCTGATTCCGATAGTACGCTTTGAAGCCTGCCGGACGCATTGTACTGGTATTTTACCTCACTTTCATCCGGGTATATGATCTTCGTCTTCTGTCCAATCGCATCCCATTGATAGCGGACAACCTTATCCTCGAAATCGGTGACTTTTTCGGCCCTGCCAAGCGCGTCAAGCTCAATTTTAGTTGTGCCGAGCCAGTCCCGCATGGAGGTAAGCTGCTTTAATGCATTGTAGTTAAATTCCACGGTTTTTCCATCGGCATACGCAACCTTTGTCAGCTTGCCCACAAGGTTATATTCGTACAGCGTTTCAAGACCGTCCTCGTCCAGTTTTGATGTAACGTTACCAACACCATCATACCCCAATTTTACGATCTTGCCAAGCGGCGATTGCAACGAAACAACCTCTCCCTTTTTGTTGCGCTCGTAGGTTGTGACTTGAAATTCCGGCCGCTTAATCCCCGCAAAAGTATCATCAATCAGGCGATATTGTTCAACCTTAGTGAGTCTGCTTGCCCCATCGTAATCGTATTTCGTGCTATGCCCCGCCGCGTCTATAGCCTCGACTATATCGCCAAGCGCAGAGTATTTATACTGCGTCTGGTGACCTTTTTCGTCAACGACAAATGTAATGTTTCCAACCGCGTCATATCGGAATTTTTTGCTATGACCCAGAGGATTAATAATTTCCGTTACCCTGTCCAGGCAATCGTAAATAAGTGACGTTTCATTACCCAAAGCGTCAGTGATTTTTGTCATATTTCCGACTTTATCGTATCCATATGTTTCGCTTTCACCGCAGGGCAGCACTGTAGATCTGAGCTTACCCCCAGGGTAATAGCTGTATAGCTGCTTGTCACCGTTGGCATTGGTGACGCTTTCGACCTGTCCGAGTGCGGTGTATGTAAATTCAGTTTTGTTGCCAAGCGCGTCTGTCAGGCAGACCAACTGGCCCGCAAGGTCGTACTCCCGTTTCGTGGCGTTCCCAAGTGCATCCGTAACTTTGACAAGGTTTCCGGCCTTGTCGTACTCAAGCTTTGTCACTGCTCCGTTCGGTTCAATAATCTCCTGCTGCCTGTCAAGCGCATCGTATTTTATTTCTGTTCTTGCACCAAGAGGAGAGATTGCGGCTGTTACGTTACCGTTATAATCGTGCTCGTAGTTGGTAACATTGCCTTCCTCGTCAATCGACTGTACGACCCTTTGATATTGGTCGTATGCATAATGCACGGTATTGCCGTTAGGGTTGGTTACGCTCGTCACGTTCCACATCAAATCATATGTGAATTTCGTACTTCCCGCCGCTTGATTAATGATTTCCTCAACCGCACCTAGCTCATTGTATTTATATTTAATAGCACAACCGTTAAAATCAACGATTTTGGTGACTTTTCCGGCAAGATTGTATTCGTAACGGCGGATATTATTTTGAGCGTCGGTAACGCTTACTATGTCGCCCTTAGCGTTATAATCAAACAGGGTAGAATGTCCCTCGCCGTTTATCGTTTTAATCACACGGTTCAGGCTATCGTATTCGTATTGTGTCCGGCTGCCATCGGCCTCTACAATGGTAAGAATGTTTCCACGCTCATCGTATTTAACCGCGCTTCCACTATTGTCTGGCATAGTCAACCCTACAATCAAGCCATGGGAGTCATGTTCAAATTGGGTTTCCCGTTGCAATGGGTCGATTGATCGTATCACATTGCCCTTGGGGTCAAACTCAAAGCCTGTAACGCCTCCATCCGATCCGATTATTTTCACAGGCTTATTGAATTCGTTGTATTCAGTTATGGAACTGCCACCCATTGGGTCAGTCGACTTGGTCAAATTCCCACGATCATCATATCCATAGCTCCATGAATTACCATTTCGGTCAACGCGCAGAGTTCTCTTGTTATTTTTATTGTATTCAAAACGCTCCTCGCTGTCCTCATATATGATTTGCGTTGTGCGGAAATCTTTATCGTGTACATATACAATTTTATTGCCGTTTTGTTCGGTGGAAATAGTAGAAAGCTGTGGATCATCATATTCTATAGTTGAAAACCCGTCATCCGGAAAGCACTGCTCTACAGTACGGTTTTGTTCATCATATTTATTATGGATTGCAGTGATTCCAAGTGGATTGATTATATTGCTGATTTTGCCGTTTGCACCGTATTCATAACGATAAACCGCTCCTGTCGGATGCGTAACCGCCACAAGAAGAGTATTGTTGTATTCATATGACACAATCCGGCCCGAGTGGTCAACTATTTTGACGATTTGTCTGGATTTGTTGTATGTAAAGGAAAGGCTTCCGGAGGCGTTAGCAACCTCTGCCAACAATCCGTCCTTATATGACAAAGACGTCGTGTTGCCGTTCAGGTCGGATATGGACAAAAGGCAGCCTTGATTATGAAAGAGATAACTTTCCATGGAAGGCAATATCAGAGTGTATCCGTCATCGGAATGCACTAATGTATTCTGATGATCCGGCGGTGGTATATAACTGCCGTCATCTCTACGGTAATATTCCTCCATGTGCCCATCGTCAAACGTAATTTTTGCATTTTTGCCATCTTCATGCAGGAAAATATTATAGTTATGCGTCCAATTTTTCCCGAGAATGCCTTCAGTATCTCCCATGGCATTATAGAACCGCTTAAAAGCAATCGGAAAGCGACCGGGAATTTCAATATCATCCTTGGAGTAAATAAAGTTTCCGGTTGACATATTCACAGGATCATTTCCAAACGCGCATGCCGCATTGTTCCCCAGCAATTTATGATAAATATCTGCTATAAGTTGCTTTAGGTAAGTATCAAAAGGGTTCGCGCTTTGACCATCGTTTTCCGGCATAATAGCTCCGCCGCCAGCGGTACAAACCAAAAAAGATTCCTTTGTAACACATGGTATTTCACTTCCTGAGATAAAATCTGCATTTGTGATGAACCACTTAGGAAGATTCGCCATTGCACAAGGGCCTTGTAATGTAGTGCAAAATCCAAAAGTACCTGCGAATGATGTGGGAGTTGTATCGGTTTCCACTATGCGGAGTTCGCTACCGATCCTTGAATTAGTGGTAGCCTTTAACGTTGTTGGTGCAGAACCTTTCGTGCAGTTTACACACGCAGTTTCAACGACATATTCGATTTGCTTTCCCATGATGTCCCTCCATAATTTGAACCGGTGCGAATTCAAACCGGACTAATCCTGATTCCTGCCGACTTTCGCCTTAATATTGCCTCCACAACCTCAAGTGAGATGATAACCTCAATCTCTCTTGTATCTTTAAGACGAAAAATATGGGTGCCTTTTGTTGAGTTCTTTGACATATCCACTAAATCAAGTACAGGAATAAAATACAGCTCATGCCGGTTGTTCGGGTTATCCAGTAGGCAGCAATGCTTGTACTCCAGCTCCGGCATAAACAGGTCGAAAACCTCTTTCACGGCGTCCTTTATCATGAATATCTGCCTGTCCAGTATATCCGGATAAAAATTAATCGGGCTGGAGTTCACAAATGATACAATCGTCTTGTCAAGTAAAGACAGGTTTCCACCTTTGGATTCATAGTAACCGCCGATGTTATTCAAGTTGGTTAACAACACGCTGTAGGGAATCCTTCTGTCCTGACAAAGCCTATAGTATTTCATCTTTGCTATTCTCCCGCACAACTACCGTATTTCCAAGAAATTGCCCGAAATGCCACCGGCAATCCACCTTTTGCATCACCGGGCATGCGCCGATAATTGCAGGTAAAAACCTCTCAAAGTTCCCGAAATATTCATCCGCCGCGTCAAGCCAGGCCTGTTCCAGCTCGTAATCCTTCATTCTGTCCTTTTGCTTTGCTAACGTATCCGCATCGCGGTACAACTTGTCCGAAATATTCGGCACATCCCAATCAGCACAACACTCGTTTATATCATTGAGGCCATTTTCATCATAAAGGTCAATACGCAGCCACGGCAGCTTGCATAGCACGGCGCTTAATAAAAGCGATATGTAAATGTGCGATAATCCGCCCTTTTTTCCCATTTGACGCAGTCGTTCATATTCTTCTAAGGCGTGTTGTACGGCTTTGTCCAAAGAGGCGGAAAGCGAACCTAAGCTTCTCTCAAACAACGCGTCGAACTCTGTCGGCATTTTCCTCACCTCTGCGATCATTGCACCCTTGTATGCTCCGAGGAAATATCTATCGCGTCGTCAATGCTGACAACGCTGCTGTTCTTCTGCATCACTACGCCGCCCTGTCCAGCGATCATTACTTTGCCTAGCGCCGATATTGTAATATCCGACTGGGCATCGATATTCACAGCCTTGTCGGTCTCCATCGATAAGCCTTGATCCTTGTGCATGGTGATGCTGGAGCCTGCGCCGTCGTCAATCAAAATCTTTTCGGGGTCGAATTGGATGACCTGACCATAGATCGTGCGGATATATTTTATCTCCGGGTCGGACCGGTTGCCGTGGGTAATGTGTACAGCACTCGACACATAGGCGTCATGCTCCTTTTCGCTGGGAAATTGCAGACGGATTTCATCGCCGATTTCTGGCATGAAATACCAGCCGTAGCCGTCCGGCTGGGAAAACGGCGTGGCGTATGGGAACCACTTGTGCTTGGTTTGCTTCACATCGCCGCTTACGTTTACACGCACCTTGTCCTCCTGAACCTCCTTGATTGTGCCGCGGAGCGACGCGCCGATCAAATTCTCATTGAAGAGCCGCTTGGTGTAGAAGCCGCTTTTTTCTTTCAGAGTGTAATAATGCACCAGCTCGTCGCCCTCATACAGAGTATCAATGGCATATACGTACAAAGACATATCCAAAAATGGGATCGGATCGCACAGGTCGAAAATTTCACGGGATTTGACTATGTAATAGATGGCGTCGCGCTCAGAGAAGCCGCCGCTGGATTTGCTGTCTCGGAACTGTTTGACGTCCTTTTTCATGCTGTAGGATATGGCATCAATCCCCGGCCTGGCCGGTCTTTTGGGCATACCAATGGAGATGTAAGGGTTGTTCAGTAGATAATCCGGCACGACAACTGTACCAAGCCGTCCGGCGAGGCGCTTGGCGTATTGCCAGTCACTTTCCTTGTACTGCACCGTCATAGAGCCGATTACCTCACCACCATGAGATGGCCACAGGAAGTTGAAGCTGCTGTTCTCCTCCTCCATACGGCTCGTGACAGTCTCGTATGTCATTCTGGAATCCTGGAACGTTCTTGTTTCCGGGTCAATATCCATAAGGACGCTTCTGGAGACCACGCTGACGGTGAGCGTTCGCATTTCGTTTTCGTTGTGGATGTCAATATCGCTGATGAGGCCGTTAAACAGCTTTTGGCTGCCTTCCGAACCAGAGGCGGTGAAGGTGACACTTTGTCCCGCGGAGCTGCGCAGGACATATTCATCATTGTCGGCGGCGATGTGGCCTTTGATGTAGAAGTTTGCATGTTCGTTGACGGACTTGTGTGAGGCTACATCAAGAATATCAATGAATTTGAATTTATCGCAGGTAATTTGACGTTCGCGCATGGTTTTTACCCCCTATCACTTTTTGATGTTTGAGACTTGAGGAATAGCAGCAGCAAGTTTTGAAGCGGTTGCGGCGCTTATTGTAAAACCCCGCATCCGTTCCGGTAGCTTTGTCATTTTATACTTATTTGCCTTGGATGTTGCCTTAACTTTCTTTACAGCCTTAATATGCAGTTCGTTGCTAATCATATCAATAGAGCTCTCCACACCAGCCTTGCAGGTGGTGATACGCTCCGGTGAGTTCACCTCTACCTGGGCTTGCGATTTGATATTCACATTATGCTGCGCGGAAATCGACATATTCTTATTTGTTGAGATATCGAAGCCTCTGCTCGCGAGCCACTGCATGCTTCCAACAGGATTTGTGTATTCCACTTTGTTCGGTATCATCATCAAGTGATTTTCGTGCTCAGTTAAAAAGTGACGTTCACCGGGGTCGAGCATGTCGTAGCTGTTTTTACGGTTGGGTCGTACAACGAGTACGTCATTGTCTAGATCACTTTGCCATTGCAGCATCACTTTTTCATTCTCAAGAGGCATACTATACATGCCGTTGTTCGAGACTGGGGAATAGCTAAACCATGTCTCACCAGCATTTTTGCGTTTGGAATCAATATCGAGTAATATCTTCATTTCCTGACTTGAGCGGATCATTACTTTACCTTCAAGTTCCAATCCTGTAATGCGTTCTTTTTGATGCAATAAAAATGCGAATTCCTGTTCATGCCCTAAAGAATAATATTCTTGAATTTCTCCTTTTTCATATTCTAGGCTTTTCTGCACTACAGTAAATTTTTTATCCTCAATTCTTATGCTATCACCAAGTTTGTAGCGACTATGGCTTTTTATGTTGTAGCGTAAAAAGTTATGATAGTCAACATCAATGAATATTGCACTTTTATGTCTGAATTCACAATTATTTCGGTTGATAGTATAGACAATATTGTTGTTTTCATTCCGTACCTGTCGATTAGGAACACCAAGCATCACCTGTGGTTCCTCTGAAGTAATATTTGGAATTACTACTGTACAAATATTACTTGCCATACGCAGAGTGAGCTGCCAATCCGTCTCATGGTATTGAAGAATCGGTTTAAATACTCGATCTTTAGCAGTCATAGCTGATAGTATTCCGATTTTCGAATCATTGTATGCTTCTGTCAGGATATTCGTACAGGTTTGACCTTTATCCTGAAAAAAACGGTCATGCGGTTCGGTGTCCATCAACAGACTGCTTGTGACAAGGGTAATGCGGAGATAATAGTGATCATTTTGATGATTAATCGCAATCACCTGTGGAAAACCACAAAATTCCAATTCGTTACGAAGTGATACTTTTACAACTTGTCTGTCCGCATTCTGTTGAATGTATCGCTTTGCTGCATCCTCTGAGATAAGGCCGCCATATGTGAAAAATCCGTGGCGGTTTACTCCAACATCCATAGAGAGTTCCAATATTTCCCGGATAGGGTAGCATCCATCTATTTTCACTTCACCAATTGTATAGCGAGCCACATTATCACTCCTTCTCAAGCAGTTTCCATAAACCAAAATAGAATCCAGTAATTATCCCCTAGTTCTTCTGCATAATCCCCTCTGCTCCTAAAATATTCAGGCCCTTCACTGGTTTCAAAGTAATATATTCCCATCAAGTAGCGGCCGTCTTTTGCGAAAACAGCACTTGATTCCAACGACAGAACCCCTGTTCCAAAAGTGATGGAGTGCGCATTAAGTTGCAATTCATCGCTAAACAGAAGATAATTGATAGCGTCAATTTCCTCTTGGGTAAATAAGTCTAAGGATTCCATAAAATCAAAATACTCTATACCATCCGAAATAGATATTTGATAATCATCTGAAGAAGATGATTTACTCTCACTAAAGACTGTATATTTTTTTCCCTCAAATACCCCAAGCCTAAAAATTTCAAGCCTTTCTTTTATCTTTGAATAATCTTCTCTTAAAATAGGAAGGTATTGTGCCATTTCTTTGTTGTTATTAATAGTCTTACCAAAAGGCCTTGCGCATCCGCAACAATTCAACAGAAAAAGCATAGCGAATATAATTATTAATACCTTTTTCATATTATCCCCTTTCATGAAAATATGCTTGGCTTTTTTCGCCCATAGCACTATGTATATAACATTGTAACTTGTTTTCCTGCCAAGCAAACAGAATCATTTCCAAATCGGTTTCTGTTCGCGCCCAAACTCTTGCTTTAATAATCATCATCAATTAAAATTTGCATGTTAAAATACAGGATATACTATTATTCTCTTTGCATAAAAGAAATAACAATCCAATAATAATCAGCTAATTCTTCGGTATAGACCCATTTGTTTTGCAAATCTCCTGGTATCTTGTTGTCTTCAAAATAATAAATACCAATGTGCCAATCTGCATCTTTTGTTTTCGCAAATTTTGCACCCGGCGAACCCATTGATCCAGGCCAGTAAGCTTCACGATAACTGATATAATAAGCATTCAATTTTAAATCCTCACTCAAGAAAAGATAATTAATTGCATCTATTTCTTCTGGAGGAAATGGATTTGGGGACTCCTCAAAATTAAATGACTGATTATCTCTCAAAATAACAATCTCATAATCCAAAGAGTCATTATTTCTTTTAACAACTCTATATTCTTCTTCCCCACAAATGCCAAGCCTCAAAATTTCGAGTTTTTCAATGATAAGAGGATAATCCTCCCTTAATATAGGAAGATATTGCGTTATTTCTTTATCATTTATTGCTTTTGTAAATGGTCCTCTAAAACAACTAGTACAACACATTAATACACAAAGGATAATTATTAGCACTGATATTTTTTTCAAACTAATTCTCCTCAATGAAAATATGCTTGGCTTTTTTCGCCCATAGCACTATGAATATAACATTGTAACTTGTTTTCCTGCCAAGCAAATAGAAGCATTTTCAAATCACTCCTTATAAAAAACTTGTAATTCTTATAATTTGTCTCTTCTCATATTAAAGATGACTATCCAATAGAAGTCTGCTAATTCTTCTGTATAAACCTCTTTTTCTTGCAACTCGTCTGGCATTTTGTTGTCTTCAAAATGATAGATGCCAATATTCCACTTTATATCTTTTGTGCTTGCAAACTGTGCACCCTGTGAATCAATAGCTGCATACCAATAGGCATCGTCATAATTAATAGACATAGCATTTTGTTGTAGTTCATCAGAAAAGAATAGATAGTTTATTGCGTCAATTTCATTCTGGGGAAATACATCAGGAGTTTCTTCTAAACTATATGACCTATTATTTTTCCAGAAAACCATCTCATAAGCACTAATACCTTTTGTCCGGTTTTTTATAACAATATATTTGTTTTCCCCACAAACTCCAAGACGTAGTGTTTCCAGCTTTTCAATAATCATCGGATAGTCTTCTCTTAATACAGGGAGATATCGTGTGATTTCTTCATTGTCTATTGCCTTTTGGCCTGTACAACTACAGAAACACATCATGATGCACATTGCAGTGATGGCAATTATTGATTTTTTCAAATTTTACCTCATTTCTGCCAAAGCATAAATCATAAAGGGCAAATTTATACTTCTCCTCAATAGAAATATGCTTGGCTTTTTTCGCCCATACTACTATGTATATAACATTGTAACTTGTTTTCCTGCCAAGCAAACAGAATCATTTCCAAATCGGTTTCTGTTCGTTCCCAAGGTCTATCATTAATATTCCAACTACAAAACATCGGAGAGAGATGCGTAATATGTATTTCATCAATATCAGCTTCAGGCGCAAACATATCTCCCAAAAACTCAATTGGTCTTGTATGTTGTCCATATCCATACACATCAAAAAGACCTAAAACATGGCCAAATTCATGTTCTATCACCCGGTCGAATTCACCATTTATCAATGACCGATCTTTTGGGCCATATCCTCTATTTCTAATATGAATCTGCAATTTTTTAGATTTCTCCCACCCAGTAAACGCATCTGGCACCATATTTGCAAGACTTCCGATGATACCTCCTTCAGGATAGCTTTCTTCAACATAAATAGTTGCTTGGTCTTTTGAATCCGCAACAAAGTCATAACCTTCCAACGAAGAAGTGTCCAAGATACCCTTGCTTGCCCATTTTGGGGAAAACGAATTTTCATTTTTATCATATATTTTTATTTTAATAGTAGGCTTGACCCCTTGTATCTCAGGAGCCTCATTTTTCCAATGATATACCCCTTCAATTGCTTTTCGTATATACTCATCATAATAAGTATACTTAGCACTAGGGTCTAAATATCTGCGCCTCGTGCGTGTTGATACTCTCGGCAGCACGAGTTCGTGCCTTTCAATGTAAATAGATAGACGGTATTCGATTGTTATAGTATCTTTATTTAGTTTTACATTTATCGTTGTTCCTCCTGAGTTGCTGTCTATCTTAAACATATCTTCCAAATGCTCCATTATCGTAAATCCCAATGATTCCCAAATGACCTTATCAACAACATAATCGCCATTTTTTAATTTTCCCGCTGAACTCGGTAAAGAACTTTTGTCTTTATACGAAACCCCTTGATCAATATAGGATTTTAAGCTTGCCCAGGTAGTTACTCCAAGAGTTTCTGGAATCTGAATTGTAGCACTTGGATTCACCGAGATAAACCCTTCAGAATACAGTAATTCTAACCGTGTCCGCAACGCATTAAATGTAGCACCCTTGCATCCCAGTTTGAGAACTGTACCTGGCAAAAACGGTGCTGATATTTCAATAGCTGTCGTTTGAGCTTGTGCATTTCCCGCCGTAACCGGACTCGGTGAAAATATATTATACTTATCTTTTATCTCATTCACCGCCTCCCGAGCAGAATTCAAAATAATTTTTTTCATAAACTCGTTTAATTCCGCCTGGGTAATAGAATTACTCATTTTCACCAACCTCCAATATCTCGATGCTCTCAATCATCTGCCTTGCCAACGTCTCCCACTTGTCCATAACATCAATAGGGCAAATAAACCAACCTAGCAGTTCCAAACCCGGCAAATCCGTAAAATAAGTTATGTTATAAATATCACTATCAAGCACGGCATACCTGTAGTCATAACAACCTACCTTCAACCCATCGGATGTATCGCAAATCTTTTCTGATAAAAACACATCGGAGGGGTGCAGTTTTTTTATAAAACTCCTGTAACTGTGCAAACGCTCCTCGAGGCTTTCGCTGGTAGGAGCTTGGCGGTTAAAAGCTAGGCAAACTTTGTAGTCATCGCCGGATATTATGATTGGTGGTCTATCCTCATATGGGAATTTCCTTTTAGCAGCATCATGCGGCATAGTTTCAAAAGCTTCCGGTACAACCATAGAGAACCCAAATTCAAATTCACGCCTTGCAAATGTATATTCCACGCCGTCAATCTCGACCTTATTGTTTACTGAGTGACTTTTCTCCGCATTCAGGGCCAATCTCTGCCGTATTATTTTTTCATCGCCGTATTCCATATGATCCTCCCATCAATCAATATACCATAAAATCATCCAATTCCAACGTCTCATTGATTCCAAATATACCGAAATGCATATCCCAAAATAGATGCACGATGTAATCGAACGGCACGAACAATGCCAGCAAAAACTCCACCTGTTTTCGGAGCTCCAGGGTTTCTTTTCGGCCGATGTAGACCAACAGCTCCCTGCGCTCCACGGCGTCCAGATAGATGATGGATTTTGGATAGAGCTGCCTTATAACCGTGCGGAAAAGCGTCACCGACGGCCCCAACCCGTAAAGCCGCACCATGCTCTCAACCAAAAACCGTATCTGATGCCGGGCAAATGTCCGGAACACCTCTTTGAACTGTCGGCCAAATCTGCCGGATTTAACATCTTCCCGCAGAAACAAGCCATAGTATTCATTGTTGCAAAGCCCCTCCCGCATGTTGATCTCCGCAACATAATGCACAAGGATATCATAAAGGTAGTCCCGGAACTCCGGATACTCCTCAATTCCGTCAAGTATATGATCAAAAATGGCGCTGAAACGGTAATACGCGTTTATCTCTACAGGAGCCTCGTCCACATGCCTCCTGTTTAGCTCATCATAGGCGACCTCCATATAAGGCGCGGGCGTTTTTGTTTGCGTGAATCGAATCCTCTCCCGGGGAAAATCCTGTTCATCGGCTTTTAAGAGCACCTCCCACAGATATGTCAAGTCAGCACCCCCACACAATGAAACTCGGGATAAACGAGCTGCACCTGGGATACGAGAAAGCTCATCACATCCCGAAGAATATAGGAGTTTCGCTTCAGCGGTTTGAATTTTAATAGCAGCGATTTGCTCACCGCCAAATCGCGAATCTCATCCTTTAAGAAGTTGTTAACCTCATAAGTCTCGCCTGTGACAGCGCCGGATACAACCTGCACTGAATCAAGCTCAATGTACTCCGAAACTTCATATGCCGCAAGCAAACGGCGAAGCTCCGCATTGGTCTTGATAACCGTCCCGTAATACGCAATCATCCGAGCTGCAAAGCTGTCCTCCTGCGCGTTGTTCATCAGCTCATAAGGGAAATAATCCGTCGCATAATCTTTACGCTTTACAATCTTGTACATATCCCAAATAAGACCCTTTTGCAAGGGCGACGTTACAATCAGCGCATTTTCCTCCCTGCGCACAGCGGATATATCTGCGCTACCATAATCCGCGAGGTAACCATTCTCCGCGCCTTCCACGCTCAAATCAAACATATATTCATAATTCACCTTATCCAAAGCAGCCAACGGGAAATCCTCACTTTTTATCCGCAGCGTGCACACATTCCATACAGGAACAAGCCCCCGTTTGATATATCCGTTATGCTTACTATAGGACGCCTCATAACCGACGATGATTCCCGATTCTTCTTTACCGTTTAAATCAATCCACACCAGCATCACATCGAACATTTTAAACATATACGGAGAGTTGACCGTCTGCCAAGGAATGTTATTTGAGATAAACAGCCTGTAAAGGTTCTCAATACAGTCCGGATAACGCTTGGACAATCGTAGCCTTATCCCAATGCGGAAGTCTCCGCTTTCGGCTTTGAGCGTACCGTTAAAAACCTCCCTGCTGTCCTCAATCTCCCTGCAAATAAGATAATCCGCCTGCACGAACACGGTATCTAGGCGTATTTCCCGCTCGTTTTGCAGCCGCTCCCGGATACCGACCAGCTCTATTTCAGGCCGACGTAAATCCCCCTCCAGCATGGGAAACAAATACGGACATCCGCCACTAGCGTTTTCCCGATCCATAAGCGTACTCCAGATCGCAAACAAACTGGTCTGAAGCGGCATTTGCTCCTTTACCCTTTGCTCCAGCCGATTATATTGACCTTCGACATGATCATACAGGGGGATAAAGATATCCTCCATCACATCCCGGAGCATATTTTTCTCGGTGACGGATTTCATGACGTCTAGCCTTTGTGCTATGTATTGCCGCATATCCATAACTGTTTTTCCTTTTATGCCAGTCTATTTTTTATTCTCTGCATCTTCCCACACAAAATCCGCGCCACAGAACGGCGCGTAGATAAACAGGCTTTCCCCAAACTCCACCCGGTTGAAAGGCTCAAGCGTTACCGGTTCAAATATGGCCTGCCCCTGCCAGTACACCATTCCATGCGAATCCGTTGGCAGCAGCATGGTCTTCTTTTGCCGGGAATCATACATAATCACAGCATGGTTGTATTTTTCAATCCGCTTATCCCCGACAACCTGGATATCCATACTGGAGGCGCTCCCAATAAAGTTTTTTCCATCGCGAATTTTGTAATCATGACCCTTGTTCGGCCCCTTGATGCAGACCAGCCAGCCGCATATCCAGCTTTTTTCATCCAAATAGGTCTGCTCCGCCAGTTCCTCCGGGGTCAGCTCATCAGGCTCGGGAGGATCCAGCTTCTTATGGCAAATTGGGCAGGTGTCCCCGAACTTATTGGCGTTATAATAATGCCCGTCCGGGCACTGCTCTATCGGCTTGAGCTTCCTCGTCTTTTGTTTTTCCGCCACAGTTCATGCCTCCAGCTAATTAATCAGCATTACGCCGCCCTTTTTGCCCCGGCCTTTGTCTCCCCGCGCCCGACCGGAGATCGCATCCAGAATCTCGGCCAAGCCCTGGTGCAGCCGTACATTATCCATTTCCTCGTATTCCCGCTCCAAACGGCCGCACACATACCGCTGAATCAGCTCCCGGCTCACCGGCTGCCCGGTGGCCAGGCAAGCGGTGCAAAAGGCGGAATCCAGCGGGTGGCCGTTCAGGTAAGGGAATGCTTCCCGGGCAAAGTGCATGGTAATCGCCGGGCTTAGGGTAGGGGAGTAGGGGGCGGCCTGTTTGACATGAAGCAGGTTGACCGTATCATATTCCGTATTCATGTCCCAGAAATCCTTGTAGCTTGTCCGCAGGTGAGAACCCTGCTTCAACTTGAACCGGCCCATCTCCATCTCGTTGGGGAGGAGCTCCGTTTTGGTGTCCAGCACCAGCTCCGCCGTAAAAATCGTGTATTCCTTATGAGGCACCTGGGTGCTGAACTGCAGCTTCAGCACAGTCCAGGCATCCGTCGGCTCATAAGAGACACCGGCCTTTTCCTTCAGCTTGTAAAGCCGCCCTGCGAACTTGACAATCCCGCCCAGCAGCCCGATCTTCATATTCTCCTCAAACAGGGCACAGCCGGTTATAATTCCGTCGGTGTATTCATGATAGCGTATATTCTGTTCGTCCAGCGCCAGATCCCGGAGACATTGCATAATCTCTTTTTTCACCGGCCCGGGAGCCAGTGTCGGTATCTTGTATTCCAGTTTTGCCATGCTGCCCTCTTTCCGGCGGCCCGGCGGTTATCCTACCAGGTGCCATCGAAGTAATGAACGATCCAGTTTTCGTTTTCAAAGGGGAATATCTGCTGATCCCCGATGTGCAGCTCCTCCTTGAAGCGGGAGACCGGCACCACCGAGAAGCCCCACGCGTCGCTGTCGATCCAAACAAAATACCGCAGTTCGCCGTTCTCGATCACGTCCACCTCGGCCTGGGGGATGCATCCGCCGTACCGCTCCTGGATATCCACATACCTGGTTGGGGAGAATTTCAGCGGGTCGCAGTAGATGGAATAGACATATTTCTGTTCCCCCCGGGTGTTGCGCAGGTACAAATACAATTCCACGCTCCCCATGGAACGGGAAACACTGCCCTGGTTCCGTTTGTTTCTGTCCAGCGGCCGCAGCAGGACAACCTCGTCCCCCGCGTGGGTAAAGGCGCAAAGCTCGTAGGGGAGGGCAGGGGCCTTGGATTCCATTGTCACCTTGGTATACCCCAGCCGCTTGTCGCTCACATAGCGGATAGCGCCGTCCAGGCAGGTGAGCTTCAGCCGGTAATCCTCATGCCCCTTTTCCCGCCGCCCGCGCATCAGCTTACCGGGCAGGTATTCCTTGAGGGAATCGCGGAAAAGGTCGATCTTGCAGCTTTGCCCGGTGAGGTTTATAATCTGATACCGGCTCAATTCGTCCGTCTGGTAGATGCTTTCAAAAAACCGGTGGATGATATCGTAGATGTCCCCGTGAAGCACCGACTTGACGAACACCGTATTCAGCGACAGGTGGGGGAATTCCTTTTGAACCGCCAGCCTGCCCTTTACACGAACCGCCAGCTTCCACCGGGGGGCGTAAATGTGGGACAGCCCGCTGCCCTGATACGCGGACGCCGAGCCGACGGTAACCTGGAGAATCTGCGGGTTGGCGAAAAACTCCTTTTTAATCTTTTCCGCCAGGGTAAACAGGAAATAGAGGTTGTTGCGCACCATGTAGTATTCATCCCGGTTTTGGTATTCGTACTCTTTGAACCGAGTGGGGATGATCTGCTCCGCCGCCGCGTAGGCTTCCTCCAGAACCTTGTATACCTCCCCCACGCCCTGGTCCTCCACCATGCGGTAGATGTCCACGTCCACGCTGGCGGCGATGTCGTGGAGGGATGCGCCGGAAGCCGAAAACTCCCGGGCCAGGGCGATTTTCAAAAGCTGCATAATCCGGTAGGTCAGGTTGTTTCCGCCGAAGTCCGTGTCCCCGTTCTCATAGGCCGTTTCGATTTTAATGTTGTAGGAAACCCGCTCGTTGGTGATGGAGAACCGGCAGGTGGAAAGGTCGGTGGTTCCGCCGCCGCAGTCCACAATCAGGGCCTGATACCATTCATTTTCGGTATACTCCCGGCTGTCGATGATCCGGGCGATGGTGCTGTACAGGACGGAAACGCCCTCGTCCACCATATCCTCCCCCAATACCTCTATGCCGTCCGGCAGGATATCCTTGTACAGGGACAAAAACCTTGCCCGCTGCTTGACGGGGTAGGAGAGGTAGACATTGCGGAAAACACATTTAAAGCGCTGCTGCGCGTTCTCGATAACATGGAGGAGAAAGGCCCGGATAATCTCCTTGCGCTTTACCAGCATCCGGTTCCCCGACTGGTCGGAAAGCTCCACCGTCTGGTCGTAATCGCTTACCCAGCGCTTGATGTCGTAGAAAACGCAGAACCCGTCCCCGATATACCCCTCCAGGATCATCCTTTCCGCGTCGTGGCCGATGTTGTAAACCGGGATCCCGTCCTCGATCCTGTCAACACCGATGACTGTGGGGAGAATCGGGGCCGTGTCGCCCTCCGGCGTCAGGTATTTCACATAATTGATGGCGCCGGGGACGATCTGCCCCTGCTGGACGCCCTCCTTGATTTTGTCGTAGGTAAACTGATCCATATAGAAACCGGCGGCGGTGTTGGAGGTGCCGAAATCCACCGCCAGCGGTATCGTCACCTCCAGCGGCTCCAATACCAGAAAATCCAGCAGGGGAACCAGATAGACCCGGATTTCCGGCGGCAGAACCTCCAACTCCCCGGCATACACCTGATACGCCTTGTCGGAAAGCTCCTGGGGGAACAGGCAGAGCCGGTAATCCCGAACATCCGCCGAACGGCAGGGGAGCTTCCCGCTGCGGGTGAGATAGAGAGGCTCCTTCCCGGGATAGGACTGCACCTGCCAGATGGCGCAGATCCTGTCCTGATTGTCCAGAATAACCGCGTTGACCCCGTCCAAATCCTTGCTGTAAGGCAGGGTAAGCCCGTCAAAGCTATTGGTGTCCAGCCCGTGGTAGGCGACGATTTTCCCCGGAAGGCTGATCCTGTTGGGAATCTCCCGCTTCTTCGCCTTTCGCAAAGCAGCTTCCAGCCGCTCCTGACCGCCCTCGGTGTCATTCAGGATTAAATGGGGCGTGCGGCTGCCGCGGAACTGGAGGATCAGGTGGATCAGCTCCTCCGAATCCAGCCGGTTGACGGCGGCGTGGATGATCTCCTCCCGCTCGCAGACATCCCGCAGCTGCATGGTGGTCATGCGGCTGAGCTCCTCCTGCCGGTAGCTCCGGTACCGTTTATGCTGCCCCATTTGCTCCAATGTGTAGGATAACTGTCCTGTCATGCTCATGCCTCCGAATCGGCGTTACTTGTTGCCCCGACGGGAACGGCGGCGAGGTAAAGGTCGACGAGGTCAATTTTCGCCTGTACCTCGTCCAGTTTTACTGTATCGCCGAGATTCGCGTAGATTTCCCGGGCCAGGAGGTAGAACCGCTTGGCGTCCACATACTCGCCCTGGTCGGCCATCTCGTCCCCGGCCTGTATATAATCGGCGGCGTATTCCGCCTGGTATTCGTTTTGCAATACCTTGACGTCCACCAGGGCCAGCTTCCGGTCGATGGCGGCGACGATGGACTCCTTCCCCAGCTCCTCATACTGATCCCGCGCAAGCTGATAGAAGAGGACGGCGGCTACCAGATCCCCCTCCCGCAGGGCGTTGTCGCCTTCGATGATATATTCCGCGGCGGCCACCTCCGCCTGTGCCTGTGCCTGCTGCTCCTGCACTTCCGCTTCCTTCAGCCCATACAAAGCGGTGAGGGCGTCGTTGGCCTCCTTTTTCCCGTCGGTATAATACATCCGGGAGGCGAGCACGCGGGCCGACAGGTATTTGTCCTCGGCGCCGTTCCAATCCCCTATATCCGCCATGGAGTCCCCCAGGAAGATATATTCGTGGACATTCAGGAAGCCGGTGGCCTTTTCCCGCTTGCTGTCTATGTAACCCGCCGCCAGATTGTCGGCATACCGCGATTGGTTGGAGGCAGCGCCGTATGCATCAATAGCGGTTTCATAATTACCGGCCTCCATCAGGTCGTCCGCGTAAATCACTGCATCCACAAGCAGCTTGTAGTTGTTGATATCGCTCTTATGCTTCTTGTCCCGCAGCTTTTCGGCCAAATCATAAGCGGTTTCCAGCTCCCCCTTTGCCCGGACAAAGTTATTCCCCTGAATATATTCGATACCGTTATGGTAGGCAAGCTGCATGTTGCTCCGCATTTCTTCCCGCCGGCCGCGCCACCAGAGAAACAGAATGACGGCAACGGCGACGACTACAATGACTATGAGGGAGATAATGATAATCATTTTTATGCGCTTGCCCCGCTTGGGGTCAAGGTAGACCTTATCTATAAATACGAAGCAAACCGTATAGTTTTCCACAATTCCGGTAATCGGGGTTTTGTCCAGAATCAGGCGCTCCAGGTAATCGGCGGCTTCCTCCGGCTTATTCTCCGCTACCTGCACAGCCGACAGCATGTCGTTGGTGTCGGCGCTTTCCCATACCCCCCGGGTGAAAAGGGAGAAGATATCGGCATTGCGCAGCTTAATTTTCCTGCTGACAGTGGAGCGGAAGGTTCTCATCGTCCCGCAATAGGTGTCCAGATTGTTGCGCTCCTCGTGGAGGGCAATCTTATCCTTGGGGAGCTGGCCCTCCTCCATCATTTCCCAGCTTAGGGAATTGTCCTTGCTCTCCTCAATCAATTTGCCGTGCCGGTACAGGTGGAACCGGCAATTACCGGCATATCCATAACGGAGCTTCTGGTAATCGGTTATCACAACGGTAATTGAGGCCCGGCAGCGTTTCTTCCCCTTATTCTGCCGCAAAGCGTTGTGGGCGGCCTCCAGGTATTTCGATATTGCCCGACTGCCCATGGAAGGGCTTGCGTTAAACGCGTCTATGACGGCTTCCACGGCCATCCGGGCACTGGGATCCTCCCGCTTGTCGTTCCCCGACAGCAGCCCGTCCGCGACGACGTAACAGGCGAACTCCTCCAGCTCCGAACAGCCATAGTAATCGTTGTTATGCAGTAATTGTACGCCCGGCTGGGACAGGAATTTCAAATTGAACGTGGAATTCTCTCTTCTCATAGCCGCTCCTAATAATATACCGATTTTCCTTTTTACAGCGCGTTTACCCTCGCCACGATCACCGACGCGTTGTCCTGTTCGGGATGATTCACCCGATCCAGCTCCTGGGTAATGCGCCGCGCCATGGCCGCGCAGCTTTTCCGGGAACGGAGAACCTCGGTGAGCAACCCTTCGGGACAGAAATCATATACCCCGTCGGTCATCAAAATGATAATATCGTTTTTTTGCAGCTTAACCGGCGTATCGAACATTTCAAGATTCCGGAATCCGTCCTTCCCGACGAAGTTATAGATCCGGGATTCCTTCACCGCCTCCAGCGCGTCCAGCCTGGTGATCTCCCGGCGTTGGAAGGCCCTCCGGGCAAGCACGTCGAAGGTATGCCCTTCGCTGAGGTCATACAGCTCGCCCTTCCGGCAGACCGATATCCTGCAATTTCCCGCCAATGCGTAATACAAAAAACCGTCCCGGATGATCGCACACAACAGGCTCGCGCCTGCGGTGGAGTCCGGAATGTACCGGAGTATGGTTGAGTTGGCGCCCCGGAAGCCGGTCATAAAGAAATACGCCGGGTTTTGTCCCGCGCCGGTCAGCTCGAATACCCGGGATATGATATGCACCGCCACCCTTGCGGCGGTTCTCCCTTTTTCGCCGGGGCCGATCCCGTCGGCCAGCGCCAAAAATGTCTCGTCCCCAAACTGGGCGTAATCCATTTCGTCCGCGTTGAGCTGCCGGTTGCCCGGCGTCCGGGAAAACCCCAGCTCCAGCTTTACGATGCCGCTGACATTCCCAAGGGCCATCCGGACGATAAACAGGGCGGTCAGCAGGCCGCAGGATACAATGATATATGACATACGCTACCCTTTCCCGGTAATCATCGTGTGGAATCCTCATACAGGCTGTACGCGCCGGGGCCGGTGCGCCAGGAGAAATGCTCCCCGCATAACGGCCGGAACAGCAGTACTGTGCTGCCGATCTGAATCCTGCTTAGATCCATCAGCTCGGTGGCGTGGAAGACGCTCTTGTTTTCCAGGTACACAATGCCGTCGGAATCCCCGGGCACAAGGATGAAGGCGCGGTTCTTGGGGTCGTATGCGATGCAGGCGTGATTGCTGCGGGACACCTCCGCATCCCCCAGAATCTGCACATCCATATCGTCGCCGCGGCCGATGAAGTTCTTCCCTTCATGGAGGACAAAGCTTTGTCCCTTCCGTGGCCCGTCGATGCAGGCCAGCCATCCCACCACCGGCTCGATATATTGATAAAGCAGCTCGGATTCCAGCTCCTCCACAGCCCGGGGCAGGGCTTCCGCCTTTCTATCTCCGTTAACGACAAACCCGCAGGTAGGGCACATCTTTCCGCTGATTCTGGGATCCCATACATGGCCCACCGGACACCGCAACATTCTGTATTCCGACATGTTCTTCCTCCATGAGTATATTCTAATTCACCGCGATACGGGTATATTTAGCCAAACAAATGACGTCGCCCGGTTCCAGCTTCGCCGGGGCCTGATGCCCGAGAAGCAGTTCCCGGCCTCCCCGGATGACGCTCACACCGTTGCGGCTGGAGGTGTCCAGCAGCCACCAGCCGGAGGTTTGATAATTGAGAACCGCGTGCTCCGGGTCGATGTAGGACTGGTAGTCGGTTCCGTCAAGATCAACGTCCACCTGGTACTCCCCGGAGCTTTTTCCGATGATGAGGCCGACCTTGCCGGTCATATCCCACATGCGGATCGGCCGGTCGTCCTCCCCCAGCAGCACCAGGGTCGATATATCGGGATTGCGTTTCTTCTTTTTGAGCGCCGGACGGCTCCAGCAGACGGCTTCGTATACCCCCAGCGCTATGGCCGGCAAAAGGATAGCCGCCGTTAAAGCCTGCCGGAATCTCCCCGCCTCCGCCTGCCGGTAGAGCAGGAACAGGCAGAGCGCCGTGCACGCCACAATAACTATATCGAGGGTTATCCCGGCAATTCGTTTTCCAGTCATATATCCCCATGCCTTCTGTAATATATATAAATCTCACGGTGGAAATCACTTCTTTTTCTTGGGGCCTTGAAACCCCATAAACCGTTCAAACATCGCGGTGGTGTCCATTGGGTTCGCGTCCGCGTCCTTCTTTTTCTCCGCAGAGGATTTGATGGCGTCGGGGCTGAGCACGCTGTCAAAATTATGGATCATGTTATAGAAGTCCGCCTCGGTCATGGGGCGGCTTTGGGGCGTTGTTTTCGTGGGCCCGGCTGTGAAGGGCTTTTTCTTTGGCCCGCCGGCCAGCTCCTGGTCATGCTTTTTCCGGTTTTCCTCGTCGCCGAGAACCTCCCAGGCTTCGCCGATTTCCTGCATTTTCCGCGCCGCCGCCTCATCGCCCGGGTTCAGATCCGGGTGGTACTGCTTCGCCAGCTTGCGGTAGGCTTTCCGGATGATCTCCTTGCTATCCGCTTGCCCCACGCCGAGGACGGTATAGTAATTTCTCACGGCCATAATCGACACCTCTGAAAATCGTGTTAGATAAACCCTTTTTAAGAGCTTGTATACCATTGCATACAGGCTTTTAAAAAATTTCTATCTGTAAAAAAGTCGGGCGTGTCACAGAAAATGACACGCCCATGTCCTCACCGTTTGCTATGCCGGGCGGTCAGATAGGGAATCGAATTAAGCGCCGAGATATCCGCCGGTATTCTCAATTCCTTCGAGCAGATCCTTTTTCTGCCGCAGCTTCAGCTCGTAAGTGCCGACGCCGGCGCCAATATCGAACTTCTCACTGTAGGAAACCACGAAGGCGTTGGGATAAATGTCGTTGCGCAGCACCTGGCCGGAAGCCTCGGCGGTTGCGGTGGCCTTGGAATAGGCTTTCGCCTCGTCGTATTCCGTCGCCCATTTTGCCAGGTTGATGGTCTCGTCGGCAATGGCGTTCTCGTCAACGGAGCGGATGGCGCCCGTAACGAGCATGGTGACGGCCGTATCGGTGCCGCGCCCGTCGTTGGTGCGGGGCGTCTCGGTGTGGGCCTTGATGGATTTCACGTTCTCCTGCGGCAAATTGGCGGAATGGATGCCTTCCGCTTTGAATTTATATGCCATAGTTAATTCTCCTTTTTATATAGTCGTGATATATGATATACTATACTTGCAGTTGGACGCTGCGGAAATCTGCCGGGAGGATTACTGGTTCAGGAAGCCGCCCTCGACAGTAACATCATTGTTGTGATCCTTTTTCTGGCAGATTTCAAGATAGAATTTTCCGGTGCCGTTCTGGTCGTCGTAATCCTCGACGTAATCCTGCACGAACCCTTTGTTGAGGTGGTATTTGCGGACGGTATAGCCCTCGGCGGTATACCCGGCCTCCACGTCGCGGTACAGGTCGGTGCCGTGCTGGACGCGGGACCAATGATCCAGATCCAGAATGCGCTCGCCGGAAGAACCGCCGATTTCGGGGATGATGCGGCCTGTAATGATAAGCTTATAGATTACGTCGGTGGAGCGGGCGTTGGAGTCGTCGGGGGTGATTACCTCATACTCCATGTCGATGATGTGCTTCTCGTTGATTTCAATGGTCTTGCCTTTGCCGGTAACCTTCAGATATGCTTCCACTGATAAATCCTCCTTAATAGTTTAGGTGGTTTTGTACCGCAGGCACAGCGCCTGGGGGCTATTTGGGGATATCGGGCGGTTAAGACGCCGCCGCCGTGCTTCGGTTCATCTTCACCCGCATGTTCTTGCTGACGCCGTTGAAGGTGAACTGGATATCGCAGTTGTTGCCGATGGAATCCATCTCATAGGAAACCTCGTCGCCCACCTGGACAACGGCGTTGACAAATTCGTTCTTGGTCAGCCACTTGCTCATCTGGCTGCTGGGATTCGCGGAGAAGAAGAATTTGATATTGTCCATCTTGTTGTCGCCGGTGGATTGACGGAGCACACGCTCGAAATATGCCGCCACCTGTGTCTGGAAAATTGGCTCAAAGTTATATCCGTCGGACGACAGGGACCGCGCTTTGTAGACGGTCAGGTAGTTGATCGTCTTGCCGTCGTTGGTTTTCAGATTTTCGGAGCCGAAGATGAACCCGAAGCCCTGATGGTTGATGTCGTTCTTCACCTTCTGGGGATAGCCGGAAATTTCCTTTGCCAGCGTGGTTGTGACTGTGAGGGCGTTGTTTCCCGCCTCAATGTCAAACCGGACGCCGGGCAGGGATGGATCGACCTTTTTGCGGAACTTCTCCCGCAGGAACTCGGGGCACTGCCACGCGGCCGTAATACCAGCCGCCACGAAGGCGGCGGGAACATAAATTCCGCTCAGCCAGAAACGGCGTATATCCGTCTCATCCTGGGAAAGCTCCGCCGATTCGCCGTCGGATTTCATCAATCGCCCGGTGATGACGCCGGATTTGTTCTTGGGAATTACGGTGATGTTGGGTAAACAGGGAACCGCGTACGCGGAGAAGGATTTGTCCATAAGGGGCTGGCAGCGATCCATGAAAGCGCCGATCCCCTCCCGGGACACCTTGTCGAAGGTGGTATCCTCGCCGGTCTCAAAGGAGAAGAAAAGCTTGACCTGGTATTCCGCCAGTAGGTTTACCAGCTGGGTCAGGGTTTCCATATTGCAGACGTCGGTTTTCTTGGACGTCTTGCTGGTCTTGAATACCTCTTTGACAGCCTTGCCGTCTCCAGCCTTGCTGAAGCTCAGGTTGGGCAGGATTCCGAACCATATCGCCTTGTCGCTGTCCGTTTTGGAATTGACGCTGTTGAGGTAAGTCTCCAGCCGGACGATGTTGTTGCTCCTGGCCAGCAGCTCGGGGTCGCAGTTCATGATTACCATTTCGGGGCGCATCCCGCTCTTGCTCTGAACCTGATATTGCTTGAAGAAGCAATAGACGCCGAGCATCTGCTCGATGACCGGCTTCGCGCATTTCAGGAAGGCCGCCTGGGCGCTGGTATACATATCGAGATAGTCATTGTGATTTTGGGACTCCCTGACCAAATCGATCTCGCCGCCCGTGGTTGTCGCCAGCGGACTGAATGTGCGAACCACCAGGGACTTCACATAATCGCTGGCCTCGTCGCCGGCGGATTCCTCATAATCGGCCTCCAGGAGCTTTGCCAGCTTGGCGCTGGATTCGCCTTCCGTCAGAACCAGGGCGGTTTCATCCGGCTTCGGCGCTTCCAAAACCTTGAGGGTTCCGTCGTCGGCAAAATTCAGCAGGCCGACGGCGATCTTCTCGCTTTTCCCGCCGTCCTCCGCGGCCCCCAGCAGCAGCCGGGTCTCACAGTCCTGGATGGCAATGGCCAGCATGGTGGGGACGTTATTGTAAAAATCCCGGGTTTCCGAAAACAGGGTATTCAGCTTTTCCCCCAGCTCGTCCTTTACCGGGTCGCCCTCCGGCAGCGCCTCGTACTTTATATAGCTGTGCTGGAGCTCCTTCCGGATTTGCTGTACGTTCTGAACCATCTTTTTCGGGCTGATCTGGTCAAGGATGTTTTCATACCCGAAATCAATGTTCTTGAGCCCCCCCGCCGCCTTGGCGTCCAGCATGGTGTACAGCATACTGGTGGTGGGATTCTTGATGCCCAGGGGGATTTCCGTCAGGAACTCCGGCGGAACCACCTGCGGGTCGGGCCGCTCCAGAACATATTTGGCCTGCTGCGAAAGGGAGTCGAAGAAAGAATAAACCGTGGGCTGGAAGCGCCTCTCGAATTCGAAGTAGTCGTGAACGACGAGTTCATCCTCGACCTCCTGTACATGCGTATCGTCCAAGCCGTCCAGACCTCTTGTGTCCCCGGACAGGGTAAGAAAATCCGGTTTTTCGGGGTTTATCACCGCGAAACAGGCGGCCCGGTTTGTTTGCCGGATATCAGCCATATCATCATTCCTTTTTATTAAATTTTCAATGTTGGAAGCTTAATTTGCCTTGCGAACCAGCCGCATCCTCATTCAGGCGGTTGGGAAAACCGGCGCTCCGAGGTCAATACCATCGAAACAAAACAAACTCGGGAGCGGTTGGTTCGCGGAGTATCGTCCATATCATCACACCTTTAGCATAATAGCGTTATGCATAACCAGCCCGCCGGATGGCTGATAACTGCCTCAAGGAAGCCGCAGCGGCGCTAACCTTGCCGCGACCCAACATGAAAACGTACCGGCACTGCCGCCTCCTCCCTCGTTTGACGGTAGGACATTTCCAGCTCATCCTCATCCTGGCGGAAGATGATATACATCTTCTGCCTATAGAAAAGCTGAAACTTTGTCTGGTATCCATACTCCCTTCCCATGACCCGGATGACTGCCTGCGAGTTGTTCCGGACAATCAGGGATTCCTCCGGCCCCACCAGAATCAGGATATTCTCCGATCCCGGATACACGCCCCTCGCGCCGCCGGAATCCAATATCTCCCGCAAGGTTATGCGTTTTTCCCTCATACCATACATTCCGAAATCAAAGGGGGGAAGCTCCCGGTTCCCACCGTCAAGCATGACGGCATAGACACTGAGCTTGCCATGGAAACGATAATCGGAGGCCATCTCCACGGCCCCTTGATGCACCGCCTCTTTTTTTCTGTGGCGGAAAGCGAAAATCAGGGCGGCGAGCACCAGGGCGCAGGCAATTCCAATCGCCAGGTATAGCGGCCAATTGACCGGCTCGATCACCGGCCGGATATCCCGAACATCTACAGCTACCGGGGCTGGAGAAAGTGCAATACCTCCGGCCTTCAATTGGGCGCTTACCGTATATTTTCCAAATTCAGCCGGCAAAAAAGTATATGTAACAGGGTCGCCGGTCTCGTACTCCGAAAGAACCGCGCCGGACGGCGTATGGATATTTACCGTATAGGTGACCGCATCACCATACGGGGCGGTCAATAGGGGGGTTCCCGTCTGCGAATCCACGATTTCAGCCCGTATCCTTGCGGTCTGTGTGTACTCCTTCTCACCTTTTTTCAGCTCTGTTTCATTCACGACGGATGCCGAAATTTTGATATCGTATTCCAAAAGAAGATACACCGAAGCGTCGCCGTTTTCTCCGGGAGTCAATGTCAGGCTAACCCCCTCCTGTGAAGGCTGCTCCAGATCGATTATTGCATAGGAGCGGTTTTGTTCCCCATCCAGACTGCCGCCGGAATAACTGGCGCTGAATGCAACCGCCGGAGACTTAGCCGAGACGTACACACGGGCGCGCTTAACATGCGGGGTGGGCATGGGTATATTCAGGATATGGGCGCTTTCTCCGCGAATGCCCGTGATCGTGTGCAGATACGAATAATTCTGAAAGTATATATCCTCCACCGCTCCAGGGAGCTGGTTGGGATTTGCAAGCTCCAGAAAACGGCCGCCTGTCGCTTCGGACGCGTCCTTAAAATGGGAGGCTGCGACGCTTGCTTGCGGCGCTGTCTCCCAAAAAAGCATGTCGATTGCGATGTTATTGTTTTTGGCACGGGCTGCGAGATTATCCACAGCATTTGCCGCTTCGGCTTCATCCGAGCCCGCGTTATATCCGCCTTCGCTAAAATCCCCCAAGAAAATAATCCGTTTCTCTGATGCGCCAGACGCTTCCAATAGTTCCACCGCTCGGTTTAAGCCGGTAGAAAAATCCGTGCTTCCCGTATTGCTGAGCCGACTGACATATCCTTTTAGGAATTCCCTGCCTTCTTTGACCGATACATCGGTTAATTCCGTTTCCGATATGATTTCGTAATTGAAAGCAACAACCGCAACGCGGGAATTTGCCGGAGCCAGATCCACACCGAGCTTCAGTGCGTCCTTTATGTACTGCCCGCTGTCCGTGGTATCCACGGAACCACTAATGTCGGCAACATAGACGATATCTGTGGAAGCGGGGGCGCCGGTTTCCGCAACGCATGTCAGCATAAGCACTGAATGCGAAATGAAAAGCAATACAAAAGCGCTAATCATTATGTATTTTGCACTAACTCTCATGTCACACTCACACCCTTGCCGCCGTTTGTGAAAAATCCAAAAATTTTAAAATGGTACAACGAACAAAGCATTTAAGAATCATCTTTCGCAAACGCGGAATGATTTGTTTTTATAACGTCAATAGAAGCTTAACTTTCCCGGCGACCGCCATTGCGGAGGCCAACAAGATACCACATAAAACCGCAACACCATATTCACGATGTGGCATTAGAAACAATATTACTGACAGAACCGATATTAGCAAAAGGTTTATTAAGAGCCGCCGACGGTACACACTCTTTTCTAAAGCATCCAACAGCTTTTCTTTGTTTTCTACCGGAGCAAGGCCTACCAATATGGCAATCCCCAGAACCAATAGACCACCAAACCTTGCAGGCGAACACCAAGCTTGCTGGAAGCGAATAACCAACAGGGCTGGCATCATAATTCCAATGCTGATGAAAAAACAACGCAGTTGTGTATCGGCATGATATCCACCCGCATATACGCGAAGCACGAAATATGCCGCAAAAAAGATAACCGAAGGCAATCTGACCCCAACGACAACACCTAATAGAAAGGTGAAAATCAAACATGTAATCATTGAAAACAGTTTGTCCAAGCCATATTCGTAAATCTCCCGATCCTTTGCAGCAATGCCGCCGCCGCGAACCAGCCAGTCAGTGACATGGCTGGCCGCCGATTGCAGAAAACTCAAAACTTGCGGAGCTTACGGACGGATTCAGGTTCCTTGTCCTGATATCCGGCGAGAGGGCATACAGTATTAGCAATAAATACCGCACAAAACATTGCGGCGAAGCTCATCGCCTTCATACAAATACCGAGCAGTTTGCTTTTCAAAAAAGATTCCTCCCTGTTTTTGCAATTTAGCCATAAAAAATAAACAATCATGACCATAATTTACTATACCATGATTGTATTTGATTGAAAAGTGGTTTATTCGACGTTCGTAATAGAGGGCTCATCATTTGTAATTTTCGGAAAATTGCTATCCGCTACATTATGGAGAAACAGCATAAACCGGAATATATTATTATCATATTCAAGATTTATATGGCCCGTCTTCTCCGGGAGCATTTCCATTATACTGGCGAGACCCAATCCATGTTTGCTTTTATTTTGCTTGGTTGTTATCAGGTTATTCTCTTTATCGACAATCGGAGTAATCGCATATGGATTGGTTATAGCAATTAAAAGCGTGCTGTTCCACCTCTTTTTGCTAAAGATAGCCTTGATGCGGATGTACCGCTGTGATCTCTCCACTTTTTCACACGCCTCAATAGCATTTTCAAGCGCATTACCGAGGATCGATACAAGCAACCCCGAGTCTAAATTTAAGTTTGGGGGTATTGAAAGGCGGGTTTCCAATTCGATCCCCAATGACTCCACGGCTTTCTGCCTATAATAGTTAAGCATGGTGTCAATAGGCATATTCCCCGTTGTAACCACAGCACTGATTTTGTCGAATCTACCTATCTCTTGACGCAGATGGTCTATAGCCTCCTCTGTCTTACCGTTCTCAAGCAAACCGGTCAATTCCACGAAGGTGTACCGCATGTTATGTTCTAAATCTGATACGGCTTTCTGCAAACTCATAGCCGTTCTATATTGCGATTCCCACCGTTCCAGCATTTGATCCTTTAATCTGCTTTTTTCACGTTCGTCCAAATAATCCAGCATGGCGTCATAAAACCGGATGATTAAAAAAATGACAATTAGCACAATGAACTGCGAAACAATGATTTTGTCTGCTTCCGTCTGCACTTCTTTTATCGCAACGACATAAAGCAAGACATCAATTACAATAACCCCGATCATCATTAGAAGAACAGCTATTGTATACATTTTGGGGATTTTGAAATGGGTGTGGCTTACCCTGTCTTTAAAATATCGGCGAAAAAACAAAATACAAATTAAAAGAAGCGGTAAATAGATGACATTAGTCACCGTTCGTTCGACGCTATAGATATATATTTGCGGCATATCTGTGCCATTCTGAATATTATAAATATAATTTAACCCTGTAAACGCAATAACATCAGCAACCATACTTGCTACATACATAAATATGGCAAATAGAATACGGGAGCCAATATTTCCGGAAAAGAGCAGGGAAATCATCATTAAGGCAACAGTATTGACAAGCAGATTCATCCATACACTGTCGAGCACAAAAAATTGCTGGGAAGATATAACCAGGAATCCCGTATACGCAAGTAGTATCCATCTTTTTTTGACCGCAGGCTTAACAAGGCGAATAAACCCATAGTAGGTCATGAATAAAAATATGATACTATTTATGTAATAGATAACCTTTGCCATAGATTCTGTCATAATTCAAGCTCCAAATATTTGAAATAGGCTTGCCTTGCCTTTATTCTACAGCTTTTACTAATAGGGATTCGTGTTGCGTTCCTGTTGGAGAGGGTAAATGCGTCTTTTTCTATATTACTAACAAAGGCGAGATTAACAACGTAAGAACGTTCACAATGAAGAAATTGATCCTCTGGCAATTGTAACATTGCCCTATCAAGTTTTGCATAGAATTTATCGACATATTTTATGTCTTGCTGAATATCATCCCAGGCATACAATTCTGCCAAGCGTAAATTTTTTTTAATATATGCGATTTTGTCTCTTCTGACCGTATGTGTATCTAAGCCGACTTTATACATGAACTGTTCGGGGGCATTAAGCGCGGCTTTATGTTTAATCGCCTGATTCGTTGCTCTCGTAAAAACATCATCCAGATCATTATAATCAATGGGCTTCTTTACAAAACGAAAGCTGCCCACATTGACTAAATCCTCAAAATAGCCGCCATGTCCAGATATATATACCATGATTATGTCATCGCCACCCGGTCTGCTTCGAAGCAGCTCCCCCACCTTGACACCATTAATACCGTTCATCTGAATATCCATCAATACGATGTGGAAAATGGCTCCAAGTTCAATATCTTTCAAAAAAGCCTCACCTGAATGATAAATTAAGGTGTTCAGCGTTTCATCTTGTAATTGCTTTTCCTTTGACATCAAGTATTCATGGATGTTTTTGGTTACACCAATGTCATCATCACATACAGCAATATGAATCACGGGATTCTCTCTCCAGTCGCAGACTTTACAGTCTTGTATATTCCGTCGTTAAATTGTTTATGTGATAATTTAAATCACCCAAGCCAATGAAGTCGTTATCCCGCAAGCGCTCAATTACCTTTTGGGGATTATTGGCCAACTTAAGACATTATTATATACATCGTCAGTTATTCCTAAAATTTTACCCAGAGGAAACCTATAAACTTATTATTAATGCTTATTGTTGTTCAAAAGATGGAATAAATTATGTTAATTATATAACAATATTTTCCATTTGTCTACTAAATATGTGTATTTCTCTCTTAAAACTATCTGGAATTGGTATGCTAATTCACATATTATTAAAAAAGGGAAAGCCCCATCAAACAGTTTTCTTTTGTTAACGGTTAAAAGCAATCCTTCCACAAGGATGCATATCGAAAACTGCTGATTATGTCGGAACTCTGCCGCCAGCAGAGCGATATATAATGGGAATGCGCATAACATTGAGGGTAGAATTGGGCATAGCGGAATACGGAATTTTTCCTCATACGGACAAGACCGCACTTGTTTCCACTTTCTACTGCGAGTCTTTTTTATATACAATTATGTCTTCTACATTACAGTCCAAAATGAAACACAGAGCATCCAGTGTTTTTAACGTAATATTTTTGCCGTGTTTCATACGATGCAGAATATTGGCGGAAAAACCATGTTTAAATATGAGCTGATATTCCGTCGTATCTTTATCCAATAAGGTTTTGTAAAACGGTTCATAGCTTATCATATCCTCACCTCAAGATAAGACTACCATACTTAATGTATTGACTATACCTAATATATTGAGTATAATAGTTGTACATATTCATTGAAGTGAGAGGGAATACCATGCCGAATTATAAAGAAATGTACAGAGCTTTATTTCGAGAGACCACAAAAGCAATTGATATATTACAATCAGCACAGCAAAAAACCGAAGAGATCTACATTTCTGACAATACTGAAGATCATCTGAGTATCATTCATTCTGATGATGAAGCTTAGCGGTCTGAAAAAGAGTAATCATTATTTAATGGCAAGCACGGAAAAAACTGCACAGCAAAAGGCTTTTCCCGCGTCCGCCGATGGCGAGGACGAGAAAAGCCTTTTGTGAGCAATGAGTACTGTGCTTGCCAACATTGCTAGGGTGTTAAATCCACAATCTGTCCGGCAAGCTCCATGCTGACTAAGCAGCATCGGGGATCAACCATCTCTTTCTGCCCAATAAAGTATTCCACAACCAAAGGAGCTTGCCAACGATAGCACAGGAAATCCACCGGCTTATCCTCTGGAATCTGCTCGCGGAAATGGTTCCACAGATGCAGCCTGCATTCCAGCAGGTTGATCATATGCCGGCCTTCCTGCCGATACCGCCTGGGAGCATCGTAAAGTCCGCTACCAGGGGCCGCCAAAATCCGCAGCATTTCCCGTGCTTCCGGCATAATGGGCATAAACAGGATGTCATCAAACAGCTTTTTAAAATCTTTAAAATTGAAGTGCCGTTTCAATACATGTCCGCTTTTCGCTTTGTCTTTTTGGGCAATCAGATCGGAATATTTCAGCATATCCATTGCTGTGGTGACGGAGGTACCCAGCACCAGCATGGAGAAACGAGGGAGGGATTCTTTGCCGCCGCGCTGACGGTACAGCTTATCCGCCGCAAATTTCGCATTCAACTCACCGCTGCTGTTCAAATGAAGATTACCATTACCGAAGTGATAAACCATCAATCCGCCTTTTTCCGTAAACAGGATACCAGCGAAACGGCTGTACTTGATGTTGTCGCTCTGCCGGGCGGCATCCTGTTCCAGCAGGCTCTTTGCCTCAGGGGCGGTCAGATAACTGTTGTGAAAGCCGGCCGCATCCACCAGCATCCGGGCCTCATTGATGCGCTCCACCCGCCGCGCCTTGTCCGCATTGTAGACAATAGAAGGCTTGCGGGGAGGATTGACCGGTCTGCCCACCCGTTCACAGTATTCCAGCCAGGCCTTCTGACCCGCAGGCTTCAGATACAGGCTTTTCAAGTTAGTGTCCTTGATAACTCCCACATAGCCCTCCTTGATCAGTCGCTGCATGCAGTCCTTATTCCATTCGTAATCGGCGCTCATCATCTCCAAGGCGGAAAAGGGAAGTTGTTCATAAAACCATAGCACTTCCAGCAGCTTAACTGTCTGGGAACCTTTGTGCAATCTCATCCCGCAACACTCCTTCCAGGTGATTTGGTGAACCGGCGAGGAGAATGACCGTTTGCGTCTTGCCCCCTCGGGCGGTTTGGTGAATCGTGGTGATGTACAAGCCGCTGTCACTGGTAAGTAAATGACGCTCAATGGTGTTGAGAACTTTGCGGCTCTCATAATTGTCGTGATCCCGGATATCCCGCACAGTCAGCTCCGGGCCATAGATATGGCGAAACAGCACATAGCACTGGCGGAACCGAGGCAGATCAGCTTGATGTGCATCAAGTAACTGCTCCAACGGCTCGGTGACAAAAGCGGCATCGGGACAGGTGCGCTTTGGAAGCAGCAGCGGCAGAGTAATCTCCACCAAGTCGTTTGCCGGAACGACAACAGACCAATTTGACACATAGGCGTCTCCTGGCATCGGCGCCACTGAACTGGAGATGTAGTCCTCCTGATAGGTGGTCCAGAGCTCCCGGCAGCGAATGGCTACTTGCTGGGAGCGCCGGGTAAGCAGCTCCAGGTTGCGGTCTGTAATCAGGGCCTCTTTCCCCTGTAAGCGGGCAATATCCGCCTGCAACCGGCGGGTGCTTTCCTCAATCGCGATCAGCATGTTTGTCATCGTAATCATCTCCTCTTTGGATGTCGGGGTGGGGATTTGGGGTCATGAGGGGCGGAGGGGGCCGCAGGCCCCCTCCGCCCCTCATCCCACGGTCAGAGAAAGCCTACCGAGAACTTCGTTCTCTGCTGTTTTCCCTTTCACTATGGGAATTGCCCGGTTAAAACAACACCCTTTTGCACTAGTTTCACGGTGGAGAGAAAAGGCGTGGTTTTCAAAAAGTTAATTGATGAACTTCCCACACCTTTTTACCTTGATGCAACCCTCTGTCAATCCACACCTTTCTGCATTACTGGCGCTGGTCGGTGGTAATAACGATTTGAGATGAAATTTATAGCAATGGCAATAAAAACCGGAATGCCTGACAACCTTAATTGCCATTGCATACAGCAAAGAAGCAATCCCATTCTCCGGTTATTTTCTCCCCTTGCTGTAAATCAACCATTATTCCTCCCGTCATCACCGGTTTGCCGGGCTAACCAACGCTTGAAGCCGTCGGTGGGAACAACGATCCTCCGCCCGATCTGTATAGACGGAAAGCCCTCCGATTTCACCAGTTCATATGCTTTCGGTTTGCTAATACCCAGTTCGTGTGACAGTTCCTGAACAGACATGGTTAAGCGCTCCATTCATAACCACCTTCCTCCTTCTTTTTGTAAATTAATAATGTAATATTATATATTTATTACACGATTAGTTTATAATATAAAACAAATATTGTCAATACTCTATTTACTTTAATTTTAATTAATGTTACAATTACTAATGTAATCATAGATGGAGGGATAGAAATGAACGTATTTCCAGAAAGGCTGAAGCAGTTGCGCGTCAAGCAAGGGAAAAATCAGGCGGATATTGCGGAGATCATCGGAGCGTCTGTACAAAGCTATTCTGCTTACGAAGCGGGGCGGGAACCGAAGTATGACATGCTGTGTCAGCTATGTGACTACTTTGGTGTGTCGGCGGATTATATGCTTGGACGGACAGATGCCCCCACGCCGGCGGTGGCAAATATGGTGGAGGAGCTGGGGATTTCGCCCAACGCCATCATGAATTTAATTGTAAATAAAAGAACAAAAACAGACGATATGCAGTTCAAGGCACTGAGCTATCTGATCAACGTTGCTTGGGATTCAGGCTTTTTTATCAACTTATTCTACTATCTATTTGCCACATTCCAGTTTGAAGGGGATAGCCCTGAAACATGTAACGTGCATTATGAGGAAGATGCGGAGCACTCTCCTATGGAATTGTCGCATCTGAATTTGAATGATATCTATTTTGGCAAGGTGCTCAACAATTTAATTGATTTAAAAAATTATGCGGATAACTGTCGTGAAACAAAAGGAAATGTGAGAGGATGGGAGTAAATGCCAAAAAAGAAAGGAAGCCGAGGTGCCCAAGGCGCCGGAACCATCCGCCAGCGTAAGGATGGAAAATGGGAAGCACGTTATACGGCGGGCCGTGACCCCGGCACCGGGAAGCAGGTACAAAAATCTGTATACGGCGCCACACAAAAAGAAGTGCTGAAAAAGTTGCAGCAGGTGCAGAATGATATCGAAAACGGCACCTATGTGGAGCCGGTCAAAATGACGGTGGGATCCTGGATGGACACTTGGCTGGCGGAATACACCGGGAACATATCCCGCTCCACCTATGACGCCTATGAGGGGTATGTGCGGAACCATATTAAGCCAAAGCTGGGAGCTGTGCTGCTCCAGAATCTGAAACCGCCTCAGGTGCAGGGGTTTTACAATGACTTGACCAAGGCGAAGAAGTCCCCAAAGACCGTAAAGAACATCCACGGCGCATTCCATGAGGCACTGGAGCAGGCGGTTCTTGTTGGGTATCTCAAAACCAACCCGACATCTCCCTGCATCCTTCCCAAACGCATTGAACCGGAGATTAAGGTCATGTCCGACGAGGTTGTGGTGGAGTTTCTGCGTGCGATTGACGGCCACCAGTTTGAAACCATCTTCTTCGTGGACTTGTTTACCGGGATGCGGCAGGGGGAAATACTGGGGCTCCCGTGGAAGAATGTCAACTTTGATAACGGTACAATCTTAATCGACCAGCAACTGCTTTATACGAAGAAACCGCCGCGGGAATATTACCTCGGTATGCCAAAGCACGATAAGGTGCGCACCATCGCTCCGGCGGAGGTCGTGATGCAGGAGTTGAAACAGCACAAGGCCAGACAGGCCCAGCAGCAATTAGTCGCTGGTTCCGCTTGGAATAACCCTTGGGATTTGGTGTTTACCAATCAATTGGGACAACACCTCACTCATAACACGGTTTACAAAAATTTCAAAATCATTGCAGAATCATTAGGAGAGCCGGAGCTGACGTTTCACGGAATGCGGCATGCATTTGTTGTTCTTTCACTAGCAAACGGAGACGATATCAAATCCATCCAAGCGAATGTCGGACATCACGCAGCATCGTTCATGCTGGACAGGTATGGGCATGTCATCGACAGCATGAGGAAGGCTAGCTCAGAGCGGATGAACAATTACATAAAGGGGATTCAGCAGGCATAATCAAAAAGAGAGGCAGCCGAAACACGCATCGGTTGCCTCTCTTTTTGATTAGAATAGATATAGGAATAGATCATCTGTTGCCATTATCGGAAAGGGTACAAATAATTCTCTAAAGGGTACGTTAAAGGGTATAGCCCGAAAAACGGCAATGAAAAACCGCTTAAACCTTATGTTTAAGCGGTTTTTCTTGGCGGAGAAGGAGGGACTCGAACCCTCGCGGCGGTTACCCACCCTACGCCCTTAGCAGGGGCGCCTCGTCACCAACTTGAGTACTTCTCCAGATGATAACAAATCCAACTCTATTTAAGATGCGACCTAAATATTCGCACATCTCTTTCATTATAGCAGCTTCTGGTTCATATGTAAAGAGTGAAATACATAAATTCACAGAAATCAATTTTCAGAAAAACCAAGAACGATCAACAAATAGTGAGGGTCAAGCAAGGAATCAAACATGATTTTTGAAAGCGGATAGAACGTCGAAAATTTTGTGTAAAAGTGAATAAAATACTTCCTTTCGGACAAGAATTTCAGCATGAGAAAAACCTAAACGGAAGGAAGTATTTTTATGGAGAAAACACCGGCAACAATGATGGGTTATGTACGACAAGGGTTGTTTTTTTGTAATAAATTAACCCGAACTCCCAGATATTGATAGCCAAACCGATTACAATATCGTGCATGACTACAGATTTGGAGAAGCAAATGGATTTTCTACACAATCGCTTGATATGAGTGCGCAAGGTAAGATTCTTCCGCTCAATAGCCTGCGTATTTTTCTTGCTGATAACATGCTGTTGGGAGTGAATATTTCTTTGGTAACTTCCCCAATCATCCGTGTAAAACATGCTGATGGAGGAAGGACACGATCTCTCTGAATGGGTGGATGTGCTTACGGCGCCCATTGAAAAACTCTCACCGGGCAGGCATAACATGACCTTCATCCTACGGGATATCGATGAGCAAAGGGTTGCGGATTTCGCGGAAGCCATGACTGGCTACGAAGCCCAAGAGCAGAAACCGTCGCAGCCGGGCCCCTCGGCGATGCGTATGACCTGATTAATACCATAGAACCGGAGGCGCGGCCGCACAGGAACGAGGCCGTGCCTCTTTTTTTGTGCGTCCGCGCCCCTTTGGAAAGGGGTGAAACCACCAATTGTTTATATGGGATTTTGTTTTTTCAAGCGTCATGGACGAGATCATCGAATGGTGCTACGGCCAGGTGGTCGGATTTTTCGGCAATTTTTTCTCCAGCATGGGCAACATGGGCGTCGACCTGTTCGCGCTGGACGCCGTGCAGGGGATCGTCCTGTTTTTCAGGTATCTCGGCTGGGCGCTGTTTGAGATTGGGCTCGTGGTCGCTGCCTTTGAGGTGGGAATCGAGCATCAGTCCGGCCGGGGAAATTTCAAAGACGCGGGGCTCAACGCCATCAGGGGCTTTATGGCGGCCTCTCTGTTTTCCATTGTGCCGATTGAGCTCTACAAGCTGGCCGTCAACCTGCAGAGCAGCCTGACGGGGGGCCTGACCAACTTCGGCAATGTGGATGCTCTCGCTAACAGCGTTCTCGACGCCATCGGAACCTTTGAAGTCACCTTTAACAACTACAACCCGATCACCATGCTGTTTGTCGTGATCCTGATGGGCTACGCGGTGATCAAGGTGTTTTTTGGCAACCTCAAGCGCGGCGGCATCCTGCTGATCCAGATCGCGGTGGGCGGCCTGTATATGTTCAGCGTACCCAGGGGCTACATCGACGGGTTTCTGCAATGGATGAAGCAGGTCATCGGCCTGTGCCTGACCACCTTCCTGCAGGCGACCTTCCTTACGATCGGGCTGCTCGTCGTGCCGCAGCACCCCATCCTGGGGCTCGGCCTGATGGGGGCGGCAGAATTGGACATTGACTTACTTAGCAGCGGCATGATACACTTTTTATGCTTTTACTCACGGGGAGGATAGGGCAACACTGAGGAGCGACCCGAGCGCCCTGTGAGGTTTTCCAAGGAGAGTGATGCCGCCTGGTGTCACTCTTTTCCTTTTTATCTGGTTTGCGTACAAGCGGCATCACTCTCCTTGGAAAACCAATGCGCCAAACCTATTGTACAGGAAACCACACCGTTATTTCAGTTCCATATTCTTCGCTGCTTTCCAGTTGAATCCTGGCTCCGTGGTATTCCGCAATATGCTTGACGATGGCAAGGCCAAGGCCTGTGCCGCCTGTAGCCTTCGACCGGCTCTTATCCACCCGGTAAAACCGTTCAAATACGCGATCCTGATGTTCTTTGGCAATACCAATTCCTGTGTCCTTCACACACAGCCCTACTTCATCCTGCTGTCTATAAACCGTTACTGCTACGCTGCCACCCGGCTTGTTGTAGCGTATCCCATTGTCCACCAGGTTGCGGATGAGCTGTTCTATCATGTCGCGCTCTGCACGGATCACACACTCTTCGCCTTCCAATGTAAGGGTTATCTGCTGCTTTTGGGCAATCGGCGCCAGCGTGGCAACACAATCCTTTGTAAGCTCCAACAGCCCGCAATCCGCAAGCTCCGGATTCCTCGGGGGATCATCCAACTCGGACAGCTTGATGATATCTGTAATCAAATCCAAGAGCCGCATGGATTCCCGGTGTATCTTTGCGCCGAATTCCTGGGCGTCCGCTTTTTTCACCATGCCGCCCGCCAAAAGCTCCGCATATCCACAAATAGAGGTGAGCGGTGTTTTTAGTTCATGAGATACGTTGGCCGTAAATTCCCTGCGCATTTTCTCGTTTTGCTTCTTCTCGGTTACATCCAATAAAAAGCACATAACCCCCGCGATTTGATTTTCATTGTAGACCGGGCTCGCAAAAATTTGGATATAGATATTGTTTAGAAAGATCTCCAGCGATTTGCTAGTGCCCTGCAACCCACTGTTCACACATTCTTCCAGCTGTTCCTTGCGGGATAGATAAAAAAGGCTTTTCCCGGAAAAATCATCTCCGCTTTCTCCCAGCATACGGATAGCGCTTGCATTGACGGACAAAATATTTCCCGCTGCATCCAGAAGTATAAGCCCTTCATTCATATTGCCGGTAATGTGATCAATTTGCTGTTTTTGAAAATCCAGATGCTCTATTTGCATGCGGATATTGTCATTTTTCTGCTTGAGCGCTCTTGCAAAAGGCGCCAATTCATCATAGGTAGGGCTTACCTGCTCTTGATCGATCTGTGAAACCATATCCTCAATGGGAGCGACAATGCGCCGGGTGAGCGTGACCGATACGGTCAGACACAGTCCAAATACAAATATGACAACTAGGAACAAACTGAACAGCACCCCTGTGAATACCCGCCAAATGCTATAGGTATTTTTTGCGAGACGTAAAATATTTCCATCACTGAGCTTTACCGCATAATAAAAGGTATCCTCCGCCAGTGTGGCCGAACGTCGCACGGCCTGCCCTTGCCCAAGCTCTAAGGCGGCCCCGACTTCCGGACGATCCTTGTGGTTTTCCATGGCGGATGCGTCGGTGTCTGTTTCCAGCAGCACCGTACCCTCCGGCGAAATCAGCGTAACGCGGATTCCATCCACTCTATTGCGCAGTTCCCAAACATTTTCAGCGGAAGAGTCACTGTAATTCACAAGCTGGGCCGTCATCTTCAAATCCTCATGCACCTGCTTCTGAAACAGATTATAGAATAACCAGGTACACAAAAGTGCGGTCATTAAAATAGAGATGCCTGCGACCCCGAAAAAATAGCCTCGAATTTTTTGTTTCATAGTCAGCCCCGTCACTTCCCGATCTTATACCCAACATTGCGCACGGTCTTGATCGCACTGCCTGCTTCTCCCAGCTTTTGCCGCAGGGTCTTAATATGCACATCCACTGTGCGACTTTCGCCCTCGTAGTTAAAGCCCCAAATTTCGTTCATCAGCTTGTCTCTTGTAAACACGATACCTGCGTTAAGAAGCAAAAGCTTGAGCAACTCATATTCCTTATAGGTGAGCACGCAATTCTTTTCATCCACAGTTACCAAATGCTGCCGGTCATCCAGGACAATGCCCTCATAGCACAAATTTCCGGAAATTCGATTGGATCCAGTCGTGCGGCGCAACAGGGATTTCACCCGGGAAACCAGCTCCATCACCCCAAACGGCTTGATAATATAATCATCCGCCCCCGCGTCCAGTCCCTTGACACGGTCAATTTCGGTTGTTTTTGCCGTCACCATTATCACCGGGATTTCAGCAGTGTTTTCCCCAGTGCGCAAGGATTCTAAAATGCTCAATCCATCCTCGTCCGGCAGCATAATGTCCAGCAGCACAAGACCTGGCAGCTCCTTTTCGCAGGCGGCATAGAATTCCTTGCCGGTTTCAAAGCCCATTGCCTCATAGCCGCTGTTTTTCAGCGCGTAAAGCTCCAGCTCCCGAATACTTGCATCGTCCTCAACCACGTAGATCATGAACCTGCTCCCTCATTTTTATGGGTGCCTGTGATGGAAAAGATCACCCATTCGGCTATATTGGTAGCATGATCGCCAATCCGCTCCAGATACTTCACCACCATAAGCAGATCGACCACCATTTCGCCGTTGTCCGGCTCCTGCCTGATTAAGCGGATGAGTTCTTTTCTCAGCGAAATAAAATATTCGTCCACCACATCATCATACTCCACCACAGACCGCGCCAAATCCAAGTCGGATTTTACAAAAGCGTCAATGCTGTCTTTGACCATTTTAATAGTCGCTTCCGCCATTGCCTGAATATGGGGCAGTTGTTTTTTACCGGGTGAATCCATCATCATGGCGATTTCGGAGATGTCCGCCGCCTGGTCACCGATTCGCTCCATATCCGTAATCATTTTCAGAGCCGCGGAAATCAGCCTTAGATCCTTGGCTACCGGCTGCTGCTGCATCAGAAGCTTGAGGCAGATGCCTTCGATTTCTTTTTCTTTTTCGTCCACCTCCAGGTCAAAAGCGATGGCCTGTCGTGCCCGGTCGGCGTCGCCGTCAACCAGGGCGGTCACGGCGCTGGCAATGGCTCGCTCAATCAGCGCGCCCATCTGAATAAGCTGGTTGCACATTTCTTCCAGCTGGGAATCAAAACGGTTTCGCATATCAGCCAAACCTCCCCGTAATATAATCCTCGGTGCGTTTGTCCGTGGGAATGGAAAAGATTTTTTCCGTGGTGTCGTATTCCACAATCTCACCCAGCAGGAAAAAGGCTGTCCAATCGGAGATTCTGGCCGCTTGCTGCATGTTGTGGGTCACCATGATAATAGTATAATTCTTTTTCAGCTCCACCGCAAGGTCTTCGATCTTTAGTGTGGAAATGGGATCAAGGGCGGATGTGGGTTCATCCATCAGCAGCACCTCCGGCTGGACGGCCAGCGCGCGGGCGATGCAAAGGCGCTGCTGCTGCCCGCCGGAAAGCCCCAGCGCGCTCTTTTTGAGGCGGTCTTTCACTTCATCCCACAAAGCGGCATCCCGCAGGGATTTTTCCACCAGCTCATCCAGCTCCAGCTTTGCCTTGATGCCATGGGTGCGGGGGCCGAAGGCGATGTTGTCGTAGACGCTCATGGGAAAAGGATTGGGCTTTTGGAAGACCATTCCCACACGCTTTCGCAGGGTATCAATATCCATACCGCTGTATATATTCTCTCCATTCAGCAGCACTTCGCCGGTAATCCGGCAGCCTTCAATTAAATCGTTCATCCGGTTCAGGGTTTTCAGCAAGGTGGATTTGCCGCAGCCGGAAGGTCCGATGAAGGCGGATATTTCCCCTTTGCGCAGGGACAGGTTCACACCTCGCAGCGCCTGGAATTCGCTGTAATATAAGTTAAGTTTACTCACTCTCAATATTTCCATGGTTTATCCTTTCCCCACTTTTCTTGCCACATAGCCACTGAGCCAGTTGATGCCGATCACAATGACCAAAAGCACCACGGCGGTGGCATATGCCTGATCCGTGTACAAGCCCTCGCTGGATAAGGCGTACATATGGATGGCCAGAGTGCGCCCGGAGGACATGATATTGTCCGGTACCTGAGCCACCGTTCCCGCCGTATAAATCAGCGCGGCGGTTTCGCCCACAATTCTACCTATCGCCAGAATGACGCCCGCCAATATCCCCGGCACAGCACTGGGCAGTACAATGCGGAAGACTGTGCGCAGCCGACCTGCCCCCAAGGCAAAGGCGCCCTCGCGATAGCTATCGGGAACAGCCAGCAACGCTTCCTCTGTGGTGCGCATAATCAGCGGCAAAATCATGATGGAAAGGGTAAAAGCTCCCGCAAGAATGGAATACCCCCAGCCCAGCGTTGTGACGAAAAACAGAAGCCCAAACAGTCCGTAGACGATGGAGGGGATTCCCGAAAGCGTTTCGGCTGTGGTGCGCACCGCCGCGACCAGCTTGTTGCCTTTACCCGCGTACTCCGCCAGATAGATTGCGCTGAAAATCCCCAAGGGCCCGGCAATAAGCAGCGATAGGAAGGTCATAACGACTGTATTGATCATGGCAGGCATAAGGGATACATTTTCGGTGTTGTATTGCCATGCAAATAGCCCAATGTTTATATGCGGAACGCCCTTTGCAAGTATGTAGCCAATGAGAAACAGCAGAACCGCGAAGGTCAGCAGAGCGGAAAGCGTGACCAGCAAAAATAAAAAGCCGGAAAATGGATGCTTGGCATACCCGCGCAGCCGGTCTGCAAAGGTGTTGTGGTTGATGCTTTTCACAGGCGGCTCCTCCTTTTCAGCAGGGAAAACAGCAGGTTGATTATCAGGATGAAAACGAACAGCACCACACCTGTTGCAATGAGCGCGCCCCGGTGCAAATCCGCCGCATAGCCCATTTCAATGACAATGTTGGCGGTAAGGGTGCGTACACCCTTAAATAGCCCCGCGGGCATCCGCGCTTGATTGCCAGCCACCATAATCACCGCCATGGTCTCCCCGATGGCTCTGCCAACTCCCAGGATAACCCCGGTCATAATACCGGAACCGGCAGCGGGCAAAACCGCGAAAAATACACTGCGCTCATGACTGGCTCCGAGAGCTATCGCGCCCTCGTAATAGCTTTCCGGCACAGCCCGGATCGCCGATTCGCTGACGCCGATGATGGTGGGCAAAATCATGATGCCCAAAAGCAAAGAGGCGGTAAAGATACTGCTACCGTTGCCGCCAAACAGATCGCTGAAGGTGTCCCGCACGAACGGCACAAGGACTACCATCCCAAAAAATCCGTAGACAACCGAGGGAATTCCGGCCAACAGCTCTGTTGCGGGCTTTAAAAACCTATACAGTAAGGGCGGGCAAAACCTTGCTAAAAAAATTGCGGTTAAAACGCCAACCGGTACACCAACGATAATCGCGCCTGCGGTTACATAAATGCTGCCCAGCAGCATGGGGAATATTCCGAAAACAGGGGGAACATCCGTAGGCGACCACTCTCTGCCCAGCATAAATTTGAGCGGGCCGATTTCACCCATAGCCGGAATGCCGTTTGCAAATAAAAATACACAGATCAGCAGTACCGCCAGAATCGACACTAGCGCCGCCGCCAGGAAGATATATTTCATCACTGATTCAAGCTGCTTTTTCCCCATAAAACTCTTTTCGCCTCCTGTAAGTACCGGGGAGCCTTGGAGCTCCCCGGTACCGCGTTTGAACTATGCTTTTTCCAGATTTAAGCCGCCTGCTCCCACTTGGTGGAGGCTCCGGTAAAGATTGCTTTTACCGATTCGCTGGTAAGGCCGGTGATGGAGTTTTCTGTATTCACGATTACCGCGATTCCGTCCAGTGCGATGGAGGTGGAGGTCAGACTTTCCAGTTCGCTGTCCTTGAGCTCACGGGAAGCCATGCCGATGTCACAAGTGCCATCAATAGCCGCGTTCATTCCGGTAGAGGAGTCGCTTTGCTGAATTTCAATTGTGGCATTTGGATTGATTGCGACATAAGCTTCTTTGAGCTTTTCCATGATGGGCGTTACGGAGGAGGAACCGGCCACCACAATTTTGCCCTCGGGCTTGCTGCCCGCATAAGCTGCCGGAGCGTCCGAGATGGCAATGTAACTGCCGGCTACCACTGCCTGGCCTTCGCTGCTGAGGATAAAGTCGATAAAGTCTTTTGCAAGCCCTGTGGCTTCGCCCTTGGTTGCAATGTTGAAGGGGCGGGAGATTTTGTAGGCGCCGTTTTTGATGTTGTCCACAGTTGCGGCAACGCCGTCAATGTCCACGGCTTTGACGGAATCGTTCAGGGAGCCCAGAGACACATAGCCGATTGCATAAGGGTTTCCCGAGACGCTGGTGAGCATAATATCGGTTTTGGGAGCAATGTCGGCATCCTTAGTGGTTTTATCGGACTTGGTGCCGTCCGCGCCCTTTTCCTCTATACCAAATAACTCAATGAAAGCGCCCCGTGTGCCGGAACCATCTTCCCGGCTGACGACTGTAATTTCCTTGGAGAGATTAAAGCTGGTGGCGGGTTCGTTTGCGGCTGCCGATGGGCTGGCCGCTACGGCGGAATTGGCTGGCGTGGCGCCACTTTGGCTTGAGGCACTGCCGGAACTGCCGGCAGAACCGGCGCAGCCTGCGAAGGAGCCCGCTACGAGCAGGGTGGTAAGTATTACAGATAGTATTTTTTTCATTTTACAATCTCTCTTTCTTTGTTATGTAGGGGCTATTTTGTTTATAGCAGCATTAGCATAACACTCCATTGTAAAATGTAAACGCATGGTTTTATGAAATCCAGGTAAAACTTGCCTTTGCCAATATTATTTTTTGCATTTGGAGTTATAGCTTGCCTTCTTTACAAGAATTAACCGTACTCCCATTTAAATCCAAAGGGCACTCAAAGAGTATGTGAACCCGTTTACAGGTGAGCCAGTAAACAAAGGCAAGAAATAGCGGCCCCCGGTAGGGGGCCGCCAGTAACAGTCATGCGGTTGGCAAAACCATTCAACGAGTCTTTAGACTCCAGCCAGTATCATGCCCTTACAGGGCATGTGCATACCACCGTCTTCGCCGGCAGACTATTAAGGGTGCAAGCATATTGGCATCCGGGTTTTTATATTGACATTAATATCACTGGGTATTTGCGGAAACGGATTCTGAAACGGCGGGGGCGGGGGTTTCCGCGACCGGCTCACTGGGCAGATCCCGCAGAGCGGTGATCTGGTAAGTGTTTTTAGTCTTTTTCATCACATAGATCATCTGCTTTTCCGGATTGGGGGTACCCCGATTGCCGGAAAAATCCACAGTCCAGGCATTGACCGGAGGGAGATAGCTTACAAGGACATCGTATAAATCTCCCTGCTCCCGCTCGATACTCTCCACCTGGGGGGTGTATACATAGAGCTGCGCGTTAACCGGTACCAGGTACTGCTCCAGATCCCCGTCGTAATAGTAAGTTGTCTGGTAGTCGTCGAAGGTCTGATGGGTAAGCGCGACGTCCGGGCCAAAAAGGCGTGTTGCCGCAACATCCAGATCAGACGCCGGGACAATCATCTCAATATTTTCATCAAATGTATAGGAGGCCCGCTTTTCACCCAGCAGATTGACCCACATGCTGTAGAGAAGCAGCTGTTTTTCAGGGATATCCACCGGATTTTCAAAGGGTACCGGGTTAAACATCATAACAGGGCGGATGATTTCCTCCAGCTTGCCTCTCTCATTGGAATTATCCAGCACCTTTTGGGTCAGGGTAATGCTGGCCACGATAACCGAAATAGCGCCTATCACGGCCAACGCAAGGAATATCCCGCCAATGGAGGCGGCATAACCCCTTTTACGCTTTTTTTTGACTTGCATATATTCAGAGCTCCGTTCTACCGGCCTCAGCGGGTTTGCCCGTTGCCGGTAATAATATACTTGCAGCTGGTCAGCTCCCTCAGTCCCATAGGTCCCCGGGCGTGAAGCTTTTGCGTGGAGATCCCGATTTCAGCGCCCAGCCCGAATTCACTGCCGTCGGTAAAACGGGTGGAGGCGTTGACATAGACGGCGGCGCTGTCCACCTCCTGGGTGAAGCGGCGGCTGTTTTCGTAGCTGTTGGTGATGATTACCTCCGAGTGGGAGGTGCTGTAGCGCGCGATATGGGCGAGGGCCTCGTCTATGCCGGACACCACCCTTACCGCCAGAATGTAATCGCCAAATTCCGCAAGCCAGTCGTCCTCGGTGGCGGCGGGAACGCCGCCTCCCAGAATGGCCAGGGTTTCCGGGCAGCCCCGCAGCTCCACCCGGGCCAGACGCTGCCGGAGCCGGGGCAAAAACTCGTTTGCCACATCCCGGTGTACCAATACGGTTTCCAGAGCGTTACAAACACTGGGACGCGAGGTCTTGCCGTTGTCCACAATATCCAGTGCCATCGCAAGATCCGCGTCAGCGTCCACATAGGCGTGGCAGTTGCCCACGCCCGTTTCAATCACCGGCAGGGTGGAGTTTTGCAGCACCGAGGAAATGAGACCGGGGCCGCCCCGGGGGATCAGCACGTCAATGAAGCCGTTGAGACGCATCATCTCATTGGCAATATCCCGGGAGGTATCCTCTACGAGCAAAACGGCGTCCGCGGGGATCAGCCGCTTGTCAAGGGCGTTCCGTATAATCTGCACCAAAGTGGTGTTGGAATGAATGGCTTCCTTGCCGCCCCGCAAGATACAGGCGTTGCCCGACTTGAGGCAGAGGGCCGCGCAATCAACAGTGACATTGGGGCGGGACTCAAATATAATACCCACCACACCCAGGGGGACAGCGGTTTTTACAATGTGCAAGCCGTTGGGCCTTGTGCAGCCGTCCAAAACCCTGCCGACAGGATCCTCCAGGCCGGCTACATGGCGCACCGCCCCGGCAATACCGGAAATCCGATCCTGTGTGAGGCGGAGGCGATCCACCATGGCGTCGCTCATTCCGTTGTCCCGGGCTAACCCAATATCCGTTTCATTGGCGGCCAGAATAGCGGCGCAGCCGTCCTCCAGCGCCTGGGCAACGGCGTACAGCGCCTTGTTTTTTGCCTCGGTGCCCAGGCCGGCCAGAATAGCGGCGCTTCGCTTGGCACGTTCCCCCAATTCCGTCATATAACTCAAAGCGTTCTCTCCTTTGCGACAAAATGCGTACCCACCGGCTTGCCGTCAAACAGATCATACAGCAGGGCAGGGGACTCGCCGCTGATAATAGCCATATGCACACCCGCCCCGGTGGCTATGGTGGCAGCCTGCATTTTGGTGACCATGCCGCCGGTACCCCGGGCGCTGCCCGAACCGCTGGCGGTGGACAATATATAATCGTCAATGGATTCCACCACGGGAATGAGCCTGGCGCTGGCGTCGTCCCTGGGATTTGCGGTATAAAGCCCGTCTACATCGCTGACAATGACCAGCACATCCGCCTGGATCAATGACGCCACGATGGCGGACAGGGTATCGTTATCTCCGAAATTTTCCCCCTCCAGCTCGTCCACGGCCACGGTGTCGTTTTCATTGACAATGGGGATGGCGCGGAGCTCCAGCAGGCGTGAAAAGGTATTGATTACGTTTTGGCGCCGCAGGTCGTCGTCCACAATATCCTTGGTGAGCAGCACCTGGGCCACATTGTGGCGGTATTCCGTAAACAGGTTGTCATACAGGTACATCAGCTCGCACTGACCGACGGCGGCAAGCGCCTGGCGCGTGGGGGTGTCCTTGGGACGCTCCCACACGCCCATCTTGCCACAGCCGATGCTCAGCGCCCCGGAGGTCACCAGCACAACCTCCTTGCCCTGATTGGCCAGGTCGGACAGAACACTCACCAGCTTTTCCATGCGGCGGATATTGGCAAGCCCCGTGGGGTAGGTCAGGGTTGATGTCCCTACTTTAATTACAATTCTTTTTGCCTGTTCAAAAACGTTCAAATTCATGCCTCCCTAATTTCAGCTCGTATTTGCTTACGGGGAAGCCGCTTACTCTCCGGCGTCCTCCGAGTTCTCTTGTTCAGGGCCGCGCTTTTCCAAGCCTAGCTTGGTGATGCGGTGGCCGTCCATTTCCAGCACGGTGCAATGAAGGTCGCCGTAATCGAAGGACTCCCCGGTTTGGGGGATATGCTCCATGAGGTGCATGGCCCAGCCGCCCACGGTGGTATGCTCTGTGTCCAGATCCTCCTCCTCATAGCCCAGATCCTCAAACAGCCCGGCGATGTCGTAGCTGCCCGCCACCTCAAACCGGCTGTCGGAAAGGAAAACCAGGCCGCCGGGAATTTCATCATCCTCATCCCAAAGATCGCCCACCAGCTCCTCCAGAACGTCCTCCATGGTGACGATACCCAGGGTGCCGCCGTATTCGTCCAGGACGACCGCCAGGTTAACCTTCCGGGATTTCAGGTTGCTGAGCAGGTGGGACAGCCGCATCCCCTTGTGGACAAAGTAGGGGTCGCCCAGCATGGAGCGGAGATCTATGGGTTCCCCGCGCACCAAGCAGCGGAGATAATCCCTGGAATACAGGATGCCGATGATATTGTCGATGCTGTTTTCGTATACGGGGATACGGGAATATCCCTCGTTCAGCACTACGTCGGTTATATGATCCAGAGGGTCGCTTATGTTGACCGCCACAAGATTTACCCTGGGGGTGATAATTTCGCGGATGGTAATTTCGTCAAACTCCAGCGCCGACTGTACCAGATCCCGCTCCTGTTCCTCAATGACGCCCTCCTCCTCAATACTGTCGATAAAGTACATCAGCTCCTCCTCGGTCACCGACGGGGCCGGTTCCGCGGAGGGATCGCCATTGGCGAAGGTGCGGCTCAATCCGCCGAAAAAGGCGCTGAGGGGGGTAAAAAGGGTAACCAGCGCATCCAACAGGCCGGACACCTTAAGCGCCAGCGTATCGGCATTGAGCTTTGCGTAGCTTTTGGGCAGGATTTCTCCGAAGGTTAGCACCAGCACGGTCATGACGGCGGTGGAAATCAAGGGGCCGTACTGGGGTGAATACGCGGTAAAAATCATGGTTGCGATGGTGGTGGAGCCAATGTTCACCATGTTGTTGCCAATAAGGATAGTGGATAGGGTTTTGTCGTAATGATCGGCGATTTTTAGTGCGCGCGCCGCCTGCTTGCCTCCATCCTGGGCTTGTTTTTTCAGGCGGAGCCGGTTAAAGGTGGATATCGCGGTTTCCGATGCGGAGAAAAAAGCGGAAAGTGCAATCAGCGCCACAACGGATATGTACATTATCCAACTGGGTTGTTCCAAAGATTCATTCACTCCATCTTAATCATAGTCGTGCCAAAAGATATTCTACCATGTAATTCATACACTATTCTATCAGAATATAGACTTTTCCACAAGATGCAAGGGGGGATTAATTGTTTGTTCATAAAAACAGGTTAATAACTTCAATTGCTGTAAAATAGCTTAAAGTTGTGTTTTTAAAAAAATCTCTTAGGATTGGGACGTACCGTCTTTACTTTTTGTCGATAAAATGGTACTATTTATGGGAGTGACTTGGGATTTTATGTTTTTTTACTAAATATTTTATTTAGATACAAAAATGAGGGAGGAAATGAATGACATGGCAAGAAAAATGAAGACAATGGATGGAAACTCGGCCGCGGCCCATGTGGCATATGCGTTCACCGATGTTGCGACGATTTACCCTATCACCCCATCCTCGGTAATGGCTGAGGAGGTGGACAAGTGGTCCGCAGGCGGGTTGAAGAATATTTTTGGACAGGAGGTTCAGGTGACTGAGATGCAGTCGGAGGCGGGCGCGGCAGGCGCTGTGCACGGCTCGCTGGCCGCCGGCGCGCTTACCACCACCTTTACCGCTTCCCAGGGGCTGCTGCTCATGATCCCCAATATGTATAAAATTGCCGGAGAGCTGCTGCCCAGCGTCATTCATGTGTCCGCCCGGGCTGTGGCGTCCCATGCCCTGTCTATTTTTGGCGATCACTCCGATGTGTATGCCTGCCGCCAAACCGGCTACGCCATGCTGGCCGCCAGCAGCGTACAGGAAGTGATGGATCTGGCCGCGGTGGCACATCTTTCCACCCTGTCCGGACGCGTTCCCTTCCTCCACTTTTTTGACGGCTTCCGTACCTCCCATGAAGTTGATAAAATTGAGGTTTGGGACTATGAGGAACTAAAAGAGATGACCGACTTTGGCGCGGTGGCCCGGTTCCGGAACAACGCACTGAATCCCACGCATCCCGTGCAGAGGGGAACCGCGCAGAACCCTGATATTTTCTTCCAGGCCAGGGAGGCGGGGAATAAGTTCTATGATGAGCTGCCCTCGATTGTCGAAAGCTATATGGATAAGGTGAACAAGAAGATCGGCACCGATTACGGCTTGTTCAACTACTATGGCGCACCTGACGCGGAGCATGTTATTATCGCTATGGGCTCCGCCTGCGGCACTATAGAGGAAACCATCGACTATTTGGCTGCCAAGGGCCAAAAGGTTGGCCTCGTCAAGGTGCGGCTCTACCGCCCCTTCTGCCCTGAAAAGCTGATTGCGGCCATCCCCGACAGTGTAAAGACCATCTCCGTTTTAGACCGCACCAAGGAGCCCGGCTCATTGGGCGAGCCTCTTTATCTGGACGTTTCCCTGTCCCTGCGGGGCAGCAAGTTCGACAGCGTGCCTGTCTATGCCGGACGCTATGGCCTGGGTTCTAAGGATACCTTGCCCGCCCATATCCTGTCGGTATACGAAAATGCCAAGACCGGAGCCAAGAAGCGTTTCACCATCGGCATCAACGATGATGTGACCTTCCTGTCCCTGCCCTTGGGCGAGAACCCGGATACCGCTCCCGCAGGCACCACGTCCTGCAAATTCTGGGGCTTGGGGGCGGACGGCACCGTGGGCGCCAATAAAAACTCCATTAAAATTATCGGAGATCACACCAACATGTATGCGCAGGCATATTTTTCCTACGACTCCAAGAAGTCGGGCGGCGTCACCGTATCCCACCTTCGCTTCGGCAAGTCTCCCATCAAGTCCACCTATCTGGTGAACAAGGCCGACTTTGTCGCGTGCCACAACCCATCCTATATGGATAAATACGATATGGTCAGCGACCTGAAAAAGGGCGGCGTTTTCCTGCTGAATTGCAGCTGGTCAGAGTCGGAGCTGGAGGAAAAGCTCAGCGGCGACGTGAAAAGGTTTATTGCGGATAACGACATCAGATTCTACACCATTGACGGTGTGGGGCTGGGTAAGGACATCGGCCTGGGCGGCCGGATCAACACCATCCTTCAGTCCGCGTTCTTCAAGCTGGCGAACATTATTCCCATCGAGGACGCGGTAAAATATATGAAGGACGCCGCCACCCAGTCCTATGGCGCCAAGGGCGACAAGATTGTCGCTATGAACCACGCGGCCATTGACAGCGGGGTGGAAAATATAACCCAGGTGAAGATCCCGGAATCCTGGAAGAGCGCCTCCGGCGCCGCTGCCAACGCCACTGCCCGCGCTGTGGGCGAAGACAAGGTGTTAGTGGAGTATATCAACAATATTCTCACCCCCGTCAACGCGCAAAAGGGTGATTCGCTTCCAGTTTCCACCTTTGCGGGGGCGGAGGACGGCACCTTCCCCCTGGGATCCGCCGCTTACGAAAAACGGAGCATTGCGGTGGATGTGCCTTGCTGGAAGCCTGAAAACTGCATCCAGTGTAATTTCTGCGCATATGTATGCCCCCACGCTGTTATCCGGCCGGTGGCCATGACCGGGGAGGAGGCAGCCGCGGCTCCCCAGGGTACAAAGGTGATGGATATGACCGGCCTGCCCGGCCTTAAATTTGCCATGACCGTGTCCGCCATGGACTGCTCGGGATGCGGAAGCTGTGCCAATGTATGTCCGGGCAAAAAGGGTGAAAAGGCCCTGGTGATGGAGCCGCTGGATACCCAGCTGGAGCAGCAGGCGGTGTTCGCCTATGGCCACAACATCCCCGACAAGGCGGAGGTTGCCGAGAAGTTCAAACCCACCTCTGTCAAGGGCAGCCAGTTCCTCCAGCCGCTGCTGGAATTCTCCGGCGCTTGCGCCGGATGCGGAGAAACCCCCTATGCCAAGCTGGTGACCCAGCTCTACGGCGACCGCATGTATATTGCCAATGCTACCGGCTGTTCATCCATCTGGGGCGGCAGCGCTCCCTCCAACCCCTATACCAAGAACAAATCCGGCTTCGGTCCCGCCTGGGCCAACTCCCTGTTTGAGGACAACGCCGAGTATGGCTTTGGTATGTACCTGGCCCAGAAGGCTATCCGCGACAAGCTTATCACCAAGACGGAGGCGCTTATTGCTGTACCCCATGCCTATCCCGCCCTCAAGGAAGCCGCACAGAAATGGCTGGATACCAAGGACGACGGCGGACTGAACAAGGCGGCGGCGGAAGCTTATATCCAGACGCTGGAGGAGTGCATTCTCCCCGTTGACGACGCGATTGCATTCCTGTCCACCCAGACTGATGACGCTTACAAGGCATTTTTGGATAAGATGAAGGAGTGGAAGGCGGACGGCGCGGTTTCCTGCCGTTGCGACGCCTGCACCCTCGCCCAGGAGATTCTGGCCGAGAAGGATTACCTTGCCAAGAAGTCCATCTGGATCTTCGGCGGCGACGGCTGGGCCTATGATATCGGCTTCGGCGGCTTGGATCATGTCATTGCCTCCGGAGAGGATGTAAACATCCTGGTCTTTGACACAGAGGTTTATTCCAACACCGGCGGCCAGTCCTCCAAATCCACCCCTACCGGCGCTATCGCCCAGTTTGCCGCTGCCGGTAAAGAGGTGAAAAAAAAGGATCTGGCAGCCATCGCCATGAGCTACGGCTATGTTTATGTCGCCCAGGTTGGCCAGGGCTCCGACTACAATCAGTGCATCAAGGCCTTTAACGAGGCCGAGAGCTACAATGGCCCCTCCATCGTCATAGCCTACGCGCCCTGCATCAACCACGGCATCAAGGCGGGGATGGGCAAAGCCCAGGCCCGCACCAAGGACGCGGTTGCCTCCGGATATTGGCACCTGTTCCGTTATGACCCCAGGCTTGCGTTAGAGGGCAAGAATCCCTTCCAGCTGGACAGCAAAGCGCCCCAGGAGTCCTATATCGACTTTATCAAGGGCGAGGTGCGGTACTCCTCCCTGGAGCGTTCCTTCCCCGACCGGGCGGATCGGCTCTTTGACAAGGCTGAAAAGGTCGCCAAAGAAAAATATACGCATTTGCAGCGCCTCTCCAAGCTTTACGAGGTTTAATCCGGTACCCTTGGCGTTATAATCCCTTTGGGCTCCTTCCCGCTGTTTTTTGGCGGGGAGGAGCCTTTTTACATTTCCATCTAAATATTAAAACTTAACTTTCTTTTTTGATGAAAATCCGTTATACTATACTAGGCTATAAAGATATGCTGCAATGAGGACAGGAGGAATATTATTTGGCATATACTGTGGAACACTGCTTGCCTACCGCTGCCCAATGGATGGCGCTGCGCAAATCGGTGGGATGGGCTACCTTTACCACCGAGGTGGCGGAGAAAAGCCTTGCGCACACCCTGTTTTGCGTGTGTGCCTTTGACGGCGGCGAGCTGATCGGCATGGGGCGTGTTTTGGGGGACGGTGTATTCTCTTTTTATATTGGCAATGTTATGGTTCTTCCAACCCGCCAGGGAGAAGGCGTGGGGAAATCAATCGTGGATGAGATTATGGCTTATGTTGACGCCAATGCCGTGCCCGGGGCGATTGCCAGCCTGTTTTCCATCAAGGGCAAGGAGGAATTTTATACCCCCTTTGGTTTCAAGGTACGGCCTGATGAAAATCGCGGCCCTGGTATGAGCAAGTATTTTTAGCGGAAATGAGGAAACGGGAATATGTCAATGTTTTGGCAAAAAGAAATCGAAACCATGCCCCGGCCCCAGCTGGAGGAGCTGCAATTGGAACGGCTCAAGTATATAGTAGACTACGCGGATAAAAATGTGGCGTTCTATCACAAAAAATTTCAAGAGACTGGAGTCACCGCCGAAAAAATCCGCACCTTGTCCGACGTGCGGTATCTCCCGGTGACCACAAAGGATGACCTTCGGGACAATTATCCCTTCGGGTTATTTGCCCAGCCGCTAAAAAATGTGGTGCGGGTGCACGCCTCCAGCGGCACAACGGGAAAACCCATTGTTGCGGGATATACCCGTGGGGATCTGGAAAATTGGGCGAATCAGGTAGCACGCATCTGCACGGCGGTGGGGGTTACCGACGAGGATGTCGTGCAGATTTCTTTTGGCTATGGGCTGTTCACCGGGGCGCTGGGGCTTCACTATGGGCTGGAAAAAATCGGGGCCACCGTAGTGCCTATTTCCACGGGAAACACCCAGCGGCAGCTTATGATGCTGGAGGACTTTGGCGCCACCACGCTGGTGGCCACTCCCTCCTACGCCATGTATATGAGCGAGCTGGTGCAGGAGCAGGGCCTGCGCGGCCGTCTCAAGCTGCGTACCGGCCTGTTTGGCAGCGAGGGCTGCACCACCGAAATGCGCTCCAAGCTGGAGGAGAATTTTGGCCTGTTCTCCACCGATAACTACGGCCTCACCGAGCTCAGCGGCCCCGGCGTATCCGGCGAATGCCACCTCCGCTGCGGCCTCCACTTCGCGGAGGATCATTATTTCCCCGAGATCGTGGACAGCGATACCCTGTCGCCAAAGGCGCCGGGGGAGGACGGCGAGCTGCTTGTCACCACCTTGACCAAGGAGGCGTTCCCTGTGCTCCGGTACCGCACCAAGGACATCAGCCGGCTGAATTACGAGGTGTGCAGTTGTGGACGCACCCATGTGCGGATGGACAAGGTCAAGGGCCGGAGCGATGACATGCTCATTATCAAGGGGGTCAATGTGTTCCCCTCCCAGATCGAGAGCGTGCTTATGACCATCCCGGATATTGCCGCCCATTACCAGCTGGTTATCCGCCGAGAGCACCACAAGGACAATTTGGAGGTGCGGGTGGAATTGGTCAATGGGGAGCTTCTGGAGCGGTTTAAGGCTCTGGAGGAGCTGCAACGACGGGTGAGGGAACAGCTCCGGGCCGTGCTCCAGCTGGATGTGAAGGTATCCCTTGTCTCTCCCAAGTCCCTGGAGCGCTTCGAGGGCAAGGCAAAGCGCATTCTGGATCTGCGGGAGAAGGAATAAGGAGAAATTAAGACTTTATAGCAATAAGTAAAAAAGGGGAATTACATAATGAGCGAATTGTTATTGGGCAACGAAGCAGTTGCCAGAGGGCTTTGGGAGGCCGGGGTCTCGGTGATATCCAGCTACCCGGGAACCCCCAGCACCGAGATCACCGAGTACAGCGCCACCTACCCGGAGATGTACAGCGAGTGGGCTCCCAACGAGAAGGTGGCGGTGGAGGTTGCCATCGGTGCCAGCTTTGCCGGTGTCAGGGCTTTTTCCGGTATGAAGCATGTGGGGCTGAATGTTGCGGCGGATCCGCTGTACACCGTGGCCTATACCGGTGTGAATGGGGGACTGGTGCTGGCTGTGGCCGACGATCCGGGGATGCACTCCTCCCAAAATGAACAGGATACCCGGGGCCATGCCCGGACAAGCAAGGTGCCGGTGCTGGAGCCGTCGGATTCCCAGGAGTGCCTGGATTTTACCAAGGAGGCCTTTGCGCTGTCCGAGGAGTACGACACCCCTGTGATTCTGCGACTGTCCACCAGGGTATCCCACTCCCGGAGCCTTTGCCGGACGGGAGAGCGCACGGAGGTATCCCGGAAGGAATACAAGAAGGATATTCAGAAATACGTTATGATGCCCGCCATGGCCCGGGGGCGGCATGTGGTGGTGGAGGAGCGTATGGAGAAGCTCCGCGCCCTTGTGGAGACCACCCCCCTCAACCGGGTGGAGATGCACAGTACAAAAATCGGTATTATCAGCTGCGGCGCGGCTTACCAGTACGCCGCCGAGGCGCTGGGGGAGGGGGCCAGCTATTTGAAGCTGGGTATGACCTATCCGTTGCCCTCCCAGCTTATTAAGGATTTCGCCGCCAAGGTGGATACCCTCTATGTGGTGGAGGAGCTGGAGCCCTTTATTGAGGAGCATTGCAAGGCCCTGGGCCTTACGGTTATCGGCAAGGAGCTGTTCTCCCTCTGCGGGGAGCTGTCCCAGATGATTGTCCGCGAAAAGATTCTGGGGGAGAAGCCCCAGGTCATGCAGGTGGAGCAGCAGGTGCCCGGCCGTCCCCCGGTGATGTGTGCCGGATGTCCCCACCGCGGCCTTTATTACGCGCTGAAAAAGACCGGCGCTTATGTCAGTGGCGATATCGGCTGTTACACCCTGGGCGCGGGCCCTCCACTTTCCGGGGTGGACAGCGTTGTCTGCATGGGCGGTTCCGTTTCCGGCGCCCATGGCTTCTATAAGGCAACCGGAGGCGACCGGCCCGTAGTCGCCGTCATCGGGGATTCCACCTTTATACATTCCGGGGTCACCGGACTCATTAATGTGGCCTATAACAAGGCTAATACCCTCACCATTATCCTGGATAACTCCATAACCGGCATGACCGGCCACCAGCAGAACCCCACCACCGGCGTCACACTGTCCGGTGAGGCCACCGCCGCCGTGGATCTGGAGGCCCTCTGTAAAGCGGTGGGCATCCGGCGCGTCCGGGTTTGCGACCCCTACGACCTGCCAGCCACCGCCGCCGCCGTGGCGGAGGAGCTGGGTGCCGGCGAGCCCTCGGTTATTATTACGCGGCGGCCCTGCGCGCTTCTCAAAAATGTAAAGCACGCCCCGGCGCTTCATGTGAATATGGAGGCGTGCGTTGGGTGCAAGGCTTGCCTGCAAATCGGATGTCCCGCCATCAGCTACCGGGATAAAAAGGCGCATATCGACAAAAACCAATGCGTAGGCTGCGGCCAGTGTGTAACCCTTTGCCGGGTAAACGCAATTTGTGGGGAGGTATAAAGGGTGGCATACATAAACGACACAACTAATGTTATGATTGTAGGTGTAGGCGGGCAGGGAACCCTGCTGGCCAGCAAGCTGCTGGGCGAGGTGGTGCGCCACCAGGGGTTTGACGTGAAGGTCTCCGAGGTTCACGGCATGAGCCAGCGGGGGGGCTCGGTGGTTACTTATGTCCGCTACGGCTCCAAGGTTTCTTCTCCTATTATCGAGTTGGGGGAAGCGGACTGCATCATCGCCTTTGAGGAGATGGAGGCTGCCCGTTACCTGCCCTACCTGAAAAAGGATGGCCTCCTCATTGTGGGAACCCAGGTCATTGATCCCATGCCGGTGATTATCGGCGCCGCCAAAGCCCCCCAGGGGCTGCTGGATGAATTGGCCGGGCACCCTATCCGGCTTGTGGCCCGCGATGCCCTCACCATGGCCGAGGAGGCCGGCAGCGCCAAGGCTGTAAACCTGGTTCTGATGGGCTTTTATGCCGCGCGATCCGCGTTTGGCCTTGATGTTTGGGAGGATGCCATCCACCGGACGGTGCCGGAGAAGTTTTTGGAGATGAACCTCAAGGCGTTCCGCTCCGCGGCAATGGCTTAACCGCGCCCACATATATGAAAAGAGCAGGGAAGAAGGGTGAAGAAAATGGAGAAGTACTTTAATCCCTGGGTGGAATGCGCCAGCCGGGAGACGATGGATGAAATGCAGAGCCAGCGCTTGGTTGACATGGTGAAGCGCTGTAGCGAGCGCGTTCCGTTTTACCGGGAGAAGCTGAAAGCCGAGGGGATTTTGCCGGGGGACATCCGGTCGGTGAAGGATTTGCAGAAGCTGCCCTTCACCTACAAGCAGGATTTGCGGGACACCTACCCCTATGGAATGTTTGCGGTGCCCCGGGAGCAGCTCTCGCGGATTCACGCGTCCAGCGGCACCACGGGGAAGATGACGGTAGTGGGGTATACCCCAAAGGATATTGAGGACTGGTCGGAGGATACGGCCCGGGCGCTGGTGGCGGCCGGAGGAACCCCCAACGACTATATCCACGTGGCCTATGGGTATGGACTTTTTACCGGGGGGCTGGGGCTGCACTATGGCGCCGAACGCCTGGGGGCCACGGCAATCCCGGTATCGTCGGGGAATACCAAGCGCCAGATTGACGTTATGCGCGACTTTGGGTCGAATATCCTGTGCTGCACACCGTCCTATGCAATGTTTATCGGTGAAACAATAGAGGATATGGGGATCGACCCCAAAAGCTTGCCCTTACGGGCGGGTATTTTCGGAGCGGAGCCTTGGAGCAAGGAAATGTGTTCCGAGATTGAGAGGCTGCTGGCCATCAAGGCCTATGATATCTATGGCTTGTCCGAGGTAATGGGGCCTGGTGTAGCGTTTGAGTGCTCGGTGCAGGACGGCATGCATATCAACGAGGACAAGTATATTCCCGAGATTATTGACCCGGATACCGGGGAGGTTTTGCCCTATGGCGTGCAGGGGGAGCTGGTCTTTACCTGCATCAGCAAGGAGGCGCTGCCCCTGATCCGGTACCGCACGCGGGACATTGCCACATTGACCCGGGAGTCCTGTGCCTGCGGTCGTACGCTTATCAAGATGAGCAAACCCTGCGGCCGCACCGACGACATGCTGATTATTCGAGGGATCAACGTATTTCCATCTCAGATTGAAAGCGTGCTGTTGGAACTGAAGATGGTAACCCCCAACTACCTTCTTGTGGTGGATCGGGTAGACAACCTGGACACCCTGGAGGTGCAGGTGGAGATGACAAGCGAGCTGTTCTCAGACACCGTGCGCAATATGGAAAGCATTGAGAAGCAGATCCGCACGGCGCTGCTGTCCACATTGGGCCTGGCAGCTAGTGTCAGGCTGGTAGAGCCAAAGAGCATCAAGCGCAGCGAGGGAAAAGCACAACGCATCCAGGACAACCGGCATATCTAAAGGAAAAAGGGAGGATTCGGTATGATTATCAAGCAGATTTCAGTCTTTGTGGAAAATAAGCTGGGCAGAATGGCGGAGATTACCAAGGTCATTGGGGACATCGGGGTGGATATCCGGGCGCTCTCAATCGCGGATACCAGTGATTTCGGCATCCTGCGCATCATTGTAAACAAGCCGGACGAAGCGGTGGAAGCCCTCCGGGAAGCCGGTATGACCGTATCCCTCACCGACGTTATCGCAGTGGGCGTGGAGGATACGCCGGGTGCGTTCGCAAAGGCGGTGAGCGCGCTGTCCGATGCATACATCAGCATTGAGTATATGTATGCGTTTATCAGCCGCAATGACAACCGCGCTTGCGTCATCCTCCGGGTGGAGGAGCCTTCAAAGGGAATCGAAGCCTTGCAGGCCGGAGGTTTTGAAGTTCTTGGCAGTGAAGAAATCTATAACTTATAAACGGTTAGATGATAAAACCGAATTAATATTTTATTAAAATTTTATTCGTTATTTAGACACAACTGATGTGGAAAAAAATAGTATACTAAGATCGTCAAGGATGACTAGCTTCCATTATATGTTTGACTTGACAGGTAAGCGGGTACGCTTTCTAACCAGCCCCCCTATATCTTTATCGTTTAAAACCGGTAAATTTTCTTGCGGAGCGTCTATTGTGCAGATAGGCGCTCACTTTTTTATTGCCTGTGGGTCATATGGCGGTGAAACGCCGGTCGCATAATGGATGCTGCGGGCAGCTCCTCCGGCGTACCGCATCCGCGGAAAGAATTGACGCCGGCTCCGGGAAAGGAATTCTTCCCCGGAGCCAGCGCGTTTTATATAATCGCCGGCAAGCAATTGCCTGCGCAGCGTTGCGGGGGTGTAGTGTCTGAATAATGCAAGAGGACTTTTGGGGCAGTGATTTATGAGGCTTTGCAACAGAAATATGCCTCTTTATACAATACGGCGGGGTGATCCGGCTGGATAGCCTTGGCAGCTTTATGATGCCTGATCGCCTCATCCCGGTTATGGATCTGGTCGTATAACTCACAGAGCCGCATGTGGGGAATATAGCCCCAATACGCCTCGGACTGGAAGCCCCACCCCTTGGGACGGGGAACCTCAAGTGCAAATTCATACCAAAAGATGGCTTTTTCCCTGTCCTGCCGGTCAAAATAGATAGCGCCAATGCGGCACAGGATTTCCGCGCGGGGCAGATCCCTGTTAAAGCTGAGAAACAAAGCGTCGAGGGCCGCTTCCTCCTGGCCGGTACGCAGCAGGCAATCGGACAGGTCGGCACTGGCCCAGACAGCTTCCTCCCGGCATATACCGGGCTGATTCAAAAACTTCCGGTAATACCGGATAGCTTCCTCGCTCCGGCCATGGGTGCGCAGCTCCCGGGCATAATAATAGGTAGCCCGGCGACTCAACGGCTGGCCGCCGGCAATTCGCTTTTCATAAATATCCAGATTACAGGTGGAGTGGGGATGTTCCTTTTTGCCATGGTTCACGGCGATTTCGTATTGCCGGATATTTCCCCGGATGTTTATATACTCATGCACCGGCTCCTGCCAAAGGTATCCCTTGTCGCGGCGCAGCAGCCTTTCCCGGAAACAAGTGAACGCGGGGAGGCCCCGGCTGTCGAAGGCGGCGTTATACCTCATCACGACCGCATCCACCGACGGATCCAGGGTTTCCTTTAACTCCTGTAACAGGCGTGTATTTTCCTCGTCGATGATATCATCCGCGTCCAGCCACATTATGTACTCCTGGCTGGCCTTGGAAAAGGAAAAATTCCGGGCCGCGGAAAAATCGTCCTGCCACGGGAAATCATAAATATGGGGGGTAAACTCCCGGGCGGTCTGCTTGGTGGTATCAGTAGATCCGGTGTCCACAATGATGATTTCATCCGCAATTTGAGCGGCACAGCGGAGGCAGCGCGCCAAGACCGATTCCTCATTCTTCACAATCATGCACAGGCTGATAGTAATCATAAAAGCCCTCCGAAGAAACTGAATTAATTTACTATATGCTTCGGGGCCTAAAAATGCTACAATATAACTGGCAAGCAAATATCGCGGAGGAATAGCCATGGAAGATCAATATACCTTAATTCGTTCCCACCGGAAAACCATATCGCTGACAGTAACCAGGGATGCCGCGGTTGTGGTGCGCGCCCCGTTGCGGATGCCGGTGCGGGACATTGATAATTTTGTGAAGAAGCATGACCAATGGATCCGCCGTCACCGGGAAAATGTCCGTAAGAGCCTGGAGGCTAAACCGGATTTCAACTATAGAGATGGAGATATTATATATCTGCTGGGCAAACCCCTCCGGCTATGCGCCGTCCCAGGGCCGGAGGACGGCTGCCTCGTCCTGCCTCCCGAAGGCCGGGAGGCGGCGGTGGAAGCGTTCCTGCGCAAGCAAGCCGCCCAAGTGATCCCCGGCCGTGTGGAGGAGTTGGGAGAAAAAATGGGGCTTCGGCCCGCCGGGGTGAAGATTACCGGAGCCAAAACCCGCTGGGGGTCATGCAGCGGAAAGAACAGCCTCTGCTTTTCCTTTCGCCTTATCTGCCTGCCTCCCGGATTGGTGGACGCGGTGGTGGTTCACGAGCTGGCCCACATCCGGATCAAAAACCATTCAGAGCGATTCTACCGGGAGGTGGAGCGCATTATGCCCGATTATCCAATACTTCGCCGGCAGATGAAGGAATTTGCGGCAAAGCTCACTGTGTAATCCACAAGCGGTCAGTATACTTTTATACCCAGCCGCCGCGCTCGGGTACATAAAAAGCCGTAAACCGGATTCCAACCGGAAAGGAGCATGTATGAAGCGGAGTCAGGGTAAAGTGAAAAGGGTGGTAAAATCAGAGCTTGTGATTTTACTGCTGTTAGCATCCTGCGTACCGGGCCCGGAAGACTCCGGAGCCTCGTTGATCCGAATGGCCGGGGGCAGTTTTCCGCCTGCATCCCTTCCGGCAGCACATGCGGACATCTTCCGAGCTATCGGTCAAGCGGCGTGGGAGGCTCCGCCTGCCTCGTTTGGCGTTCGGGAATTGACAGAGGAGGAAGCGCTTCTGGTAACCGGCAGCTCCTGGACACTTGCTTCCCCGGTAGGGCTGGAGGAGCTGGCTATGGTTACCGTGGGTTATTGGGACTTTGATGGCACAGAGCGGCAGGGACAGCTGATTGTGGCAAGGGAGCTGGGCAGCGAGGTAATGGATATCTTTCAGGAGCTTTACGAGGCTGGCTTTCCAATGGGGAATATCCGGCTTGTTGAGGAGTTTGACGCCGAGGATACGCGCTCCATGGAAGCCAACAATACCTATGCCTTCTGTACCCGGAACATCGCCGGAACCCGGCGGTACTCCCTGCACAGCTATGGTGTGGCGGTTGATATCAATCCGGTACAGAATCCCTATTTGGTGGGTGGGGAGGTGTATCCCTCGTCCGGCAATGACTATCTGAACCGGCAGGATGTCCGGCCCGGTATGATTACGCCGGGGGATGCCTGTTATAATGCTTTTACCTCCCGGGGCTGGAGTTGGGGCGGTTATTGGGCCAGCCCGGATTACCAGCATTTTGAGAAGCCCTTGCCCATAGATTAGGCTGGCTGCCTACTGGTTGGCATGCTTGTATAGCTGCCAAATCAGGTCGGCGGCGTAGCTGTTGGTGAGAGCGTCGGAGGGACGGGCATAGCCGTCGTGGAGATCCAGCATCCGGTATGCCGCCAGATCCTTGTAAGAGGGGAGGGCCCAGCCGGGTATTTCGCTTAAATCCGGCATAGTGAGCGCATAGTCCTTTACGTCGGTGATTGCGGCAGCCCGGTCAACCATAACCACAGCCTCTCCTCGGGTGGGAATTTCAGTGTAGGCAAACGCCTGACCGGCAGGGAGAATATCCGCCCGCAAAGCGGCGGCGATATAGGGCTTCAGCCAAGCAGGAAAGTCCTGGTCGTTGGGAAGGCCGGTATTAATGGTGGGCGCAAGGTCATTATTTCCGGAGGCGGCTAACAGCCGAACCAGAAAATCTCCCCGGCTGACAGTGCGTCCGGGGTGGAAAAAGCTTGCGCCGCCAACGGTTTCTCCGATGAAAATCCCTGCCGCGTGCAGCTTTTGCGCCGCGTAAGCCGAGGGATTTGCCGCCATATCCACATAAGAGAAGCCGGAGGAATCCCCCTCGATGAGCACGTTCACTATCGCCTCGCGAGAATAGGCGCAGGCGCTGTCGATGGCGCACACCGAAAAGGAATCCGCCCCGGTCTTGCCCTGGTAGGGCTCATACCGGAAGGACAGGCCGTCAAAGGTCACCGAGCCCTTTTGAGGCCGTTGTACCAGCTGGAGGGTGAGGGGGCCGTTTTCAGGATCCGAGGCGGCCATGGTACCCCGGACTACGGTGTTTGGCAGGGTCTGGATAGCGGCGTCCTCCAGAGTAGGCGGCAGGTTTGACCCTGCCAGGATACGGATAGCCATCGTGGTGGGGGCAGCATCCTTGCTTTGGGGCAAAAAAGTGAGGCTGGCGCTGACTGCGGCGTCCCCGGGGACAAAGCAGAGCCGGTTCAACTCTTGGCGCTCCAGGAAGTCATAGGGCTGAACCTCTACCCCATCCAAGAAGAGGCCGCCCTGGACGGAAGGAGGGACAGCGGTTATGGTGATGCCGCCAAGGCTGCCGTCGGCAAGCCCCAGCCGCCGTTCCAGGTCGGCGGCAGTAAACTCCAGCACCTCGCCCTTGACGGCGGATATGGTACAGGCAGCGGGCGGGTCAGGCGTCCCCAGTACCGACTGGATTCCGAAAATGTCCCGGGCAAAAGCGGTGACGGTCAAACTGTACAGTAAGAGAAGGGTTAATAGTCCTACCTTAATTTTTTGCATGAACGTTCCTCCTGTGCGAATACTTGGTAGTATTCTTTGTCCGGTTCAGCCAATTATAAGCTGTATATTTTTCCAGCATGGCTGCGGAAATGATTTTTTTCTTCCTTAAAGGTTGATTTTTTACTAGGAACATGTCAAAATACTATGGTGAGGTATGGTCTGGAAAAAGGGTGGAGTTGCGAGCCGGTTTCCAGCATGGTTTTGTCAGATTTCTGCGTGTGACAGGACTGCCTGCGGAACGAAAAATTTTGGCTGGCGCGCAGCAGCGGAATGGACGATAGAAATGTCACATCAACTGATATTGGTTTTGGATTTTGGCGGGCAATACAATCAGCTTATTGCCCGTAGAGTGCGGGAATGCAATGTTTACTGTGAGGTGAAGCCCTATGATCTTCCCCTTGAGGAAATCCGGCGGAGAAAGCCTATGGGAATTATTTTTACCGGTGGCCCCAAAAGCGTCTATGAGCCGGGCGCGCCCGACATTTCCCCGGAGATATTTGAGCTGGGGATTCCCATCCTTGGCATCTGTTATGGCGCACAGCTGATCGCTCATCTGCAAGGGGGGCATGTGGTCAGCCCTGACACCCGGGAATACGGACACACCCTTACCCAGGTGGATACCGCGTGTGCTCTGTTCACAGGCGCCCCGGCCGGGGAGATTATCACCTGGATGAGCCATACGGATTATATTGACATACTGCCCGAAGGCTTTGTGGGGGCAGGGCATACATCCTCCACCCCCTTTGCTGCGATGTACCACAAGGAAAAACAAATTTACGGGCTTCAGTTTCACCCGGAGGTAGAACACACCCGGTATGGCCGGGAAATGCTCCGCAACTTCTTATATGAGGTATGTGGCGCGGCCGGTGACTGGACAATGCAGGATTATGCCCAAACCTCTATAGCCCAGGTGCGCCGGCAGATTGGAAAAGGCAAGGTGCTGTTGGCGTTGTCCGGCGGAGTAGACAGTTCGGTGGTGGCCGCGCTTCTGTCCAAGGCGGTAGGCAGCCAGCTCACCTGCATTTTTGTGGATCACGGCCTGATGCGCAAGGATGAAGGGGACGAGGTGGAGGCGGCCTTCAAGGGCTGGGATATCCGGCTTATCCGTGTTAACGCGGAGGAGCGTTTTTTGACACGCCTAAGTGGTGTGGATGACCCGGAGACCAAGCGGAAGATTATTGGCGAGGAATTTATCAGGGTGTTTGAGGAGGAAGCCAAAAAGATAGGCAGTGTGGATTTTTTGGCGCAGGGTACTATTTATCCGGATATCATTGAATCAGGCACTAAGGATGCTGCGGTTATCAAAAGCCACCACAATGTAGGCGGACTTCCGGATCACGTAGATTTTAAAGAGATTGTGGAGCCGCTGCGCCAGTTGTTTAAGGATGAGGTGCGCGCGTTGGGTTTGGAGCTGGGATTGCCCGAGTACTTGGTATGGCGACAGCCCTTTCCGGGCCCGGGACTTGCCATCCGGGTTATTGGCGACGTCACTAAGAAAAAGCTGGACACCTTGAGGGACGCGGATTTTATTTTCCGGGATGAATTGGCTAAGGCCGGCCTGGATCGTCAGGTGCACCAATATTTTGCGGTGCTGACCAGTATGCGCTCAGTAGGCGTGATGGGCGATGAACGTACCTACGATTTTACATTGGCTCTGCGCGGTGTTACCACAACCGACTTTATGACGGCGGATTGGGCGCGGATTCCCTATGAAGTTCTGGAGAGATCCTCCAACCGCATTATTAACGAGGTTCGGGGGATCAACCGGATTGTGTATGACATTACCAGCAAGCCCCCGGCGACGATTGAGTGGGAGTAAGAACCATAAAGCCGGAAATCCGCATGAATACTGGATTTTCGGCACATCAAATCGGTCATTGATACTGGTTTGATACTAATTCTTATTCTCATCGAATATTTAGACAGAGTGAAAACTCCCGTCTGAACGCTAAGTTCAGGCGGGAGTTTTTTGCGTTTTTTATTTTTTCAATTCTTCTTCTGAAAGGCATTCGATATCTATATTAGAAAAGGTTTCATCGGATTTCTGCAAATATTCACTAAACATGCCTTTAAAAGAATCAAGTTGCTCTGCCGTAGTTACAATTATCAGTTTTAACCGGAAATCACGGTGTACGTTCTCTTCATAATCAATACCTGCTCGCTTTAAACCATGTAATGTTCGTGCAATGATATTTGCCGCTCTTGGATTAGACCAATACTTTATCTCGTAAATAAAATCAACGTTGTCCCGTTTAGAGATAGCAATTATATCATATTCGTTATCTCCAACCTTAACATTCTGTTGTACCTTATAATTCTTTGATAACTTTTTACTTAGATAATTAAAACAATCACTTTCTATTTGTAGTCCCTTAAATATTCTTTGTTTTTGTTCAGAAAGGTTTGTAATATCACTTACACCCTGAACTTCGATAACCTCTTTAACGGCTTTCTCAACAATTTCTGAAGCAGTTAATTTCTTAAAATTAAATCTTTTTTCATCAACATCTAACTGTATGCTTTCATCCAAAGTCTTTTGAATATTGTACCATTTGATACCTCCCCAAATAACACAAAAAAGTCCTATTGCAATTAAGCCGAAAAAAACATAAGGCAAGGCGGTGAAAATAATGTTCATTAACTTTTCTCTACTGTGAAGAGACTCTAAAGAGATTTGCGACAAGTCAAGGTATTCTTGTTCGCTAATAAGTATGTCATATGATCCTGTAAAAAGATAGTAAATCCCTAAAACTGGAGCAGCAATCAACAATGTACCAATAGAAACTATGAATTTATAAAAGCTGTCGTATTGTAGCTTATTCATCCTGATTAACTCCACTATTTTTCTGCCGCAACTTATCAAGTGACTCTTTTGTCCGATCCGCTTCAATGCGAGGATAGTTATAACGCCATGTGTCGTATTCCTCGCGGGTTATCTCACCGTTCTTTAGCTTTTGAAATTCCTGTTGCCATATGTTGAAAATATCAAACATGGAATGATGCGACTTGTTTTCCCTATCAAGAGTGAGACAAAGTTCACCGTCAATTCGGTTTATCTTGAACCCATACAAATCTTCAAGCGCAAACAAAGTATGAGCCAGCCCTATGTAGTTGTCAATGTCGGGGATGGTTAACGCCTGAGGACAGACCTCTAAAATATTTGCAAGGTCGGCAATCATATTCTCTTTTGGTGTACGAGCTCCGGCTTCATATTGAGCCATGCGGACATCGGCGGTTTTTTCCGTAAAGCCAATTTTCATACCTAAATATTTTTGTGTCATGCCACGCAAATTGCGGATGAATCTAATTCTTTCTCCAATCGCCATTTTGGTTAAGTCCCCTCTCGTGAGCTTTGTCGAAAGTAGTATAACATATATGTTTAAGAATAGTCAAGAGAAACTTAAATAAAAACATTTAAGTTTCTTGTCAAAAACACTTGACTTAACTAAATTGCGTTAGTATAATAGGGTATAACTTAAATAAATAAAGTTAAGTTCCGCAAATTGAATGATCGCCCTCACGGGATACTGCCGAGTTAAGTGTGCCATGACCGACAGCGAGCGCGCCAACGGCAGAAATACGGGAAACCGCCGGGTAGGGTAGGTTCTCAGGAACTCGTGAGGGTAAAACGGCAATCATTAAAAACAGGAGGAACAAGATGAGTAACACATTTATGAGAGTTGACGATGTTGTCAAAGAGCTAAGTGTATCTAAGCCGTATGCTTACAAGCTGATACAAAAGCTCAACGAGGAGCTTAAACGGAAAAATTATATTACCATATCCGGGCGAGTGAGCAAGCGTTATTTTCAAGAACGGATTTATGGCCTGCGGGCTGAAAAAGAAAGGGGCGAATAAATGATGCCGGCATATAAAGATGAAAACACTGGAAAATGGTATGCAGCGTTTTATTTTACAAACTGGAAAGGGGTAAAGGAAAAGAAAATGAAACGAGGTTTCCCACGAAAATGTGACGCGCAAGCGTGGGAACGTGAATTTCTGCAACAAAAGAATGCCGATTTGACCATGACCTTTGAAGCTTTTGTAAAAATCTATATGGAGGATATGAAAAATCGCATTCGGGAGCATACTTGGCAGACAAAAACAAATATTATCCAGTCAAAACTACTGCCCTATCGACATCACTTATCGGTATGCTCACCTATTTCCGTCAAAGCAAGCGGAAATGGCCGACAAGCTGGAGATTGAGCGCGGGGAGGGATTCTAATATGTCGTTAAAGGTTTGCGACGGACAAGGCCGTTGGCGCAACAAAACTGTGGCGTTTCGGATGTCGCATGAGGAAGATATGCAACTCGAAAAGGCTGTGGCGCTGTCTGGCTTTACCAAGCAGGATTATATCATCCGGAGGCTTCAATGCCGTGATGTGGTGGTACAGGGTAATCCGAGAGTATATAAAGCACTACGGAATCAGCTTGCCGCCGTACTCCAAGAATTAAAACGCATCGCCGTTGGAGAACAGGTCAACAATGATTTGCTCAATACGATTGATTTAATTGCCGCAACGATAGAAGGACTAAAGGAGGATGGCAACTTGGGAACAGAACGATAAGCAGGTAAAAAGGAACTGTAAAACCCCCGTCTTGTTACCTTGTCCATGATTATAGCGAGCAAAGGGTTTGTGTAGCCGCAGGCCACCCAAACCCTCTCGCGGGCGCTCCGCCGCGCCCTGTCAGGGGACGCTGCGCTTCCCCTGAAACCCCTTTGAAAAGAGCGAAAGGAGAATCGAATTTATGAGAGAGCGAACTTTTCAAATCCATCTGCGGGCGACAGAACAGGAACGCCAGCGGTATCTGCGAAACGCTAAAAAGTGTGGATTATCATTATCAGAGTATCTGCGAAAGCTCGCAGGCGGACATGAACCGAAAGCGCTGCCGCCGATTGAGTATACGAAACTGATTAGCCTGCTGACGCAAATGTACGACGATTTCCGCGAAACCGGAGATATAACGTATGCGAAATATATCGAATCTACGCTGTCGGATTTGCGGAAGGCCATCAGTCCAGGAAAGGTGGTGTTGTCTCATGGCAACAACGAAAATCTGGCCGGTTCGTGATAATCTGGCGCGGGTATTGGAATACGCGGAGAATCATTTGAAAACGGCGAACCCGGACGCATACACAGCCGCCGAATTAAAAGATTTGCACACGGTTTTGGATTACGCCGCCAACTCCGAAAAAACCGCCAAACAATTCTATGTGACCGGGATAAACTGTATCGGCGAACAAGCTTATCAACAAATGTCCGAGACGAAAATGCGTTTTGGCAAAACCGACAGAAATTTAGCGTACCATGCCTACCAGAGCTTTGCGCCTAATGAAGTTACACCACAAGACTGCCATGAAATCGGAAAGCTGTTGGCGAAAAGGTTGTGGGGCGACCGTTATGAGGTGGTTGTCAGCACCCATTTAAATACGCATTGCGTGCATAATCATTTCGTAATAAATTCCGTTTCCTTTGTTGACGGCGAAAAGTTTAACAACGATTTCGCTATGTATTTCAAGCGTCTACGGGCAGAATCAGACCGCATTTGTTTAGAGCGCGGCTTATCTGTGATAGAGAAACCGGGGAAGTCTCGCAACAGGTGGGCGGAAGAAGCCGAGAAACGCGGTGAACCCACACGCTACAATTTGTACAAGCAAGCCATTGACCGCGCAATCGAGGGAGCCATGACGCAACAACAGTTTCAGAATATCTTGCGATTGCAAGGCTTTGAGTTGAAGCTGACGGGCAAACATTGGACGATTAAGATGACCGGCAACAAACGCCCTACAAGGCTTTATCAGTTGGGAGATAACTATACCGGCGAGGCGATTAAACAGCGGATATTGGCAAATATGCGTCCGAGGATAATTATTCCTGCGCAGAAATCGCCGCCAAAAAAATATCGACTGATTGGCAGTTTTCGCACCGTGCGAAAGCTAACAGGTTTTCGCGCTTTGTATTTCTACTATCTGTATCGCATGGGCGTTCTAGTGAAGGAGAAACCTCGCCCGCCGAGCAACCCGATTCTATGGGAAGATGTGCGTAAAATGCGCAAAATCAGCGAACAAGTCCGGTTGCTTGCAAAAAATACAATAGACACCTCAGAGCAATTACAATCATTTATAGGCGACACTCGGAATCGCATGGACGAGCTTATACGACAGCGTACAGCGATTCAGAACAAGCTCCGCAGGGCAAAGGAGCCGGAGGTTATCGTGGCACTAAAAGCCGAGAAAACGGCGCTTACAGAGCATATCGCGCCGTTGCGCCGCAGCCTCACCGTCGCTGCCGAGATAGAGGAATGGTCATCACGGATAAAGGAAAAATTAGCGGTTATTCGCGAGTTGGAGCTGCACGAGAAACAACATCAAAAAATGAAACAAAGGAGTAATGCAAGATGAAGAAGGATTTTTCAATGGAAAAACACATCACCAACGAGAAAACCGGCATTAGTTACACACTTAAAGGCGATTATTACATTCCAGACTTGCGTTTACCCGGAACGGCGCATGAAATCGGTAGGTTCGGCAGAATACACCTTAAATACTTGAAAGAACATAAGCGGCTGGTTCACTTGGAGCTTCTTACTTCCGGCAGATTAAGCGCCTATTTGCATGATATTGACACACAAGCACAGGAGATGTTTGACCGGTTGGTAAAAGAGTATGCCGAGCGACAAGGTATAACTGAGCGGCTTAAAGCAGAAAATCAGATGGAGTGGGTCGGCAGGATGAACAATATACGAGCCGCAGCCGAGGAATTTGTATTAAGCGAGATTATTTACAGATAAGTAGGCCGTGAAGGTAAGGGTTTGCATTAATGCAAACCCTTACCTTCACTCTCTGCCCATAAGCCAGTCAACCGACACATTCAGGATGTCCGCCAAGGCGTTAAGCTCTAAATCGGACACAGGGCGCTTTTGACCTTCCAACAAAGAAAGCGCCGGTATGCTTATATCAATATCAGCAGTTTGTAATTTCGCAAGAAGCTCAATTTGTTTCATGCCAAGATTATTGCGTGCCTCTGTGACGCGAGCGCCAATCATATTTCTGTCGCCAAGCGGTAATTTACGCTTTTTCATGCCACCACCCCTGTAAAAATTATATAGGACAGGGGGATTGATATATTTGGTAATACCAAATATAATATATTTATTTGGTGACGCCAAATATAAAAAGGTGGGAATATCGCATGAAAAACACTACTTGTTTTTTTACCGGACATCGTAAGCTGCCCAAAGAAAAAATTGAACACATAATAAAACGCCTTGACTATGAGATAGACAATCTCATTGCACGAGGCGTAGCAAACTTTATTTCTGGCGGGGCTTTAGGCTTTGACCAGATTGCTGCATCTTTGATTGTTGCTAAGAAAGAGATGCGGCGGGATATTCGGCTGATATTTGCATTACCCTACAAAAATCAAGATGAGCTGTGGAATGACGCGCAAAAACAGCTATACCGTAATCTGCTTGCTGAGGCAGATGAGGTTATCTATATATCGGAGGAATATTTTGACGGCTGTATGAAAAAGCGGAATAGGTATATGGTTGAGCGGTCGGCATATTGTATATGTGCGCTGCTAAATCCCCGCAGCGGAACAGGGCAGACGGTGAGGTATGCAAAAGAACAGGGGGTGTGGATATTGAAAGTGATGGGCTGACAGTAGATATTTCAGCGATTGCTGATTTTGATATTGCAAAAGCTGAATCGTCAAGTTATAATTGATATAGCTTATATTGTGGGGTGAGCACTATGGCTGTCAGCTACAAAAAGCTGTGGAAACTGTTAATAGATCGAGATATGAAGAAAAAAGATTTATGTCAGGCAGCTGGCATAAGCCATGCCTCGATAGCTAAGCTTGGGAAAAACGAAAATGTTACTACTGATGTGCTCGTGAAAATATGTACTGCATTAGACTGTGATATTAGCGATATTATGGAACTTACAGACAAGGCGGTTCAGTGAGAGGAGGCATTGCTATGGCAGGCCAAGTAGTAAAAAAGCTTGATAGCGTCCAAGCAAGGCCTATTCTTAAATGGGCTGGTGGAAAAACGCAAATGTTGAATAATATCCTCCCCAAAATACCGACTTCTTACGGAAAATATATCGAACCATTTTTAGGTGGTGGAGCACTATTCTTTGCCTTACAACCTGAAAAAAGTATTATCGCTGATAGTAATCCAGAATTGATTAATATGTATCGACAAGTGGCTGATAACCTTGACGAAGTAATTGACCACTTACGTCAATATGAGAACACTAAAGAAGTATTCTATACTGTTCGTGGGCAAGACTGGTCATTGCTTTCAAAGTCGGAAGCTGCTGCTCGCACTATATTCTTAAACAAAACTTGTTTTAATGGCTTATTTCGGGTTAACAAAAAAGGGCAGTTCAATGTGCCCTATGGTAAATCCAAAAATCCAAAAATATGCGATATAGAATCACTACGCACGGCATCGTCTGTTTTGCAAAAGGCAGAAATTCTATGTGGCGATTATATGCTTGTGTTAGAACATTATGCCCAGCCTGATGATTTCATTTTCTTAGACCCACCGTATCTACCAGTCTCTGCGTATTCAGATTTTAAGCGATACACAAAAGAACAGTTTTATGAAGAAGATCATATTGAATTGGCAAAGCAGATTATACGCCTTCATAAGATGGGATGTCATGTAGTTCTGACAAATTCCAATCATCCTTTGGTACATGAGCTATATAGTCCCTTTAATATTGATGTTATCCAAACCAAACGATATATTTCTTGCAGCGGCGACAATCGAAAAGGCGAGGATGTTATTGTAACTATCCCGCCTAAAAAGCGTATGCTGATTAAACTGGCACCGGCACCTCTCCCGCCACAAGTATCTGCATACCCGCCAACCCGCTTTATGGGTTCTAAGAGTAAGCTGTTATCATCAATATGGTCAATCGCATCTCAATTCAAGTTTGAAACAATGGTTGATCTATTTGCTGGCTCTGGAATTGTAGGCTATATGTTTAAGGCTCAGGGAAAAACAGTAGTCAGCAATGACTATATGGCAATGTCAGCAACTTTTGCAAAAGCAATGATTGAAAATAATGCCGTCATTTTACAACAGCATGAAGCTGAAGTTTTGTTGCTACCAACAAAAGAATCTGACCATTTTGTTTCCACTACATTCAAAGGCCTTTATTATACAGATGTAGAAAATGATTTGATCGACACCTTACGAACAAATATTGCGTCTATTCGCGAACCATATAAACGTGCAATAGCAATGACTGCATTAATTCGAGCCTGTACCAAAAAACGTCCGCGTGGTATTTTTACATATACTGGTGAGCGCTATAATGACGGAAGAAAAGACCTGCAAAAATCTTTGGAACAGCAGTTTATAGAAGCAGTAGACGCAGTAAACCGCGCTGTGTTTGATAATGGGCGTGTAAACCGTTCAAGGCACGGGGATGCTATGCAGCTCCGTGTGGAGCAGCCTGATCTCGTATACATAGATCCACCGTATTATTCGCCACTATCCGACAATGAATACGTTCGCAGATATCATTTCGTTGAGGGCTTGGCGCGTGATTGGCAAGGCGTTGAGATTCAGCAACATACGCAGACCAAAAAATTCAAGTCATATCCAACCCCGTTTTCTACCCAAAAAGGGGCAGCAAGTGCATTTGATCTTCTTTTCAAGAAATTTACAAACAGCATTCTGATTGTATCTTATTCCTCTAATAGCTTACCTACACAGGATGAGATGCTTGCAATCATGGCGAAGCATAAGGAGCACGTCGAGGTAATTCCTGTAGATTACAAGTATTCTTTTGGTAATCAAAATAATGCGGATACCAACCGAAACAAAGTACAGGAATATCTTTTCATAGGGTATTGAGGAGGGGCGATATGGGCTTTTGGCAGCTCGGAAATACGTCTGTAAGAAGTGCCATGCGCATTAAAGACGGCTTGACTGCGTTATCTACATCAACAATTCAGGGCAATATTCGCGGAGTAGATGGGGATATTGCTTTTCGGCATTTGCTTGGGGAATGCGGCGTTGTATCGCTTGGAGAGGATGAAACCAATAGCGTCGGGCGGAAATGGCGCGCCGCAATGGGGAAACTTGGGTTTATTTACCCCAAAGTGGAAAGTTCATGGGGCTTTACGCAACAAGGCCTTGGTCAGCTTGATATGATTACTCCAGCTGGCTGGAATTTGGTGCGAGCTGAAACTGTAGCTGCGATGCAGGAATGCTATTTAAGAGCAATGGCGACTCCCTTGTCACCTACTGATGACGGTCATACATTTTCTCCACTATGCTGGACATTGGCAATATTACTGGAACTGGAACATCGCGGAGAAGAACCGGCAGTGAATTTTGTTGAAATGGCTCGAGTTGTGCAGACAACAAACCCAACTGATGGGATAGCACAAACTGTAAATGATCTTTTAGAACTTAGGAATAGAAGGAACGCGGCAGACCGCAAGCGTGTATTTGACCGAGAAGTCTATGAGAGCGGCGCTACTGAAATTGGCTGTAAACCTCACACATTTAATGACTACGCCGATATGAATATGCGCTATCTCAAGGCTACAGGTATGGTGCAATCAAAGGGAAAGGGCATTGTACTAATTCCGGAAAAACACGCCTTGGCGACAGAACTTGCAAAAGAATTACTATCGGACAAGCCTTTACTGGAATTGTATCGTTCCCTTTGCAATGGCACCCGGTTGCCTACTGATAATGCTACCGTTGCTTATCAAGTTCTGGAAGATTTATTACAGCAGATTCAACAGCATGGTATTGCCTATTCGATTCACGGGAAGCCTCTTGATACTCCGGCGCATATAAATCAGGTGCGCTATGAGATAGAGGAACTGATTGCCGGAAAGAAAGAAGAAATATACGCAAGACAGCAAGCGGAGCAATGGCAGGAGATTGCGGCATATATGGATTTGATTGCGACGCGCCGAGATCGTCAACGTCTTAGTGAAGATGTGGAAATCCGGGTGCCAAAAACAGAGGCTCCAGCTTATTTGGAGTGGAGTTTATGGAGAGCTTTCCTTGCTATAAACACTCTTGCGAACAAGCCATATGAAGTGCGTCGGTTCAAAATTGATCAGGACTTCTTGCCTGTCAGTACGGCTCCGGGAAACGGCCCTGATTTAATTGCGGAATTTGAGGATTGCGTTGTGGTCATTGAAGTTACGCTTTCAGAGAGTTCTCGTCAGGAGGCAATGGAGGGGGAGCCTGTTCGTCGTCATGTAGCAGATCTTATGTTGCAGTACGACAAACCTGTATACGGACTATTTATTGCAAACCGAATTGATTCAAATACTGCCGAAACCTTTAGAATTGGTGTCTGGTATACTCGCGAAGATGAGCGCATGGATCTACATATAGTACCTTTTACTTTAACTCAATTCAGTTCCTTCTTCAAAGCGATTTTTTCAAAGCAGACCGCTACACCTCAAGCCATAATATCACTTGTGGTTGAGTGTGGATGCTATCGAAAAATGTATGAGGCACCAAAGTGGAAGGCGATCATTGGTGAAATAGTGGCAGCAGCTATAGCACGATGACTTAACTAAAAAGATTGGAGGCATACCCATGAGCTATATAATAGAGCCCATGCCGCTCATTTCATTTTTGGATGAAAGCAAATTAAAGCTTCCGCGATTTCAAAGGAAAGCAACGTGGGATAAAAAACAAAATTTTGAGTTGGCGATTAGTATTTTTCAGGACTATCCTATTGGTGTCGTTATAATTAATCAGGAACAGAAGGTATCATGGCTGCTCGATGGCAGGCAGCAGAGAAACGCACTAATTACTATGAGGGATAATCCTGTGGAATTGTATGAATGGGCCCGTAATTACATCGGCTTTCAAAAGACGGCCGATGAGTTACAGGTTAAAAACGCATATTGGGACAAGGTGGAGAAATATCTTCAGACCGAAGTTAAAACAGAAGATCGTGATACGCCTGATGAATGTGAATATGAACCGGATATATATACTGGCGAATCCGAGTATACAGATGATGATAATTCTTTTGACAGCGCGAGGCAGCGGCAAGGCCTGCAGACCCTGCTTGATATTATACTGATGGTGCATCAAAACAAGCCGTCAGGCAGTAAGTGGGAGCAAACATTCGATTTTACCAAATTCTTTACGCGCCTGAAATATGCGCCCATACGAAATGGGGGCAAAATTCAACCCATATTATTAAGGCGATTCCTGATTGATCTGATAAAGTCGGCGGACATCGAATGTGAGGGTAAATTGACCGCTCAATACTTTATTGACTACTATATGCAAAATTTCGATGCGACAGATCAACATAAATTTGAGAAAGATGTTGAGAAAAAATGGGAAAACATATCCGGTAGTATAGATACTATCGCAAGATCAGAGAAAATATTTGCCGACGCGCGAATCGGAGTCATACGTTTAACGAACGCTGCTGCTTTGGATGCGCAAAATATCTTTTCCAGAATTAATAAGGGCGGAACACAGCTAAAGGCTGAAGAGCTTCTTTCCGCCAAGCCATATTGGAATTGCGAGGTCAATGTTTCAGATCCCTTGGTAATTAATCAGGTAAAGGACTTATATGCAAAATTAAAAATTCCGGCTCCAGATTCGATTGTACGATGGGATTTGGCCGCCACTCTGATTTCCAGAATTAAGGATGGGAATTTGATATTTGATTCATATAGTGAGGCAAAACAAAAAAACGAGATTTCTATGGACGAAATCTCACTTGGATTTAAGCTTATCAGCGCTATATACGAAGGCGGGATGTCCGGCAAAAGCGTGATTGCTCTTGAAAAAAACGAATTAATAAGATGGGATACCGACATTGAAGAGTTGATAGACAGCCTAAATGTTGTTTGCAGCATTCTGGCAGAAGACGGCTTTTTTAAATACTATCAGAGCTGGAGAAAGCCCATTACCAAACTTTTGGGAAATGCCATAGCGTTAGAATTTATTACTATCATCTGGCTCGATTGGGAAGAAAAAGGACGTCCGCGCTATTCCGTATCCGGTGATATGAAAGCTTTGCGCCGAGATGCCAGGGTATTGTTTGACAGGCTTGTTTTTGAATACTGTACAAAAACATGGAGAGGTTCCGGCGACTCCAAGATGGCAAGTGATATAAAGAACTGGAAAACCAGAATTTTCCCTGTAAGCGAAAGCGATTGGGCCAACTTTATAAAAGGCGCGTGCGCCGGAAGCTATAACGGACAGTCAACCACAGTTAAGCTGCTGCGTCCGATGCTTTATTATTATTATATTATCACAAAAAGCACACCTATCAATCAGGCAAATGTATCGTTCGACGTGGATCACATTATCCCGCAAGAATTATTTAATGGAAATAACATGGTTGAACAATCTCTGAGGGACAGCCTAATTAACCTTGCATTACTTCCGACTAAAGACAACATCACAAAAAAGTCAAAAAGACTGAACGAAATCAGCGATAGCTGGCTGAAGTTGCAAATAGTCACTTACACAGGAATTGAAGAACTGTACTTTGATAAATATTCTGATATATCTTCTATAGGCTCGCTTAAAGAAGACCGGGAAAAGCTGTTTGTGACAGCTTTTGACACAAATAGAAACGCAGCGTTAGCAAATTAATAATTTGCATATTGACAAAATCAGCCTTGAAAAAGCCGTGTCATTCTCCAAGATTTCCTCAAGTGAGGACTGCATACATTGCGTGCCGTCCTCACAACAGACAGCTAATCTATCTGTGTCAAAATACAGCTTATAGATTTTATTCTGAAATACAAAATCAACATTTTTCATAAAGATAGTATATGCTTTTGTGTCACATTATATGATATCTTTCTTACGACAATAAATGTGTAGCACTGCACAATGGCGAGTAGTGAGAATGGGAATAAGTCGAATAACATGTAAAACCATAAAGCATTGATACTATTTTGATACTAAAAAACTTTTCAGACACATAAAGCAGAGAGAATAGATATAACTGCAACCAAAATATATAATAATCCCTAAACCAATTTATTTAATATTGATATGAACTTGGCGAGTGGGAATAAAAAAACTTGCTGATCGGGTGTTTCAACCAAAGCCAATCTCCGATAAAAAATCCTTTGACAAAGCGGAAATCATGGTATATACTATTCTCAACAGGAATTTGCAAAAGGCGACAAAAATCGCGGCAGGCTAATGTGTTACGAGCACATTAGCCCTGCATAAGGTGAGAACACCACCCAACACAACCGGAAATCCGGCGCCGCGAACATCATTATACCATAATTCCCAGTATCTTTAAAGATGTTTTGCGTCTGCCATTTTATCAAACCTCTGCGCGTGTATGGGTATCGCTGCATTTTGCGGCCGCCTTTGCGCGTGCTTTTTGTTGCCCGAATGCCCCGGACAAAATCCGGGGCGAGGAGGTTCCTGCGGGCAGCGGAGAAAAGCCGGGCAGAATATTCCGCCGCGCTTTCCAATTCCAACCGCCGCCTGCGGGGGGAACCATGTATATCCACAAAATAGGCGCTGCTGCCTACGAAGCGGCCTTGGCGGAGTTGGCCTGGCTCCGGACACAAAGAACCGCTGCAAGCGCACTATACCATTGACATCAGCGTCAACGACAGCGTCTCCCGTGTCAGCGTGCAGCCGGAAAACCACCGCAGAATCGCGGTTTTGCAGGCGGTACACATTACGGTCGGCGTCCCCGGCGGCGAAAGCTGCGAGCTTTTGACGACTCCGGGCCTTCTCCTCACTGTTTGATATCTGGCTTTCCCCCCTTGTAAGGAAAAAGAACGCGAAAGGCTCAGCTATCTCATGATTCCAGAAAAATATCCCGCGCCTCCTATCCTCACTTTTCGGCTGAAAACGGATTGATTTCCATTGTCGACGAATGAATTTTATGATATACTGATATCATACAAAATCGGGAGAGTGTAAAGTTGTGTTACCCCAAGTGAAAAATAAACGGCGAAAATGCGTCTAAAATATGGCAAACGGCTCTGATGCAACATCGGGGCCGGTTACTTTTTTGATTATTCGGCAAATGGGGGTAAAAATACAGATTTCTGTATAAGCTGAAGTTAGACAAGATGGAGCTGCTATATGGATCATAAAAAACGCTTTATAAGCTTGAAAACAAAAATTATAGCGTCCACGCTTATCCCGGTTATCATTAGCTTATCGCTTATTGGCGCGGCGCTTTTTTCGTCATTGTTCAGCGCGCTCCATGAAACGGCTAAGGCTGAGTTTCTGCAAATAGGCCAGAAATATGCCGTCAGCTTTGAGGGTAAGATCAATAACGCCATAAACTATCTCTCGATTGTCGCGAGCATCCTGGAATTGCAGGTTGAAACAGGTACTGCCAACAGGGAAACGCTTCAAAAAGAGGTATTGAAGATTTTTGACGATTATAAGTTTATCGACGGGTCGAGCATATATTTTGAGCCGGATATGTACGACGGAAGGGACGCCGAATACGCGGGATCGGAATACGGCAGCGCCACATCCGGCAGGATTTGTTATTATTTTTATACAAATGATGGGAAAACAACTTATCTGCCGGAGGCTTTGGATAACGATATCGAGTTTGAGCTGCCGCACTATACAAAAGCGAAGGAGGCAAATAGGCCGATTTACACGGAACCGGTTGCGTATGAGGTTTCGGGAAGAAATATCCCTATGTTTACCCTTACTTACCCCGTGCATGATAATGCTGGAGCGTTTATAGGAGCGGTCACCGTCGATTTGTTTCTTGAGGATATTTACACCCAGCTTCAAAACGAAAAAATATATGAGACCGGCTATGTTATTATCGCCAATGATAACGGCCAGGTGGTCTACAGCCCTAGATATGAGGACATAGGGAAAACGCGGAAGGAAGCCGGACTGGATTACGCGCTGCCGTCGGAGGATGAAAGAACTGTTTTTGGAAGCACCAAATCTATTCTGAACGGCAAGGATACCTTTATAACCATTGAATCCATTTACATACCGCAGCTGGATAACTACTTTTATATTACGGTCGCCGCCCCGACAGCGGAAATAAATGAGGGCGGAACCCGCACAATGGCTATCCTTGTCCTATTCAGCCTTATTATCGTTGTCGCAATCGCATTGTTGCTCTATTATCTGATAGGTAAAATATCTTCTCCGGTAAAGGAAATCACGGAAAGCGCCAATAAAATAGCCAATGGCGATATGGAGGATTTTGTTCTGTCCGGCAATGACGCAAGAACAATGGATGAGATCCATATCTTGTCCATAGCCATAAAGAAGATGCTCTCGCAGATAAATGAAATGCAGCAGTTAAAGCTTGAGACACTGGAGCTAACGCATAAAAAGGAAAAAGCGGAAGCGGCGGCGCAAGCTAAAAATGATTTCCTGGCTAAAATGAGCCATGAGATCCGCACGCCCATGAACGCGGTCATGGGCATGAGCGAGCTTATCCTGCGAAAAGAGCTGCCGCAGGATGTCTATGAAAACGCGCTTGGGATAAAAGGAGCCAGCGCGAATCTTCTTTCGATCATCAACGATATATTGGATTTTTCAAAGATTGAGTCCGGAATGCTGGAGATTATAGAAACGGACTATCTGTTGCCCTCACTTATCAATGACGTGATCGGTATTATCAGGATCAGGCTTATTGAAAAGCCTGTCCAGTTTGCGGTAAGTATTGCCCCCGGCATTCCCGCGTCCCTTACCGGGGACGAGATCAGGGTGCGGCAAATACTCCTCAACCTTTTGAGCAACGCCGTAAAATATACGGGAGAAGGTTACATATCCATGACGGTTACAGGCGAGATCCGCGACAATGCCGTCACGCTTACGATAGATATTTCGGACAGCGGAATCGGCGTCAGGGATGAGGATGTCTCAAAGCTGTTTGGCGACTTCGTGCAGATTGATACGGCGGCGAACAAAGGGATAGAGGGGACGGGTCTTGGGCTTGCGATATCCCGCAAGCTCTGCCAGGCTATGGGCGGCGATATTGCGGTGCGAAGCGAATATGGAAAAGGAAGCACGTTCACCGTTACGCTGCCGCAAAGGTTTGAATCATATCGTCCGTTCGCTTCCATAGGCGACCCCGGAGAGAAAGCGATACTGCTTTATGAAACGCGCCCGGTCTACAGGGATTCCCTGACCCAAGCCTTTGAAAGTCTGGGCGTCCCTTATAAAAGCGTCGAGAACATTCCGTCGCTCTTTGAAAATCTAAGGGAATACCCTTATGTGTTCATATCCTCATTTATGTATGGCAGCGTCCATCCGGCACTAATAAAATTGGATGAACCGCCGAAGCTGGTTCTTCTGGCCGACGTCACGGAGATGATTGCCCCCAAGGACGCGAGGATTCTTTCCCTGCCGACGCATTCCCTCTCCATCGCGAACATCCTGAACGACGTTTATGAGGATTATGGCGCGATCCAGGTAATCGGCGCAAGCTTTACCGCTCCGGAGATAAGGGTGCTTGTTGTGGACGACATTATGGCGAATTTAAAGGTTGCCGAGGGGCTGATGTCCCCTTATGAAATGCAGATTACCATTTGCACCGGAGGCCGGGAGGCTGTCGGGCTTGTGGCGGAGGGCCGGTATGATTTGGTGTTCATGGATCATATGATGCCGGAAATGGATGGGCTGGAGGCCACGGGGCGCATCAGGGAAATGGAAGGGGAATATTTCAAGTCGCTTCCGATCATTGCCCTCACGGCCAACGCGGTTTCGGGTGTGCGCGAAATGTTTATTCAAAACGGCATGAATGACTTTCTGGCAAAGCCGATAGAAACCGTGAAGCTTGACGCTGTTTTGGAGAAATGGATTCCGAAAGAGAAACAAAAGAGGATTCAGGCTCAAAAAACCTGTGAAGAAAAAAATCTATTTGTGGATTCGCTTCACGGTGTCCATGAGCTTGACCTTGACAAGGCGCTTGCCGTAGTCGGAGGTTCAGCTAAAACATATGAGCGCATGGTAAGGGTGTCTGTCCGCCTGCTTCCCGCAAACATAGCCCGGCTGGATGGATTGATCGGTACAGACCTGCCAAGCTACGCCATAGAGGTGCATGGTATTAAGAGTGTCCTGAATAACATTGGAGCGTATAAGCTTGGAATGATTGCGGCCCGGTTGGAGGAGCTGTCCAAAAGCGGCGATTTCGACGCCTGTAACGAAATCCATTTTGAATTTATTGAAAGGCTTACTGAATTTTCGGATTCAATGAGTGTTTTAACGGATCAGGCGGAGCCGACCGATAAGCCGGAGGGCGATAGGCCATTTCTATTGGAAATCTTGCCAAAGCTTGCGGAAGCGGCGGACTATTTCGATAGTGTTCTCGCGCTCGAAATCCTCGCGCCCGCCCGTGGACACACTTACGGCCGGAAAACCGATAAGACGATAGCAGATTTGGAGTCCGCATTTGAACGCTTCGATTTCGATACGGCTGCGGAGCTGCTGGGGAAAATCCGAAAGTATCTGGGATGAGAGGCGTGAGGGGAGTTATGAATAAAAGCTCCGTATTTACCCGCATTATGCTTGGCGGCATTCTGCCGACAGTCTTGATATTTGCATCCGTGATTATGCTGATCGGCAACGCGGTATATACTACCGGCGTCAATTCGGAAACAAGCATGGCGATACTGCGCGCGGAGCAAACCACGCAGTATTTAAGCGGCAGGTTTTCACATCTGCCGAATTTGCTCAATCTGACCTCCGAGCTTTTGCTCAGGATTGACAGAAGTACGCCCGGTGCGGAACAGGAAGCCGATGATATTCTTCTTATGTTTCTGGATTCTCACCCGGATATATATAACGCATGGTTCGCTTTTGAACCGGGCGTGTTTAGAGAAAATAGCCGCTTTACCAAATCATATATACAGTATACTCCCGGTATGGTGGAAGAAATCTTCGATATGGATGACGATATATTGGATGACCCCGAGGAGTCCCCGTGGTATAATTTCCCCCTTTCAACGGGGGAACTGTTTCTTGACGGCTTGGATTATTATGACTATGGAGACGGCGGCGGCAATATACTGACAGCCGCGGTTACCTATCCTATTATTCAGAAGGACGGACGGATAATAGGTTGCGTGGGCTTCGACGTCTTGTTAGGTGATTCGGCATTCCAACTGATAAGTCAATTTGAAATAGAAAATGAGCGAAAAATACTTATTATTTCGGAAGATGGGACGATAATATATTCAGGTAGCAACGAGGAAATCGGGGCCGATATGTCGGATTACCCGTTTGAGGACATAGACCGGATATTCCAAGCCATGGAGGAGGACGCAGGCTTTACCGAGGAAGGCTATTCCCCCTTTTATAATAAAAAATCACTTTTAGGCTTATACCCCATATCCGTTGAAAGCAACAGATCCAGATCATACTTTTATATGGATATGCCGGTGGACGCGCTGCACAAGGACGCGGATCGGACTACGCGCATGATCGGCTGCGCCAGTATAGCAAGTTTAATTCTGGCGGTAATCATTCTCTTTATCATAGCGAAAAATATCGTCAGGCCCATCAGAAGCATAACGGAAAGCGCCCATAAAATAGCCGGCGGGGATGCGGACGGTGTAGTGTTATATGCGGTCAATGAAAATGAAAAAACAAATAATGAAGTGCACATTTTGGGGGCAGCCATAAATAAAATGCTGTTGCAACTCAACGAAACGCAGAAATTGAAGCTGGAAACCCTGGAATTAAAGCATAAAAAAGAAAAGGCGGAAACGGAGGCACAGGCAAAAGGAGATTTCCTGGCAAGAATGTCCCATGAGATCCGCACGCCGATGAACGCGATTATTGGAATAACGGAGCTTGTCCTGCGGGAAGAAATCTCCCCCGCGGTATATGAGCATGTGCGGGGCATCAAAAACGCGGGCTCCAATTTGTTATCCATTATCAATGATATTTTGGATTTTTCCAAGATCGAATCCGGCAAGCTGGAAATCATACCCACCGAATATATATTCGCCTCTCTTATCAATGACGTTATCAATATCATACGGATAAGAACCGCTGAAAACCCGGTATTTTTTGTGGTAAACCTCGACAGCGCCATCCCGAGTAATCTGGTGGGAGATGAAGTCAGGGTGAGGCAGATATTATTAAACCTTTTGAGCAACGCCGTAAAATATACGGTTGAAGGATTTATTTCCCTGACGATAGACGGGGAGATGCGGGAGGATAATACCGTCTTACTGAACATAGAAGTGTCCGACAGCGGCATCGGTATCAGGCCGGAGGATATTAATAAGCTCTTTGGAGACTTTGTCCAGGTGGATATGGCGTCCCACAAGGGCATTCAGGGGACAGGGCTGGGACTTGCCATTACCAGAAGCCTCTGCCTTGCCATGGGCGGGGATATCTCCGTATACAGCGAATATGGCCAGGGCAGTACCTTTACTGTGCGGCTGCCTCAAAAATTTCACGAATATGAAAAATTCGCGTCCGTTGAGAACCCCTCCGAAAAGAAGGTTTTGCTGTATGAGCCCCGGGGAATTTACGCGGATTCCATTGCCTGTTCCATTGATAATTTAGGCGTCGAATGCGTGCTTGTCCGGGAGCGGGAAAAATTTTATGAAGCTCTGAAAAGCACTGTCTATCCCTTTGTTTTCGTATCCTCCTTCCTGTTTAAGGATACGAAGAAGATGGTAAGGGAGCTGGGGGTAAGCCCCAACCTTGTTTTGCTTGCCGAGTATGGCGAGGTTGACGCCGAAAAAAACATCAAGACCATAGCGATGCCCGTGCATTCCATCTCCATCGCCAATATATTGAACGACGTCACCGACAGCGCCGGATACGGCGGGAGTGAGGATGTGGGCATAACCTTCTCCGCGACCACCGCAAGGGTGCTTATCGTTGACGATATATCCACTAATTTGAAGGTGGCGGAGGGCTTGATGGCTCCGTATAACATGCGGATCGACACCTGTATGAGCGGTGAGGCGGCTATTGAGATGGTCAAATCCGATGAATACGACCTGATTTTTATGGATCACATGATGCCGGAAATGGACGGCGTTGAGGCCACGCGGCGGATCAGGGCATTGGGGGGCGAATATTACTCCCGCCTGCCGATTATCGCGTTAACCGCCAACGCCATATCGGGCGTTAAGGAGATGTTTATACAAAACGGCATGAATGACTTTCTTGCCAAGCCAATTGAAACGTCAAAGCTAAACAGCATTTTAGAGCAATGGATTCCCCGTGAAAAGAAGGAAAAACAACTGGCGAGAACAGCAAGGTATTCCCCTGCGCCGTTCAAAATTAACGGGCTGGATGTAAACGCAGGCATTGCGGCAACCGGCGGCGATACCGGACATTATATTGCGACGCTTTCCCTCTTTTGCAAGGACAGCGCGGAGAAAACGGGTCAAATCCGGGACAGCATGGAGAATGAGGATATGCGGCTGTACGTTACCTATGTCCACGCCCTTAAAAGCGCGCTCTACAGTATAGGGGCGCGGGGATTGTCCGAGCTTGCCAGAAATCTTGAGGCGGCCGGAAGGAACGGAGACACGGATTACATTGCGCAGAATACCGCTGCATTCTTGCATGATCTGGAAATATTACTTGAGAATATAGGAAAAACCGTTTCAGAGATAAAGAACAGTAACCCCGTTCAGGACATAATCGACAAAACGATGCTTATAAGATTAAAACAAGCGCTTGATGAAATGGATGGCATCACAATAGAGGATGTAATCAACCGGTTGCGATCCCAAAAGTTGGGTGAGGAATTAAACGACATGGTGGAAGACATCTATCAGAATATTTTGCTGCTTGAATACGACGAGGCGCAGTCGGTTATTGATAGATTATTGAATCAGCTGGAGGGGTTATAATTGGAACGAATTGAAGCATTTGAGCGAGACGGAAAACAAATTATGTATTTTAACCTGTGCGATATAAAAAGCAATGAGGAATTAAGCGAGGTCGTTGAGCAGGCGAAGGAGGCAATAAACGGTTACGGACAGCAACAATGCGTATATACGATAACCAATATAAGCCGAATCGCCTTCGATACGAGAACGAAGGGAATCGCGGCGGATTGGATGGCGTTCAACAAGCCGTTCGTTATAAACGCCGCCTTCATCGGTGTAACCGGTGTCAGGAAGATCATGATGAACGCTGTGTTCCTGCTAAGCGGCCGTACAAATGTCAAATTGTTCCACGATATGGAGCAGGCTGCCCAGTGGATCGACTCATTGTGACACGAATAGCGTAGTGGAAGGAAATGGCCCGAATGAACAAACTGAAAAGAATTATTTTGACGGACGATCAGATTACCAATCTTACCATCGGAAGGGACGTACTTTCCGGAAAATATGAGGTTTTCACCGTGCCGTCAGGAGAAAAGCTGCTTATGCTGTTGAGCAAGGTCATGCCGGATATGATCCTCCTGGATATTGAAATGCCCGGAATGAACGGTTACGAAACCATTAAAAACATAAAAGGCAATCCGGAAACGGCGCATATCCCCGTTATATTCCTGACTGCCCGGAACGACGCGGGCAGCGAGCTGGAGGGGCTATCCCTCGGCGCCATAGACTACATATCCAAGCCGTTTTCCCCACCGCTGCTTTTAAAGCGCATAGAGGTACACCTGCTTGTCGAGGAGCAAAAGAGGGAGCTCCAGAATTACAATGACAGGCTGGAGGAAATGGTCAGGCAAAAAACGCAAACGATCCTTGAGCTGCAATACGCCATTATAGAGACGATGGCCGAGCTTGTGGAGTGCCGGGACGACGTGACCGGCGGACATATCGACCGGACTCGGAAATATCTCAAAATTCTGATTGACGGGTTGCTTTCCCATGGGCTGTACCCCGAAGAAGCCTCCTCCTGGGATATTGAGATGCTGATTCTGTCGGCACAGCTTCATGACGTCGGTAAAATCGCGGTGAACGACAATATATTGCGAAAGCCGGATAAGCTGACGCCGGAGGAATTTGAACAAATAAAAAAGCATACGGTCTTTGGCGGAGAAGTCATTGAGAGGATCCAAAAACGAACCGGCGATCAGGTGTTTTTGGATTATGCCAAAATATTGGCGGTATCCCATCACGAAAGATGGGATGGTAAAGGATACCCGTATGGACTTGCGGGGGAGGATATTCCTTTGCCGGCGCGTCTTATGGCTATAGTGGACGTTTATGACGCGCTGATTTCGGAAAGACCGTATAAAAAGCCCTTTTCACAAGAAGAAGCTGTGAGAATAATTGGGGAGGGGAAGGGCACGCAGTTTGACCCTGTGCTGGTTGACTTGTTTTTATCTGTTTCAGATCAGATGAAAAAAATAGAACAAACGGTTTAGTCTTATAGCTGGTTGACAAAAAATCTTGTATTGCAGCCCAAAACGAGGTTAGGAAAGGTAACTGCTAACAAGCAGAAATAGAGGGGGATACTTATGAAAAACATTAAAACATCCATGAAACTGACCGTCAGCTTCGCTGTTGTTATAGCTTTGGCAATATCGGTAGGCGTAGTGGGCTATATCGGCATGGGTTCCCTGACAAATTCCGCCCAGGGTTTGTATCAGTATAATCTCCTGCCGGTCAAGGCGATGGGCAATCTCCGCGAGCTGTTCAACCTGGAGCGCAGCGACATGCGCAATATCTTTTTGTCAAAGGACGATCCTAAAAAGGTTAAAAGCCTGATAAGCGGTTTTTCCGCACATGCGGCTACGGCTAACGAGAATTTCGCGCTGTATGAGGCAGCGATCCTGCCCGGAACGGAGGGGGACGAGGCGGCGTATTTTTCCGCAAAGGAGGTGTATCTGGGCGCGTTTGCCCAGATGAAAAAGGATACATTCGCCCTCATTGACAAGGGGGATTGGGATGAAGCTTACAGCGATTTATTATAACATCAGAATAAGTCGGCTTATTCGCAGGAAAAAGATATTCTGATTATTGCAAAAACACAGTGAAAATATGATTGGCATCGTGATGATCCGTGAAATCATCAGAATAATTTT